>WNGA01014341.1_pt1 | contig 16057 bp, 12 predicted proteins | sample 5400061 | NCBI WGS metagenome assembly WNGA01 (sample SAMN13153366, study PRJNA577476) | soil metagenome | isolation source: 100 cm soil or saprolite under grassland replicate 2 | place: USA:California | collected 2016-06-15
AGTTGCTCGCCCCTTACGTAGTTCCATCCTCTTTTCCGAGCAAGCTCACGGAGCCCGAGCGACCCACCCGTGCGCTCGACGGCTTCGACAGCATCTCGAGGCGCCACGAGCAGCGCTGCTCCAGGACTCTTTGCCCACGCGATGAGTGCCGGCTCGCCCTGAACCGAAATCATCCGCCGGCCGCCGTAGAAGACCAGACTGGGCTCGTCGAATCCGTAGACGAAGAGCGGCCCGGTCACATCAGACTGTCGGACGGCCGAGGCGACTGAAGGCACGAGCTTCACGCGTTCGATCGTGGATGCGAGACCGGCGATCACGATCACCAGACCGACACTCACATAAATCATGCGTCTCAGAGGGCCTGTGAGGAGTGCCGTTTGCCGGCCCATATCCGTGAGCGCAGCTGCGACGAGCAATGCGAGGGCAGGCCAAATCGGCAGGATGTAGTGCGGAAGCTTGGTGGCGGCGAGCGAAAAGGCGACGAGCGGCACGGTAATCCATGCGATGAGGAGCGCACGCAGTCGCGGGTCACCGGCCGTGTCGACAAAGAATCTTCGAAACACGACCGGAAAGTGGCAGACCCACGGTGCGAAGCCGATTGCGATGACGGCGGGGTAGTAGAACGGCGCCACGGCCATCGGCGTGCCGTGGCTCTCCATCGGCTCGAGTGCCCGCCAGAGATTCTCCCGGATCAAACCCTGCGCAACCATCTGTCCCGATGTCGCAAGTGCTGCCGGCACCAACCAGACCGCGTAGATCGACACGGCAATCACACCGGCAGCGACGAGACAAATGGCGAAGCGCCACTTCGATGACACGTGTCGGCGCGCGCCCCAGCAAGCCAGCGCCGCAATCAGGGTCGGCAGCAGCAGCGCGACGGGTCCCTTCGTCAAAAGGCCCGCACCCATCGTTGCTCCGAGTGCCGCCGCGTCCCACCAGCGCGCACTGCGGGAAAGCATCGCGGAGACGATGGCAAGGCTGCCGGTGAACGAAGCAAGCAGAATCGCATCGGTTGTGGCCGCCACGCCCTCCATGACGGTGAGCGGAGTCAGCGCGAGCACGGCCATCGCGACGAGGCCCACACGCGCCGACCAGAAGCGACGGCCGATTGCGAAGGTTGCCAACGCCGCGATTGCGATTCCGATGGGCGACCACAGGCGGCAGGCGAGCTCCGTCGGACCAAGTACCGCGATCGATCGGGTCATCAGCCAGTACACCAACGGCGGCTTTTGCGCGCGGAGCTCACCATTGAACGTCGGCACGAGGTAATCGCGCGACGCCAGCATCTCGACGGCGGCTTGAGCAAACCGCGGCTCGTCGCGATCCCACAGCGTGGTCGTCTGCGCGAGCACGAGCAGGACCGCAACGATGAGGAGTGCAAGACCACCGGCCGTCCGCCAACCGACGTCCCGCGTCACTGCGTCAGTCCGATTCCCGAGCACCACCTGATCCCTGATCCCTGATCCCTGATCAGGCTTGGCGGAACAGCCAATCCGCGGTCGCACGAAAATGTCCGGCGTCGTCAAATTGCCGACCGAGCGCAGCAGCAGCCGCTCGCATACCGCCCCGCTTCGTTCGATCGATCACTGTCCTGATTGCATCCGCGAGCGCACCCGCGTCGTGTGGGTTGCGAATCACGATCCCTTCACGAGTGGTCATGATCTCCGCTGCACCGCAGCGTTCCGTCGTGATCACAGGACACCCGCTGGCGAGCGCTTCAATCACAACGCGTGGGAAGGGATCGTAGAAGGTCGGGTGGACGAGCATGTCCGACGCGCGATACAGCCGCGCGACATCGTGCTGGGAGAGCGCGCCGGCAAACGCGACGTGATGCGCGACGCCCAGAGCACTTGCAAGGCGGCGATACGGTGCCGTCGCGCCGCGTCCCGCAATCGTCAACACCGCATCTACACCGCTGCTGCGACCATGCGCCAGCGCGAGGATGGCCGCGCGCAGGCCCTTGAGCGCGAAATTATGACCGACGAACGCCAGCCGAACGGGTTCCTTGCCGCGTTCGAGGTCGCGTTCGTCCGACGGAGCAAACCGCCGCAAATCCACGCCGGGACGTGACAGCACCAATCGGCTGGGCGAGACTCCGTACTTGGTGACGAGCTCCCGCCGTACGCCCTCTGAAAACGTCATCAGTGCTGCGGACCCTTGCAGAAGTTGCTCTTCTTCTCTGAGCATTCGACTGCGGCGGCGGTTCAGACGAAGGTTTGGATAAAACAACCGGCGGCGCAGTGCGGATCGCATCGATTCTCGTTCGGCTTCGAGCGCGCTGGTCAACGGCCCGCCGTGCAGTTGATAGTGAGTCGCCTGTCGCACGGGCGACAGGGCGAGCACGCGGCAACCCGGCATCACTTCCATGCGATTGGTGAGCGCTCTCGTGACGTGCCGACCCTGCGCCGTCAGGTACGTTACGAGATCCTCCGCATAGCGCTCACGGCCGCCCAACCGCGGATCCCACCTGTCGCAGACCATCATGAGCATTCGCAGATTACCTTCAATCTTCAGGCGTGAGGGATCAGCGCTCGCTCCTCGAAAACCGCGCGGAGCTCTCCGCGGCCGTAGCTCTCCTCAGTGCCATCGGGCCGTGCTTTCCAACGCCAGTGAATCCACCGCCACTGCAGCGGCGCGTCGCGGATCCACGATTCAAACGTCGTCACGATGCGCGCGGTGAGATCGCGGATTGCCTGATCCGGTGTGAGCGATCGGTGCGGCTCGAGCATCGCGAGGCGAAACAGGAACGGCCGATTGGCGCGCCGAACGCAGACGCCAACAATGACCGGCGCGCCGGTGGCGAGGCTCAGCACTGCCGGCGTCTTCGACGTCGATGCGAGTGTGCCAAAGAAAGGCACGAAGACGCCGCGTGCCCCACCGTTCTCGTCGACGAGCATCGCGACATCCTCGCCGCGCCGCAAACGCGTCAGCGCCTCCCCGGCAGCGCCGCGTTTGTCGATGAATTCAGTCTGGCGCAACATTCGGATGCGCCGCCAGAGCGCATTCAGAAACGGATTGTCGACGCGCCGGACAATCACCGCGCCGGGCCGGCCACTGTCGATGGCCGCAATGGTCGTCGCGAGCTCCCAGGATCCGAGATGGCCGGTCACGAAAATGCGCGGTCGCGGATCGGCCAGCAGCCGCCGTTGCAGATCGGGATCTTCGCATTCGTAGAGCGCTTTCGCGCGATGTGGCTCGTTCTTGAAGCGTCGCGAAAACTGGATGCCCTCGGCGACGCTCTGTCCGAGATTTGCGAATACCTCACGGACCGCGTCGCGCGCGGCACGTCGCGACAACACCACTCCCTTCGCGCGGCGCAGATTGATCATGCCGACGCGTCGTCCCTTCGACCAGACGGCGTAGACGGCCGCGCCGTAAAAGCGGCCAAGCCGCACGGCCATGGGCCACGGCAGAAACCACAGCGGTAAAAGCACGGGCAGGGCAATGACGGTTAGTGTTGCGTCGCGGAGCACGACCAGCGTCCGTCGAACCGCTGCGAGGACTGTTACGACGGACATGGCACACCTCTTCGGCCATCGAGAGCTTCCGTCGCGCGTTCGCGAGCGAAGGAGAGGTGCTCGGTGAGTCGTTGTGTGAGCATACCGACCTCGGCACCGGTGAAATCCAACTGCGGGGCGTAGGTCACGATCAGAGGGCTGAACGGCAGCGGCACATACATACCCGACCACGTTCCCGGCAACGTGATTTTCCACCGGGCAGCCACGCCAAGCGCGCGCACGGGCCGCGTACTCTTCATGCCGCAGATGACGGCACCCGGTTTCGCGATGCCCGCCGGTCCAAGCGGACCGTCGACGACGAGGCCAATCGGGTCGTCCGACGCTTCCAGGGTGTGCATAAGTGCCAGCAGAGCGCGCACGCCGCCGCGTCTCGTCGATCCGCGAACGACACGGCAGCCGATACAGGCCAGCATCTCGCTCGCCCAGTCTCCATCGCGGCCGTGCGCGACAAGGACCACGAAACGGTTGCCCGCCATCAGGCCCGCCAGTGCGGGGACGTCGCGCTCGCAGAGGGCAAAGATCTGCCCGCGCAGCGGGTGATCGGCCGCCGGAATGACGCGATCGTCGGGCAGAAGACACGCGACGCGCAGCGTGGCGTAATACGCACGATAAAGATACGCCGCGAGCCGCAGTGCAATGCGAGTCATTGTTCGTGCCGCCGCAGGACGAGGCAGGCGGACTGGCCGCCGAACGCGAATGAGTTCGACAGCGCGAGGTCGACCGTCGTCGCCCGCGCCTGATTTGGCACGTAGTCGAGATCGCAGTTCGGATCTGCGCTTTCGTAGTTGATCGTCGGGTGGACTACCTGATCGCGCAGGGTGAGCGTCGTCACGATCGCTTCGATCGCACCCGCGGCAACTGTGGCATGGCCGATCATCGACTTCGTCGAGCTGATCGGAATGTCGCGCGCGCGTAGGCCGAATACGGCTTTGATGGCGGTTGTTTCCACGCGATCGTTCGCCGGCGTGGACGTGCCGTGAGCGTTGATGTAGTCGATGTCGTCCGGCTGCATCCGCGCATCTCCTATCGCGCGCCGCATCGACAACTGAGCGCCGACACCATCGGGGTGCGGATCCGTCGCACGGAACGCGTCGCATGCCGATCCGAACCCGGCGACCTCCGCGTAGATGTGCGCGCCGCGCGACAGCGCGTGGTCGCGAGCTTCGAGCACGAGCATTCCCGCGCCTTCACCCATCACGAACCCATCGCGATCGGCGTCGAAAGGACGGCTTGCTCCTGCCGGATTGTCATTTCGCGTGGAGAGCGCTCCGAGCAGACAGAACGACGCCAGTCCCATCGGGTACAACTCGGAATCGGCGCCCCCGGCGATGACGACGTCGGCTCTGCTCGTCCGAATCCAGCGCAACGCGTCGCCGATGGCTTGTGTCCCGCCGGCACACGCTGTCATCACTGCCATGGTCGGACCGCCGAACGCGTATCGCATGGCGATTGAAGTTGGAATCGAACCCGGGGTGCGACGTTGTGCCGCGTTCGGACGAATCTCGCGGCGAAGTGCGTCGGCCAGCACACGCCAGTCGAACGCGTCGGGACCGTCGACCGCTGCCGCCGCGCACGAGGCGAACACTTCGCGGTGACCGTACCGGCCCATCCCAGTGGCCATGACCGTTCCCACACGAGAGCGGTCCACGTCCGCAGTCAGGAGCCGCGCGTCTTCTAAAGCTGTTGCCGCTGCAGTGTCGGCGTATCGCGCGATGCGATCGTGGTCGATGAGTTGCAACGAATGCGTAGGGACCGCGAGCGAGCTGTCGTCGATCTCGGCGGCGATCTGTGAAGGGAAGCCGGACACATCGAAGCGCTTTATGCGCCTCACCGCAGACTCTCCCGCGCGCAGCCGCTGCCAGGCGCACTCGACACTGCATCCGGCAGCCGACACGAGACCGAGACCGGTGATCACGACACGGCGGCGCGTCATGATGCAGCCGCGCTCTCGAGACGTTTCCGCATGTAGTCGGTGATCGTGCGGACGGTAATGAGCGCCGGCAGCTCGGCCCGCGTGATCTTCGCGGGCACGGTTTCCCAGCGAAATTCGGGCATCGTCGCTCTCAGTCTTTCAACGCCGGCCGCGATCGTGGCCTCGCTCGACGGATCGATGGAGCCTTTCCAGATGTCGTCCTCGGAGATCTCGATCCCGAACGCGGATTCGAGACGAAACACGATATCGACGAAGTCGATCGACTCGGCCCCGAGATCGTTGATCAGCGACGCATGGTTGTGTACGCGTTCAACCGGCACGTCGAGTGCGCCTGCGACGATGTGCTTGACGCGCGTTTCGAGATCCGCGGGCTCGCCGCTCATGATGGCTGTTGACCTTCGAGCGCCAGGACGACGGCTTCCCCTGAGAATCCGATTGCACTCGCCAGCACACGGGCTGCCATTGTTGCCGGCGTCGCGGCGCCTTGCCCGCGGCCCGCGCGATTGCACGTGAGGGTCAACGCGACATCGAGCGGACCGGCGGCGGCGAGCGGATGTCCAAGTTTCGGCTCGAATACCGCGCGCGCTTGCACGTTTCCAAGCACCGTCTCGATGGCAGAGCGCGCCGTGCGCTCGAATGCGTCGCGCGCTTGCCATCCCGCCGCCGAAAGCGCATCGCGAAAAGCAGCGGCAAGGCTATCACCGCCTTCACACGATCCTCCTCGCGCAGCGTACCCCTGCAGTTCCGCGTACGGCTGTACGCCGCGTCGGCGCGCGGCGTCGCGTTCCTCGAGCAGCAACACCGCGGCGCCTTCGCTCGGTACGAAGCGGCCACCGCTGCTGCCATCGGCGAACAGGCGTGCCTGCTCGTACGCCGCATATGCAAACGGCTGGACACCGGAGTCAGCGCCGCCCGCGAGCACGGCGTCAGCCTCGCCGCACCGGATCCATTCAGCTGCCTCGCCTACGGCCTGAAGACCGGCCGCCCAGTCCGACATGATCGTGCTGTTCGGCCCTCGCGCGCTCAGTTGAATGCCCACATGCGCACTGCACATGTTCGGCAGGCTCACGAGCAGCCACAACGGATTCAGGCGGCCCAGGATTCGATCCGCAAACACCGCAACGTCCGTCGCAGACTCGGCGAGTGGATCGTGCGCGAGTGCCCGGCCGAGATCGCGCGCCTGCAGATCGGAACCGCTCGATCCGATCGCGACGCCCAGGGTATCGCGCGCGGCCCGGTCCCCCGCCCAGTTCGCGTCAGCCAATGCCATTTGCGCCGCCGCCACGGCAAAACGCGCCGGACGATCGGTCAACTTCAATGCCTTCGGAATATTGAACGCTGGACGGGCATCCCAGTCCCGAATCTCCGCGGCGTCCGCGCACGAAAAGCCGCTCGCATCAAAGAGCTTGGCCGGTGCGACGGCCGATCGGCCGGCAGCCAATGCCTCGAGGGTCGCGCGGAGCGTCGTCCCCAGCGGCGTAATCGCGCCCACTCCAGTGACGACAACACGTCGATCGTCCATCACTCCTGCTCTGTGGCGCCGGCGGGCGACGTCATGACGGGACGCGAAGGCGCGGTCGATTTGACCCGCCCGCGGCCTTGCTGGCACCGCTCGATCACGATTGCCGCCACGTGCGCGATGGGATCCGTTCCTCTCAAGTGCCGCCCGATCTCGGTCAAGTCGATGCGCATCTGCTGGAGTCGATCGGCATTCGACAACAGGTTCCGTGCGGCATTTGCGATCTCGACCGGAGTGGCGTGTTCCTGAAGGACCTCCGGCACGATCGATCGGCCCAGCAGGAGATTGGGAATCCCGATTTCATACGCGCGAAGCAAACCGAGAGAGATACCCGCGCGCGCGATGAGGTTGCTCAATCGCGAGATCTTGTAGACGATGATCATCGGCGTGGCAAAGAGCGCCGCTTCGAGACACGCGGTGCCCGATGCCGCCAGCAGTAGATCGGCGCTTCGCATGACCGCGTGGCTGTCGGGAACCATCGCGATGCGTGCGCCGGGAGCGCGTGCCACCATCGCCGCGATCGCTCGACCGCCGGCTTCGTCCGAGGGTGCGACGAGAAAACGCAGTTCCGGATCGGCGGCGGCCAACTGCACAGCGGCGCCGATCAACGCCGGTCCGAGTGAGTTGACTTCGTTGGGCCGGCTTCCGGGCAGCAGACCAACCACGCGTGGGCCTCGCGGCAACCCGAGCGCCGAGCGCACGGCGAGGCGATCGTCTTCGCCGGCGGGCCGGAGCTCGTGCGCGAGATAGTGTCCGACGAAGCTCACCGCCGCTCGCGAATTCGCGTTCGCGTAAACTTCGTGTTCCTCGGGAAACGACGTGGCGATCGCATCGAAGCTCCGCGCGAACGGTCCGGCAAAGGCGCGCCACATCCAGACCTGCGGCGGGAAGTACGAGACGGTTGGAATGCCGCGCGCGCGCAGCCATCGCGCGAGCAGCACGTTGAACACGTCGTTGCCGATGAGGACGGCCACGTCAGGCACGGCGTGAGCGAGTGATCGATGGATCGCGCGACATGCGCCCACGACTGACGGAAGAGTGCGCACGACCTCAGTGACACCCACCACGCCGATGTGGTGAGTCGTGTTCGCGATCCGCGCGCCGGCTTCGGCCATCCGCGGACCGCCGACGCCGACCACGTCGATGTGCGGATCGTGCCGCCGGAGCTCGTGAATCAGCCGCGCGGCAACCACGTCACCCGAGGGCTCGCCGGCGCTGAGGAACACCCGTCGGATCTGCATGGCGCCGCCGAGTATAAACTGCCCCTTCGATGAGCGAGCGAGGAATGGCGCTGAATCGCCAGGGCGCCGGCGCTGTGCTGCCGCTGGCGATCGCCGGCGGTTTGATCAGCTTGGGCATTTGCACACTGGGTACGTCGCGGCTGGATGTGTACGCGATGGAGGGGATCATCGCCTGGGGCGGCGAACATATGTTCCGAAGCAAGGAACTGTTCGTGCCGCGACTCTACGGCGAGATGTACGCGTACAAGCCCGCGCTCGCCTACTGGCTCGCGGGCGCGTCCATGCGGCTCCTCGGGCATTCCGAGTCTGCTTTGCGGCTGCCGACAGCCCTGTGCGGCGTGGCGCTTTGTCTCACGGTCTTCGCGCTTGTGGCCCGGCTCGTGACGCCGCGCTGCGGACTGTACGCGTCACTGTCCTTGTCCTTGTGCGTTCTCTTTTTCGAACAAGCTCGAATCGCGGGATACGACATCCCGCTGGCTCTCGGCGTCGGGGTCGCCATGGCCGCTTCGGCGCGCAACCTGGTGCTCGGCGCATCATCCTTACGCTGGTGGATGCTGGCGTATACGGCCTTGGTCTTTGGCTTTCTTGCCAAAGGGTTGCCGGCCTTCGGCACGTTTGGCGTGGCTCTCATCGCGGCGGCCGTTGCCCTGAGACAATTCCGTCAACTACTCACGTGGCAGCATCTGGCTGGCGTGGCTTGGGGCGGAGCGATCCTGGCGGCATATCTGTACCTCAGTTATCGAGAAGTGGGAGTGGCCGCCTTCGCCGATCACTGGGCCGAGGTCAGTTACCGCAGCACCGAATGGGATGCACACCGCATCCTGCAATCGTTGGTCAAGCCCTTTGTGATCCTAGCAGCGTTCCTGCCATCCTCCGCGCTGCTGCCATGGGCGCTGTCATCGGATACGCCGCCGACAGTCCACCGGCTGGCGCGGCTGTTCTGGTGGATGTTGGCGGCTGACATCGGTCTCTGGATGTGCATCCCTACCGCCAGCACGCGGTACTACCTTCCGCTGATTACTCCCGTTGCCGTCCTCGCGGCGCTGGGCCTCGAGAAGCTGTCGCCGAACGCGTTCGGTCGCGACGCCGGAGACCACGTAGGGACTAGCAGTTGGATCACTCGTCTCCGGGAAAACTTCAAACCGGGAATCGTGTTGGCCATGGTCGGCCTGCTCGTCTGGCTAGTCTTTGCTGCGGTGTTGCAACCGCTAAAGGCGGCGGCCAAATCGGAGCGGCGCATCGCCGCCGCATTTGCCTCGCACCTGGAGCCAGGCGAGAAGATTTACATCGACACCTTCGACACCGCGTCATCGCTCTTCTGGTACTTGAATCATCCCGTCCAGAAGTGGCGGCTCACGGATCCTCCAATCGCAGATCGCTTCGCGTTGGTGCTCGTCGACCAGCAGCGGGTCGCACTGGACGCTCGCGCCGATCTTCGTGTCCAGTTTGTTGAAAGCGGCCGGACACCAAACGGCCCTGTCTGGCTCCTCGCGCGGGTTTCTCGAGTCCGCTGACTCACCCGCGGCGCATCGCCAGCGCGATCCGAAGAGGCCGGCGAGTATAAACTGCCGGTTCCATGGGGCAGGGTATCGACCTGCTCGGCGGGATCACACGCATCCTGCCCGAACAGCCGCCGCCGCCGATTGACCTGACGCACGCGCGCGCGGCGCTGATTATCAAGTTGTCGTCCATCGGCGACGTGGTGCATGCGCTGCCGGTGGCCTCCGCGCTGAAGTGCGCGTATCCGGCACTGCGTCTTACGTGGGCCGTCGAGGAGTGGGCGGCTCCGCTCGTGATCGGTCATCCGTGCGTAGACCGCGTCGTGGTGTTCCCGACGCTCGTTCGGTGGCCGTCGAAACCGTTTACATGGGCGCGTCTGCTGAATACGGCAATGCGCGAGCTGCGTTCCGAGCAGTACGATGTCGCCATCGATCTGCAGGGCCTCGCGCGGAGCGCGATAATCAGCGCCTTCTCGCGATCCTCATGCCGGTTAGCACGCGCCGGTCAGCGTGAAGGGGCTCATCTCGTTTCGTTCGGCGTTGCCCTGCCCGACTCGCAGCTTCACGCCGTTGACGAGTACCTATGCGTTGCGCGAAACCTTGGCGCACCCGACAAGGCTGCCGTTTTTTCCCTGCCGGTGTCCGCCGACGCGCGACAGTCCGTCGCCCGCATGCTCCGATCGCATGAAGTCTCCGATCGCGATCGCCTCATCGTCGTCAACCCTTCCGCTGCGCGACGATGGAAGCAGTGGCCGCTCGAGCGGTGGGTCGCGGTCGTCGATGCGTTGGGGACAGCCGGCACCGTGGTGATCGTGGGCGCCGCGGCAAACGCTCGAGCCCACTGCGAGATTCGGAGCCGCGTGTCGCGGCCACTGGTTGATTTCACCGGACGTACAACACTCGCCGAACTCGTCGCGTTGATTGAGCGTGCCTCGTTGCACGTCGCGTCCGACACCGGCACGATTCATATCGCCGTTGCGCTGGGCACGCCAGTTGTCGGAATTTACGGTCCAACTTCGCCGTTGCGTGTGGGACCCTATCAGCGTGCCGATTGCGCCATTCATCACCGCGAGCAGTGTGGGGCCAGTTGTCCTGCTTACTGCGTGCGTCAGCGACGATGTCTCACCGCCGTGACGCCCGGCGAGGTGATCGCGAAGGCACATGAAGCGCTGGCTGAAGCCGAGGCGTTTGCATGAAGCCCGTTCGAGATCCGGCAATCGATGCGCTGCGCGTCGCGGGAGTCGCCGCCTGCGTCGCAATGCATGCCGTGGTGCCTTACATGACGGCACCGGTTCCCGATCTGGTTTGGGCTGTCCGGGAAGGAGGCAGGCGAACGGCCGATTTGGTGTTCTGGTGGGGCCGCTGCGCACAGACCACACTGGTTTTCTCCATTGCGGGCTTCGTGTCGATGTCGGCGATGGAGGTCCGCGGACCGGGCGGGTTTGCCGCCGCGCGTATCAGAAGTCTTGGTGTGCCGCTCCTCGCAGGAATTGTCTTCGTGCTGCCCGTGGTGGCAGCCGTTTGGGCGTTTGGCTGGGTCGAGTCGTCGCGTGCCACATGGAACGAGGTGCGGAACTGGCAGTTTGCCGATGCCGAAATTCGACGCAACCTTTTCGGCCCAGCGCATCTCTGGTTTCTCGAGGATCTCCTCGTTATCAGCATCGTGTTTGCGGCGTATCGCCGCTGGCGTGACAGCCCGCCACGGCTCGCGGCGCTGTCTCCGCTGTTCGCACTTGGTGGCCTGGCTCTCATCGGCGCGCTGCTCGTCGCGATTCGCCCGCAGATTTTGTTCGCGACGCGCAACACGTTTGTGCCGGACGCCGTGCGGATCGTCTACGGCGGCACATTCTTCGCCGGAGGCGTCTGGCTCGCGAATCATCGGCAGGTGATCGCGCGCTGGCCGCCAGCACTCACCTCGCTTTCGTCGGCAGCGTTGGCCGCAGGCTTGTTGATCTACCTGAAGCCTGCCGAACACGCTGAGGGTCTCCGCGCGCTGATGCTCGCTGCGGCTGCCCTGGCAACGGCGTGGTTGTCGATCATGGGCGGCCTGCGACTGGTCAACGGCGCCGGCTTCGATCTGCCCTTCGCGGCGCGCAGGGCCGCTGCGATGAGTTACGCGATCTACGTCATCCATCTGCCGATCGTTGGCGCTGCACAAGTTCTCCTCTACGGCGTCCCGTGGCAAGCCAATGTCAAGGCAGGTGCGGTCTTCATCGCAGGCTTTGCCGCGACAACGCTTGTTGTTGCCGTCCCGTCCTATCTTGTCAGCCGCGCGCGATATGCGCGCGACGAACTTCGCTCAGTGCCCGTACGCGTCTGGACGATCGCGGCGATTGGCCTTGGCATCGCGCTTCGGCTGCTGGCCTACGCTCGCAATCCTGACGTCTGGCAGGACGAAGCCGCTCTGTTGGTGAACGTGCTCGAGCGGGGCTACCGCGAGCTACTGGGTCCTCTGGCCTTTCACGAGACCGCACCGCCGTTGTTTCTGTACATTGAACGCTGGATCGCGCTCAACGTCACCGACAGCACATGGGCAATGCGGCTTCTCCCGCTGACCGCGTCGTGCGCAGCGCTCGTGGCGATGATTCCCATGACGCGAGTCGTCCGCCCGCGCATGGCGCCCATCGCTCTTCTGCTCGTGGCGTGCTCGGTGAAGCTCGTGGACCACGCGGTGGAGGCCAAACCGTACAGCCTCGACGCGTTGTTCGCCGCCGGCGTGGGATCCTTTTTCGTCTCCACCCGCCGGTGGCGCGTGTCGACGCGCGCGGCTCTTCTGGCGATTGCGGCGCCATTTGTGATCTGGGTCAGCTACCCGGGTGTATTTCTCGTCGCCGCCGCTGCCGGCGCGCTCTTGATCGACCGTCGCGCCCGGACGCGCGAGTGGTGGTTTTCGTTTGCCGCTCTCGCGATCGCCGTGGGTGGAAGCGTCGCACTGCTCGTCGCGCTTCCGGTGCAGGCACAACGCACTGCGACGATTCTCGAGTATTGGCAACGGGCATTTCCGTCCGCCCTGGATCCGTTCACGCTTGTCATTTGGAGCGTGCGCTCCTCGATTGGCGTGGCCGACTATTGCTTCCGGCCGTTCGGAGGCGTACTGGTCGTTCCGATTGTCATCGGTGCTTTCGAATTGATTCGTCGAGGTGAGCGCGCGCTTGCCTTGCTGCTGATTGGCCCGCTTGCGCTGGCTGCCATCGCCGGCGTAGCGCGGGAGTATCCGTTCGGCGGATTCCGCGTCATGATGTTCGCCCTGCCCGCCCTGGCGGTGCTCGCGGCCGAGGGGCTTGGGGCCATGCTGTCGCGAATACCCAATCAGCTGCCGTTGATGCGCGTGAGCGTGATGGCTATCGCGCTCATGCCGCCGCTCGTGTTGAGTGGTCGTAACGTGGTGTGGCCGTCGAAACGCCCCGACACCGCCGCCGCTACCGCCGTCGTCCTCGCGGCGCGGAGGCCGGGAGAACCGGTGGCCGCGAGCGCGTGGGAGTATCGATATTATTTGCGACGGCTTGGTCCTGCCTTGGTTCGACTCGATGAGCGGCCGGTTCCGCCAGGCGAGTCTCGCGTCTGGTGTATCGTTCACGGCGACACGGCCGATCTGCGGCGCGAACGAATGACGGCGCTCGCCGGTCCGTCATACCGCATCGCCAGCACGGTCGATCTGTACCGCGTGGCGGTGTTTGAGCTTGATGCACCTTGATGAAAATCGTGTTCGACTCCGCACTCGCCGAATATCGAACAGTGGTCCTGCCGTGCGCGGAGGTCATCGATCTGATTCCGCTCAGTCACGCACCGGAGCGCGTCGCAGCGTATCGAGAGCAGATGTGCGCCGGCGATCGATTTCCGCCCGTCTCGGTGATTAGCCTCGGCGGTGTCTATCTGCTTGCAGATGGACACAAACGGTTTACCGCATATCGTGAGCTGGGCCACGCGGACGTTGTCGTCGAGGTCTGGCCGCTCCGCAGATGGTTGATCGATCAGTGGCAGCAGGCGGCCGGCAATGCCCGCAAGAACATGCGGATCGTCGTGACCGCCTTCTCCGATCCCGCCGCGGCGGGGCGTCTGTTGCTCACGACTCTGCTCCATTGGCGTCGAGTTGCCACGTCGTTGATGTTGCGGGCGGCCGGGCGGTTGCCGTGAGCTCACGCGACGATGACAGCCGCCTCTCCACTTCTCTCACAACCATCTCGATCGAACGATCAACGGCGCGGCTGTTCGCCTCGCAGTAGGCGCGTGCGCGTTCCGCCATTGCGAGCCGCTTGATGCGGTTGGTCAACAATTGCTGGAGGGCGCTCACGAGCGTATCGGCCGACTCGTCGCGGAGCTGAACGACGGCATCCACCGCCACGAGTCCCGCGACAATTTCGCGAATGTGGTGGACATGCGGTCCGACGATGCTGGCTGCGCCGGCGCGTGCCGGTTCCAGCACATTGTGCCCACCACGATTGACGATGCTTCCACCGACGAACGCGACGTCAGCGACTGCGTACAGCGGCGCGAGATCGCCCAGTCGATCGACGACGAGGACATCCCACTCGTCGGGCAACGCGGCGACCGGCGCGCCTCTGACAACCCTGTAACCATGGCGAGAGGCGGTCGATGCGATTCTGACGGCGCGACTCACGTGACGCGGCGCGAGGATCAGTCGAAGCTCGCCGAACGAAGAGCGGAGCCTCCCGAGTGCGAGAAGCAGGTACTGTTCCTCCAGCGCGTATGTGCTCCCGCCAATCAGAATCTGACAACCCGCGGCACGCACCGCACCGACGCGACTGGCCAGCGGCGTGTCTCCGGACGGTCGAACATCGAACTTGAAACTTCCCGTCACCTCGAGTCGTTCGGCCGGCGCGCCGATTTCGACGAAGTCCGCGCGATCGTTGATCGTCTGGACGCCGATCCATGCCGCCGCCCTCAGGACGTCGGCAAAGAACCATCGCGCGAAGCGGTAGCGCGGAACATCCTGCGGATAGAGATGTGCGTTGAGCAGGAATAACGGCAGGCGCCGCGCCGCGCAGGCGCGATACAGGTTCGGCCAGATTTCCGGCTCGACGATGGCAACGGCGGACGGCTGAAGGCGCCGAACCCACTCCACCGTGCGCCGGCGATCCCATGGAAGGTACGTGACGGCCTCAACCGCCCGGCAGCGTTGCTGAAGCGACGCCGCGATCGTTCGAGCGTCGCGATTCCCGCAGGTCAACACGACTAACCAGTCGGGCCGCTCGTGCGCAAGCGCCTCTACGAACGCACCGGCGGCGACAGCCTCGCCGGCGGAAACCGCATGAACAACAATTCGCGGCGATCGCGGGACAGCGAGGGCACGTTTCCCGAGGCGCTCATCGAGGTCTTCCCACGACGCGCGGCGGCGCGCGACTTGAATCACAGTGCAAGGAACGAGCGCGCACCAGACGACCGCTTCGATGAGGAACGAGTAAACGCGGTGCGCGATGCGCATCAGAACCGCGCGGCTGCCGGATGCGGTTGTAGGCGTGCCGTGATGCTACCACCACGTTTGGTTGCCCATCGAGCGCGTTTTCAGTATCCTGCCCGCGACCGTGATGGCGTCAGCCGCAGTCCTGCCGGTTGTCGCGTCCCAAATCGAACGCAGCGCTCGTCGCGACTGGCCAGTCAGCACCGTGATCATCGCGTACGATGTTCGCGTGCGCGTTCGCGCGGACGATGCAGCGCTCCTCGAGAAGCTGGAAGTTCGCCTCCCGCCCGGCAGCGTCGCCGCCCACGCCGAAACTTTCCATCTCGACTATTCGATTGTCACCGACCCTGTGGGCGCCGATTCGGACAACGAGCGTCGGGCCTACTCTGGCTTCGCCGGCACTGCCGCGTTCGCGCTCTCCGTTGACGAACCAACGCTCCTCGATGCGTTCGAATCGATTGTGCGCTTCGACATTGCGGTCGCTACTGACTGGGTGTTCGTCCACTCCGGAGTCGTCGTCTGGAACGGCGCCGCGATTGCCGTCCCCGCGCCGAGTATGCACGGGAAATCGCGCCTGGTGGATGCCCTGGTGCGTGCAGGAGCAATCTATTACTCGGACGAATACGCGGTCATCGACAGCCAGGGATTCGTGCATCCGTTTCAAAGTCCGATCTCGTTGCGAACCGCGTCAGGCACCGTGCGCCGCACGATGTTGCGGAATCCGAATTTCGCCGGCGCGGTGCCACTACGGCTCGTCGTATCGACTCGGTACGAGCCCGGCGCCGAGTGGCGACCGCGGCGCGGAACGGCGGCCGAAGCGCTGCTGGTGCTGTTGTCTAACACGGTGCGGGCGCGTCTTGCGCCGCGCGAGACGCTGAGGGTTCTGGCGCGTGCCGTCGCACGTGCGGAGTTGTTGGAAGGATACCGT
>WNGA01019827.1_pt1 | contig 16057 bp, 1 predicted proteins | sample 5400061 | NCBI WGS metagenome assembly WNGA01 (sample SAMN13153366, study PRJNA577476) | soil metagenome | isolation source: 100 cm soil or saprolite under grassland replicate 2 | place: USA:California | collected 2016-06-15
CCGCCGCCGCCACCGGTACCCGCAACGGCCCGCTGGCGGACCTGCTGCGCCCGCTCGACGCCCTGGTCACGGCCGAGGGCCTGGCCCCGGGGCTGGCCGGGCACCTCGCCGCGGTGCGCCGGATGGCGGAGATTGCCGACCTGGTCCGGGCGCAGCTATGGCGGGCCCAGACCGTCGCCGGCCGCACCCCGAGCCCGGCGACCTTCCCGCTGCCGCCGGACGCCACGACGTACATCGACGACACGCTGAACCTGCTGGCCCACCCGCGGGGCGACGGGGTGGCCGGCCGGACGGACACCCAGCGGGTGGCGGCCGAGCTCGGGATCCGCGAGACCGACCTGCGGCGGCTGGTCGCCGACGCCCGCACCCGGTTCATCCACCCGCTCACGCCCGGGGCGCCGCTGACCGCCGCGCAGCTCCGCGAAATCCGGACGGCGTCGTTCGAGATCGCGCCGACCCCGGAGCCCGACCGGATGCCCGACGCCGGCCCGGTCGAGCCCCCGTCCGACGCCGCGGCGGTACCGGCGGCCACGGCGTACGCACCGCTGCCGGCGGCACCGCTGGCCGGCGCCGAGACCGCCCACCTGGCCGGCGACGGTTCCGGCCTGCTGCAGGTCATCGAGCAACAGGTCCGGGACGCGGTCGGCCCCGAGCGCTGGGCGCACGCCGAGCCCGCGCTGCGCAATGAACTGGCCCGCCAGGTCCCGGACAGCATGCTCTCCCTGTTCGACGAGACCGGCCTGGCCACGCTGCGGTTCTCCTTCGACGCGCCGGAGGACCGGGTCGGCCGCTTCGGGGCGAGGTTCGGCCTGGTCACCGACCTGGTGCAGGGCGTCATCCAGGTCTTCGAGGGCATCGGCCAGGTGATCGAGGGGATGCTCACCTGGAACCTTGGCCGCGTCCTCGGTGGCCTCGCCAACTTCTCCGGCGCGTTGGCCAACCTGATCACCCAGCCGGTGGAGGGCGTCCTGGAGTTCGTCGGCGGCGTCGGGCAGGTGATCACCGGAATGTTCTCCGGCAACGAGCACCTGATGGCCACCGGCGTCGGCACGATCTACGGCGGCGTGGTCCGGATGTTCCGGTGGACCGACCGGCAGCACGTGTCCGTGGACTTCCGGCTCACCGAGTGGGCGCAGCTCACCGACGACCGCGGCGTACCGCAGCCGGCCTGGAACCCCGACGACATCCCGCTCCGCCCGCTCGACACCGAGGTGCGGACCTCGCTGCAGCGCAACCGCGCCGACGCGAGCGACCACCGGGTCGCCCGGAGCTCGACGCACACCCTCTCCGGCGCGGTGCAGGCGAACACCGGGCTCGGCGGCCGGCACGCGGGCGGCCGGTTCGCCGAGGCCGACGGTGGCGTGAACCTCCCGACCGTGTCGCTGACCAACCAGGCGCAGGAGATGGGGCACAGCACCGGCACCGCCGCCTCCGCCACGTTCAAGGCCTCCGAGTACCGCTCGGTCGTCTTCTCCTGGAGCGCCACCGTCAGCGCGAGGATGACCGACGCCGCCGGCACGGCCGCCCCCGGGCCCGCCGGCGGCCCGGCGGTCGCCGAGAACGCGGTGCTGGTGCGCTCCCCGGAGCGGTACCTGTCGAGGCTGCCGTGGCCGGCGGACGCACCGGCCCCCACCAGCCGTAGCTGGCAGCGGCGGGCCGACCAGGTCGGCCCGGCCCGGCCGCCCGGCACCCGGCTGCCGCTGCTGGAGATGCCGCCGTCGGTGTGGATGGCCGCCCCGGACGCCACCGACCGGCAGGTCGACCCGCTGCGGGTCTGGGGGGTCAGCGGCGCCAGCCGGCTGCTTCTCGACCAGTTCCAGCAGGCCGTCCTGGATGCCTTCCCGGCGCTGCGCACCGTGGGCTCGCCGGAGCGGCGGTCGCTGGAGATCGCCGCCCAGTTGCCGGTCCTGATGGCCGCGCTGCACGAGCCGGAGGCCCGGTCCGGCACGCTGATGAGCGCCACCGGGTTCAGCGGCATCTTCGACGGCGGCCGGATCCACACCACGCTGTACAACCCGCGGCTGGTCTTCGACGAGACCAACCAGAACACCCGCTTCGACGGCGACCAGGCGCAGACGATCTCCCGGGTGCTGACCAACACCAGCTACAACGACTCCCTCAACATCGGCGGCCTGCTCGGCTTCCTCTTCGGCCGCGCCGCCACCCTGTTCCAGTCCACCTTCGTACCGACGTTGTCGTGGGCGTACAACGTCGGCGCGCGCTCGTCCGCGTCGGTGGCCCAGACGACGAACACCAAGCACAAGATGTCGGAGGAGCCGACCGCCATGGTCGTGTTCGACGTCAAGGTCACGGTGCTGCCGACCGACCCGGCGCGGGCGGTCGAGTTCGGCGTCCGCAACGGCGTGTTCATGAACCCGAACATGCGGTTCGCCGGCCCGCTGCTCGACGCGGCCGGCCCGAACTGGAGCTGGCCGCAGCTCGACCGCCCGCTGCCGGTCGCCATCGACGAGCGCGGGCGGGAGCTGGACATCCGGCGCAGGTTCCGGCCCGGGCGGCAACTGGTGGCGCCGGACTACTACGACGACGCGCTGCCGCCGGACGTGCGGGTGGTCGACCTGCTGCCCGGCGCCGAGCGGCTGCTGCCCGCCGTCGAGGAGTTCGTGCGGCAGTGGTTCCCGGACTTCCTGGCGCCGGTGGGCGAGCTCCCGACGCCGGAGCAGGCCGAGCGGCTGAACCAGCTGCGCGGCGGCCTGTCGCTGACCACGCTGACGAAGAACTACCGGCAGATGCGCAACAGCGCCTACCCCATCCTGCTGCAGGCCACCGGCGGCAGGACCCTGTGGCACAGCGGCATGCACGAGCTGGAGCTGGTCCTGACCGCCCGCCCGGCGTCGGAGGGACCGGCGCGGTCCAACGGCGAGATGAAGTCGATGCTGGCCGAGGGGCAACTGGGCCGCTCGGCCACCCGCTCGTCGAACGTGGACCACCGGCACGAGCTCACGGCGGCCGCGGACTTCCGCAACGCATTCCACTTCGACAACCCGACGGTCACCGAGTTCGACCCGCGGGTCCCGCTCAGCTACACCACCAGCTGGTCGAACCGGACCGGCTCCGGACTGACCGCGGCGGCCAGCTACGGCGGCGGCAGCGGGCCGATCGCCCAGGTACCGGACCACGTGGTGATCCAGGTGGAGGCGCGGGCGCCCGCGGGCTACATCCGCCCGACCCCGATGCCCGGCAGCTACCCGGCGGACACCCCGGCGCCGGCCCCGCCGCCGCTGGTGCAGGAGCCCGGTGGGCTGTGGCGGGCCACCATGCCGGGCGGGCTGCCGCTGACCGCGGTACTCGAGGTGGCCGAAGACGTCATGCGCGAGCGCGACCCGCTCACCGGCACGCCGACGCCGACCACCTCGCTGATCGAGGACGTCCCGATGCGCGAGGTCGTGCCGGGGGAACACGACCTGACCGCGGCCACGTTCCCGAGGTCGGCGCTGCTGGCGATGTCCGTGCTGCCCGCGCCGCCCGGACAGGCCGGCCGGGCCGCCCCGCCCAGGCCGGCCGCGCCCGCCACGGACCCGTTCACCGAGGCCCTCGCGCTGGCCCGGGAGACCGGCGCCCGGGAACTGGACTTCGACGAGCGGCAGGCGCTGCGGACCGCGCTGGCCCAGTTGGAGTCGGGGTACCGCGACTACACCCGCCGCGGCCAGTTCCGGGAGTTCCACTCGGTGCAGTTGGCCGGCCGCTCGGACCTGCTGACGTTCGAGGCGCAGGCCACGGTCACCAGCCTGTCCGACGTGCGGTACAGCCCGACCACGTACCGCTTCATCCAGCGGATCCTCAACATGTCCGCGAGCCGGGCGTGGACCAACGGCTGGGCGGCCGCGCTGGGTTTCCAGCCGCTGGTGTTCCTCAACCCGCGCGCGCTGCCGCCGGAGCAGGCCGACCTGCACCCGCACGGCCAGTTGGTCCTCCAGCCCTCGAACATCGTCGGCACGCACCGTCGTTCGGCGGCGCGGACGGTCAGCTACAGCGCCGAGGGCGAGTGGCTCGACGTCGACATCAGCCCGCAGGTGCTTGCCGTGGCGCAGGGCGAGCTGCGGATCCAGGTCCGGCGGCTGAACCGCGGCGTCGATGCCACCCCTGGCCCGCGGGTGGCGTCGTTCCCGGCGGTCGGCCCGGTGAAGATGGGCCAGCGGCATGCCGAGCGGCTCGGGCTGGTCCGGCCGGTGGAAGCCCTGCTGGCGCCGCCCTCCGAGGGTTTCGCCCCGCCGCCGTCGCTGACCAGCTTGCGCACGCCCAGCGTGAGCGACATCGGCGGCAGGCTGCTGTCCGCTCCGGGGCAGGGCGGCCGGGTGGTGCCGACGACGCTGGGGCCCCGTTCCGCGATCACCGGACTCACGCACCGCTCGGGGCTCACGGTGTACAGCACCCCGCAGGGACACCATGCCTGGTCGGCGGCCGGCCACCAGTCGGCACACTCCAGCGGTCAGCCCGACCCGCGTCTCGGGTCGGCGCAGGACTTCCGGTCACCGCGGCTCGGCTACCGCGACCTGCCTCCCGGGTCGGCGCGGGACTTCCGGTCACCGCGGCTCGGCTACCGCGACCTGCCTCCCGGGTCGGCGGCCGACCCCCTGTCGGCGACCCCGCCGTCAGGCCGCCGGGACCGGCGCACCGGGTCGGCCGACGTCCTGTCACCGCTGCCGCTCGGCCGCCTGCGCCACCCCGGCACGGGGACGGCGACATCGCTGCCCGAGACGCTCTCCACCTACGCCTACCCGCGGGGTGACCAGATCTGGTTGGCGCCGCCCGGATCGCAGCTGTTCGTGGACGGGCCGGCGCACCGCACGCCGCCGAGCCACCTCGTGGAGGGGGAGGACCTGGGCTTCACGCCCATCATCGAGGCACCGGACCTCCATGACGCCTTCGAGGCCATGGTCGCCGGCATCCGGCAGACCGAGGGCTATGACGTCGCCGGGTTGATCTACGACGAACTGCGCGAGGTGCTCGGCAGCTACACCTCCGCCGCGCTGCTGGAGGAACTGCTCGTCGGCATCCCCTGGCTGGTGCCGTACGTCGATCCGCTCACCCTGACCACGCACCTGTACAGCGGCGAGATCCGGGTGAGTGTCGATGACGTCATCGACGAGGGCCAGGACGGTTCGCTGCACTGGCTGGAGTCACGCCACGAGATCCAGACCCGCACCGAGAACGAGAACTCGCTGGGCAACGAACTGGCCGGGGGACCGGCGATCCGGGGCGCCGGCGGCCCGTCGGAGGCCTCGGGGTCCCACCTGATGAACGCCCAGGCCAACCTCGGCGGGCAGGTGGTACGCGGCACCAACGACACGGCGTCGAACTTCCGCAACACCACCACCAGCTCCGGGCGGCTCGGGGTCACGCAACTGGCCGAGTTCAGCGCCGAGCTGTCCGTCACCATCGTGGTCACCCGCGACAACGCGGCGAAGAACTGGGTGGCGGTCTCGAGCCTCGGCGGGGTGCCGCAGCTGTACGGCGGCTCCCGGGAGATCTACCGGGCCACCACCAGCCTCGGCGAGGAGACTGCCCGGCTGGGCTACGCGCCCGAGACCGTCACGGCCGATCCGGCGCCGCCGCTGCCGGCGGGACCGTGGGTCGTCCGGGCCCCGGCCCCGGTGACCGCCGCCCAGACCGTGGCGATAAGCCGGGAGGAGCTGCGGGACACCTACGCCGAGACCGTGCTCGGCGTCCGGGACCTGCGCACCATGGTGCTCGAGGAGTTCTTCCCGCTCGGCAGCACCCGCTGGCAGCGCAACATGCGGTACGCGCAGCTGTCGGTGGCGCAGGCCATGTCCAAGCTCATGCTGAAGGCCAGGGTGGCCGAGTGGCTGGGCAGCGGAATGGTCACCTCGCACGTCGTTCCCACCGCGACCGGGCCGGTCGACGTCGACCTCCGGACGCGGTTCCGCATCACCCACGTCACCCGGGTGACGCACGGTCAGACGCTGCCGATGTTGCCCGGCAACCAGTTGCACACCAAGGCCTTCGACACCGAGTCCTCCGGGCAGCAGGTGGTGCACAGCACCCGGTTCGGCCACGGCGCCAGCCTCACCGGCGTCTTCGTGACCGCTCCCGGCGAGGCGAACCGGGCCCGCGACCCTGGGGAGCGCTCACTGTTGCTGCCGAACGCCACCTGGTCGGCGTCCTCGGAGACGGCGGCCAACGAGCAGGCCGGCGGGTCCAGCCACCTGGCGCGGCGCGGCAACAAGCGGACCAACGCCGTGGTGGACCGCATCCAGCTACGCGGCCAGTGGGTCGTCGACCAACGGCCGCAGGGCGCCGCGGACTGGAGCCCCGCGCTGCACGTGGACGTGACGCGGCCGGACGCGATCACCCTGCAGGTGCCGCCGGAGGTGGCCACCGAACTGCTCAACCGTCCGGCCGGGCAGGTCCAGGTGGTCGTGCAGGGCGCCCAGCAACAGGTACCGCAGCCACAGGTACCGCAGCAGCAGGTGCTGCATCCTCCCGTGACCGAGCCGGACGTGCAGCAGCCTCCGGAGGGGCTGCAACTGCAGGTGCTGCATCATCTGGCGCCGCAGCCGGTATCTCCGATCGTCGAGGGCGAGGGCGAGGGCGAGGTCGAGGACGAGGACGAGGACGAGGACGAGCTTGAGGTCGAGGAGGCTTCGTCGGAGTCGGACCAGACCCTGCCGGTACAGGGTCAGGTCGAAGGTCCGCCGGTACCGGACCAGGTTGACGACACCGTGCCGGCACGGGTACGGGGCTCGGTGCTGCTGGAGGCCGGGGACCTCGGGCTGGTCAACCTCGCCACCACCTCGACGGATGACGACATCTGGTTCGTGGAGGACACCACACCGGCTACCGACCAGCCAGCGAGCCCGGCGACGACCCGGCGGCTGTCGTCGCGGTACTCCACGTCGGTGCGGATGCGCCCGCTGTCCACCCTCGCACCGCACAGCGCCGAGCCCACCGAGACCGAACGTGGCTACGAGCGCGCCATCGCCCACAACGGCCGGCCGATCATCCGGTTCCGCACCGAGTCCGAGTCCGCCGACCCCGGCCACGCCGACCTGGCGCGCGCCGTGATGGAGCGGATGCAGATCCCGGCCGGGTACATCGGGGTCTGGGTGCCGGGCGGCGCGCAGGTGTCCCCGGAGCAGATCTACGAAGCGCTGGCTGCGGACGAGGAGGAGGAGCAGGGCCTGCTGTTCAACCGGCCGGTGTTCCTGGTCATGAGCCCGGTCAGCACGGACTTCGCCAAGCAGTTGGCCCGCCTCACCGGGCGGGCGGTCCGGACGGCCGGCGAGGGCGCGGACATGCTGGTCAGCACCTCCTCGGGGACCGTCTTCAGCGGGGCCGTCGAGCTGCGGCGCGGCCAGCCGTGGCCTCGCCTGGCGCACCCCAGCCAGCTCGTGGAGGTCTTCCCGAACGCGCACGTGTCGTCGGTGGCCGGCCCGGCCGGGGCGAACGACGCCGTCCTGTCGGCGACCCAGCCGCAGAGCACCACCGAGACCATTGCGGCCGACGCCGGCCCCTGGCGGCAGCTCGGCTCCGGCCGACGCCCGCGGCACTGGTGGCCGGGGGTGGACCAGCTGCAGGAGTCGTCGGTGGTGGTGGATGAGCGGGCTGACCCGTGGACCGCCGATGAGTTCATCGCGACGATGCAACAGGCCGGGCCTGGCGGGCGCAGCGTGTGGTTCAGCAGCGGCGACGAGGCTGCGGACGCCCGTTTCCGGTCCGAGGCCGAGCTGCTCAGGGTCGGCGCCGATGAGGTCGCGGTGCACCTGGAGGGCCGCGCCGGGGTCGCCTACCACGACGGGCGGCCGGTGCCGAGGGACGTGCTCGCCGCCGCGCTGGCCAGGCTGGAGCCGACGTTCAGCCGGGTGGTGCTGCTGATCTGCCAGGCCGGCCGGGGAGATCTGGTGGAGCTGCCGGCGGAGCTGGCGGGCCTGGAGCGGCCTGGTGTGCAGGTGGTGGTCAGCTCCGACCCGGTCTGGGTGAGCACGACGACCGGCGCCGCGGTGGCGCTGACGCTCGGCCTTGACGCCGGGCCCGTACCGGCAGCGGCTGGGCGAGCAGGCTCAGGTGCTCGCCGAGCAGGACCAGGTGCTCGCCGAGCAGGAGCCGTCCTCCGCGGTCGGGCACGAGGGCGTGTCGGTGGTGTCGCGGCGGGGTGGGGTGTGGTCGGTGTGGCCGGCGATGGCGCATGGATTGGATGAGGTGTGGGAGGGGGTGGAGCCGCGGGCCGGGGCCGTGGTGGTGGTGTTGCCGGTGGCGGGGGATGGTCGGCTGGGTCTGGTCTCGGCTGACGGGTCGAGGGTGCTGCCGGCCTCGGCGGAGCGGGTGGCGGCGGTGGTGGAGTCGGCACTGGCTGATCCGGTGGTGGGCGCTGATGGGAGGTCGGCGGTTCAGCTCATTCCGGTGTATCCGGCCGATGCCGGGGGGGTGCGGGACCGGGGGGTGCTGGTCGAGTCGGTGCGGGCGCTGGTGGAGCGGTCGGGGCGGCATGTCTACCTGCCGCCGCTGCCCGGTGACTCGCGGCCGGTGTATGACCTGGCGGCGCGGTTGCGGGCGGCGCAGTTGCCGGGTGGGAGGTTCCGGTTGCCGGTGGCGGGTCCGGGGGAGGGGGCTCTGGTCCCGGTGCCGGACCGCGGGGTGGGTCGGGTTTATGACGTGGGCCGGGACGGGAACTGTTTCGTGTCGGCGTTGGCGACGAGTGCGTATTTGCGGGCGCCGGAGCTGGAGTTGGCCGGGTTGGTGGGTGCCTCGGCGGAGAGGGTGGCGGGGTTCCGGCGTGAGACGGGGCAGGCGTTCCGGAACGACGCGGACCTGTTCGGTCCGTTCGCGGGTGGCTCGTCGTTGTCGATGGTGCTGCCGGAGCTGTCCGATGAGCAGCTGAATGAACTGCGGTTGCATCGGGAGGCCGCGGTGCTGCTGAACTGGGTTGATGCTGGGGATCTTCGCCCGGCGGTCCACCAGTTGCTGGAGGCCGGTGTCTCGGTGTTGTGGGAGGAGTTGGCGGCGCTGTTCGACGGCGAAGGCCGGCGGAGCCTGGGCGATCTGGTGCGGGAATTGCGAGCAGGCCAGGTTGCCGGGCAGTTGCCGGACGTGGCCGAGATGTATGCGCGGGCGATCGAGCGGACCGACCTGTGGGACACCCCGTTCGGGGAGGCCGTGCCGGAAATGATCGCGCGGCTGCGGCATCCGGTCATCATCCTGGAGCAGGGCCGGCCGCCCCATTTCATCGGATCGCGCGATGACGCCCGCGAGCCGTTGTACGTGCTGCGGACCGACTCCGGCGGGGTCGGCACGGCCCACTACCTCGCCGTCGACCCCCCCACCGCCGACACCGCACGGGCCGGGGCCGGGCAGGTGCGGCCCAAGCGGGTCCGCCAACCCTCCAGCGAGGGGAGCGTGTCCGGCCGGCAGGCGGCACCCAAGCGGCCCAGGCTCGACGAACCGGCCGGCCACCTCGACACGCCCGCACACTCCCCCAGCGACATGGACATCTCCGACGAGGCCCGATCCGAGCCCGACCACCAGGCCACCCTGCCCGCCGCCACCGCGGAACACCGCGACGGCACCGACAGCGACATGGACATCTCCGAGGAGTCGGGGTCTGACCGGGCGACCGGCCCGGCTCCGGAGCGCCAGGCCGCGGCTCGGCTCGCGCCCGGGGACGTGTCGTCGTCGCTGACATCCCCGGACGAGTCCGAGCCGGAGGAGTCGTCCGCGGACTCCGACGCCTACGAGCCGGAGGAGTCGGTCGACGACTCGGACCTCTATGAGCAGGAGGACTCCGACGGCTATGAAACGGGCGAGTCCGACCGGGAGCTGTCAGACGCCGAGTCGCAGGCGTCCGACGACTCCGGCGTGCCCGTCGCCCAGCAGCCTGGCCGCCCTGGCCGCGCCACCTTCGAGGCAGCCACCACCGACTGGGTCGACCCTGCTGGCCTGACATTCGAACCGCCTCGGCGGCTGCTGCGCGAGCAGCGCGAGCAGCGGTTGGCCGCGATCGAGGAGATCACGGAGCACCTGGACGCGATCACCAACGAGCCGCCTCAGTACTCCTACGGCCGCACCACGCCGCACATGTGGGCGCGCCATCGCCGCAGCTACGCAGAGGAGCGGCTGGAGCAGTCCCTGCAGCACTTCAGCCGAGTGTTGCGGAATGTCATCAGGAGCCTGCAGCGCGAGGCCGAGGCCGAGAGTTCCCGCCAGGCCGGCGAGCAGGACCCGGCGGCAGGTCCCAGCACCGCGGCCCCCCCGAGGCCGCAGCAGTTCAAGCGGGAGGCCGAGGTGCAGGCCATGCTGGTCAACGGGCGCCTTGTCGTCGCGACCAACCAGCAAGGGTCCATCACGCTCCTGACCCGGGCGGTCGATGCGCTGCGGGCGAACGCCCAGTCGGCGGACGGAGGCGTCGTTCAGCGCCTGCTGGACATCCATCACGGCCGGGTCCGCGCGGGCAGGCGGGTTGAGACGTCCAAGGCCAAGCTCCATAGTGCGTGGCGTGGCCAGCGCCCCGGCACCGAGGTGACCGACATCTTGCGGGACGCGGATCGTGTGGAGGAGGCAGTGGCCGCCCCGTATACCGAGGATGGGTTCCGCCGGCTGCGTGAGCTGCTCACCGACGAGCGCCATCAGGGAACGGTGATCCTCCTCCGGCGCTCAGCCCGGCGGATGGAGGGCCGCGATGCCGAACACGGGATGCATTCCGAACTGAAGCTGCTGCTCGCCCTGCACACCGCCCGGCTCGGCCGGAGCGAGCTGACCGGTGACCTGTTGATCCGCGGCACGAAGCGGCCCTGCGCTACCTGCTGGGCGGCGCTGACCTGGGCCGCGCTCGACCTCCAGCGGGGGGTCGGCCGGCGGCTGAGTTTCAGCGACCGCCTCGGCGTCTGGTTCAAGCAGTCGGCCATCGACATCGCCACGCACCTGCCGCATGTCCTGAACGACCCTTCCGGCCTGCCCGGCAACTTCGTGGTCAACGCGCTGCGGGACCGGGCACGGGAGCAGGGCGGCACGCTGCATATGTCCATGTCGGCCGGTGGTCGGACATACGCCCGGGCCGGTCAGGGACACGAGTCGGGCAGCGGGTCGGATGAGGACGGGCGGAGCGGCCTGCCCGCCGCCCCGGGTGGCTATGAGGTGCTGGCCGAAGCCGGGTACGGCGGCGGCGGTGCGACCACCTCGGACAGCGACGTTGTGGGGGATGACGTCGCCGGGATCTGGCAGGCCGGGGACCGGGACTGGGCCGCCGCCTTCGGCCAGGCCACAAGGCAAGACTTGGTGTCGATGGAGCAGTCCCGTAGCGCGGTCCGGACGACAAGCTCGGGCAGGCTCACGTTCACCCGTGCCGGAGTCACCGAATGGACGGATCTCGGCAGCCAACTCACGGACACCGCAGTGCGGCCGGAGGTCGACTTCGGCACCCTCCAGATCAGGCTGCTCGATCCGCAGTCCGGGGAGCCGGTCCACGAGCCGATCACCATGTTCGACAGTTGGCTGCTCGATCACAACAGCCAGGGGTACGCCGTCGTCGACAGCCGGGGCGAGGTGTGGGTCGGCACCGCGATCGTGGCCCTCGGCCTGTCCCGGGCGGGGGCGCGGGTCCGGCTGCAGGGGCACCCCCCTACCGGCACCGGCACCACGGGCACCGTTGCCATCCATGCGATCCGGGACGGCGCAGAGCTGGCGAGGGTCGCCGTCTTCTGGACGCCGGAGCCACGGCCGGCGGCGGATCGGACGCCGGAGATCGGCGAGTACTTCACCGGGTTCGACGGGGGGCCGGTCCTGATGCCCTTCGAGAGCGGGTTCCCGCACGCGGGCGTCGTGGAGCACCCCAGCGGTGTGGTGCTGCGCGTCCCCGGCCGCACCGACGGGCGGGTCGGGCTCGGCTACGACCGCGGCAGCGGTGAAGCATTGGCATTCGACCTCGCACGCCCCCACCAGGTGCTCGGCAGGCGCGTCACTCCGCCGCCGCCCTCCGGGCCGGTCTACCAGATCAAGCGGCGCGGTACGGTCAACCTGCCGGACAACGATGGAAACAGAGCGGCGGGTTTCCAGGTCGCCCGGCCGCGCAAGGACTTGACCGAGGTCGAGGTACATGCGGACTTCGGGCGTCGCAACCTGTCCTTCTTCCAGCCGCCCACCGGGACCCCGGTCGCCATAGATCAGCCGTTCCCCCCGCACTGGCCGACCCTCACCGACGGCGGCGCGGTCCGGTCCACGGTCAACAGGTCCGGGTACGTCTACGCCGGGCCGATCCCGATGCGCGTCGACAGGTCCTTCTCCAGGTTCCAGTCCATCGACAAGCGGGCCGTCGTCCTCATCGGCCGGTCCGGTGGCCCCGGCGGGCGCGGCACCGTGACGGCATACGCGCCGGAGACGACGACGGGCAGGCCACCGGTCCGCCGCTCGCCCGGGTCGAGGTCGCGTGGTCGCAGGGCGAGGCCAGCGACCAACCCGCGGGCCGGTCCCGCGACGACGCCGCCGGGTCGCAGGCCGCGGTGAGGCGGCCGGCAGCCAGGTCGGAGCGCCGGCCCGTGCACCCGGGGCTGGCGGTGCATACGGAGGGCGAGTTCGGCCGCGCCAACGGGTACCGGCGCCTCGGCGTCCGGGTGGGGGCCGCGGGTTACGTTCCCGCGAACGTGGACGGCCAGGAGGTTGGATACCGCAACGTCCCGGGCACCAACGAGTGGGTGGTCTTCGACCTCGATGACGGGACGGTACTCGGCGGCGGGGAGGTCGCCCCGCCCCAGGAGGCGAGGACGTTCGGGGCCGGGGGGGTCAGCTTCTCGGCCGGCGGCAAGACCGTGCGGATCAGTATCGCCAAGGACCTGCAAGATCGCCCGCTGGTGGCGGACGCCGATTTCGGCACCCTCAAGCTGAGCTTCGTCGATCCGGCGCTCGACCCCGAGCAGGACGACCCCGTGGTCCTGGAGCTGCCGCTGCCCGACTCGTGGATGTTCGATGAGCACAACAACCCGCGGCGGGCGTTGGTCGACCCGGCCGGTGAGGTTCGCGTCGGGACCAGGATGTTGGGGGTCGGGCCGAAGGCGGTGCGGTCGGAAGTCGTCCTGCAGGCGCATCCGCCCACCGATCCGACGGCCACCACCGGAATGGTCACCGCGCACGAGGTCGGCGAGGACGGCCAGCCCGGTGCGGATGTTCTGGCCCGGATCAGGGTCACCTGGAGCCGGCCGCTGGGCCCGGTGACCGACCCGGCGCGGATCGCGGCCCGCTGGCACGGCGGCGAGACCGTGCACGGCGTGGTGAGCGGTGAGACGCTCGTGGCGTTCGAACGGCTGGTGGTGCACGCCGGGATCGTCGACCACCACGATGTGGTGATCCGGGTGCCGGGCATCGATGATGGTCAGTTCGTCGGGATCACCTACGACGGCGGCAGCGGTGAGTACGTGGTGTTCCGGCTGGACAACCACAACGTGATCACGCGGCAGGCTCGCGAGCGGCTGCTACCGCCGACGTTCAGGGTCGAGCCCGTACAGGGCAACATCATCGTCCCCCAGCGGCTGATGGCCCCCCAGCACTTCATCAAGGTAGCCAGGGCGGCGGAGGCCCGGACCGGGATCGGGTCCGTCGAGGCGATACCGAACTTCCATCACCGGACGCTGTCCTTCCGCAGGGTGCGTACCGTGCGCCGGGACGGCCGCACCATCCGGGAGGTCATCGGCCCGGTGGGCCTCACCACGGATTTCCCCGCGGCCTGGGCGGACCTCGATCACGGCCGGCAGATGGTGACCGGGACCAGTGCCGAGGGCGATGTCTACGTCGGCCCGATCCCGGTACGGGTGGCCGGTCGGGTGGTCGGCCGGTATCGATCCCCGCACGCGCTGAGCGGCGATCTCCTGCTGGTCGCCGACCGGCCCACCAGCACGGTCACGGTCTACCTTCGCGGCCCGGACGGGCAGCAGTCCGGTCCGCCGCTGGGGCGGGTAGCGGTGGACTGGACAGAGGAGGGTGGAGCCGCGGCATCCGCCAAGGGCCGGGGCGGGTCCAAGTCGGGTACGCGTGCTCGCGGTCGGGCGGCCAAGCAGGACACCGGCGGCGGGTCCACGCGGGGTACCCGCGGGTCCACGCGGGGTACCCGCGGGGCCTCGACGCGCGCTGCCCGCGGGGCCTCGACGCGGAGTACCCGCGGGGCTGGGGCGTCCACCCGGGGTGCCCACGGGGCTAGCACGTCCACGCGCGGCGCCCGCGGCGCCGGCGCGTCCATCCAGGGTGCGGCGGTCGCGGGTGAGGGCGTGGAGTCGGTGGCCGGCCGGGACGGCGCGGTGCTCTGGTTCCGGTCGGCGGCTGAGTCGCAAGATCGTGTGCAGCGGGCGGCGGTGGAACTGACCCGGGTGTGGCCCGGTCATGTCGGCGTGCATGTCCACCGACCGGGCGGTCAACTGGCCGCGAGTGAGGCCGCGGCGCTGGCCCGGCGCATCCACCAGGAGCTGGGCAGCCACGGGCTGGATGGTCGGCCGGTCTTCTTGGTGATGTGTGATGGGTTGGCGGTGGCCGCCGCGTTGGCGGCGCTGAGTGGGCTGCCGGTGCGGACGGGGACGGGGGCGGTGCTGGTCAGCGCCTCCACGGGGGTGGCGTACACGGGTGGGTTCGCCGTGCAGGAGGACGGTTCGTTGCTACCGGCCCTGGATCGGCCGGGTCGGTGGGTGCAGGTCAGCCCGGCTGGTGAGGTCACCACGGTCATTCCACCGGGGATGGCCAATGCGGTGGTGGAGTTTCCGGTGCTGGGGGCGACCCAGCCGCGGACGTCCCGCAAGGCGGTGGCCGACGACCCCGGTCCGTGGGTGGCCCGGATGCACCAGCCCGGCACGACCCAGGCCGGGCTTACCTTCCCGGCCACGGTCGGCGAGGCGGAGCTGGCCGAGCTGCAGGTCGGCCCGGTGGTCGGCGCGTCCGGCCCGATCACGCCCTCGATCGGGCTGCGGGCCGCGGCGGCGGTGGCGGCAGTGGCGACCGGACCGCACGCCGAACTGTTCGTGCTGGGCACCCGGCCGCCGGCCGAGGACGGGACCGCAGGCGCCGACGACCAGCAGGCGCAGTTGCTGGCCGGGCAGGTCCGCGGCTCGGGTCGGTGGACCGAGGGCCAGCCGGTGCTGCTGCTCGCCGATGACGCCGGCCGGTCGGTCGACGGTCAGGCGCCGCTGGCCTGGCGGGTGGCCCGGCTGCTCGGCCCGGGCAGCACCGTCTTCGGTGCCAGCGGGCGGGTCGTCGCCGACCCGGACGGCCTCGTGGTGTGGCCGACCCGCCACCCGCAGGCCGACCCGGAGTGGGTCGCGTTCGCCGCGGAGGACGACCCGACCGGCTACCGGCTGACGCACCACCTGGACGTGGTGTGGCAGCACCGGGCCGAGATCCTGGACGGCACCCTCGAGGCGTACGAGCTGTACCTCAGGACGGCCGCGGTCCAGCCGTTGACGCTGGACCCGGACATCTACCTGGACCGGATCGCGGCGATCTCCCAGGGCCGCCCGGACGGTGCCGGCGCCGAGGTGCAGACCGCTTACGGCTACGAGCCGCTGTCGGAGACGCAGGAGGGCGACCGGCTGCACGACCCCGAGATGCGGAGGGGTTTCGTGTTCTCCCGGCTGAACGTGGACGGGGCAACGCGTCAGCGGGTCTACATCAGCCCGCGCCCGGACGCCACGCCGGCGCTGATGCGGGACCTGGTGCACCAGGTGGTGGACGACCCGAGTGGCTTCCCGGGGGTGCTGCAGGCCAATGTGTCCGGGCCGGAGTACATCACCCGGAGCGCCGACGGCATCGTCGTCTACACCGACGGCCAGGACACCGCCGACGCCGTGGCGGGGTGGCTCCGCCAGTACGAGCAGGCGCACCCGGGCACGTTCCAGGACGCCACGCCCGCGATGACCCGGGAGGTCATGACCGGGGTGGCCACCGGCGCCGAGCCGCTGGTCGGGCATAGCTTCGGCCGCGTGCGGTCCGCCGCGATCCACGCGGCGCTGGCCGAGACCGTGCGCCGCGGCGGTGACCTGGCGGCGTTCCGGACCGCCGCGCGGGACCGGCTCCGCGAGGCCGGCATCGACCCGGACCGGCCGTACGACAACCAGCG
>WNGA01006865.1_pt1 | contig 16048 bp, 16 predicted proteins | sample 5400061 | NCBI WGS metagenome assembly WNGA01 (sample SAMN13153366, study PRJNA577476) | soil metagenome | isolation source: 100 cm soil or saprolite under grassland replicate 2 | place: USA:California | collected 2016-06-15
GGGCAAACGGGATGGTCGAGCTGCGCTATACGATCAGGTAACGAACACTTCGCGGCAAGGCCAAGGACGACTGTGCTCGCACGCGGCCTCACCGCCTCGAGCGGCAACTCCCGCACGCGATTCAAAGAGCCTTCGTCGACGAGCGGCCCGTGCTTTTCGGCGCTGCGTCACCTCAAGCCGCGGAACCAGGCTCCTCGAGCCGCAGCACGAATTCCTCGATTTCGGCGGAACGCGCTTGAGCGAAGCTTCGTTCAGTCGCGATGACGCGAAAGCCGCACTTCTCAAGGACACGGTGCGACGCGACGTTGTCGTAGGCGACGCGTGCGTGCAGCGGGCGCGACGGATCAACGGTCAAGAACGCCTCGAGGGCGCCGGTCGCGATCCCCCTGCCCCAGTAGGAGCGGCCGATCCAGTACGTGACCTCGCGCTCGTCGCGGTCGCCCCACGACCCAATCGTTCCGGCGACTTCGCCGTCGACGACGATGGCTCTGGCGATCACACTCTCGTCGGCTCGTAGCCTGGACCAGCGGCGCTCGAACGCGTCCCGGTCCATCTGATCGGGCGCCGTGAAGGCAGCCATGCGCACGGCAACCGGATCCGCCCACTGCTCGAACAGCACCGCCAGATCCGCGTCCCGCACCTCCCGCAACACGCACCGCATCAGACGAATCCTGCCAAATCCGAGCGCATGGTGATCAGCGTCGAGCTACGCCCGGATCGCGATCTCATGAGGTGTAAATGCAGGGATCGACACCGGTCGCTCCCACACACGTGCCGGTGTGCCGCGCTTCGTCGACAACATCCGCACGCAGCGCTAGCCTGGTTTCCTCGATGCGCCAGCCGTCAAAGAAGAACGATGAACGGCCAGCCTTGGCCTCCGCGGACCGCTGCCAATCGCGGTCGCGCGCCGCGATCACGGCTCTTTTGGGGCTAGGTTTTGGGGACAGGTTCGAGGGTTTCCGGGGCGGCTCAGGGTTCTTCGGGGAGGGGGTGCAACAAGCGGAGAAATCAGCCGAATTGCAGGGAGCGCTCTAACAAGCGCTCTTTCGGCACCACATAACAGCCGCGCGAAACCTCCATGGTAAGGAGGCGGTCCCCGCTTCGAGTCCGGGAGAGGGCTTAAATTCCTGCAAAACAACCCTTTTCGATGATTGCCGAGTCCCTCTTGAACAAGGAGGGGGTCGCGGATGGAATCGGCCACAGGCCCGAAAACTCCCCGCAAATCACCGTCTTGTCCGGCCTGATGGAGCACCTCCCTGCATCAGAGGGCCTCGATGAGTCGGGCTCGTGGTGCTGTGTAGGAAACGGCTTCGATAAGCCGTTTTCGCGATCGTTCTCTCAGCGACGAAAGAGGTGTGGCGAGTTGGGGACAGGTTTCGGGGACAGGACGAGCGAGTCGGAGGGAGCGGCCAGCGCTCAGGAGGTGGCTGACTTCGCGCGCGTTCTCAGTGAGTCGACGAACTCGAGCATGTAGTCGGGGAGCTCGCCAGCACGGTAGGCGGCGGCCAGCCGGTCGATCAACTGCAGCCGAGCGTCGCCGTGCTGGAACTGGAAGAACTCCTCGTGGTCGACCGTCGTCCGCATGTCGAGCGCGCGCAGCGTCTGCTTGCGTGCGGTCGGGTTCAAGACGGCCAGAACGCGCGATATTCCCTGGCCGAAGTCGAACATCGCCCACTGGAGCAACTTGGCACCAAAGTGGACGGCGACGCGCGGCTGCCAGTAGTCGCGCTCCGCATCGAGGATCTCCCGCTCGTCGGAGTAGAGCGTGCCGCCGGCGCTGAGCGGCGCAACTCCCTCTCGTTCGAGGTAGCTCGCGACGGCGTGCGCTGCACGGAAACGCGGGTTGGACTCGGACCACTGCTCGGCGAAGCGGCGGCGGGTTACAGCGTTCGTCGCCTGCTGCGGCGGAAGCTCGACGAGTTTGGCATCGAGCCAGCCGGCCCACATGAACAGCGAGAACTCCTGGCGGGCCGGCCGCGGGATCAGCTTCTCGACGTCAGCCAGTAGCGGATGAACGGTGTCGCGCGCGGCACGCCGGGCGCTCGCGTCTTGCGCCAAGGCCGCAAGCCGAGCGCGCGCTTCGTCGAGTGAGTCGCCGCGCTGCCAGAGCAACTGTGGCTCGAACCCCTCCTTGCGCAGGTCATCGAGCTCGTTGAAGTGGATCTCGAGCGCGCGCTGCTTCCCGCGAAGCTCGCGCCGGAGCGCGCCGAGATGGTCGAAGCCGCCCGCCATCAGGGTCGCGAACCATCGACCCGCTTCGTCCTTCGTCTGGTCGAACTCGACCGCGAGATCGACGTCGCCGACCTCGAGCGCGCCGCGCGCATAGGAACCGAAGGCCAAGATCTCGCGCACCCGCTGCAAGTAGCGACCCTCGCCATTCACCACGCGACCGAGGAGACCCTCGATCCGCCTCCTTGCCTCCGTGCGCTTCACTTGGCAGGGCGGACACATGGCCCAGTTGGAGCCTGGATCATCGAAGCGACATCGGTCACCAGGCGAATCGTCACAGGCGCGACGCCTCGCTGCCCTTACAGGCTTCCTCTACCGACCTCTCCTTGCAGCCAAGGGTGGTGAGTTCCGCGAAGCTGACGCCAAGAGGGCGACGTCGAGAGTTACGTCGAGGAGCGCTGAAAATGCCAAGTCCTGCGAACCCGAAGGCCCACAGGACTTGACGGATCGACCTTTGCATCTCGGCCACGCCGCTGTCAAGGGCTGTCGGGACAACGCTCCCCCGCGACCGCGGCGTACAGCGGGACGCACGCCTCGACCTGCGACGGGTCGACGCGGCGCGTCTACGCCGGTGTCGTACGGCTCGCGTCCACCTCGAGCTATTTGGGACGGCCCGGCGGGCGCTCGGTTCCGACGCCCGCGCCGGTGGCGTTTACACTTCGAGCAATGTCGGAGGCGAGAGAGCCGAGTGCGATCACTCGACCGCTGCCGCTCGTCGGCGACGGCAAGCCGATCGCTACGCCGCATATCGTCAGCGAGCCGCGCAACGTCACTGTCAACGTTTTCCGGGCGCTCGCGGATCCGATTCGCCTTGAGCTGTTGGCTCTGATCGCTGCGAACGGGCCAATCTGTGTCTGCCATCTCGAGGAGGCGCTGCGGTACAAGCAACCGCGGATCTCGAAGCACCTTGGCACCCTTCGCCGGGCTGGGCTCGTGCGCTCGCGCCGGGAAGGGACGTGGGTCTATTACGAGGTGAACGACGAAATGCTCGACCTGGCGACGAGCTTCATCGATCAGGTTCAGCGGTCCGCTCGGGCCCCGCACGAGGCGGATTTCTGCGCCGAACCGAAGTAGCTCGCGGCCAGGCCGGTGTCGACTGATGGTCAGCGCGCGCGCGCGCGCGCGCTGGGCGAGCCGCTGAAGATCGTTAGGCGTATTCACATTCACTAGCAGCGCCGGGTCGAGCTCGACGGCGGCGACGTCGAGGCGCTCAATCGCCCGCCGAATCGAGCGTTCGCCGGACTCAAGCGCCGGAAGAACCCGCTTGCGGTATGCGCCCGGCAGCGGCCCCGTCTGGGGCACGGCCGCGTCGCGGCACGCGGCTGCCAGCTGGAGCAGGAGCGCGGCGGTTACGAGCGGCGTGTCGACCGGCAGAACGACGCAGAGGTCGGTGGGCGCGGCGCGGAGCCCGGCGGCGAGCCCGACGATCGCGGCACGCTCCGGGGTCCCGTCGTCGAGGATCGAAAAGGGGAGCTCGAGCGCGTCCGCGGTCTTGCCGACGGCCACCCGGTGGACACAGGCTTCGCGCAGCGTGCGCCAGGCGCGCACGCCGAGGGTCTCGCCTTCGTAGACGGCGAGCGCCTTGGGCGAGCCGAAGCGTGTGCTTCCGCCGCCGACGAGCAGGACTCCGGTCAGATCGGCGCGCGGCAGTGGCTAAGCGACCCGCCGGATTGCGTTCGCGAGAGACTCGAGGTCGATCTCTCGCTCGGCTTTGCCGATCAGGTAGCAGAGCAGCGGGGCGTTCCGGCGGTCGCCGCTCTCGTGAGCGGCCACGCGCGCGAGCTCGAGGAGTCTGTCGACCGCCTCCTGGTCGAGGTCGAGCTCGGCGGGCGCGAGCCCGGAGGCCTCGGCGACGGCGTCACGGGCGCGCGCCATCCAGGAATCGAGCGCCGACGGGGACGGAGGCCGCGAGCTCATCTTCCGATCAGCCGCCGATCTGGCTCATCGAGCGGCTTGCCCGGACGAAGCCGGGATCGTTGATCTTGTGCTTGAGCTCCTTGTGCGCGACCGCCCAGCGCAGGAGGGCTTCGAGCTCGGCCTCGGTGGCGCCCTCACGAAGCGGCGTCTTGAGGTTCCACTCGCGACGCGAGAACAGGCAGGTGCGCAGCTGCCCGTCGGCGGTCAGCCGGATGCGGTCGCAGGCCGAGCAGAACGGCTCGGAGACGGGATTGATGAAGCCGAGCTCGCCGACGCCGTCGGCAAAGCGGTAGCGCCGCGCAGTGGAGGAGGGCTTCGCCGGGATCTCGACCAGCGGTCCGATCTCGGCCTCGACGATCGCCTTAATCTCGGCGCCGGTGAGGACGTCCTCCTGGCGCCAGCTCTCGTCGGCGTCGAGCGGCATGAACTCGATGAAGCGGACGACGTACGGCTTGCGCCGTGCCAGCTCGGCGAGCGCCGGCACCTCGAGCTCGGTGAATCCCTTGATCGCGACGCAGTTGATCTTGATCGGGCGGAGCTGCGGGTAGCGCTCCGCCTGCTCGAGCCCGGCGAGCACACGGTCGAGCGCCTCGCGGCGCGTGATCTCGGCGAAGCGGACATGGTTGAGCGAGTCGAGCGAGACGTTGATGCGGCGAAGGCCCGCGTCGACGAGCGGGCCGGCGAGCTTGTTGAGGAGCACGCCGTTTGTCGTCACTGAGAGGTCGTCGACGCCAGGTGTGTGCGCGAGCATCCGCACCAGCTTGGGCAGGTCGCGGCGGACGAGCGGCTCGCCCCCGGTAAGCCGGATCTCGTTCACGCCGAGGGCCGCCATCAGCTCGACCAGCCGCCGGATCTCCTCGAAGCTGAGGATCTCGTCCCGCTTTAACCACTCCAGGCCTTCGGCCGGCATGCAGTAGCGGCAGCGGAAGTTGCACTTGTCGGTGACCGAGACGCGCAGGCTCTTGATCTGTCGTCCCCAGCCGTCGAGGAGGGGCGCCCTCGCCGGCGCGCCTGGCGTCGGCGAGGGCACGAGGAGGGCTTCGGTCACGGCAGCGTGCGGGAGACGAAGTTCTTCGCCTTCGACTGCGGATTGCCGGCGACGCCGCGCGCCTTCACGTGGCCGTAGCGGTCTTTCTCGGAGAGGCCGGGCGTGTTCTCGGCCGTCTGCGGCGGCTTGCTCAGCTTGCGCAGCGCAGCCCGGCTGTTCTTGTAGAAGGCGCCGTTCGACTTCTGCTGCAGCGGCCCGCCGCCGATCAGGTTGTTCGCGTAGTAGGCGGGCACGCCGTTCGGGTTGGGGTCGCTCGGTCCCTGCCAACCGAAGAGCGCCGAGACGAGGCCCGGCTGCACCTCGTCGGTCACGTTCACGACGCCCTGCGTCTTCGAGTACTGGTTCGAGAGCTCGGCCCAGTCGCCGTCCTTCAGCCCCGCCGTGGCGGCGTCCTTGGGGTGCACCATGAACTCCATAAAGGGGACGCTCCGCCCCGGCTGCACCTTCAGCCAGCGGTAGGTGTAGCCGGACTGCCAGATCGTTTGGTAGCGGACGGTGGTGACGAAGAGTGGGTACTGCGCGTTCGGTTTCACTTGCTCGGGCAGGAAGGCGAGCGGGTCGGCCGCCGTCCAGCTGTAGTCGTGCGGGACGAAAACCGCCTTGCCGTCGGGGGTTGCGAACTTGTCCGCGTAGATCCGCTCGGTGCCGATCAGCGTCTTGTCCTTCCGCGTGATCGGCTCCTGGATGCCGTTGGTGCCGAGCGAGGCGAGCTCCTCCGGGCTGACCTTGTCGAGCCCGATCGCCTTCCCCTCCTTGGTCACCCGCATCGCGTTGAAGACGTCTTCCCAGCTTGAGAACTGCCACTCGTTGGCGTCGAGGATCCCGTACTTGGCGGCGATCTTCTTGCCGATGTCGGCGAAGATGAGGTACTCGGGTCTTGCCTCGCCGGGTAGGTCGTAGAAGCGCTGGTTGACGCGCAGGCGCCGTTCAAGGTTCTCGCGCGTATAGGTGTACTCGCCCCAGGCCGCCGAGGGGAGCACGACGTCGGCGACCGCGGTGATGTCGGAGGGGCGGATGTTGATGTCGACCACGAACGGGACCTTCTCGATGAACTGGCGCAGCTGGGTCGACTGCTGCTGCATCCGGATCGGATTGGCGATCCCGACCAAGAGCAGGTCGATCGTGCCCTTCTCGAGCTCTTGCCAGAGGTTGCGGCGCAGGTCGCCGTTCGCCTGCGGATGCGGCCAGTCGAAGTCGTACATGTAGGCGGACTGGTGTCCGCCTTGGCGGCCGAACACCTGCCCCGGTCGGCCGACCGAGCCGATGAGGAGGGCGAGGTTGGCGTAGCTGTTCATCACCGCGGCGTTCTGCGTCCCCGACCAGATCAGGCCCTTCTCGAACAGGATCGAACTCTTGTGTGGCTTGCCGAGCAGGCGCGCCGCTTTGCGCACCTTCGCCGCCGGCACGCCGGTGACGATCTCCGTCTTCTCTGGCCGGTACTTGTCCTTGGTGACGACGGCCTTCAGCTTGTCGAAGCTGGCCTTGTCGACGCGGGCGTCGATGTAGGCCGGGTCGTGCAGGTTCTCGCTCAGGATCACGCTCATCAGCGAGTTGATCAGGACGACGTCGGTGTTCGGCTTCAGTTGCAGGTGGACGCCGCCGAGATCCTCGGCGTTCTGGGCCGAGACGATCTTGCGCGGGTCGATCACGATCTTCTTGCTCGGCTGGGCGAAGACGCGGTTGTAGAAGACGGTTCCGGTCTCGTAGGCGTTGCAGCCGGAGTACAGGACGGTGTCGGCCAGTTCGAAGTCGCGGTAGGAGTAGAGCAGCGTCGAGGCCGAGCCGAAGTTGTCGCCGATCGAGGGGTGCTCGGAGTTCCACTTGGGGCGGTTGTGGATCGCGCGCACGGCGACGCCCTTGTCGGGCCCGAGCTTCGGGTCGTAGAGGCCGCGCGGCCGCGGCGCGAAGAACAGCTTGGTCGAGGTGCAGTTCATCTCGGGGGAGAGGTGGTCGGCCGCCCAGAGGCCGATCGAGGAGGGCCCGCCCTTGTCGAGCGCCGCCTTGATCTTGGTCGCGATCAGGTCGAGCGCCTCGTCCCAGCTCACCTTGCGCAGCGGCCCGCCCTTCTTGTCGCGCACCTGCGGGTAGAGGTGGCGCTCGGTCGGCTTGGTGAGCGGGTGCTCGCGGGTCGTGTAGACGGTGAGCGCGTTCGCGCCCCCGCGCGGCGAATGGTCGCCCTTGTTGACGACGCAGTCCTTGTCGGGGACGACCGCCACGTAACTGTCCTCGCCGTCGACCATCGCCCGCGTCACCATCGCCGGCGAGATCCAGTCGCCGAGCGTCCCCTTCGGGTAGGGCCCGTCGGCGTTTCGGTCCTTCGGCGTGTCGCCCACCGGCCAGGTGTAGATCTTGTAGCCGCAACCGACGTTGCAGTACTGGCAGGCGGAGGTATGGACCTTCGCGCTTGCGGGCGGCACCGGCAACTGGTCTTGGCCGAGAAACTCCGCCATCGCCAGGTCCTGCGTCTCCCGGTCGGCGGCGAGCGCGTCGCCCTCGCGCAGGAAGCTCGGCAGCGACAGCGCGCCTGCGCCGGCGAGCGCGCCCCCGACCACCTGTTTGCGGCTGAGCCGCTGCTCGTGTCCGTTCTCCTCGCTCATGCTTTACCTCCCACACGCTCGCCGGGATGGAGGTTGTCGCGATAGCCGTAGATCAAGCCGTCAACGCCAACCGCGTCGACGGAGCCGTCCTTCACTTCCAAGAGCACGCGCGGGAGCGGCAGCATCGCGACGCCCTGGACGATCGAGCCCAGCCGCTCGGGGTCGTAGCGGCTCTGGTGGCAAGGGCAGACGAACTCGCGAAGCGCGGGTTGGTACTCCACCGGGCAGCCCATGTGCTGGCAGAGCAGGCTGTAGGCCACGAGGCTCTGCTTCGGCCCCACCCCCTCCGGCACTGCGTGGTCGAGGTCGAGCAGGACGCTTGCCTGCCCCTTGAGCGGATAGTCGAAGCTGATCGGCTGATTCGGCTGGACGCTCGACAGCTGCGCGATCGACGCCCGCGGATAGGAAGGGCCGCCTCCGCCCCCCGTTGTCGCGAGGACGACTCCCGCCGCCGTGCCGCCGCCGGCGACCAACACGCCTCCGCCGATCAGGGCCTGCTTGCGCGTCAGCCGGCGTCCACCGCCCGATGGTGCTGCGGAGCTGTCTGCCACCGCTGCCTCCCTTCTCAAACGGACGCTGTAAAGTCTGCGAGCCTACATTCCGCATACGGAATCTTCAACTGCCTTTGCGACCCCGCCTCGGCCCGCCAGATCCCGCCATCGCCGCGACCGACGGCTCGAGCAGAGTGGCCGCGAGGGCGCCCAGAGCACCGATGACAAGCTCACTTCAGCGCGCGCTTGTCGCCGAGGGAATCGGCACCTTCGCGCTCGTCTTCGCCGGCGCCGGCGCGGTGATGGTGGACGCGAAGACGCACGCGCTCGGCCACGTCGGCGTCGCGCTCACCTTCGGACTCGTGATCATGGCGATGATCTACGCGGTCGGACACATCTCGGGCGCGCACTTCAACGCCGCCGTCACCTTCGCCTTCGCCCTCAGCCGCCACTTCCCCTGGCGGCGCGCCGTCGGCTACTGGCTCGCACAGTTCGTCGGCGCGGTTGCCGCCGCCGCGATCCTGCGCGGCTCGCTCGGGAACATCGCCCACGTCGGGGCGACCCTGCCCTCGGGCTCGCAAGGCCAATCGTTCCTTTGGGAGCTCGTGATGAGCTTCTTCCTCATGTTTGTGATCATGGCCGTCGCCACCGATACGCGCGCGGTCGGCGAGGCCGCCGCGATCGCGATCGGCGGCACGATCGGCCTCGACGCCATGTTCGGCGGCCCCATCTCCGGCGCGTCGATGAACCCGATGCGCTCGCTCGGGCCGGCGCTCGTCTCCGGCGACCTGCATGCGCTCTGGCTCTACCTCGTCGCCCCGCCCGCCGGCGCTGCGCTCGGGGCGCTCGCCTACCAGTTCGTCCGCGACGAACCCACGCGTCCGGCTGAGCACCTGGTCGAGCCCGAGCCCGACAGAACGCTCGAGAAGGAGCGCGTGTGAAGCACCGCGCTCCTTCCCAGCACCCGCACAGTGCCGCCGCGGCGGCGTCGACGAGCCGGCGGGGCCCGGTCGCGAAGCGACGGCGTCCGGCGCGCGCGCAGCAGGACGTGTGGCGGCTGTTCCTCAACCTCTCGTTGACCGGCTTCGCGGGTGGTCTTCTCCTCGCGCTCATCGGAGCCTGGCTCGCGGCAGGGCTCACGTTCGCCTTCGGCTTCCTGTCCGCGCTTCTCCCCGGCTGGCTGCTCCGGCGAGCGGGCGCAAGGACGCCGCGTCCAAGTGCGCGCGCACTGGAACTCCGGTTTCGCAAGGAAGGACGCCGATGACACGGATCGCCGTGATCACAGACGTCCACGCGAACCTGTCGGCACTCACCGCGGCCCTCGCGAAGATCGAGCGCCTCGGGGTCGACACCGTCTACTGCGGCGGCGACCTAGTCGGCTACGGCCCGCACCCGAGCGAGGTGTGCGCCGCGATCGAGGCGAGGGCGATCCCGACCATCTACGGCAACTACGACTACGCGATCGCCCGCGACATCCCCGACTGCGGCTGTGCCTACGTCACCCAGCACGACCGAGAGATCGGACAGCTTTCCGTCGACTGGACGCTCGTGCACACCGACCAGCGGGCGAAGGACTTCATGCGGGAGCTGCCCTTCGACCTTCGGTTCGAGCTCGGCGGCAAACGCATTCGCCTCGTGCACGGCTCACCGCGGAAGGTGAACGAGTACCTGTTCGAGGACAAGCCGGCACGCACGTTCGACCGGATCGCAGCGCTCGCCGACTGCGACGTGCTCGTCTTCGGCCACACGCACAAGCCGTGGGTGCACGAATACGGCGGGGTGCTGTTCGTCAATTGCGGCGCGGTCGGCAAACCAAAGGACGGCGACCCGCGCGCCAGCTTCGCCGTGCTCGAGGACAGAAACGGCGGCGTCTCCGTCTCGATCGAACGGGCCGACTACGACGCCCTCACGGTCGCCCGCGAAATGCGAGCCGTCGGCCTGCCCGAAGAACTCGCCGAGAACCTAGTGGCAGCCGCCTGAGAGGAGGAACCGTGAAATACGTCCTGTTCGTCTGCACCCACAACGCTGGCCGTTCGCAGATGGCGCAGGCGTTCTTCGAGCGCCACGCGCCCCCGGACATCCGGGCCGAGTCCGCCGGCCAGGAACCCGCCGAAGCGATCTGGCCCAACGTCGTCGAGGCGATGCGCGAGGTCGAGATCGACATCTCCAAGCGCAGGCCGAAGAAGCTCGACCTCGAGATGCAACTCCACGCCGACTGGGCGATCACGCTCGCCTGCGGCGGCGCCTGCCCGTACGTCCCCACAGTCGTCGAAGACTGGGAGATTCCCGATCCGGCCGGGAAAAGCCTCGAGGAAGTGCGAGGGATCCGCGATCTCCTCGAGGAGCGGGTACGCGATTTCGTCGAACACCGTCTCGACGCGATTCGTGCCGACCACACCGCGCACCAAATCCGCCTCGAGCGCCTCCTCCCCAACCTCGTCGAGGAGTTCGAGGGCATCCGTTCACCCGATGTGACGACCCGAGCCACCGCTACCACGAGGCCTTCGAAGACGTCCGCGACCGGATCGCCGGAGCATGCAGCTACTGCGCCGGCCGCTACGGCGTCACCGAGCAGGTCGAGCAGGCAGGGATCGCCTTGCTCGACGAATACGAGCAGCACCCAAGCATCCGCGGACTGCTGGCCGACGGCTTCCAGGTGGTGACGTTCTGATGCGCGTGCAGCTATTTACGGTTTCCTAGTAGCGATGGACAACGAACGAATCGCATGGGTGAAGACGGCGCAGGGCGCGGGCGAGCTCGCGAACATCCTCGCCTCCCACTCGCTCAACCCCGACGCGCTCGCGGCGCACGTCCGTCTCTACCGAACGATCATGTTCGGCGACTCGCGGCTGACACGGACGGAGCGCGAAGCGATCGCCGTCGCCGTCTCCGCCGTCAACGACTGCCACTACTGAGTCGTCCAGCACGGCGAAGCGCTCACCCGCGAATCAGGTGACGCTTCGCTGGCGGAGGCGGTCGTCTCCGGCAACGTCGAGAAATACGGTCCGCGGCTCGCCGCGCTGCTCGAGTACGCCCGCAAACTGACACTCACACCAGCGGAGATCGTCGAGCAAGACCTCGAGCGGCTGCGCGCGCACGGCCTCGACGACCGCGCGATCGTCGACACGAACCAGGTCGTCTCCTACTTCAACTACGTCAATCGCGTCGCCGACGGACTCGGCGTGCAACTCGAGCGCGACTGGCCGCCGGAACAACGCCGTCCGCGCCGATACGGCCGTGCCACCATGCCATTCCCGGTCGTCGCTGCCGACTCGGTTCCGTGGCTCTCGGTCGAGCAGATGCGTGAAGTCGACAGGCTGATGATCGACGAGTTCGCGATCGCGCTCGAGCAGATGATGGAGAACGCCGGCCGAAACTTGGCGCTGCTCGCCCGGCAGCTGCTCGGCGGCAATGCGCGCGGCCGCCGTGTGCTCGTGCTCGCCGGAAGCGGCGGCAACGGCGGCGGCGGTCTCGCGGCCGCCCGCCATCTGCTCGTCGCGGGCGCCGACGTCGGCGTCGTTCTCGCCGCCAGGCCGGAACGACTGGCGCCGGCCACGCGCAGGCAAGACGAGATTCTCGCCCGCCTCGGCGTCCCCACGTCGACAGAGCAGCGTCCCGCCGAGCTGCTCGTCGACGCGCTTCTCGGCTACGGGCAGCAGGGGCGGCCCTCGGGCGAGATCGCGCGCCTGATCAAGGAAGCCACAAGCGCGCCGGTGCTCGCCCTCGACGTGCCGTCGGGCCTCGAGCTCGAGACGGGCCGCCTGCACGAGCCGCACATCCGAGCGGCCGCGACCCTGACGCTGGCGCTACCGAAGGAAGGGCTGCGCGCCGGTGACGCAGCAGACGTCGTCGGAGACCTCTACCTCGGCGACATCTCGGTTCCCCCCGCCGTCTACGAACGTCTCGGCCTGTCGTTCACTTCGCCGTTCGGCCGATCGCCGCTCGTCAACGTGAGAGGTGGCGCGAGCAAACTCGCGCCACCTCGTGCGGGCACAGGCTCTTAGGCGGGAATGTGCCGGAAGCGCTCGCCGCGGCGCATCCGCGTCGGGAGGCCGCCCGCAATCCCCTGCCCGGCAACGGCGTAGACGAGCCCGGCGGTCATTCCGAGTGCAGCGTGCGCGACCCACCACACCCACTGCGGACTCACGAGCGAGTGCGTGAACAGAACCTTGGTCGAATCGCGCAGAGGCAGAATGCCGTAGCGCATCACCACCCACAACAGCAGGCCGTACACGATCCCGGACATGACCGACGCGATCACGCCCGGGCTGCGCATCCGAGCGACAAGGGCGACGAAGATGACCGACGATTGCGCCGAGGGTCACGATGGAGCGGGCGGTCCAACCATTCGCTTCCTGAACGGTCGTCGGCTCCATTTGCACCTCCTGAGTCAGTCGATGGAAGTGAGATGCGCCAATGGTGGGCGCCGATTCAGCCGCGACCGAGCAGCGTGTCGGTGTGGGCCGAGCTCGTCAGTGCGCAAACCGGCACCCGGCGTTTCCTGGACCTCGCGATGAGTCTGGGGGCGCGCTCCCGGCGTCGGCCTGCAGGGCCGCTGGAGTCGAGTGCGGCAGCCACGTCCTGGAGGGCCGCGTCGGTGCACTCCTCGGCGGCGACGTCGTCGTGGGCGAGCGGAGTAGTTGCGCAAACGATGCGAAATGGAGCCTCGCTTCGGGCTCCAGGCTTTGTCCTGGTTCGAGGCGATCCGAGCAGCCGTTGCCACCGTGAGGGGGGTTGCGCTTATTGCGTTTATCAGCTACGGTGCACGTGCAACCAGGAGGAGCAAATGTCCACCACCGCCGTCCCCGAGCATGTGCTGAGTCCCGATCCGTCCGAGCAGGACGAGCTGGTCGAGCTGCGCGAACAGCTCGCCCGGATCGCCGCCCGGCGCAAGCGGCCGGTGGCGAGGCTGGTCGGCCCGGACGGAAGCGAGGTCGAGATCCCCGCGTCGGCGTTCGCCGCGTTGCAAGCAGTCGTTCGTGACATGGCGCAGGGGCTCACCATCACGCTGATCCCGCACGACAAGGAGCTGACGACCAAGGAGGCGGCCGACATCCTCAACATCTCGCGGCCGTTCCTGGTCAAGCTGCTCGACCGCGGCGAGATCCCCCACCACCGGGTGGGCACGCATCGACGCCTCAACGTCGAGGACGTGCTCGCCTACCGCGAACTCCGCGCCGCCCGCCGGCGCGAGCAGCTGCGCAAGCTGACCGAGCTCTCCGAGCAGGTCGAGGGCAGCTACCGCTAACCGCCGGCGAGCGCCGCTAGCCTGGCGCCGCCGTGGTCTTCAGCGCCGTCCTCGACGCCAACGTCCTCTACCCCTTCTCCCTGCGCGACATGCTGCTGCGGCTCGCCGAGCTCGAGCTGTACACGCCGCTGAGATCGAGCGCCTCGAGCCGGCGATGGCCAACGACCCCAAAGACCGGCACGTGCTCGCCGTCGCCGTCGCCGCCGACTCCGAGCTGATCGTCACCTTCGACCTCGACGACTTCCCGGCCCAAGCATGCGAGCCGCTCGGCGTCGAGGCGACCCACCCCGACGACTTCCTGCTCGACCTCCACGACCTCAACCCCGAGGCCGTCCGCGCCGCGCTCGAACACCAGGCCGCCGACCTCCACCCGCCCTGGCCGCTCGACGAGCTCCTGCGCGCACTGACCACCGCAGGTGTCCCCCGCTTCGCCGACGCCATCCGCGCGCAGCGGTAGCCTGGCTGCCCGATGCGGCGTCAGCCCGAACACACGACGGACGCCCGACACCGTCTCAGGCGACCCGATCCCCATCGTGGCCTGCGAACACCGGCTCCGTTGGGGCTAGGTTCTGGGGACAGGTTCGAGTCTTTCCAGGGAGGCTCAGGGTCGTTCAGGGGAAAGGTGCGACGAGCCCCGCCCCAGACCGCGCAACGCCTCTCGTCCGGCGCAAACTGTGCCGGCCGACCGCTATAGCCTGCGCCGCCGTCCAGACCAAGAGCCGGGCTCCTTCGACGACCGATGAGTTCTGAGCCCCCGGCCGTGAGGGGTTCAAAACCGTGATGCATGCCCAGGAATGACCCGTTTTCCAGGCGGAACCGGAGTTTTGAAATCACTCAGCCTCCGAACTGCTCGTGGGTCAAGCTCCATCCGCAGGTTGCTCGTCTGCCAGACGTTTCTCGTCCTGCCAAACTCACCACCGGCGCTTCCTTGTCCCAACGATCGGCGGCGCGATAGATGCGTGAGTTCGGGTCTACACCCGGTTCCTGGCTTGTTCGCGGTTACGTGGATGCTGTCGCACGGTTTCGGGAGCAGGCGGCGATCGGAGCAGACAGCGCTCGTGAGGTCTACCCGCCGCTGTTCGAGGCCCTGAACTGGGCGCACTCGCTGTGGGACACCTGGTTCCGGCTCGTCGAGCCGCAGGACCGACATCTCGATGGCCTTCGCTACGTGCGCGACCGTTGCCACCACCAGTTGGCATCTGCCATCTACCCCGATGCCGCAGCACCCGGCGGCTGGCGTTGGTATGCCATCGGTCATCTTCCACCCGAGGACGTTGGTCGCGGCCGGGACCGTGAGGGCGCCAGGAACTACAGTGACCTCCTACAACAAAGGCCGGTCCTCGAGACGCTCGAGATTGTGGAGCGACACTTCCGCTCGATCGTCCCCGATCACGAGTAAGCGGAGCGTCTGGAAGGTGTCTGCGGAGAACAGACGCGGCTCGAAGATCCCGTAGGGCTCCGAGTTGCTCAGCAACGCCGTCGAGCAGCTCGCCGCGGTCGCTCAGCGTTCCGTTGACGTCGCGCAGGAACGCGAGTTCGAGGCTCGCGGCCGGCGATCTCGACGTGCAGCGCGTAGGGTTCGCAAAACTCGGTTTTTCCCTGCAAGGCTGACGTTGTCGGTCCTCTGACCGAGTTTTCGCACCCTACGCGCTCTACCGCTCGGCAAAGGGCGGCGCATCAGCCTTTAGCGAGCCCGTCTGTCTGCGCGGCTAGCTCCGCGTCGCGGTCGGTGATCGCCTGCGCCGCTTGCGTCCTCCAGCGCACGACGACCCGGTTCCAGTGGATCGAGATGTCGGGGTGGTGTCCCGCTGTCTCGGCGACCTCGGCCAGCCGGTTGACGAAGTTGATGGCCGCCGAGAAGTCTTTGAAGTGGAACTCGCGCTGCAGCGCCCCCTCGATCTCGGCCCAGCCCTCGGGCACCTCCATGATCTCACCTCCGCATCCGCGTCGGTCCCGCCTCCCAATCGTGGCACGTTCGCCGGAACCGAGGAAGGGAGGTCATCGGTGCGCACTCGCCTGCTCGTGCTCGCCGCGAGCCCGGCGCTCGCCATCGCCGGCACGGCGTCCACGACCGCGACGAAGCTCCTCGGCAGCATTGGTCACGCTTACGATCAGACAAGGCCCAGGTCGACCCCGAAGAGGTGAGGGTGGCGACAGGCGGTGAGAAGACCGACGCGCCCGGGAGCATCACAGCACCCCCACCATGGCGGAGCTAGGCTCAGCCAAGTGGACGTCGTATTCGAGGTCGCCAGCCAGCCGTACCCGCTCGACGAGCGAGCGGCGACGCTTATGGCAGAGAACCTGAGGGTGAAGGCGGCGCACGAGCCTGGCGCCGAAGGAGCCGTAGGAGCCCGGGCCGTCGCCGACGCGATCGAGCTTCGGCTGATCGAGGACACCGCCGACCCGATCACCCTGGGCGGAGACGGGGCCGACGCCGTCTTTTACGCGCTGAACGCCCCGACCGGCGGCGGCGACCGGCCGTGGGCGCTCTACCACGCCGTCAAACGGCTCCACGACG
>WNGA01013562.1_pt1 | contig 16047 bp, 18 predicted proteins | sample 5400061 | NCBI WGS metagenome assembly WNGA01 (sample SAMN13153366, study PRJNA577476) | soil metagenome | isolation source: 100 cm soil or saprolite under grassland replicate 2 | place: USA:California | collected 2016-06-15
CGCCCACGTATCCGCCGCCAGGCCGGTCCCGGCTGGGCCGGACTCGACCACGCGCGCACCCGCACGCGACAATGCCACCGCGGGCACGCCACACCCCGATCATGAAGACCTCAGAGACCTCCATGATCATCTGGCGTGCTCGCACCCAACCGTTGCAGACACGCCCAAGCGACCCATCACTCACACACCAGGCCTACCCGACAACTCCGGAACACGCCGGAGCCCTGTACTCGGCGTAGCCGCCGCTTCGAGTGACAGATTCGGCGGCGGCTGACGATCGGACCGCACGAGGCATGCAAGAATGGAACACGCCGGGTAGTACTGAGCCTGGCAAAGGCGACCTATGCAATGGATGGAAGGCAAATGGTCCGCTCCATGGGGGCACCCCGCAGCGTTCCGCTCACATCCGCGGACGAAGTCTGCGACTGGCTGACAAGGCCGGATAGTCGTGCCCTACCAGCAGAGGTCTTGAGCCTCGCGGGTGGCGTAGCAGAGCTCGGTGCATGGCTTGGAGACAGGCGTCCCTATAACAACCAGCACGCTCAGGGTTGGGAATCGGCCCGAGACGACTTGTTGGCGGCGCTGGACCGGCTAGGGCCGCGCACCGCAGCTAGTATCGGGCCACACCTCACCGTAGCTCGAACCAGCATTGGTAGGCTTCCCGATGCTGCTGTGCGAAAAGCTGCCAGCGCAGATCTCGACGCGCTAAGCCGGCGGTTGAAGGACCAGAATGTCGCGGTAGCCGCTCTGACAGACTTGTTCGATGCAGTATCAGGTTTGGCCACCGCTGCTGACACAGTCGCCGCCTACCGTGACCTATTCCTCGACCTGATCGAGCTCTCAGGTCGCGACACGCAGACTATGGCAAACATGATCGCCGGGGTTTGCGACGATCACGCAATAGGAGTGACGGCAGCGAGGGTACGCGTCGGCGAGATCGACAGGCCAAGTCGTGGGTCATGGCCAAAACCGAACGTCTCAGCAGGACTAAGTATCGAAGATCGCTTCGAGCTCGCCGGCCGCCTAGTAGCGACAGCTGATCCGCGTGGTAAACAAGTCGTGTGGTTGGCCTTCGATCGCGCATCAACGGAATCCGCCCGCCTCGAGATTGGCCCAATCACATTTTTCTATGCGGACTGGGTTCGAGGCAATCTCGAGGGTGGACCGCTTCGAGGAGAGCTGCCGAGTGAACTGGTAAGCGCTGACGGTCTCCCAGCATCTGCCAGTGACATACCTGAAGGGACCCGCGTAGTCCTTGCCAGAGTTGACTTGGGAATTGGCGTGGCGGCGGATGCCGTAAACCGTGCGCGCCATTTGGCTGAGGCCGTGGTCGGTCTTGCATCGTTTCGTAGTGGTCGAGAGTTCTGGATCCCCATGCAGGGCTACCTCCACGCCGTCGACGATCAACTCGTGGCCAGAGGTTCATTCAGTAGAGCTCTTGACGTGCGGGATATCTCAAGCTGGAACGACCGGACAGATGCTGAGTTGCGAAACCTCACTCCGCAACTTGCTCCAATACTACCTCTACTCGGACCCGAACTATCGGAGGTTGTTGAAGCGTTGCACTGGTGGCAGAATGCCGACGAGCACACTTCTGCCGGGATCCTGCTGAATGTCCGCATCATTGAACTGCTAGCATCTCGAGCAGGCTTTAGTAAATGGTACGACCTAATTGATGCAATGAAGACACGCTGGATCCGTGTCACGATACGGAGAGTGCTGCTAGAACTGTTGGATGATGCGACATATTATGTGCCAATAGAGGCGCTGATCGATCCAGCCAGCGCCGCCCAAATCGAGAGTCTCAGAGCTGGCTTTGTCACCGTAGCCACATCGGGTGGGATGACATACGATCTCGACCGCGGTGTAGGTGACCTGCCAACGCTTGCGTCGATGTACGTTGATCATTATAGCGTCGGGCGACGGATCCGGGAGGTTGCTGCTCATCTTTCTGATCCGACCTCTCTCGAAGCCTGGATTCACTCCTTGGAGAAACGGTGGCTCCTCGCCCAGGCGCGACTGCGGCGGATACGAAATGCGGTAGCACATGGCGGACCCTTCACCAAACAGGGTGTTCTGTCGGTGGCCGACTTCGGACGCCAGCTCGCAGCTTGGTCACTTGCAACTGCACTGGAGGCCTGTTTGAACGGATCCCCGTTCTCGGTGCAACTCGCTCAAAGCCGGAGAGCTTCCGATAACTGGCGTGCTGCCGTACCTGCTGCTCGCTCGGTAAGTGAGGCCCTGTTCGGAAGTTAGCTGGCAGGACCGGCCATAGCTACACGGCAGAGCCTCAGCGGCCGACATGGGCCGACGTCGGAGCGCAGCTTCGCGGCTGGCGAACTGGAAGGTCACGCGGAAGGGCTGCCACGACCTAGCGTCTCGCGCCTACCGCGGACCGCCTGTACGGCCAGATGCTCGACGCCGCACAGCTACAGCCGGCCGGCGGGCGCCGCGGCCGACGCGCGAGCGCAGCGAGCAGGCGCCGGGGCCGCGGGACGCCATCGCCGAGGCCGGTGCCGCCGCCGTCAGGCGGCGGCCTTGTCCTGGTCGGCAAGAACAACCGTGGGGCTGGGTGGTCGGCGTCGCCGATGAGCTGCTGTGGATCGTCTACGCTATCGCGACCCGGCAATGGGCGTTCATCGTCTCCGCGACCGTCTACATAGCAGTATGCGCCCGAAACCTCGGTCAGGTCCGTGAGCAGGCAGGACGCGGTGCCTCCGATTGGACATCGTGTCCCGCGCGACAGCCGCATAGACCCGTAATGGAGTCTCGATCCAATAGAGGCACACGCTCCGCCCCAGGGCTCGGTCTGCCGCGTGCACCGAATCCAGCGCTAGGATCTAGAAGTATCGGTAGATTTGTGGTTCCTCACACGCAATCCGCAGCCTGTCGGCTACGCTATGCCACACTGGCAAGGCGGAAGGGAGGCGCCACTCTGATGGCCCCGAAGCGTCCCAAGATGCGGACAGTTGCGTTTTATGAAGTCGTTGGTCAGGACGGCGCTCGTATGGAGGGCGTCGGCTGGGGGGAGCTGCTCGGGAACCTAGGCACCGCACCTCTCGTCGCGCGTCGATTCCAGAGCGCCATACGAGACTTGGTAGGATCCGTCTATACTCACCGCGAGACTGACACGTTGCTCCTTTCGTCAGTCAGAGACGTCGGCGAACTGCCACAGCGCTTGTCGTTCACTGACGGCACCATCGAAGAGTTCGAAGTAGCAGCTGGCGAGGGAGTGATCGAGACATCAAATGCGGTCTTCTATCCCCGTAACGTCGTCGGGCTTATGCGCGGCAGCACGTCGGCCCCTACTACGACCGCACTCGAAGACTGGGTTAATGGCCTACGACTACTTACGACTGAGGTCGAGATCCGCCCCCTTGTGAGGCATTCTGCACTCACTAAGCTGCGAAATACCCAGGAGGCCCGTTCGATCAGGATCAAAGTGAACAGCTCGGCTGCGGATGCACTGGAAAGTACAGCACCTCGGCTTGCGAGTATGACACGAGAGGCTAGACGACGCTTTGGCGATGTGATAGTCGAAATGATAATACAGGTGCCCAGGGGTGGTACTCACGATCGGGAGGGTTCGGCAATCTTGGCCGAGGGTCTGGGCTTGGTGGAAGCGCGGCCCTATCTGGCTAAAGCGCAAATGCGGTATCTCGATCCGTATCTGGAGAAAGTGCAACAAATCGACTTCCTCCGCGACCGGCTCGCTACCAAGATGGCGGTCGAGCTCCGCGACGAGGGGGGACGACCGGTCCGAAATTCGTCAGCGGTAGATGCCATCATGGAGGCGTACGCAAACCTTCGCGACGAGTTGGACCTGGCCGTCGGTCAGGGCTGAGCCTAGGGAGGGACCGTGGGCATCCGCCATCGAGTCGAACGAGCGAGGAGTTCGTTGGCGGACATTTGGAGTGATCATCCATCGGCAGACTACGGGATAGTTGCCGCATTCGTCGGTCTTCATGTTGGAGTAATAGTGCGGTTCCGCCGTGGGGATCTCCTGGTCTGGATCAGCCCAGATAGGCGCATCGCGCTCTACACTACCCTCGCCGCGGTCGTGGCCATTGTATTCGGCTTCTGTACCGCAGCGGTTAGCTACTACTTGGGCTCACGAGGCGAACGCATGATGAGGCTTCGTCGGCGCGCTGGTGCCGCATTCAGGCGCAATTGGCGGTCCGTGCTGTCGACTCAGCTGACCGCAGCGGGGACCTCGTTGGCCCTACTGATTGTTGATGATTCCCGATCGGTCGCTTCGTGGGGCGTGCGATGGCTGACTGAGGTGACGCTCTTGATCACGGCGGCGCGCTCAGGTCGGTTGATCTGGCTCTTCTCGCAGATGCTTGACATTGCCGACGTAGAAGATACGGCACCTACCCTGGCGCCTGCACCTGGCATCGCCTTCAAACCTCATCCGCCAGCCCGCACAGGGCAATGAATGCAGCTCTGCGGGAGAACGCCGTGGATGGAGCACCGAGTGTGGACGAGCTTGATGCGACCATCGTCGATGGGCGAGACGACTGTGGCGGCATACCTCGACCGGATCGCACCCATGCACCACTAACAACCGCTAGTCTTCCACGCCCGATTGTTCGACCTTCGTCAGCACGGCTTCTGTGGTCCGCGGGACCTTCCTGTGCCTATCGTCCCTCGCGAAGAATGACGATTGGCCGAGGCCGTTGCTTGGCTGAATAGTCGGCAGCGACGTGCAGCTATCGACAGGATACAAGCCTCATGCGTCGTAGGGAGTCGAGAAACCCAGTGCCTCCAGAACTCGTATTCCACTATACTAATCCTGCAGGCTTGCTCGGGATCATTTCGAGTGGGTGCCTGTGGGCTACCGATGTCAACTTCCTCAACGATACCGAAGAACTCACTTACGCGCGTCCGACTGCCGTTAAGGCTCTGCGCGGGCGTGCAGATGAACTAGCGGCTTCACGCGAGGATGGCGGTTGGGATACAGCCGAGGAGCTGCGAGCGGTGGTCCTGCGGAATATCGCCAACGAGCTTGAGAACTCTGTTCGGGCCGAGTCGGCTAATACCTATCACGCTTACGTCTCATGCTTCTGCGAAGACGGCGACCTCCTTAGTCAGTGGCGGGCGTACGGAACGGAAAATGGCTATGCAATTGGATTCCGCTCGGGTCGTCTGCTAGCAAGCTCGGACGTTCCTGATCAAGTTCGGTTCGACGGAGTCGTCTATGGTCTGGAACAGGCGCGTTCTCATATTGACGAGATGCTAGAGGAAGCAGCGAGACCGGCCGCCGGCTTTCCCGGATCGACAGGGAACAACCGTCTAATGACAATCGTATTGCCCGCAGTCGCGACGATCAAACATCCGACATTCGCCGAAGAGAAGGAGTGGCGACTGCTGACGACGACTTGGGGGATTCCTACAGGACTGCAGTTTCGCCCTGGGCCTGTCGGTCTGGTCCCGTATCTGCGGTTCAAATTTCCGCCGGACGCCGTAGCTCAAGTCGTCGTTGGCCCTGGCCTGTATTCAGATGCGCGCACAAATGGCATACGTCAGTTCCTGGCCAGTTGTGGACTGGATTCCGTCGAGGTCGTCGGTTCTCGATCACCGCTGCGGCTCTGATGAGATCCTGCTGGAGGACCGTTTTCCACAGTCCCGGCGGTGCTACCCGCCGCGCCCCGTCCGCCACGAGTCCGCACCGCAGCCCGGTAGTGCGGATGGCGGGCGGGCGGGCGACGCGGCCGGAGCGCGAGCGCTAGCGAGCGGCGAGGGTCCGCGGATTGCCGCGCCCGTGCCGCCGCCCGGCGGGCGGCGGCCTTGATCCAATACAAGCCCAATTCGGCAACGCAACGCTTGTAGGCGCTCCCGGGTGGCTCAGCCAGAACGGCGCTCAGCTACGAGCAGGCTGGCCGCGGCGTAGGGCTGCCAGGTGTACATGCCGGAGTCCCGGTTGAGCAGGATCAGTTGTGCTTCGCTGACGGTGGCTCGGGCGGTGGCCGGGTTGGCGTCGAGGGCGGCGATGAGGGGAGCGGCCGGTCCGTCGGCGTTGATGTAGCCGACGCTGAGGTGTGGTGTGAATGGTGATTCTTGTTCGGGTACGTGTTCGGCGCCCCAGGCGTCTGCGATGCCGGCTCGGATGGCCAGTCGCAGGTCGCGTACGGAGTCGGCGGGGTCGGCGTCGAGGAGGAGCGCTTCGGGGTCCACGCGCACGGGTCCGAGCGTCAGCCCGAATGACGGAACCGTGCTGAGCCGGTCACGGACAGACGCTGCGGCCTTGTCTACCTGGTCGGTGGTCAGTTCGTCGGCGAAGCCGAGACCCTGCATGGTCAGGTGCAGCCAGGGGACTGGTACGGGGTCGACGCCGGGCAGGTCACGTAGGACGGCGTGGTAGTGCTCGGCGACGCGGGTGACGTCGGGCTGGTCGTCAAACGTGAGGTGCCAGGTGTAGAACGACCGGCCCTGCCGCCATCCGGGGCGCCACCACCAGTGGTTGCGGACCTGATCCGCGTGCGTCGGCATGCCCCATAGCCAACACCATCAGGCGGGCAGTTGCGCGGGTAGCGACGCGGCGCAGAAGTCCTCGACCTGGCCCTGCAGGGCTCGGGCTTCTGAGCTGCCGTGCAGGCGGGGCGTGACGAGCGCGCGCCCGACTTCCCGCATGCGCCGCGTGAGCGGGTCGAGGCGCTGCTCGGGTGGGATTGCCAGGACCGGGACGAGCGCCGCGGCGGCCCCGTCGAGCTGGTCGGCCATGATGTGCGCCCGGACGGCACAGATGTGGACCTGGCCGACGGTGCCGTAGCTGCGGGGGTCGCCCTGGTCGAGGTAGTCAAGGGCGGTCTGGGTGAGTTGGATGGCCTTGGCTGGGTTGCCCAGGCGGAGGTTGACGGAGGCGGCGTAGTTGCTTTGCCGGGCCGGTCCGCAACTGAACAGGCCTCCAATGTCGTCCGGCTCCTGTAGGTGATCCCGGGCGTGTTCGGCTGTCCGCAGGGCTGATCGTGCTTCGTCGGCGGCACCGAGTTCGGCCCAGGCGTCGGCTTCCTGGCAGGCCAGCATGACGGCGGCGGTGCTGGCTGGGCTGATCGTTAGTCCGCGTCGGGCGAGCGTGGCCGCCTCCCGCTGGCGGCCGTCCCAGAAGGCGGTCTTGCTCTGGGTGGCCAGTACCCAGGCACGTAGGCCGTTGTGGTCGGCAAGCTCGGCGCATAGCCAGGCGGTACGCCCCTGCGCTTCGGCCTCGCCGAGGTAACCGAGATCGCCGGACATCCAGGCCAGGAGCCCGTAGAGGCGGCCTGCGGCCAGGTAGAGCTCCCGGGTCTGGTCCGGTTGCTGGCGGCCCTGGAGGAGCCGAAAGACCCGCTTGCCAAGCAGCATGGTGCGCATGAACAGCGGCATGGGGGCCGCGGACAGGTACTCGTGGGCGATCCGGCGCGTGGAGTCTTCGATGTGGGCCAGGGTGACCGGGCCGACATTGGTGGTCTCGGCCCACTCGCCGAACTGCGAGGCCTGGTCCGCGGCGGCCATCACGACGTCCTGCTCGGTCAGGGCCTCCAGCGAATCGTCTTGCTGCGGGTACGTTGCGCCGCTGGGTGGCAGGTCAACCAGTTCGGATGCTGGCGGCGGACCCTCCAGGGCGGGCCGCTCGCGGGCCGGCATGGCCGCCAGGTCGTCGTAGTCGGTGAGCCGGCGCGGGGTTGTGCCGTAGACGCGAGCCAGCGCGGCCAGCACTGTCGGGGTGGGCCGACGGCCGGTGAAGGGCCACCGTTCGTACTCGCTGACGCGCGTGCCGTTGAAGCTGCCACGGTCATCGCCGGTGGCGGCGTTGCAGCGCTCGGCGGTCTCCTCCTGGCTCCAGCCGTGTGCATGCCGGAAGGCCTCCCGGGGCCGGAAGCCGAACCGCCGTTGCATCTCCTCCGCGATGGCCTCGATATCGGCGCCCAGAGACTGCATCTGGCGGCGTAGTGTCTCACGGTCAGCCCTGGACCCGGTCTTGCGCGCCATGTCTCGTCCACCGTTCGTGCGTGATGCTATCCGCCGGACAGTAACTTGACGGCAGCGGTCACGGTACCGTCCGTATCCCCCTGGCTACGTGATCAGTGGGTAGATATGCGGTCCCGGAAATGGAAACGCGCACGTCAAGGCGCGTGTCTGGTTGGTGGAGGTTCTGACCATTGGCGGGCAGGATTCCCGACCTCATGCCTGACATGGTTGGTGTCACGCGCCGCCGTGACGCCGCAGGTCATGACTGGGAGGACCCCCAACAATGCAGTACGTAGCCGTCAAGACGAAGGACGACCTAACAAGGCCTGCGTTGCCCAGTGCACGACCAGCGATCACGAGCAGGACCCCTGTCGTGGTCGCGCCGGAGGTTGCGGCGCGGATTGTGGCGGAGCGTGAGGAAGGCGCGTCGTTGTCGCGGATCACTGGTCGCCTGCACCTGACGCCGGGCGAGGCGCTGGCCGTGCTGGCTGGGGCCAGGACGGGGTACGCAGGTGAGTGACGCCTGGCTCGCGGGGCCGTCGATGGTGGTGAAGGTGCCGGTGTGGCCGGTTCGGCTGGTCGGCTCGCCGATTCGGGCGCGGCAGGTGTTGGAGCGTGCTCGGCATGCGGGTGCGCGGTGTGGGTTGTGTTCGGGGCCGGCGCCGTGCCGGCTCTGTCCGGGGTGGCGGGTGGCCGGATGGGCAGCTCGCTGGGTGGGTGTGGTGAGGCTGGCGGGACCTGCGCTGCTGCGACGCGCCGGCGTGGGTCCCGCTGACCAGTTGCCGTCCGGTCAGGGTCTCTGCACTCAGGGTGTCGGGGGCCGGCGGGGCGGCGTGGATGGTTCCCGGTACGGCGGTTCCGCTTCCTCGCCCTGGTGGTTGCCGCCGTACCGGGGCCTGCGGTGAACACGACATTGGCCACCGCGTCGCTTGTCTTCGGCTACGTCCGGTTGGAGCAGCCCGATCGGCGCAGGCTTGAACAGCTCCGCCGACGTATCGCCGGTTACTGCGCAAGGGAAGGGCTCGCGTTGGAATTGACCTTCGCGGACAACGGCGTGTCAGACGTCACGACGACCAGACCGGGCTGGACGGCGCTTCTTGATGCGCTTGCCCGTACGGGGTCGGGCTCGGTGGTCGTTCCTGCCCTGGGGCACCTGTCGCGAAATCCGGTTGTCCGGGCTGAACTGCGCGATCAGCTCAGTCATGCCGGGGCGATGCTGCACATCGCTGTTGCTACCCCCAGGGGCGCCGCATGATCGGCATGTATTGCGCGACCTGCGGCGAGACTGATGAGGGGAACCGGGTGGGACCCGCAGACTACGTCAACCGCGTGATTGCGGCATGAACTGCTCCGGCGCAGGGCGTGACCCAAGACCTCCCGACGCGACGATCTGGCACGAGCCTGAAATGCTCCGGACACTGACCGACCTGGACATCGGTGAGGTGTACCGGACGTTGCAGCGCCACGGCTACACCCAATATCAGATCGGTTGGTTGACGGGTCAGAGCCAGCCGGAGGTCTTCGGCATCATCCACGGACGACAGGTGCTCTCCGTACAGGTGCTGCGGCGCATCGCCCGAGGTTTGGGGATCCCGCCTCCGCTGGTCGGGCTGGCCTGCGACCGCTGCCCGATCGCAGGAAGTCCTCTCCCGGCGAGCAGACCGGCGACGGGTGATGAGGGAGGCGCAGCGCGTATGGCAAGCAGGTAGGGCAGGACGGGGCCGGGCCACCCACGCCTTGGACGGGAGGGGTGGCCCGGCAGGGGCCGTGAGACCCCCGTACGTGATGGTACGGGGGTTTTTCGGCGTGTTCGCGATCCGGAGAGCGTTTCGCCCTCGACGGTGGATGCGGGTGGCGTCGGCGGCGGGCAGGTACGCGCGGAGTTCGGCCATGGCGTCGTCCAGGGGGAAGAGCTCGACCCGGCGGTCCTGCTTGCGGGCGGCGTGCCGCTCTGCAGCGCCGTTCGGGTCGAGTCGGGCCACCGCCCGCCGGGCCGCCCGCCGCAGTTCGGTGGTGTTCTGCCGGGCGGCGTTGGGCAGGACGCGGTCTCCGCCGAGCTGGAACCCGACACCGGGACCCGACCCAGCCGACCTCCCCACCCTCGTCGCCGCCTCGTCACCCAACCCGGCAACCGCACCAACCCACCGACCCCCACCAAACCCCACCACCGAACAGAAACAACGCCGCCGCCAAACGCGACAACTCAACATGCCGACAGATCAGCCGTAAATCCCTCAATCCCTCCAGCTCGCCCCTGCAAACAACCGCGCCCATCATGAACACCTTCATCCCCCTCGCCGACATTGCACGGCCGGCCCTCTCCGGCAGGGCTCCGGCGTGTTCCCGGCTTGCACGACATCTACCGTAGATCAGTAGATGCGCGGAGATCATACCCTTTGTAATCATTCGTCGCTGCCTGCCGCCTGCGATCCATGAGCACGGGGCGTGCCCGCGTCCCTTCAATCTGCGGCTGCGGCTGGGCGTGGTGGCCTCCGACCCGGCACCGGCGCAGACGCCACCGCCGCGCACGCACACACGCCTTCGCCGGCCGATACGGCACCGGCCAATACGCCCACCAGTAGGCCGGCGAACTGGACGCGGACCTGTTCACCCGCTTCGCAGCCGAGGCGTCCAGAACCCAGCGACTGGCCGACCGCCCCGAGAGGGTGCCGCCCCCACGCCGAACGCGACCCCGCCGACCCGATTCCCGACTTCCTCGGCCGCGACCTGAGCCGCGATGCGGCGCTCATCGGTGAGCGCGCGCTGACGGCCGACGCCGGCCCACCACGACCGCATGCTGCGCCACCCCGTGCGGTCGCCGGTCAGCTCAGCGTTCCACGTTCATCGTGAACCACCGAGTCGGCGCCCATCGCGCATCCTCGACACGGACAGCGCAGTCCGCGCCGGCCCTCCAGCAGTTCCGGACGCTCATCATGCTTCGACCCGGCGACACCGCATCGAACACCAGGTAGAGGGTGCCGCCGGAGCGGGCCGGGCCCGCAGCTCATCCGGTACGTAGTCCGTTGCGACCACAGCGGCCACCCAGCCCGACCGACGGGTTCTGCCGCAAGGCGATCCGGAAGCGCTGCCCCGCCCGCACGCTGATCGTGGCCGCCTAGGCGTCGAACGTGGCGACCAAACCGGTCCGTCCCACGCCGTCGCCCGACCTCCCGGTGGGGAACCGCAGCGGCCCGCAGCCGACCAGCAGGATGCCCAGCACGGCGACCACCACAGCCCCGGCCCACCCCGTCAACGACCGGCGGCACCCGCGCCGGCGAACTCGACACCTGGCGTTCCTGCGGGTCTCTGCCACGACGAGATCTTCCCGCCGCTGCGCTGCGCAGGACGATGTTGCCGTCCTTGAAGGCCTGCTGGAGCTGGCCTCGTCCAGGTCGTTGTCCGGCTCGCGATCGCGTCGCGGACCTGCGCCCTCCACGCGTCCCTTCAGATCGTCCGCGGTCTGCCGGCGCAGGCTCTCCGGATTGGTGGTCTTCACGTCGGTGACGACGATTTGCACGACTCCCTTGCCGTCGTGGCGTGAGGTGATGAAGTCGCCGCAGCCGCCCTGGTTGAGGTGCTGGGGTCGCTCGAGCCCCTTCTCCTTCAGGTCCCGGGTAGCCCAGTCGTAGACCCGTGCCTCCCCGATGCTCGGGCGGATCGAGGTCTTGAAGCCGCCTTGCATGTCGGGGTTGGCCCCGCCAGCGACGTACTCCCGGGGCCCAACCGCCTCCGCCAGCGGCAGATGATCTCGGCAGGGCACGGTCCGGGTCGGCTCCTGCCCGTCGATGTCAACCCGCTGCACCCGGACCATGGCGGCAACCTCTCTCCGGATGTCACCGCACTCTGCCCTACCGGCACCCGACGCTGCCCCGCGACTCGCCGTGGCGAGCTGCCGGTTTGCGGATCGCGAGGTCGGATGCACGGTCCGTGCGGGAAACCCGGTGGCCAGCACCGGGTGGCGTTGGGCACGCTGGCGGGATGACAGACGACGACGCGAGCTCGCTTCTCCAGCCGGTGCCGCCCGGCGGCGACTGGCGCAAAACCGCGATCATCGGCGGCCGCGGAGAGAACGACAGCGTGCTCGCGATGGGGTTCCTCGAGGCCGCTGACATCCTGGTGGACCACTGGAAGGCACGGCGTCCCAACGACATGCTGGCGCTACCGATCCTTGCCCTCTACCGGCATGCCATCGAGCTCGGACTCAAGGTCGGGATCCGGGGCGCTGCGGGGTGTCTGCGCGCAGGCGGCGCCGGGGAGCCCGACCTGCAGTACGCGGCCGTGGAGAACCGGCTCTCGGGCACGCACTCCATCGGCAAGCTGGTGGCGGAGCTGAACACATGCCTCGGCCGCCTCGAACTCGGCCCGGACAACCAGCTACCCGCCGACACGATCGAGGTCCTCACTAGCCTGCACTTGCTGGACCAGAGCGGCCAGACGTTCCGCTACAGCACGGTCAAAACCGGCTCCGGCAAGCATCGGAAGCTCCTGCCGGCGCGACGCGACGAGCACCATTTCGACCTCGTCGCCGTCGCCGCCACCCTCCAGGACGCCGCATCGCTCGTGCTCCACGGGGTCTCCGGTGTTCTCGAGCAGTACGCGGAGTGGCAGGCGGAGATGCTGCACGAGTACGGCGGGTACTGACTCGGCCGAGCGTCTGCGAACCGCGCGAGTCGGTAGCAGGGGGTATGCCCACCATCACATGGGCACATGGGCTCCCGCCGGACGGGCTGCCCCCTCTGCATCGGCACGTCCGCGATGTCCGGCAAGCCCTTGCTGCGTCCGGACGCCCCCGAAATGGGGGAGGCCGGGATCGTCGGCGGACGGTACTAGGCTCTTTGCAGTACAAGAAACCCCGGCGCTTCGCGACGGGCGACGGGCACCTGGGTCGCTTGATCGGCGTCTAGCTAGAGACGAAGCCCCAAGGGCGCAGCCTGGCCGCTGTGTGTCACCAGGCCGTCACCGCGCCTGCTCGTCTTCCGCGAACGCCCGGTTTCGTGATCCGAGGAGGACGGCGCCGTGGGGCTCAACAACAACCGGCTGTTCGCCAAGGGCGACCTGCGCTCCGCGCTGGAGGCCACGACCCGCAAGACGGTCGACCGGCTCAACAAGTGGGACCCGGACGCGCTGCTCAACGCCTCCGAGGCCGACGTCGTCGAGGAGCTGACAGACGAGGGAAGCGTCCACTGTCCCCAGCTGCTGCGCGACCAGGTTTGGATGCCGCCGCCGTCCGAGGTGATGCAGACGTTCATGCACTTCGGGGAGGAGGTCGAACGTCGAGTGCATCAGCTAACCCTGGCGGTCCCCTTCGAAGGCGAGACGGACGTCTTCGTCCTCCGGGCCAGCACGTCCAGCTCCAACCCACCCCGCGTTGCGAGCCTCAGTGATCACGAGCTGCGGATCACCGTGGAGGGCGAGATCTCCGATCCGGCGCACGCTCGCACCCTCTTCGACACGCAGCTCGACGCGATCGAGAAACACCTGGCCTGGTCCCGCGCCCAGATCGAGCAGCACAACGAGCAGATCCGCACCTCGATACCCGGATTGGTGTCCCGACGACGCAACGATCTCTTGGCCGTCCGCAACGTCCAGGCGGGGATCGGCTACCCGATCCGCCGCCGCCCCGACGCGGACACCTACAGCATCCCCGTCCGCCGCCGCAAGATCCGCCCGACCCTGCCGAAGCAGGGGTCGCAGACGAGCCCGTTCCGGCCGGAGCCGGTTCTCGCGGACAGCGACTACGAGGCTGCCCTCGCCGTACTTCGGAACTCGCGAAACGCCCTCGAGCGCACTCCGTCACTCGCCGAGGGCCTCGATGAGGAGCGCATCCGCGACCTGCTGCTGATCAACCTCAACGCCCACTTCGAGGGCGACGCGGCCGGCGAGGTCTTCAACGGCTACGGCAAGACTGACATCTTGATCCGGGTCGGGGACCGCAACATCTTCATCGGCGAGTGCAAGGTCTGGAACGGGCCCAGCACGATGGACGAGGCGCTGGGGCAGCTCTTCAACTACCTGGTCTGGCGCGACACCAAGGCCGCCATCCTGCTCTTCATCCGCAATAAGGACGTCACTGCGGCCATCAAGAAGGCCACCGAGAAGATCGACGCGCACCACAACTTCAAGCGCCGCGGCCGATCTCACACCGACGAGCGGCTCGACTTCGTCGTGCACCCCGCCGGCGACCCACAGCGCGAGATCAACCTCGCGCTCCTACCCTTCGCCCTTCGAACCAAGGGCTGACCTGACCGGCGCCGGCGGAGCTGACCCGCGACGCGTCCGCGGCGGTTGAGGACTTCCTAGCCGTCTCCGGGCCCACTCGGCGTCCGTGGCTGAAAGCGGAGGCCCAGCTCGCCCTCGCCGAGCTGCTGGACCGGCGGCCCGACCTCGGCCTGGCAGCCGATGCCCGGCGGATGGCCTGCGCGGCCCTGCAGCGCACCCTGGATCTCGGTCCCGGCGCGACGATCGAGGCGCAGACACGGCGGTCGATGCAGCTGATCAACGACGCCGACGTCCCGTGCGCCCCCACCGGCTGACGAGCTCAGGTCGCAACCGCGTCGTCAACGGCGAGGACTTCAATCGGCGACAGCTGCAATCCTGGCTGCGGCCCCAGGTGCAGTGAGCCGCGGGCTCCTCCTGGTCAAGATCGCGGATCACATCAGCCGCTTGGGCGCTTGGGCGCTCGACGACTATTCGGACTGACGCCACGGCGCACCTGATGCGGCAGATGAGGTCACCTGATCAAGGCCGGCTCCTGGAGGTTGACATGACGTGGATCGAGCACACCGGACGAAACGCATGGCGAGTGCGTTACCCGCGAGCCGACGGTCGCATCGGATCGAGGTCTGGGTTTGCGAGCAGGAGCCCTGCAGTGGCCTATGCCGCCGGTATCGACGTCGATCAGCGCCGCGGCACGTGGCTGGACCCAGCGCGCGGGAAGACCACCCTTGGCTGCTGGGTAGGCGACTGGGTCAGCACGCTGGACGTGGAGCCCCGGACCGAGGAGAACTACCGCGGCTACCCGGTGCGGCGCCCCGACCTGTATGAGATCACGCTGGTCGAGGGCACGTTGGATGACGTCCGGGAGCTGGTCAACGGCGCCGAGCTGGTTCGGGTGTGGGAGCAGATGTACCTGCCGCCGTGGGTCCGAGCCGCGTGGCAGCCGCTGATCGACGCCGCGCACCCGGCGGCCTGACCCGGTGCCGCTGGATCCGCTGCAGGAACGCATCGCCCGTACCGCTCTGGCGCTGCCCGAGGCGCGCACGCTCGCCCTGGCCGGCGGTGGCGCGATGATCGCGCACGGCTTCGTCACCCGCGAGACCAAGGACATCGACCTGTTCACCGAGATCGACGACGCGGAGGCGGTGCGGGTCGCCGCCGCGCTGCGCCGGGCACTGCACGGGCAGGGCCTGATCACCCGGGACGGGGACCGCAGGGCTCCGGCGTGTTCCGTGATTGTCCGGTTTGTCTTGCCAGGCGGCAGAGACCGCTGGGCAGCCTTGAAGGGACGCGGGCACGCCCCGTGCTCATGGATCGCAGGCGGCAGGCAGCGACGAATGATTACAAAGGGCAGCGACGAATGATTACAAAGGGTATGATCTCCGCGCATCTACTGATCTACGGTAGATGTCGTGCAAGCCGGGAACACGCCGGAGCCCTGCCCTCTCCGGTCGACAAATGGAACGGCCGGGGCGGAGGAAACAACAACCGACCGGGCAACAGCGACAACCCGCCACCGCTACAGCCGGCGCAGATCCCGCTGACCCGTGCGGCGCTGTGGAATGGTGCCCTCGTACAGCCGACCGATGCAGGCGCATACCAAATGCACGGACTCGGCGAACACCATCAACGGTTCGACATCCGCCCTGGTTGCACACGTAGGCGCCCACCATCCGTCGCTGCCCCCTGGTCAGCGACGGATGGTGCGCCCGCAACCGCCCATACCCCGCCTCGGCCAGCTCGATCCCGCTGGCCGCGGCGGCGTCGGTCAGCAGCACCGCCGCGGCGACAGACTGGCTGGCCCGCCTACGGAGTCATGGCAGCGACGTCCTCGGGTCAGGTCTGGCTGAGCAGGGCGAACGCGAGCAGCGAGGTGGCGGTCAT
>WNGA01006871.1_pt1 | contig 16038 bp, 13 predicted proteins | sample 5400061 | NCBI WGS metagenome assembly WNGA01 (sample SAMN13153366, study PRJNA577476) | soil metagenome | isolation source: 100 cm soil or saprolite under grassland replicate 2 | place: USA:California | collected 2016-06-15
CAGGGTGTACTTGCCGGCGGGAACTGTTGTGCCGCCGATCACCAGGTCCACGGGCGTGTTGAGCCGCGTTGCCGCGTTTGCGCCTGTGCGCCACACCCTATTCCACGGCTCCAACGTGCCGAAGATATCTCGGCCGCGCCGCGTGGGGCGGCTGTAATCGATCCACACCTCGGAGCCGCCAATGGTCGCGCGCGCCGTGTCGCGCGGCGACAACTGGCCGAGTGGCCGGTTCGCGAACATTGGACCGGCCTGTGCCATCGGCACCGACGCCACCCGCTGCACTTCGATTTGCAGGGTGCTGCCTTTTCCCGTCAGCCAGGTGAGGCGTCCCTGCCGGTCGAGCCGGAACGTGAACGGCCCGACTCCGGCGAGCTGTCCTTCATCGAACATGAACACGAGCGTGTCGCCGCCGCGTTTGCGGACGTACCCGCCGCTGGTTCGATCGGCAGAGTAGAGCGCCGTGAACCGGACGCTGTCCTTCCCCGTGCCGCGGGCCCACCGCCCGATCTGTTCCATCAGTCCGTACATGTAGAACTGGAACGGGAAGGTGCCCCGCGGGACCGCGAGCTTCGTCGTCACGCTGCTGTCGCCCCGTGGAGACACCATGACCACCGTGTCGCCGGAGAAGTCGACCGAGTTCTTCGTCTCCATCGGCCCGGGGCCGCCGCCGATGTTGTGCGTCACGATCTCAACGTGGCGAATTGAGCCGTCTGGATTCAGGTCGAAGGTATAGATGCGATGCAGGCTTCGCGGCGTGCGGATCACGTACTCGCCGCGCAGCCGCGTTGCCGTCCGTGTGTATTGCTCGAGCGTTACGGTGTCGTTGCCGAGCCTCGTGATGAAAGCCCCCGAGTCCTGGACGGCGAAAGAGAGCGTCAACAACAGCGCAAGCATGCAGTGCCTCCGGTCATGAGACGCGAATCGATGTGATCTCGTCGTTCCCCTTGATGGCGTTGACGACGTCCATTCCTTTCGTGACCTGCCCGAATACGGTGTGCACGCCGTCGAGATGGCCTTGCGGCGAATGACAAATGAAGAACTGGCTGCCGCCGGTGTCCTTGCCGGCGTGCGCCATGGATAGCGTGCCGGCGACGTGCTTATGCGTGTTCTTCTGGGTTTCGCATTTGATCGTGTATCCCGGGCCGCCCGTGCCGACCGGCCCCTTGCCGGTCTTGGAGTACGGGTCCCCGCCCTGGACCATGAAGTTCGGAATCACGCGATGGAACTTGGTCCCATCATAAAACTGTGAGTTCGCCAGCTTTTCGAAGTTCGCGACCGTGCCCGGCACTTCGTCCGCGAACAGGTCCAGCTCGATCGTGCCCTTCTTGGTCTCGATCACCGCTTTCTTGTTCGGCATCTACACCCCTGCGTTGAGGTTCTCCTCCACCTGCTGCACTGTTTTCATGCCCACAATCGCGCACGCCAGTCCCTCGCGATCGAGCACGAATTTCAGCGCCAGCTGCGCCGCCGTCATCCCCGACTGCTCGGCCAGCTCGCGCACGCGCTGGCCCAGCGCGGCGAGCTGCGCGACGTAGGGCCGAGGCATGCGGCTGCGGATGTCGCCGCGCTCCCAGGTGCTGTCGGCGTGGTAACGCCCCGCCAGGAAGCCGTTCGCGAGCGGCTCGCGCGCGATGACGCCGATATTCGCCCCCTGCGCCGTGGGTAGGAATGTGTCCTCGGCTTCGCGCCGCGCCAAGTTGTAGACGATCTGCACCGTGTCAGGCAGGGTCGCCTGCACCGCCGCCACGCCTTCCTCCGGCGGATGCACGGATACGCCGTAGAACCGTATTAACCCTTCGCGTTTCATCTCTTCCAGCGGTTCGTACGTCGCCACGTCGGAGATCAGCGTGATCGGCGGGTTGTGAAGCTGCAGCAGATCGATGCGGTGCGTCCGCAGTCGTTGGAGCGAGCGTTCCACGGCGAATCGCAGATACGCGGGGGTGAAGTCCAAATGTACGTCCCGGTCGTAGAAGTTGCCGCCGACCTTGGTGGCGATGAAGACCTGATCGCGGATGTCGTGCAGCGCCGCACCGAGGAGCGATTCGGAGTGCCCGTGGCCGTACACGTCCGCGGTGTCGAAGAAGTTGCAGCCGAGCTCGAACGCGCGGCGGATGGCGCGAGTCGACTCCGCGTCGTCAGTGGGGCCGTACGAGTTGCCGAACGCGTTGCCGCCCACCGCCCACGCTCCGAAACCGATCTCGCTGACCGAGAGTCCTGTACGGCCGAGCGTGCGGCGGTTCACGCCTCCAGCAGCCCCGCGAGCTGCTCCGGGGTGGAGACGGGCATCGAGCAACTGGTTCCGATACACACGGTCGCGGCGGGACGCTCGGCGATCTTGCGCACAACCACTTTGCGGGGCCGATACGTCTGCAGCGCGAGGAGGTGCATCGCGCACGCCGGGCCGTCGCCGCGCGGCCCTGCGACTTCGATGCGCGTGACCGGGTGCACTGCCCAGTCCACGGCGCGCAGCAACGTGGACCCGTGCAGCGACAATTCGCGCGCGCTGCCGGCGAACGCGCCTAGCTGGAGATCGAGACGCTCGCGCCAGTCCGATTTGTCGGTCAGGACCCAGAGACGCGCCAGCACGAGCGCGGCGACGCCGTTGGGCGAGGGGGTCGGCGCATCCTGAACCGGCTTGGCGCGTGTGGCGAGGTACGCGGTGCCGCTCGTTCCGGCGATATCGAAGTAGCCCGCGGTGCCATCCGTATGCGCCGTTCCGCAGTACGTCATCACGAGGGTCGCGCGCTCGAGCCAGGTGGACTCGCCGGTCGCTTCGAACGCATCGAGGAACGCGGCGGCGGATTGCACGTTGTCATCGAGCATCCCGCGCGGCTCGGACCGGCCCAGGACGTGCGACATCCCACGCTCCGCATCCCACGCTTCCGACCAGATCCGCTCCAGGACTTTCAGCGCGAGGGCATTGCATTCCGGCCTATCCAGCACCGCACCGGCCTGCAGGAACGCGCCCGCCATCATCGCATTCCAGTTGACGTAGGCGGCCCTGTCCACGAACGGAGCCTTCCGGCGGTCACGTGCGTCCTTCAGCTTTTTCATCGCCGTGCGCAGGACGGGCCACTCGTCGTCGCTGGCCGGATCCTGCTTCCACCACAACACATTTTTCTTCGAGTTGTGGTGCATCTCGCCCGTTTCCTGGATGTCGAACACACGCGCAGCAACCGCGCCTTCAGGCACAGTCAGTTGCGTCGTGGCTTCTTCGAGCGTCCAGGTCCAGTAGTCCCCATCATCGCCGAAGGTGAGGTCGGCGTCCTGGGACGTCGCGAACGCGGGGTTGTCCTTGTCAGCCATGACGTCGAGCACCCAATCCACGATGCCTGTCGCGACTTCCTTGAACAGCGGGGTTCCGAGCGCCTGGTTTGCCGAGAGATAGGCACGCAGCAGCTCGGAGTTGTCGTAGGACATCTTCTCGAAGTGCGGCACGATCCATCGCTCATCGACCGAGTAGCGATGGAAGCCGCCGCCCAGGTGATCGCGAATGCCCCCGCGCGCCATTCCCGTGAGCGTCTTCTCGACGATCTCGCGTTGCCACGCGAGGCCTCCCCGGCTGTCGTGCCAGCGCGCGAGCAGGAATTCGATCGCGGCGGGATGCGGGAATTTGGGCGCCGAGCCGAAGCCGCCGTACCGCACGTCGAACAGCTTGGCCATCTGGTCGGCGGCGCCGCTGACGAGATCGGGAGTCACGGCGCCGGGCTTTGCTTCATCCAGGGTCTGGACGACGTGGTCGCGAATCGCGCGCGCGTTCGTGGTGACGCGTTCCTGCTCTTCGCGGAACGCGCGCGCGATTTCCATCAGGACGCGGTGAAATCCCGGCCGGCCGTAGGCATTGTTGTCCGGCGGGAAATAGGTGCCGCCGAAGAACACTTCGCCCTCCGGCGTCAGGAACGCCGTGAGCGGCCAGCCACCTTGTCCGCTGAGCGCCTGTACGGCGCGCTGATAGCGCGCGTCCACATCGGGCCGCTCGTCCCGGTCCACCTTGATGCACACGAAATCGCGATTCAACAGCTCGGCGACCGCCGGATCCTCGTACGACTCGCCGTCCATGACGTGGCACCAGTGGCACCAGACAGCCCCGATGTCGAGAAGGATCGGTTTCTTCTCCTGACGCGCGCGCGCGAAGGCCGCGTCTCCCCAGGGTGACCAATGGACCGGCTGGTGGGCGGCGGACTTGAGATATGCCGAGGGCTCGGAGGCCAGCTGATTTGACGGCACGACCGCTACTCGAGGTAACGGATCGCGGTTTGCGTCAACAACTCCGCGCCGATCACCAATGACTCCTCGTCGATGTCGAATGTCGGGCTGTGATGCGGGGAAGCGCGGCCCCCCTTGGGTGCCGATCCGACGAAGGCAAAGCACCCGGGGACACTCGCGAGAAAGAAGGCCATGTCCTCGCCGCCCATCGTACGCACGTCCTGGCGGACGTTGTCGGCGCCGATCATGCCGGCGGCGACGTCGCGCATCAGTGCGCTCAGCTTTTCATTATTAATGAGCGGCGCGCTCAAGCGGCGGTAGTTCACGCTCGCCCGGGCCCCGAATGCCGATGCGACGCCGTCCGCCGTCTCCTCGACCAGGCGCGGCGCATCCTCGAAGAAGTGGCCGCCGAACGTGCGCACCGTGCCGCGCAGCTCGGCGCGATCGGGGATCACGTTGAACGCCCGCCCCGCATGCACCTCCGTCACGGAGACCACCGCTTCGGAGAGCGGATCGCGCCGGCGGGAGACCAGGCTCTGCAGCGCGGTGATGACGTGGGCTGCGACGAGCACCGGATCGATCGTCTGGTGCGGCGCGGCCGCATGGCCTCCCCGGCCCAGAATCGCGATCTCGAACTGATCCACCGACGCCATCACCGGCCCCGGCATGATGCCGATCGTTCCAACCGGCAGGTCGTTCCAGAGGTGAATCCCGAAAGCCGCATCGACTTTCGGCGCCTCGAGCACGCCATCGCTGATCATCGCTTGCGCGCCGTTCGAGACCTCTTCAGCGGGCTGGAACGCGAACTTGACGCTGCCCGGCAGATTGAGCGTCGCCAGGCGGCGCGCCACCTCGAGGCCGATCGCGACATGCCCATCATGGCCGCAGGCGTGCATCTTCCCCGGTTGCTTGGAGCGATAGGGGACCACGCTCGCTTCCTCCACAGGCAACGCATCCATGTCTGCCCGGAGCAGCACGCAGCGCCCTTCATTCTTCTTGAGTCCCACAACGCCGGTCTTGCCGATTCCGGGCGTGACCTGGTAGTTCAAGCCGCGCAAACGGTCGGTGATGAGGCTCGCCGTGCGCGTCTCCTCGAAGCCGAGCTCGGGGTGCTGGTGGATGTCCCGTCGCGTGGCGATCAGCGAGGCACGATCGACCGGGGCAAGAGTCCTCATACCTGCGAGCTCGGGCAGAGCCGATTGAGCACGCAGTCAGCGCATCGCGGCCGTCGCGCGATACAGACGGCGCGCCCGTGCTGAATCAGGGTATGCGAAAACCAGGTCCAGTCATCCCGCGGCACGATCTCCATCAGATCCTGTTCGATCTTCACCGGATCGTCCTGGCGGGTGAGTCCCAGAAGCCGGCTTAGACGATGGACGTGCGTGTCCACCACGACTCCTTCGTTCTTCCGGAACCAGGTACCGAGGATCACGTTGGCCGTCTTGCGGCCCACGCCGGGCAGGGCGGTCAGCTCTTCCATCGTTTGCGGCACTTCGCCGCCATGCCGCTCGACGAGCGCTTGCGCCATGCCGATGATCGATTTGGTCTTGTTCCGGAAGAAGCCGGTGGACTGAATCTCCTTCTCCAGCACGCGAGGATCGGCAGCCGCATAGTCGGCGGCCGTACGGTACTTCGCGAACAAATGCGGCGTGACCATGTTGACGCGCGCGTCGGTGCATTGCGCGGAAAGAATCGTCGCGACCACGAGCTCCAGAGCACTGCGATGGTGCAGCGCGCACGTCGCGTCCGGATACTCGCGTTTCAGGCGCGCGATGATTTTCCGCGCCCGTGCTTTCCGTTCGGTCGCCGCGACTTTCGTCTTCATGGAGTCAGCCGGAATCTAGTAGCGTCAGGAGCCGGCAGGTGAGGAGGAGCAGTTCGCCGGCATTGGCCACTGAATACAGTCCGGCCGCCGTCCCGCCCGCCAGCTTCGGGGCAAATGGTGCGCTGCCATCGTCGCGAGCCGCGGCGATTTCGATTTCGCCGGCCTCCGGATCGTCAGGGTCCGCTCGGCCCTCCAGCCCCACCGCACTGAACCCCGGCCGATCCGGACGCATCCCGAAGATCGCCAGAACGGCGATCTCTCCCGCCGAGTCAGCCTCGCTCACGAACATGCCGTCGAGCGGTTCGGGAGGGCTGGCTTCGTTCGGCGTGCCCCAGACACGTAGCTCGGGCAGTTGCAGATACTGCGCGGCATGCGGCAGCAGCGTCGTAATTCGCTTTTCATCGACGGCCCGACGAAGTGCGTCCTCGCTGATCTGATAGACCCGTTGCTCGGCGGCCCAATACAGATACGCGTGATGCAGCAGCAGCACGTGCGCCTCGAGTGCGTCGGCGCCAGCGTCTTGCGGGACGATCTCGCGGAGCAGCCGGCCAACGGGCTCGAGCAGGACAAAACGATCGCGATTCGTCGTGGCCGCACCCTCCTGCCCCAGTGCCTCGGCGATGGCAGGAAACCGTGGTTCGATGTCGCCAAAGGCCAGCGCGAAAGGCGTCGCTCTCATGCTTTCGGCAGGAAGTCGTCCAGGGCGCGCACGAATTCGGCGGTTGCCTCGACGTGCGGGCAATGCCCCACTGGCAGCTCTTTCAAACGGGCGTGGAGCAGTGCAGCGAGCTCACGAGAACTGGCGATCGGGAGCGGGTCGAACGTGCCGTGAACCACGAGGGAAGGGGGAAGCGGGACGCGGGACGCGGTCTCTTGGAGCTTGGGCCGCAGATCGTAGTCGCCCAAACTCTGCCAGACCGCCTCCTGCGTGCGTGCGGTGACACGAAATGCGGTGAGGTTCCTGGCGTCGTGGAAGTCGCGAAAATAGCCGGCCACCGACAACTCGAATGCGCGGCGCTGGTAGGCCGCGGGATCGCGCTCGCGCAAACCGCTCGCGCGCAACGCGTCACGCTCGCGCGTGATCTCCGGAGCCGCCATGCGGCGCGCGAACTCCTCCTCGAACTGGCGCCGGTACTCGGCGCTCACCGAGGCAGGAGAAACGAGCGCCAGCCGCTCGACGCGTTCCGGATGTTCGAGGAAGTACAGCACCGCCAGCAAGCCGCCCCAGGAGTACCCGCATACCGTCAGTCGCTCGAGGCCGAGCTCCACGCGGAAGGCCTCCAGGTCGGCGACGTGCTCCCGCCATCCCACCGGCGTGTCCCGCGAAACGGGCGATTGCCCACCGCCACGCTGATCGTAGTAGAAGAGGGAGCGACCCTGCGCCAGGAGATCGTACTGCGGCAGGAGGTAGTCGTGACTGGCGCCCGGTCCGCCGTGCAGCACGACGACTAAAGGGCCGCTCCCTACTCGCCGCGTGAACAGGTGCACTACAACAGAACGGCCAGTGCGTCGGCGACTTCCTTCACTTCGGCATGTTCGCGCTCACCGAAGCCGTTGGGCACATCAGAGTCGATATCAAGCTGACCGAGGATGTGGTCGCCGCGCCGGATCAAGACGACCAGCTCTGACTTGGTGAAGACGTTGCACGCGAGATAATTCCCGATCGCGCTCACATCCCCGACGTTCTGGTCCCGCCTTTCCGCGACCGCGGTTCCACAGACGCCGGTTCCGACCGCGATCCGCGTATGCTCGGTCTCTCGACCCGCGAACGCCTCGAGCTTCAGCTCTTGCCCGTGCAGCATGTACGCGTACACGGACGTGTAGGGCGGGCCCCACGACCGAATGCGCTCGCAGGCCATCCGCAGCAATGCTTGTCGACCCTCGTCGTGGAGGTGTGCCGCGCGCAGGGCGCGCACCACCTTCGCGGCTTCGGACACAGAGCTCGCGGTCACGTGCCGCGCTTTCCCAGAACCGTAGTCGCCCGCCGCTCAACGCCATCGCGGCGGCTCACGATCACGACCGTGTCGCCGGGCTGATGGCTGCGGAGTGCGTCGGTCATATCGTACAGATTGCCGATGTGTTTCTCGCCGATTGCGGTGATAACGTCGCCCGCCGCGAGGCCGGCCTGCTCGGCGGGACTTCCCGCCCGCACCCCGGTAATCCGAACACCATCGGATACGCCACCGCCGCTCATGTCGGGAATCGTGCCGAGATATGCCCCGTACCCGGAGCCACCCGCTGCGGCCTGCGGACGGGGCGAATCCACGAACGTGAGCGGACCCGGCCGATCGGCCAGCGCGAGGGCCAGATCGGACACGAACTGTGCGATCTGCGCGATTCCGGCCACGTTGAGCTTGTCCCAGTCGTCCGTCGAACGGTGATAATCCTCGTGCAGATCGGTGAAGAAATGCAGCACCGGATGCCGGGTGGCGAAAAAGACGGCGTGATCGCTCGGCCCCCACCCATCTCCGGAGGCCCGGAGATCGAATCGCGGTGGCGTGTTCAGGGAATCGAGCAGCGCCGGGAACTCGCGCGCCGTCCCGGCGCCGAGTGCCAGGAGCCGTGCGTTCCGCAGCCGCCCCACCATGTCGAGGTTCAGCATCGCGTAGAGTGAGTCGATGGGCTGCGGCGTGGGATGCTGCACGAAGTATGAGGAACCGAGCGTGCCGAGCTCCTCGCCGCTGAAGGCCACGAGCACGACCGTTCGCGCGGGATGGCGCCGGGCCAACAGCCGGCCGATCTCCAGCAACGCGGCGGTGCCGGATGCGTTGTCGTCGGCGCCGTTGTGCACCCGCCCGGTGGAATCGGGATCGAGCGCGCCGAATCCGCCGAGTCCCAGATGATCGTAATGCGCGCCGACAACGACGAGCTCCCCACGCAGCGCTCGCGATGACCCGGGGACAATGGCGACCACGTTGCGAGTGGCGGTGCCGCCGAGCGTGGTATGCAGGACCGCCGGCGCATCCGGTGGAATGGTGAAGTCCTGGAACGACACGCGCAGCCCGGCGCGCGCGAAGCCGTCACGGATGTAGGCCCCGGCGCGTTCGAGCCCCGCCGTGCCGACGCCACGCCCTTCCTGACTGTCGGCGGCGAGGAAGCGAACGTCGGCCAGGATGCGCCGCGCGGCGGGCGAGAGAGTGTCTTGCGGACTCCCAGCCAGGCCCACTGTGAGCAACATCAGTGCGATCATGAGAAGTACTCTATAGATTCAGCCACCCCATGGCCACCCCGCGGGATTTCGCCGCGTTGTTTGCGCGCACCCTGGACCTGTTTCGCGATCCTGGAGCGAAAGAGGAACAGAAGGCGCAGTTTCGGACGCTGTCCGGTATCCTCAAAATCGATGGTGTGACGATCTCGGCGCAGGATGGCCGCCTCCTGGTAAATGGCACGGCGGTGGATGACGCCATGCTGCTGCAGCGGCTCGAATTCCACTCCGTGAAAGAGATCGCCATTCCGGCCGATCCCCCGGTCGCCGAAATGTTCGAGCTGCTACGCGCGCTCGCCGCTCAGCCCGGAGATGAGGACATCGCGACCCGCCTGCGGACGAACGGGGCAAAACGTGTGTCCGTGACTATGCAAACTTTCCAGCTGGAAACTCCGCCCCCGGTGGCGTCGGAGCCGCCTCCCCCCCGAGAGGCCCCGAAAATCAGACGGGATGCGCCTGCACCGGCGAGCGAGGACGGGGATGTGCCGGCCATCGTTCGCGAATCCACCGCCGCCAGCTCCGGATTCTCTCCGGCAGCCGCGGCGACACGAACGACCGGGGATTTGATCGCGCAGTTACAGGAAAAACCCGAGGGGCCACACGTGGGTGAGGTACTCGCCATCCTCGGTCGCCAGCTCGAGACGGCGATGAAGACACACCGCGTCCCGCAGGCGCTGACGATTGTCGCGGGGATCGTCCGCGCCGAGCAGCAGGTGAGCGACGCGACACGGCGGCGCCAGTATTCGATCGCCTTGAAGCGCATGTACAACAAGGCGCTGCTCGAGGCGATCGCGGAGGTGGCCGATCACCCCTCTGACCGGGAGCCCGCATTGCTGGTGTTGCGCAGGGCAGGGGAAGACGGTGTCGAGGTGCTGCTGGATCTGCTGGTCGCGGCCCCGACCATCGAGGAACGGCGGGGCATTTTCATGGCGCTGACCGGAATGAAGGAAGGGACCGACCAGCTGGTGCACATGTTGGGACATCACCAGTGGTTCGTGGTACGTAACGTGGCGGAGCTCGCCGGCGAGCTGGCGCTCGACGAAGCCGTACCGGCGCTCGCCCAGCAGCTCGAGCACGACGACGAGCGCGTCCGGAAGGCGGTCGCCTTGGCTTTGGCGAAGATCGGATCGAGCGCGGCAGCGGAGCCGCTGCGCCGCGCACTGCGCGACAAGTCCCCGGAAGTTCGCCTGCAGGCCGCGCTCGGCGTCAGCGGGCGCAAGTCGAGCGCGCTCGCGATGCCGCTGGTCGTCGCGATGGAGGAAGAGGAGGATGAGGGCGTGGAACGCGAGCTGATCCTCGCGCTCGGACGCATCGGGAGCACCGCGGCCGTGCAGGCGCTCATCAAGTTTGCGCAGCCGGGCGGCCGCTTGTTCGGGCGAAAGCCGGCCGCGCTGCGGGCGACGGCGGTCGAAGCTCTCCGCCTCGCCGCCACACCTGCGGCGATTGGAACACTCGAAGGTCTCACTGATGACGGCGACAAACAGGTGCGCGCCGCCGCTCAATCCGCACTCGGCGACGTGAAGCGAAGATAGGGCAGATTTGTCTGCCCTATTGTCAGTTGCAAATCGCACGAAAAACCGCGTAACGCAACGTCAATTATTCTGACAACAGCACGGCCGTATTTCCCGCTGTTCTAGGCATCTATGTCATTGTCCCAGATCGTGTTATGGCTGTTGCGCCAGAATGGGTGCGGTTCTTGCCCGTATCGGTCGTGCTGTTCGTCTACCTACGACCTCTTCGGTCAGGAGAGATCATGAAAAGCGTTCGTGTGTTTTTGGTCGTCGTCGGACTCCTAGCGCTGCCGCTGGTAGCGGCCGCGGCCCAGGGTCAGAGCGCCGCCAACAAGTGTAAGAACACTCCGCAAGCTGGCAAGAACGGCAACAGCCAACGTGGTGCCGCTGCGGTCGCCGAGGCCCAGGCCAACAAGTGCCCGGTGCCCGTGCCTCCGCCCGCTGTGGTGCCTCCGGCCACGCCGCCTCCGGCTCCGCCCCCAGCGCCGCCTCCGGCGCCTCCCCCGGCTCCGCCACCGCCGCCGCCACCGGCTCCGGTGCCGCCACCGCCGCCGCCGCCGCCGCCACCGGTGCCTCCACCGCCGCCGCCGCCGCCGCCGCCGGCTGAGCCGCCACCGCCCCCTCCGCCTCCGCCGGCGCCGATCAATGAGATCCACGGCATGGTGTGGGAAGACGTCGACGGCGACGGTGCCCGCAACCAGTGGGCGGGCGAGATGGGGCTAGTGAGTTGGAGCGTGCAGTTGTTCGATGCCAGTGGGCAGCTGTTGAGGAGCGCCACCACGAATGACGAGGGCAACTACGTCTTTGACGCGCTTCCGGCTGGCACGTACAGCGTGTGCGTGGTGAGCCAGCCCACGCTGTATCACCAGACCGATCCGCTGAGCGGTACCGGCTGCGGAGGGTTGGGGTATACGTTCCCGATTGCGGACAGCTCGATCGGGTCCTGGACGATTAACATCAACTTCGGTGAGATGTTGAACCCGTAACGAGATGATTCACTCCTGACCAACTCAGGGCCCCGGGCAGTCCGCCGGGGCCCTGTTTCTTTGTCCTACCGCGGAATGAAGTCGATGCCCGGCTCGAGCCGGCGCGCGAACGCCGCCAGTAAATCGGCGGCCCGATCGAGATCCTTGAGCGCCACCATTTCATTGGGGCTGTGCATGTAGCGGTTGGGGACGCTCACCAGCCCGGTAGGAATGCCGCGCATCGCATTGTAAATCGCGTCGGCGTCCGTGCCGGTGTCGCGCGGCGCCGCCTGGATGGTGTAAGGGATCTTCGCCTGCTCGGCGCACTCGACCAGCAGATCGAAGACGACCGAGCTCACCGACGATCCGCGGCTGAGGACCACCCCACCGCCGAGCTTGTGATCGCCCGAGTGCTTTTTGTCGGCGCCGGGATAGTCGGTGGCGTGCGTGACGTCCACGACGATCGCCACGTCCGGCTCGATCCCCACGGCGCTCGTACGGGCGCCGCTCCCGGTCCACGCGATCTCCTCGCGTGTCGAGGCCACGGAGAACACCGCGGCATGCTTCGGTCGCTGCGTCGCCAGCCGGCGCAGCGCCTCGGCCGCGACATACGCGCCGATGCGGTTGTCGAGGCTACGGGACACGATGCGGCCGTTGGGGTACTCTTCGACGCGACTGTCCAGGACACCGGCGTCACCGATGCGAACTCGCCCCGCCGCCTCGTCCCGGTTGGCGGCGCCGACGTCGATCCACAGGTCGATCACCTTCGTCACCCGGTCCAGCTCTTCCTTCTTTAGCTGGTGGATCGCTTTCTTCCCCACCACGCCGTGCACCGGCCCGCCGCGGGTGAGGATCAACACGCGTTGCCCCACCAGGACCTGTGAGTCCCATCCACCGATGCCGCTGAAATAAAGAAAACCGTCGTCGTCGATATGCGTGATCTGGATCCCTATCTCATCGATGTGCCCCGCGAACATCAGCCGCGGCTTTCCCTTGGGATTCAGGGCCGCCACGGAATTCCCGTGCACATCGGCACGCACGTCGTCGGCGAACGTGCCGACCTCGTCGCGCCACACGCGGCCCGGTGCCTGCTCAAACCCCGACGGCCCCGCCGTGTCGAGCAGCTTCTTCAGAAATCCGACGGTCTTGATGGTCACGCTGTCGTTATAGATGTCGTTATAATGTCGTGATAGTGTTACTGGCGGCGGAGACCCGTGCGATAGAGCAAGAACCCCAGAATCGTGAACATGATCAAGCCGACGATGGCCGACGTCGCGAAGCCGCCCAACGCGTGATACAGGGGTATTTTTTCGGCGAGCCAATCGGCCGCCATGCCGCGCGCGCTCCCCCACCCCGCTATCGCCGCGACGGCGATCCCGCAGATCGCGCCGCCCGCAATCAGCCCGCTGGCAAACAAGACGCCGGGGCCCGACTCGATCTCCGCGAGCGACCGGTTGTCGGAACGACTGCGGCGCTCGACGAGCCAGCGGACGACGCCACCGGCGAACATGCCCGCCGACGTCGTGATCGGCAGGTACACGCCCACGGCGACCGGCAGCGAGGACACGCCCATCAACTCGATGGCGATCGTCAGGAACACGCCGATGAGCACGAGTCCCCAGGGCAGCTTGTGCGTCAGGATCCCGTCGGTGATCAGCGCCATCAGGGTGGCTTTCGGCGAATCGAGGCGCTTCAGCTCGTGGCCCCGGTATTCGCGAATGCGGCCGCCGATGCCGGGATCCACGACGTACCGAATCTCGTGCGACGCGGGATCGACGAGGTACTTGCCCGGGGGCACGCCCTGCGTCTCCACGTACACGCGAATAACCTGGTATGAGTTGTTGTCGATGGAGTCCGTGCCCCCGACCCCGAACCGTGACATCGTCTCGGTGTGCACGACCACGTTGCCGTCGGCACTGGTCCCGCTCGCCGGCGCGACGAAGCCTGCCCGCGTTTCGGGGACCTGGTAGCTGTAGGCGCGGTTGAGGAACGTGAGGGTCCAGCCCACGGCCAGGGCAGATCCGATCGCACCGATCAGAATCGCGATCTGCTGGCGTCGGGGGGTCGCGCCCACCAGGAATCCCGTCTTCAGGTCCTGCGACGTGTTGCCGCCATTCGCGACCGCCACGGCGATCACGCAGGCGATCGAGATGGCGCGCACGCGATCATCGATCTGGTTCCAGCCGAGCAGCAGGAAGATGAAAGAGATCGCAATCAGAGCCGCGATGGTCATGCCCGAAATGGGGTTTGCTGAGCTGCCGACCTGTCCGCAGATGCGTGAGGAGACGGTAGTAAAGAAGAAGCCGAAGATGATGATCAGGATGCCGCCCAGCAGGTTGACGCCGATCTGCGGCAGGAGTGCGATGGCAATGGCCAAGGCGATGGAACCGAACACGGTAACGCTGATGGGGAGGTCGTCGTCGGTGCGCAGCTTGGCTGCGACCGCCTGGCCGAGACGGCTGGCGCGCATATCGGCAAACCCGGCGCGGAACGCGCCGACGATCGTCGGCAGCGATCGCGCCAGGGCGATGATCCCCGCGCTCGCGACCGCGCCGGCCCCGATGTAGAACACGAACGCCGCCCGGATCTCCCCCGCGGACATGTCGCGGATCAGCTTCGTCGTGCCGAACATCGGCTCGGTCATCGCGCTCCCGAACAGCTTGATCGCCGGCATCAGCACGACGTACGCGAGGCAGCCTCCCGCGAACAGGTAGCCGGCGATCCGTGGCCCGATGATGTACCCGACCCCGATCAGCTCGGGGCTCGCCTCGACCCGCACCTCGGCGCCCTGGTAGGACCGGAACACCTTGCCCGGGTATTCCTGCCACACCTTCAGCGCCGTCATCAGGAACTTGTAGACGAACGCGATTCCGAACGCCTGGAAGACGGTCTTGGCGTGTATCCCGCCCCGTTCCCCGGCGATAAGCACCTCGGCGCAGGCCGTCCCCTCGGGGTAGGGAAGGTTGCCGTGCTCTTTGACGATCAGCGCGCGGCGCAGCGGAATCATCATCAGGACGCCCATCAAGCCGCCGGCGATGGCAAGGATGGTGACGCGCGAGATGTCGAGGTCGTATCCCATCAACAGAATCGCCGGGATCGTAAAGACGACTCCCGCCGACACCGAATCCGCGGCCGAGCCGGTCGTCTGGACAATGTTGTTTTCGAGAATCGTGGAGCGGCCGAGCCAGCGGAAGATCGTGATGGACAGTACGGCGATCGGGATCGATGCGCTGACGGTGAGCCCGATTTTGAGCGCCAGATACACGTTCGACGCGCCGAAAATGAGCCCGAGCAGCACGCCGAGCACGATGGCCCGGGGGGTCAGCTCGGCGGGGGTCTGGGTCGGCGGAATGTAGGGTTGGTGCGTGGCGGAGGGGGCAGTCATATATAGGCCGCAGAATCTGCGTCCTAAACTGCGCCGGTGTCCAGCAGCGATCCACGAACTGAGCCTCGAACCTGTGTCAGGTCCGCGGGTATGTGGAGCCTCATGCCCGAGCCGACCGAACTCACTCTGCCCGAGCTGCGCGCGGCGCTCGCCCATGCGTACGACGTCGAGGCGCCGATCGGGCGAGGCGGCATGGGCCTGGTGTACCTCGCACGCGAGCGGCGGCTGGACAGGCGCGTGGCGGTCAAGGTGCTCCCGCCCGAGCTCGCCATCGAGGACGCCGGCCGCCAACGGTTTTTGCGTGAGGCGCGCACGGTAGCCGCGCTGACCCATCCGAACATCGTCCCGATCTACACCGTCGACGAGATCGGCGATTTCGTGTTCTTCGCGATGGCGTACGTGGCGGGTGAAACGCTCTCGCAACGCGTCGCGACTCGAGGGCCCATGGATGCCCATCGGGCGGCCCGGCTCCTCTGTGACATCGGTGAGGCGCTCGGGTACGCGCACGCGCGCGGCGTCGTGCACCGCGACGTCAAACCCGACAACATTCTGCTCGACGGCGATACCGGCCGGGCCCTGCTGTCTGACTTCGGTATCGCCCACGCCAGCCCGGCGTCCGCGTCGCCCGCACGCCTGGGACGTCCCGCCGCACCGCGCGGGCATGTTGTCGGAACGGCGGCGTTCATGAGCCCGGAACAGGCGCGGGGCGATGCCGTCGACGCGCGCAGCGACCTCTACTCGCTGGGAGTCGTCGCCTTTTACGCGCTCTCGGGCCAACTCCCGTTTCACGCGACGACGGAGACCGGACTCCTGGCGCTACATATCTCCGAGCCGGCGCCGCCGCTTGTCAGTGTCGCTCCGTTCGTACCGCCTCGTCTTGCGCACATCGTCGACCGCTGTCTGGCGAAGCAACCGTGGGAGCGCTTCCCCGACGCAGCGGC
>WNGA01008868.1_pt1 | contig 16028 bp, 12 predicted proteins | sample 5400061 | NCBI WGS metagenome assembly WNGA01 (sample SAMN13153366, study PRJNA577476) | soil metagenome | isolation source: 100 cm soil or saprolite under grassland replicate 2 | place: USA:California | collected 2016-06-15
GCGACGTGAAGCAGGCCGTCCTTGGACTCCACGGCGACCTGCTCTCCGGCGAGGTAGCGCCCCACGTGGTAGCGGTGCTTGAGGATACTGATGCGTCCGGCCTGATCGACGCGGCGGGCCACGACCCTCGGACGCTCCTGGGGCACCTGCTCGATCTCGACCTCCCCGTCCACGACGTCGAAGGCTTTCTTCATGGCGAGCTCGAAGCGGCGGATCGGGGCGACGTCGCCGATCCCTTGGTGCTCCCGGTGGTGGTTGTAGTGCTGAACCCACCGGTCGAGGTCTTCCTGGGCCTGCGCGATCGAGGCGAAGGTCGCTCCGGGGAGGAACTCCTTGCGCATCGTCTTGTGCAGCCGCTCGATCTTGCCCGTGGTGGTGGGGGAGTACGGTGCGGTGAGGAGGTGGCGGACCCCGTTGTTCAGGCAGATCCGGTCGAAGGCCACGTTCGCGGGCTTCCTGGCGAGCTTGCCGGTGAACACCTTGCCGTTGAGTTCCTAAGCGATGTCAAGCCCCCCCTAAGCGATGTCAAGCCCCCGCGATGGACGTAGCGTGTACCCGGGACGGGCCGGGCGACGGAGCGCTCTGCGACTCCTGGCTTCGTTGGCCCGTCCTGCTCGTTGCGGCGGGCGCATCCCTGCGGAACCGTGGGTTGCGAAGCTCGGAGGGAACGGTGTACCGCTCATCGACGATCCGCTTGCCCTCGGCAGGCCCGACAGGATGCCCATCGACGTCCCGGATGACGTAGCGCTCCCCCGCCGCCAGCAGGTCACGACTCGGGTGAGCAGGGTCGCGGCCACGTGGCACAGGGCCGAGGTGTGGTGCTTGCCGGCCGAGACCATCAGCCGGTGGTAGCGGGCCGCGAGGGTGGGATCGATCCGCCGGGCATGGTCGGCCGCCATGAAGATGGCCTCCCGAAGGCACGCATCGCCTCGCTTGGTCGGCCCACCGTGCTGCCCCTTGAGCCCCGAGGCATCGAGTGAGGGGACCAGGCCGCTGAAGGAGCGAAGCCCGGCGAGAGACCGGAACCTGCTCGGGTCACCCAGACGGCCCAAGATCTGAGCGCCGATCACCGCGCCGACCCCTGGCGCCGAGATGAGCACTCCCGTCGGATCGGCCTTGGCGAACAGCACCCCGATCCGCTCGTCGAGCTCCTTGATCTCCTCGGTGAGGGCCAAGGTCAGCCTGGCCTCCACCGCGATGTCATCGGCCAGGTCACCGAAGTCCAGCTCGCCCGCCCACAGCTCAAGGGTGTCTTCGGCGACCTGGAGTAGCTCCTCGGCCTTCTCCTCACCCCAGGCGCCTCGGGAGTGGCGGTACAAGAACCTGGTCAGCCTCGCCCTCCCCAGCCGTTTCACCGTGTGGGGACACGCGTAGCCTGCCGCCAACAACCGCAGCGGGGTCTTGTTGGCCAGGTCGGACCCGAGCGCTCGGACCCACCCCGGACCGAGGATCTCGAGCAGCGCGTCGAGCCGAGCCAGCGTGGCACTCCGGCGCTTCACGATGGTCTGGCGCATCCTGGTGGCCCGTCTCAGCGGGTGCCCAGGGCCTAGTCCCTGCTCCTCGTGGAGCCCATCCGGGTGCAGCAGGGGCAGTCGGGCCAGGAGTCGGGAGTCCAGGCGGTCGGTCTTGGTGTGCTTGCTGTAGTAGGCACGCAGGTCCGCAGACTGCTCGGGAGGGACCAGGATCACCCTCGCCCCCCGTCGCCGGAACCATGCGGCAAGCGGGACCCAGGCGTTCCGGGTGGGCTCCATGATGACCGTCACGTCGGTGGGCTCCGTGCCTTCGGGCAGCAGCGCCCAGAGCCCCTCAAGGTCCTTCGCTGCTGTTCGGAACCGCCGCCCAGTCCAGATGAACGCGCCCGACTCGTCCGCCAGGCTCGCCTGATGGGGCGCTCGGCACGCGATGTCGATCCCCAGCCGCACCTGCATGAGCCCTCCCTCCCTCGTCTCGACGACCATGCTCACCGGCGCCAGCCGCCTTTGGGGGGGGAGGTCGTACCGGACAATCGCTAACAGGGATCCGGCCCCGACGGGTGAGCCGAGGGACCGGTCACCGGGTTCCTAACAGGACGTGCCGCCTCCCCCGGCGGTGGCCCCGCCCACCCCGCGATCAACTGGCAAGGAGTCGCAAGCGCTCCGGTCGGTGTAGCAACGGCAGTGGGCGGGTGCCGGTCCCCCCGATCCTCAGGCCGCCGGCCGGTCGATCCAAGCACCTGGAGGGCACAGACCGAGTTTGAATGTCGGTGAGGATCTGCTCGGGCACGCCGTGGCGGGACAGGCCCTCGAGCAGGGCGTCGCACACCGGTCGGGCCGTGGCCCGGGCGACCACCTTGGCGATGACGCAGAACTTGGAATGGTCGTCGATCCCGGTGACCACCGAGAGCTGAGTTCCGTCGGTGAGGCGCACCCCGCCCATCACGTCGATCTGCCACAGCTCCATGGGACGTGATCGCTCCCACCGCTTGTAGTCCTCCCGCCGGCGCCGGCGGGGACGGGGGCCCCTCGAGCTCGCGGCGGAGCCTGCTGAGGATGGTGCGGGGACCCCACCCGGAGTTGGACCTTCGGAGGGCGACGATCCGGGCCTCCACCTCCGGGGGGATCTGGTGGGGGCAGCGATCGGGTCTGGAACTGCGATCGGCCAGCGCGCCGAGGCCTCCGGTAGCGTAGCGAACCAGCCAGCGATGCACCGTCCTGCGGTCGACCCCGTAGCGACTGGCCACGTCGGTGATGGTGGCTCCCGAGTCGAGCGCTTCTCGCACGGCCAGGTAGCGCTGCTCAACCACCGAAAGCTCCACAAGCATGCCGGGATCCTCCTTGGCTCGGTTGAGCGCAAGTGAAGATCACCGGTGGGGCGGAAACCGGAGTTTGGGTGGGACACAGGTACCGAAGCCACCGTCGCCCAGGTCCCGGAGCCGGGTCGGGGAGTGAGACACACGTACCGGAGCCGATGTGGGACAGACCTGCCGGACTTTCACATGTTTTCCGGACTTCACAGGTCGGGGCTCGCGCGTTTGCAACCGGGTCCAAAGACGGGGGGCCGGTCTCCCCACCCCCTCTGACGTGCTCTTTTGCTTGTCGCGGGGACAGGATTTGAACCTGTGACCTCTGGGTTATGAGTGCGGTTTCGGGTGTCCTGAGGTCGTCTTCGCTGCTAACAGGTGTTCTGAGGGTCCCTGAGATCGCCTGAAGTCCGTTCAGTCGGGCAAAAGTCGGGCAAAAGTTCTGGCCGAGCGCTACGAGTTCTGTACATGACGCGCCTGCACGCGGGCGGCCATAGCTTGGCCAAAGTATCCGTTAGGCGGATGGCGAAGAACGGCTTATGGTCGAAGTCGGTTCTCAACGCCTACATGAGCCGTTTGGCGATCGGGTGGAATGTTCTGGTTGACACGGAAGAAGTTCGTCGGGTCGTACTTGTTCTTCAGCTCGACGAGTCGCTGGTACTTGCCCTCGCCGTAGGCTGCCTTGACGCGGTCGGGCCCTTCCTCGCCGAGGAAGTTGACGTAAACGCCACCCGTTGCGAACTGAGTCATCGATGCGTGGAGCTCACGGGCCCAGCCGACGTGCTGGTCCGACTCGCCCGGATTCGTCCAACGGGCGATGACGTTCAGCAGATAGGGCGCGTCGCGGTGCCCAAAGGCTGTCTCGTTCTCATCGAGGCGCCCCACAGCTCCGCCGAGGTGGTGTAGCTCAATCTGTGAGTCCTGGGACACCACCCGCTGGTGGGCTTGGAGGAGCATCTCGATCGCGTCGTCCTTCAAGCCACCGAGGTATCCGGACTTGAGGTAGTTGTGGGAGCCCGGCCGCCACATTTCATCGACGAAGGTCTGCAGGGCCGTGTAGGGCATCGGGGCGACGAGGTCGGCGCACGCTGAGCCGAGTTCCTTGAGCGGCCGAAAGGCCCTCAGCCCGTCCTCCGGCGCTCCCGCATAGCATCCGGTCACGATCGCCACCCGCTTCTCGTGAAGTTCCTCTGGCAGGAAGGGCGCAGGCGTCGCGGTAGCAAGGGTCACCGCGGTCGTCAGCTCGTCGGGGAGGTCCTGGACCCAGTCGCGGTAGAAGCGCAACAGGTCGCCCGCCTTCTCGGCGGGGAAGAAGAGCGCGCCCCCGGTGACGACTGGCCCGACGGGATGGAGCCGGAACTCGAGGGAGGTCGCGATCCCGAAGTTGCCTCCGCCCCCGCGCACGCCCCAGAACAGATCCTCGTTCTCGACGGCGCTCGCTCGCAGAATCCTGCGTGAGGCGGGGCGATCTCGGCCGCCATCAGGCTGTCGCACGCAAGCCCGTACTTGCGTGTGAGCCAGCCGAACCCTCCCCCGAGCGTGAAGCCAGCGACTCCTGTGGTTGAGACGAGTCCGCCGATGGTGGCCAGACCGAACGCCTGCGTCTCGTGGTCGACGTCACCCCAGGTGGCGCCGGCTTGCACTCTGATGATGCGTCGGGCGAGATCGATGCTCATGCCTCGCAGCGGCGAGAGGTCGATGACGATGCCTCCGTCGCACGTCGCGTGACCCGCGACGTTGTGCGCGCCGCCGCGGACCGCCACGAGGAGGTCGTGCTCGCCCGCGAACTCGACGGCCCGAACCACGACGACGACTCCCGAACAGCGCGCGATCAAGGCGGGACGCTTGTCTATGGAGCCATTCCACACACGGCGCGCGCTCTCGTACCTCTGGTCCCAGGGGAGGACGAGCTCCCCACGGAACGAAGAGCGGATCCTCTCCAGCGCCGACGCGTCGAGGGCGGGGCCGGACCCGTTCTCGAACCGCGCCGTGGTCGGGGGTCCCATCCACGCCCTCGATGGCGTCGATGCTATGTCGCGAGCCTACGCCTCCGTCGGCCGGAAGAAGTGCGTCACCACGTACCGGGCGATCTTCCGTCCGATCCACGCCCCCTCCATCGTTGAGTTGCGGAAGTGAAGGCCGGCCCACGTGCGGGCGTCGTAGACCTCCTTCGCCGCGTCGCTGAAGCGTTCGTAGTAGTGCGTGGTGCCGGTGCGGGTGCTGTCCATGGAGAACGCAACACTATCGGTGCCGAAGAAGGCCGACAGCGTCTCTGTGACCGCGGTCGTCCCGCAGCCGTGGGCCCCGGGGTACTCGGGGTGGTTGACGAACAGGAGGGGCATCCAAGTCGGGTCGGGCTCTGTCGCGGGATTGCCGTCGGTGTCGGCGCGCTGGATCGCGTGGATGGGCCTCCAGAAGAGGTAGTGGTATTTGGCGTCGAAGCAGGCGAGAAGCGCATCGGCCGTCGCCACCTGCGCCAGCGCGAGCATCCGAGCCGTCTCGGCGAGACTGAGTCCCTTCTCGAGGGAGAGCGCCCGCTGGGTGCGCGGCCACTGAATGGCAGTGTTCTCGGCCCAGAACAGCGCGATTTCAGTCTGCTCCGGCGTGCGGACAGCGCTGTCGACTCTGCCGTAGGCCTTGACCTCTTTGAAGTCCTCAGCGTACTCGGCACTTCTAAGAGGGTTCGGCCCATCGGGCCGGAACTGGCCGTTCGATGTGAAGGTGAGCGGGCGAACCTGCTTCAGCTTGACGTCGAGTGGGGTCGACCCAGGAGGTATGGGCTCGAAGACGCCGGGCCCCGGCGGCGGCTGCTCGTAGGGGATGTCGTTGTCGAAGCCGTCGCCGGTACGCCAATCGAGGATCGCCTGGGCGACCTCCTCGCCGACCGCGATCCCGTTCTCCTTCGCCGGCCCGTCCGGGATGTTTGCCAGATAGGCGACGTACTGGGCCTCGACGTACTCGGCCTGGCCGGGCACCCGGACGATCAGGATCCCCCGCGCGGCCGTGGCGACCGCGGCCGCCGTCGAGGCAGGGCGGGACACTCGAGGGGAGACGACGAACGGCTCGTAGCCGCCCTCGACCGCGATGGTCGCGTCGTAGATGGCCGCCTGGACGATTCCCTCAAGGACCAGAGAGCTCCCGACCGGTCGTCCGACGACGATCGCGTTTTGCGCGATCAGGTTCCAGTCGGTCACCGCGTTGCCCTGTGCTGCGGCAGTTGCGGACGTCCCCGATGTTGCCTGCGCCGTCGCGGCGACCGCGGCCACCGAAAGCGCGAGCGCCGCTGCTCTGATCAGCCAGCGGAAGGGCGAGCGAGTCTTCATGACGACACCTCCTCACGCCAACGGGTTTGAGGCGCATCGCCACGCTAGGGAACGCGTGCCCAGGCGACTTCCGTACAAGTACGGATTTCGGTTACTGATTCAGCCCCAACTCGGAGGCGCGCCGTACAAGCTCGGTCTTCGAGCGCACGCCGAGCTTCGCGTACACGTTTGCGAGGTGGGTCTCGACGGTGCGCTCGCTGATGAAGAGCCGCTCCGCGATCTCTCGGGCCGTCTGGCCTTCTGCCGCTACCCGCGCCACCTGTCGCTCTCGCCGACTGAGAGCAGCCGGGCCGAGCGAGGCCGAGGCGGCCCGTCGCGCCCGACCACCGAGGCTGCGAAGAAGGGCGCGCGCACGATCGCCGCGCCACACGGCCCCACACCCCTCGTGGGCGACAGTAGCCCCTTTCAACGCATCGACCGCTGCAGGGCGATCAGTCTCGAGAAGCGACCTGCCAAGCAGATCCAGGGCCCGTGCGTGAAATGCCTTGCAGCTGGACACGGAGAGGAAGTCGACTGCCTGCCGGGCGGCATCGGCATCACCCGTGGCCGCCAATCCCATCGCCGCCAACGCGCCGTAGAGGTCGCGGTCGATCCGTTGGGCGATCTCATCGAGCCGGCCCGCCGCCTCAGCCACCACTTCTAGCTGCTCACGCTCGCTTGCCACCTCGGCCAGATCGAGGAGGGCCAAGGCGCCGAATGGCAGGGCATCCGTCGCCAGGATTCTTGCGGCAGTCTCTTCCAAGATCCCCTGGGCGTCTGCTGGTCGGCCCTCCTGCCAGGCGAGGACCCCTTCCGCGTGGCCTAAGGCGTGACTGAAGAACTGCCAGTCACGGCCGCCGAAGGCGCGACGAGCCCTTTCCAGATGGCTGTGCGCTTCCTCGGCCCGCGCCGCCTCGGCCGCGGCCAGCGAGGCGAACACAACGCCGATCGCTCGCCTCTTGCTGAGTTCGCCAACCGCCCGGGCGGCGGCTTCCGCGGCGCAGCCGAGCGCTGCCGGGAAGTCCCCCCCGAACCAGTGGACGATCGTCTCCCACTCCGGGAGGATGCTGTCACGCCACGCGGGATTCACCGCCTTGGCTTCCTCGAGGAGCGGAAGGGCTTCCTCGACCCGTCCCTCGGTCGCGACCGAGCAGGCCAGTCCGTTGAGCCCCACGGTGAGGCGGTAGACCTTCCCCTCCTGTTGGGCCATCGCGTTGCTCAGCCGAAGGGGAGCCTCCGCTTCCGCGAACCGGCCTCGGACGAATGCGGCGAAACCCTTCGCGTGGAGTGCCTGGATCGCTGCGAAGCGCTCGCCCGTGGCGTCGGCGGCCTCGGCCACCCGCTCGGCGGCCGCTTGCATCCCGGGATAGTCTCCTCGCAAGCCGCGGATCCAGGCGAGCTCGTTCTTCGCAAGGAGCGCGCTGGAGCGATCTTTCGCCTCCTCGAAGAGCGAGCAGGCCTCGGCGCAGGCCACCTCCGCCTCGTCCAAGTCGCCCGTTCCCCAGCCGAGGAAGTTGGCGAGGCGAAATTTGACGGCTGCTCGTGACGCTGGATCCGGCGACCGCTCCAAGATGGAGTCGATCGCCCGCATGGCCTTGATCCCAAGCAGGGCGTGGATGTCCGCCCGGTGATCAACGACCCACTCGGCCTTCCAAGAGAGCGCGTCTACGACATCCATCCAACGCTTGTCCCCGGACGGGATGAGCTGGACCAGCGCATCCAGGATCGTGAGCGCTTCACGGTACGCCCCCCGCTCCTCGGCCTGACGGACGGCCTCGCGAAGGGCGCCGATCGCCTCGGCATCGCCAACCTCGGCCGCGCCCGCGTAGTGGGAAGCGGCTTCTGCCAACCGGCCCGCGGCGAGTAGCGCTCGGCCGACCAGGCGATGCAGCCCGCGCCGGCGGGCACCGCCGATGTTCCCGTAGATCGCCTCCTCAATGAGCGGATGGGCGATCTCGTAGGTGAGCTCCCGACCTCGTTCCTCCTCGGTGACCAGTCGCGACCGGACGAGCCGTTCCAGAGTGATGGGGAGGCGATCGATGGGCAGGCCGGTCAAGCCGACCAGGTCCCGCAGCTCAACGCGCCGGCCCAGGGTCGCCATCGCCTCCAAGGTGGCGAGCCCGGGCTCGTCGAGGCCCTTGACCCTGGCCCCCACACGCTCCACCAGGTCCTGGGGGAGAGAGCGAAGCTCGGGGGACGAGAGATCGGCGCCCTCGTCCAACAGGGCCTGGAGAAGGCCCAGAGCGAAGAGAGGGTTCCCCCGGGATCGCTCGACCAGCCAGTGGACCAGCGCCGGAGGAGGAGTCTCGTCGAGAACGGCCAGGGCAAGATCGCTCAAGTCGTCCGGGTCCAGCGGGCTCAGCTCCAACCTCCGGAGTACGCCGTCTTGCTCCAGACCGTGAAACACCTCCATAGCCGTCTCGTTCTCGGTGAGCTCAGCCGGCCTGGCCGCGGCGAGCACGAGCACGCGTTGATCTGGGACGTTGCGCCCGAGGTAGCTGAGACCCTCCAACGAGGAAGCATCGGCCGAGTGGGCGTCGTCCAAGAACGCGACGACGGGCAGCCGGCTGGCCAGGTTGGCGACCAACAGGGCGAGCCCCTCAAGGAGCCGCAGCCGCGGCGGCTCTCGGTCCGGAGCGGTCCCTCGGACGGCTGCGACGCTGCGAACAAGCGCGGCCAGGTCGTCGAGGAAGCCGCCGCAGAGATCAGTCACCTCTTGGGTGGTGAGGCCCCGCAGATGACGCTCGAGCGCCTCCGACCACACGCCAAAGGAAGCCGTCTCGCCCAGTGAGTAGGCGCGGGCTGACAGCGTGATGGTCTCGCCCCGTATTCGCGCGAGGAACTCGCGCGCGAGACGAGTCTTTCCGATCCCGGCATCCGCTAGGATCAGGACACAGCGGAACTGTCCGGCCGCAGCTTGCCGCCGCTCGCGGTTGAGCTCGAACATCTCGGCCGCGCGGCCGACCAGTCTCGTTGTCCAGGGCATGACCCTCCATTTTGGGCCCGCTGGTCCTTCCGAGCTAAGCGACGCAGCGAGCCGGAGCGCGAGGGTTTGGGGAAGCTGCCGGTCGCTTGGAGTGTGACGGGGCCTGGGAGGACACTGGAAACTAGGAAGGGACGGGGGAACCGGCATCCCCTCTTCTTTTGCCAAATCAGAGCTGTGTCGAAGGCTCGAGGCGAACGCGGCTGATTACGACGCCGCAGACGACGCATCCGAGCCTCTGGGTTCCAATGGCAGAAGTCCGTTGTGGTTGGCCCAGGTGCGCACGTTGGCCGGAAGCCTGGCAAAGCTTGCTCTGCCAGATCGAGGGAAACTGTTACTGACGTGCAGCGCTACTCGTCGCGGGGACCGGATTTGAACCCGTGACCTCTGGGGTTATGAGCTATGGCGAAGGGGGTCGCGTGAGGTCATCTTCGCTGGTCATAGGGCATGCGAGATCGTCCAAGGTTCTCTCAGGTCTCCTCAGGCGGGCAAAAGTTGGGCAAAAGTCCAGAGCCTGTGCGGTCGCCAGGCCGATCTGCGCGCTGCCCAAGTTGCTGATTATCTCCGTCTGGGGTCCGGGCTCAGACGTGGATCGCGTCGAGGGTAACCCGCCGTGCATGGATCCGGCAGATGACTCGCTTCTCCCGAGCCTGCTGCTCGACCGGGTAGACGTAGCCGTAGTAGGCGGGGTGGCGGGTGTACTTCCGAGTCAGCGCGTCGATGTGCTCGAGCGCGCCGTCGGTGACGAGCTCCGCGTGGCCGCGGATCTGGATGAAACGGGCGGTGTTGTCGGGGTCGACGACGAGCAGGCTGACCTTCGGGTTGGCGAGTAGGTTGCGACCCTTCTGCCGCTCGAGCGTCATGTTGACCCGGGCGCACCCGCCATCGGCGTCGACCCACACCAGGCTCGACTGGGGCTGGCCATCGCCACCCAGCGTCGAGAGCACTCCACAGATCGGTCTGGTCAGGAGGTCGAGGTGCGAGGCGGGGATCGGAAGCGTCTCGGCCGCGACGAGAGTGGTCATGCCCTTCCCTCTTTCCCCGTCGCGTCGAGTGCGATGACGTGGGTCGGCCGGATCCGGCACAGGACCGGGATCTCGGTCTCGGCGAAGCGGCTCGGGATGGCGTCGCCGAAGTAGCGGATCGGCCGGCCGGCGTACTTCGAGGCCAGGTTGTCCAGGTGCTCGGCCGCGCCCACCTCGGTCATCTCGACGACCGTGCCGCGGACCTCGAGATAGCGAAGGGGCTGGCGCGGGTCGTAGCAGAGGAGCGTGACCCGCCGATTGCGGCGCATGTTCCGCTCCTTGGCGAAGCCACGCATCGTGTTGACCCGCACGCACTCGCCGTCGAAGTCGCACCACACGGCCGAGGTCTGCGGATAGCCGTCGGGCATGACCGTGGTGAGGGCGGCAGCCGGCGGGCACTCGACCAGGTCGCGGTGGGACGCCGGGATCTCGTCGGACGACTGATCGCTGAGCAGGCCGATGGTTCGCACCGCCCTCACTTCCCCGCGGCCGGAGCCTCTGCTGCAGCCAAGATGGCCGCGTCGGTGGGGATGAAGTCCCTGAGGGCGTCCATGACCTCGGCGGGCCGCTCCGAGTGCGGGTTGTGGCCGGCGCGCTCGATGATCCGGAGGCGCGCGTTCGGTATGCCAGCCGCAAGTTCGATCTGATGCTCTGGCGGGAAGAGGAAGTCGTCACGCCCCGCCATCACCAGCGTCGGCACCTTGATCTCGCCGAGGCGATCCATGACAGTCCAGCCCTTGAGCAGGTGAGGGCCCGCGAAAATGAGCGCCTCGGGCCGGGGCTTCGCGCGCCACTCCCCCTGGAGCATCTCGCGCGCCAGCAGCAGGAGGCTCGGGTGGTGGTAGTACGCGCTTCCGAGCCTCATCAGGGCCGGGACGAATTCCCTTGGCGCAATCTGCCCGTTGTAGAAGCGCCGGGCCAGCTTCACGATCTTGGGGCTGTACCCGCGCATGGCGAGGATCTCCGGCGCCTTCTCCTGGGCCCAGCGACTGTCGCCGCCCGTATCGAGCAGGACGAGGTGCGACAGGCTGTCTGGATAGCGCAGCGCGTACTCCAGGGCGACCTTGCCGCCGAACGAATGGCCGAGCACGGCCCACCGTTCGAAACCCAGCCTCTGGCGCAGCGCGTCGGCGTCTGCGGTCAGGTTCTCCCAGGTCATGGACGAGACGGGAGCGCCCGTCGAGCGTCCGTTGCAGCGATGGTCGTAGAAGATCAGGGTGAACCGATCCGCGCAACGCCGGAACGGCAACATCGTCCAGTGATCTGCCCCAGGGCCGCCGTGCATGAGGACCAACGGGTGCCCGCGTCCGACGACTTCGACGAAGAGGGATACATCTCGAATCGACATGGTTGTCATGGCGCACTCCCTTGAGCGACTGAAGGGACGGGTGTGTCGGAGACCGATCCGCGAGGCGCTCGCAAGGCATCGGCACCAGGACGGTCCTCCGTCGGATAGGTCGACACGCCGAGTGTGTCCAGCTCCTCGCGCGCTCCCGCGACGAAGACGTCGAGATCCGGATAAGCGTCCCGGTCGGCGACGACACCGATGTTGAACGCTCCCGCATACGAGAGCGCACCCACGCCGAGGGGTTCGTTGGCGATGAGGGGCAGCACCGGGAACACCTCGAGCACCCGCGCCCCGGCAAGGTAGAGCGGCACTGTGGGACCAGGGATGCTCGCGCTGGTCACGTTGACGCGTTGGCGCATTACGGCCTTCAGCATCAGGCCCCTCGCGATCCGGCCGCGGAGCAGCGTCCCCAGGGACGTGCGGGTCCTCGCCTTCCTCTTCGCGGTCTCCGCGGCGATCTGTCGGAGCCGTTCCCCAGTGTCCGACCCTCCCAGTGGGAGTGGCACCGCCATCTGCGCGATCAGATTGCCCTGCTGCGGCCCTCGCACGCGCGGCCGCAACGAGACGGGGACGTAGGTCCGCACCGTGGTGCCCTCCACTGGTTCGCCACGGCTGCGGAGCAGCGTGCGTAAGCCGCCGGCTGTGAGCGCCAGGAGAGCATCGTTCACCGTCGCGCCGTGGGCATGCGAGACCTCCTTGACCCCGTCGAGGGTCGTTCGGATCAGGGCGAGGTTGCGGTCGGGACCGACCATGCGGTCGAGGCTCGTTTCGGTCGCGGGCTCTTCCGCGAGGAGCTCGCGCACGGCCGGCAACGCCCCCCGCACATGCCGCAGCGTTGTCAGAGGCCGGGCAAGGATCGAGAACGCACTGACGAGCCGCTCGACGTGGCGCACGAGGTTGTCGGCGAGGAGCTCACGTGCCGACGGCGATCGCGAGGGGGTCCACGGGCGTGCTGATGGAGCAGGCGCGTCGGGCGCGGTATCGAGGAACGCGCTGATCGTCGCCATCGCCGCCATGCCGTCGGCGATGGCGTGGTGCATCCTCACGAACAAGGCGATCCGTTCGTCCGGCAGGCCCGTCATGAACCACATCTCCCACAGGGGCCGAGACGGGTCCAGCCGGTGGCTTCGCAGTTGCTCGGTCGCAACGAGAAGGTCCGCTTCGCCGCTCCCGGCGGGAAGCGGAAGGACTCGGACGTGTTCGCTGAGATCGAAGTGCGGGGCATCCACCCACAGCGGTCCGCCGAGCCCTCGACGCGGTAGGTAGACGACTTGGCGGAACCGAGGGACGAGATGCAACCTGGACTGGATCGCCTCGAGTACGGCCTCGATCTGGAGGCGGCCGGTCGGTTCGAGCAGGTTGGTTCCGTCGAGCAGGGCGAGCGCACCGATGTCCTGTGGCCAGATCTTGCTGGCCCCCAGCATGAGCTGGTCCAATGCGGTCAGCCTGTCAATGCACCAAGGGTCGGTGGTCGTCGTGGTGCTCATGTCGACGCGCCCCTGTTTCGCCTGTTACGCCGCCGAACGGCGATCGCCGTCATCGCCACAGCGAGCGCGCCCTTGACCCACAGCCTCGGGTTCGTCGCGGCTGACCGCTTCTCGAGCGACGATAGGAAGAAATCGATGTGGACTTCGGATATCCCGCCGCCGGGTTCGCGGCTGAATACGACACGGGCCGTCCCGAGACCGAACTCGGACAGGTCCATCCGGAAGACGTAGGGATCATTGTCGTCATCCGGATGGAGCGGAAAGCCCTTGTACACGGCGGGTACCGGGTTCAGCCCTCGAAGCATGAGGCGGCCACCACGGACGAACACCTCGGCTCCGGCGCCGATCGTTAGCCTGGCACGTGCATCCGTGAGTCGGCCAGCGAGCCGATACCAACCGCAGATCTCGCCCCACACCTCGGGGTGGTGTGGAACATCGGTGCGGATCACTTCGTCCGGCAGGCCGAGCGCGTGCCTCAGCAGCCCCGCCACTTCACCGGGCAACCACAACATCGCGAGCCTCGCACCGTTCGTGAAGGCGATCACGCCGACTCCGTCCTCGGGAGCCACGAAGATCTGCGAGTTGAAGCCGGGAACGATCCCGCCGTGCTCGACGGCGAGATGCCCGCCGACGTCGTCGCGTGAGAACGCCAGTCCGATGCCGGGTATCCGCGGATCGGGCTGGTACTGCGGCTCGAACATCGTGGCGAGTGTCTCCGGCTTGAGCACAGAGCCGTGCTCGTTGGCGCCGCCGCCGAGAAGAGCCGCAACGTAGCGCGCCATGTCTCTCGGCGTGGAGAAGATCGCGCCTCCTCCTGCCGTGATCAGCTCACGACCATCCACGGCCTTGGCGCCCTTGGACCTCAGTTCGTATCCGGTCGCAAGGCGAGCCTTGACGCGGTCGGATCGGAGGAGATCGGTGTCGGCCATACCGAGCGGCTCGAAGATGTGCCCGCGGAGGTAGCGGTCGAACGGCTCGCCGCTCACGTCCTCGACGATCTGACTGAGCGTGGCGAAGCCGTCGTCCGAGTACGTGAACCGCGCGCCTGGCTCGGCCGCCAGACGGATACCGCCGCGGTAATGATCCGCGAGCGACGGCACCGGCCTCCCGAGCTTCACCATCTCGCCGAAGACCGGGCCGAGTATCCGCGAGGGGTACACGACTTCAGGGATCCCGGACGTGTGCGTCAGGAGATGCCGCACGGTTGCGGGCCGATGGGTGGTCTTGGCCGGGATCAGCTTGTAGGCGCGCAGGTAGTCGTTGGCGGGCCCGTCGAGATCGATCAACCCTTGCTCCCACAGCTGCATCACGGCCATCGCGGTGAAGGTTTTCGTGACCGAGCCGATCCGAAAGACGGTGTCCTCGGTGATAGGTGTGTTCGACGGGATGTCAGCGACCCCGTGTCCGTAGAAGAACTCGAGTGATCCGTTGCGTACCACGCCCACCGCCAGGCCGACGGCAGGCCATCGGTTCAGGAATCCGCCGATTCTGGCCTTCATCGCGAGCTCATCACTTCCAGCCCCGGGACCCGAAGGCCGAATCCTCGGGTCCGTGAGTGACGAGAGCATCGTGTCCTCCCCTCCTACGTCACCGGCACGCGTCCCCGAGCCGCGGCCGGATCGCGCATCTTCTTCAAGGAGACACCGAGGCCGTACGTCACGAACGCGCCCTCGGGGACGACCTCGATGATGGAGCCGGAGGCCTGTCTCTCTTTCGGGATGAGGGAAGCCAGCTCCCTGAGGAGTGAGCGAGCCTCCGGCGAGGCGGCCGGATACACGACGGCCGCCCCGTGGAAGCTGATGGTTGCGGGCGGGATGGGCGCCACGAGCGACAGGATCCCGCCCCGGCGCACCGGCACCGTGACCGCGACCCGACCTCTCGCCGCCACATGCTTCGCCTTCCAGCTGTCGGGCGCCACCGCCACGTACAGGCGGCGGCCGACGGTCTTGTACACGACGCCGCTGGATCGTGGCTCCCCTCGCGGGGTGACATAACTGATGACGGCGAACGACGTCTTGGCAAGCGCTTGCCAAACCTGCTCGCTCGTCAGGCGATGCCCAGTCGATCCGCCGTCGTTCTCGGGGACGGCGGCGGTCATCCGCTCGCTTCTTGTACCGACCTTTGCTCCCTCGTGACTCGTCCTTGTCGCCATGGCCGCACCTCCTTGCTTTGCCCGGCCACCCCAAACCGCCTCCGCACCCGGCGGCCACCTCCACCCTCTCACCCGAGGACATGGGGTACAGGGGTCGTCGGCCCCGCTCCGAGGGGGACCTCCGGGCCCTGATGGCAGGCGAGCCCATGAGTGGCGTTGATTGGTCGGCCGCCGCTCCCCGTCCGGACCGGGAGTCCTCCGGCCCCGAATCGGTAGGGCCTTCGGCCCCATGCAGTGAAGCCTGGCAGGGGCATGCTGATGATCGTTGGGACAGCCGGTCTCGCTTCTGGGGGACACGGTCGATCGGACCGGGCCGGAAGCCGGCTGGAGCCCGAGAGGAGGAGTCGCCATGGTTGGCGTCTTGCACGGACTGGGTGTCGGGATCGCGGTCCTGCTCCTGGCGTGGACCGGTCTGCTCTATCTGCCGTTCCGGTGGCGACCCGTCGGCCTCTACCTGTTCGTTCCCAAGGTGGCCGCCGGGGCGCTCACCCCGTTCATCGCCGCCGCCGGGCTAGTGCTCGCCCTCCTGGGCGTGCTGCGCGACTCGTGGTGGATGGCGGTGCCGGCCGGCCTCGCCAGCCTCGGAGCGACCATGGTGATCGCGCGTCTGGGCCTGGTGCGCGCCGACCTGGCCGCCGCCCTCGGCCCCGACTGGGCCAGGCGGATCCCCACCGAACGTCGGGCGAGGATGGTGAGCCGCTGGTGGCGCGGACGGCTGCCCACCGTCCCCGAGCCGCACCTGCGCCAGGACGTCGTGTTCGGGTTCGTGCCGGGCACCGGCCGGGCCCTGCTCTGCGACGTGTGGCAGCCCCCGGCTGATGTGCCCCCTTCCGGGCTGGCGGTCGTCTACCTGCACGGCAGCGCCTACTACATCCTGGACAAGGATTTCGGGACGCGGCCGCTGTTCCGTCACCTGGCGGCACAGGGCCACGTGATCGTGGACGTGGCCTAT
>WNGA01006879.1_pt1 | contig 16027 bp, 16 predicted proteins | sample 5400061 | NCBI WGS metagenome assembly WNGA01 (sample SAMN13153366, study PRJNA577476) | soil metagenome | isolation source: 100 cm soil or saprolite under grassland replicate 2 | place: USA:California | collected 2016-06-15
AAGCCCTGGTTCTCTGCTTTATGAAGACGGTCATTTTTATTCCAGAAATTTTCGCTTTCATCCTTAAACCTGTTTAAAATATTTTTTAAAGAAGTGTTCCATTTTATAAGATAAGTATCCGGAATAACAATGCTGAAAACGGTATTGCTGTCAACGCCTAATTGCAAGAGTGAATCATTATTATTTAAAAATTGTATGGCGGCTAAAGAATCGGTAGAAAATTTTTTTCCTATTTGTTTTGCAAGGTCTTCTTTAAGGCGAAGTTTGTTTATTGTAAACCGTACAGGCGATTGTGTATTGTTTCGTAATGTGCGTACAATATCAAAAACACTTTCGCCTTTCTTTACTTCAAATCTTCCGGGCTTTAATTTTTCCCATGCTTTTCCTTGGGCGGCAACTGCATTAAACACAGCAGGAAAGCGAATAATATTTCCTGTATCCAACTGTGTGAGCACCTGTTCTTTTATATTGCCCCCCCGCACAAAAATATATTTGTTTTTTTCTGAAAAAGTAGTAGCAGCACCAAACACAAGCCACGCACCAATTATCGTTACTAAGATGAGGAAGAGTGCTATATAAAGAATTGTCTTTTTCATCAGGTATGCAAATAATAAAAAACCCTGCCAGTATAATTAAGCAGGGGATGCAAAGATGGTAAAAAAATAATAAAGAAAATTCTGCGGGACAGGCTTTTGTTCTACTATTAAACTTCGTTGCCGGCCGAATGAACCGTTTAAACAGAGATGTGTTGAATGATGATGAAGAGCAGATAATTTTTTATGTTACAAGCAGAAGTATTTCATCGCATCGGCTATTGAGTCATTCACTTGTACTTATACTTTTCCAGTTCGTTGATTGAGTTTGCATTTTTCAATTCAAAAATTTATTTTGTATTAAAAAACTATGGGAAAAATAGAAATAACTGTCAAAACTAAAATTCTCAATTTTGTTAGGAAGTATGTGTTTTATTTAATCTTACTTAACCTGATACTCCTCGGAGTTTCCCTCTTTTTATACTTTGACACAATGCATGGTAAATTATCTAAAAATTCTAATGATTGGTCAAATTTTGGGAGTTACATTGGTGGAATTGTGGGTACAATTTTGTCCTGGATAAATCTTTTAATTCTTATAATTCTAACATATCAAACAAAGGAACAGCAAAATCATGAGTGGATTACATCTATTAGAATTAACAAATACCATGATCTAATAAATGCTCTCAAAGACAATACAAATCCACAACAATACTTCATTGATAAAAATTTGGATGATGATTTTTTTCTGTTTGATGACAATTATGATACACTAATGCAAATTCAAAGATTGTTAAGAGAAGAATATACAATTGAAACAAAAGATGAATTACTAAAGTTCCTCAAAGCAATTATTAAAAGTGAAAAAAATATCGTTAAAGAATTCATTTCAAAATACAAAAGCCGGTGCTAAAAAGAACAAACCATTTTCTACGCATGTCTCCATTTAATTTTTGTGTAAAGAATATAGTTGTAACGTTCGGCGAGTATAATTTGCTAAACAATAATTTAATGCCCTTCTCCAATATTTAGTCTGCAAGAGACGTTCAAGAAAATAAAGAAGGGTCAGTGAAGTTGGTCAAGAAAGAACAGTGAAAATTTTTTTCATGAATTTTGAGCAATGATTTCAAAAATGTGATCAATCGAATGGCTAATAACAATTCCGGAATTTTCATAGCTATCAAAGTTTCCAAAAGGACTTTTTATTTGACCACGCTGATTAATATAACCAGATATAACAGAGATAATTCGCATACGGCGATTAGATTTTCCGATATTTTGAATTACTACTGGTCCTCCTGAAAATCCAGGATTATTATGCCCATCTAAATAAACAATTCTAACATCGTTAGAGTCAGTTAGCATAGATGATATAATTCCTTTTTTTACAAAAGGAAGAGGAAAACCTCCATTTATTTTTTTGCTTATATCGTTATTATCATCCACTCTCATTCCGTATGGAAAGCCAAGAAAATAACAATCCTGAGATACCCAGGATTTTTTGGAAGATCCAATATCAAAAAAATCATCATTCCTTTTAATATTCATTTTGAGCACTGCAATATCAATATTTGCATTCGTGTGTAGCAATAATGTAGCATCATTTTGTACCCATTTGTTATCATTCATCAATTCAAAGGATATTTTTGAACCATTAACTGGATTTTGAAATAAATGTCGATCAGTAATAATATGTGCTTCTTTTTCTATTGAAATAATAAAACAACTACCAGTTCCAGTTGTTTTTATGAAACAAACGCTTTGTAAAATTTCATTTGGGACCATGCGTGAATTCTTAAAAATTTAAATATAAATATTCATCTTTTTTGAACAACTAAAAAATCTTTCAAAGTTTTATGTGTGTGGTTAGTTGTCCACCCGCTCTTCGTAATATGTTATAAATAAAGCACTGAAAAGGTTCAGTCTCGCCGGGGTCTCCTCAAAGGCAATGTGTAAGGGCAGGGACCCCGGCGCATTCAAAGTAGGGCAGTTGAATTTACAGCAGAGGTTGATTATATTTACTCATGTCTGTTCGTACACAACATGGTAATGAGCCAACTTTATACTACATCACATATACTTGCTATAACTGGCTTCATTTATTTTCTATTGCCAATGCTTATGACCTTATTTACAAATGGTTTGATTATTTAAAAGATTCTGCGCAAATAAAAGTAACTGCTTATGTCATCATGCCCAATCATGTTCACGTGATTTTATTCTTCCCCGCTGAAAATTATAATTTGAATACTATTATCTCGAATGCAAAAAGATTTATGGCTTATGAAATTGTAAATCGTCTGAAACAATTAAATGAAAATAATATTCTGCAACAATTAGAAGGCAGCTTGTCGGAAAGAGAAAAAAAGAAAGGTCAATTGCATAAAGTTTTTAAAGACAGTTTTGATGCAAAACCAATTTATACGAGACAATTCCTGTTACAAAAAATTCAATATATACATCTTAATCCTGTTCGTGGTAAGTGGAAACTTGTAAACGATTGGCGTGAATATGAACACAGTAGTGCTTCGTTTTATGAACTGAATAAAATAATGCATTATCAACCTTTGCATTATGATGAACTGTATTAATAATTTGTCTAGCATATCACTGAATGCGGCCGGGGTCCACAGCCAACACACAAAGCCTATTGTGAGACCCCCGGCGAGACTGATGTATATCTCCCGCATGAGGCGGACAAGTTGCAACTACGCATGTAAATGAAAAGCCCTTCTCAGACTGGCATTTCCTTCCCCACAATGTCTCCTAAATAGCCTTGTGTGTTGGAGAGGGACATTGCGTGAGTAGCATTGCAAAAGCCCATCTAATTTTTCTACCTTGAAGTACGACAAGACAATACTGGGAAAGCGAATATAGCAAATAACTATTTATACTTTACCTACAAGAAAATGAAAACCCCCTGTTGCAAACTTTGGTATATCTGCGGCAGCCGCCTGACCTTCATTTGAACTTAGTGCTTCCATCATAAGACTATCAGAAGTAAAATATAATTCTGCCATTCTATAAAAAGCAGCTTGATTACCATCAGGACCGGGAACGAATTTTGTAAATTCTGAGTGATCTAAATTCGGAATCTTGGTAGCAAGCGGAAGATGAATTTCAATATAATAATTTTCAAATGCTTTCACATCTTGGGGATGCTTATAGAGGACAGTTATCTATTCATAAAAAGCAGGATTATTGATAAGACAAGATAATATATACGAGTTAATTATTAAACTTTTTGTTTGATACCCTTGCTACTGTAGTATACTATAAATAAAAAGCAAGCTGCCGCTATCCGTATGTCTGTAACTACGGATGTACCTGCCTGCCGGCAGGCAGGAATGAAAAGCCAGTCTCAAATTGGTATTCAAGTTCATCAAATTATTATAGCTTTAAACCATCAATAACACCGAATCAGTTCACAAATTTTATGACTAACCTCAAATCATTTTCAGCATTGCTTTTAGCATTTCTTCAACTGAATGCCCCTGCTCAAAAATCAAGTATGCTTCCGCGCAGTGTGCCCGAGGCCGAAGGTGTATCATCAAACAGCATTATTCAATTTCTCGATGCCGCGGCAAAAAGTAAAACAGAATTTCACAGCTTTATGCTGCTGCGACATGGTAAAGTAATTGCAGAAGGCTGGTGGAATCCATACCGTGCAGACCTTAAGCATACTTTATATTCATGCAGCAAAAGTTTTACAGCCACGGCTATTGGGTTTGCAGTGCAGGAAAAGCGGCTTTCTTTAAGTGATAAAGTGATATCTTTTTTTCCTCGCGATCTTCCTGATACAGTAAGCAACTATCTTTCCGCGCTTACTGTAAAAGATGTTTTAATGATGTCGGACGGGCAGGAGCCTGATCCGACATCTGCAGTTGCTTCAAAAGATACAAATTGGATAAAAGGTTTTCTTGCAACTCCTGTTATACATGAGCCCGGCACACAATTCCTTTACAACTCGCTGGGCACATATATGCTTTCTGCTATTGTGCAAAAAGTAACCGGACAAAAAACGCTTGATTATTTAAAGCCGAGATTGTTCGATCCTTTGGGTATACATGGCGAAGATTGGGAAACAGATTTGCAGAGTATAAATACAGGAGGCTGGGGGCTTCGGTTGAAAACAGAAGATATGGCAAAGTTTGCAGAATTGTTTTTGCAGAAAGGCAACTGGAATGGCAAACAAATATTACCTGCATCGTGGGTGGAAGAAGCCAGCAGTATGAAGATAATGCAGGATCCAAACGCACCACAATCGAAGAAAGATTCAAGTGACTGGTTGCAGGGATATTGTTACCAGATGTGGCGATGCAGGCATAATGCTTTTCGCGGAGATGGCGCTTTTGGTCAGTTCATGATAGTGATGCCAGAACAGGATGCAGCGCTTGCCATCACAGCAGAAACACCGGATATGCAGGAAGAGATCAATCTTGTATGGCAATACTTATTGCCTGCTTTTAAAAATGAGAAGTTGCCTGCGAACGCAGATGCTGTTGGAAGATTGAAGAAAAAAATAAAATCGCTTGCGTTGCCATTACCTGCAAAACATACAGAGGCGTTGGAAACAACCATCAATGGTAAAACTTTTACAGCCACTTCTAATAATATTCATTTGCAGAATATTTCTTTCAATTGCTCGAATGATGTATGGCATATCAAATTTCAAACGGATACAGCAGCATACCAGGTCGCTTTTGGTGCAGGCAAGTGGCAGGCTGCAGAAACCAATATGCCCGAGCCTGCATTAACAACAGCAATGATTGAAAATAACAGTATGATCTATCCCGCAAAAATTACAGGCAGCTATACATGGAAAAATGCAAATACGCTTGAACTAATATTGCGCTATATTGAAAGTCCGCACACAGAAACTTTTACCTGTCATTTCAATGATAATAAACTCACCATGGAGGCAGCAAGAAGTTTTGATTATGGAAAAAATAAAACGGTTATTGAAGCTGAAGTGAAATAAATGAAGATAGAATGCTTTGCATTGCCTTCGCTTTTCTGTTAGCAGCAATGCAGTTCGGTACATAAAAAATCTAATCAAGAAGAGATTAGTTACTCTTACTGGAAAAATTATTATTCATTACAAATGATGCCCGTGTTATTTCAATTACAGACTTATTTTCAAAACAAGGTTTATTTCAATGCCGTCAAGAGGAGCATAAATATCTGTAAACACAGGGTGTTCAAGTGAACCTTTATATAGTTGCCCAAATTTTATTTGCTTAACATTTAAAATATTTTCTGCATTCGCCACCAATATGAAATGACATAAAGTTTTCTGTGCCATCAATCCTATCAATGTATACGGTTTGCTTTGGCTTCTATCACTCAGGTATTGACGATCTATATAATCTAATTCTGCGCCGCAACGAAAATTATCTTCCAACTCATAAACAGCTGAAAAGAAAAATTTATTTTTTGGGGTGAGCTCTAAAATTGGCTGTAACGGATCATATTTTTTTCTTACATCCAACCATGCATACCCAACTAAAAATTCAAGATTATCAGAAGCCAACCGGATATTTGTTTCAAGCCCTTTTGCTTTAACGGGTAATGAAGCATTAATGAAATAATACTTACCAATAGCAAGACTATCAGGTTCAGGAATTACAGGATGATTAATAGTAGTAAAATAAAATGTTTCATCAACGAAATGTTCCATTCATTGGATAAATGCGATTTATACAAAATGTCTGCATTCCAGCTACCTGCAATTTCCGGTATTACATTATTTGCCAAAGGATAAACATTCTGAAAATCATCCTGTCCTGAAACTGAATTCAATGCGGAAGGAATATTGTAGCCGCGACCATAGCCGCCACGCAACGATAAATGTTTTGTTGCTTTAAATAATAATGAACCGCGGGGCAGCAAATAAATATTATAACGATTGTGCTTATCCATACGAAATCCTGTCTGTAATATCCATGATGAATCCAGCATCCAAGTATCTTGTATAAAAGCGCCCGCTGTCGAATAATTATATCCGAGGCTGCCGGTAGATAAAGTTGCATCTTCTGTAAACTTATCTGTGTAGAAATTCAGACCACCAACTGTTTTATGGCGTTGCCAGGTTTTCAAAAAGGAAGCTTCTGAATAAGTATTCCATTCAATGCCATGAAAATTAAAATTTGGCAAAGAAAGATTTCGATTATAACTGATACTATTTTTTAAAGTGAATAATCCACTATTATGCAAGTGTTTTTCAAAAAGTAAAGTGCTGTATTTTCTGTTACTATTACTTTTTTCGATATAAGGATGAATGGAATCAGGCTGATTATTTATTGCAAAGAGATCACCTCCTTTTCTGTCTTCGAAGGATGCGTTTATACCTACGATTAGTTTTGTGCTGTCGTTGAAATAGCAAAAAAGTTTGGGAGAGAAATTCACTTGTCTCAAAAAAGGTAATTCTGTGAAAACATCATTATCAATGTCTTTTGGTTGCTGACTTGTACCGGAAGCCATGAAGGTGATACCAAAATGATCATTTCTACGACTGTAAAAAGCGTTAATATCACTACCACCTTTAAGTGTTTGATTAAGCATCATTGTAAAAGAAGGCTTTCCCCTTTGAGGTGTCCTGCTTATAAGATTGATAACGCCTGCAATGGCATTTCCGCCATACAAATCAGAAGAAGCTCCTTTTATAATTTCTACCTGTTGCAGGTCAAGCGGGGGAATGGATAGTAAACTTAGCCCATTGCTTAAACCTCCATACAAAGGAAAACCGTCTTTCAATAATTGTGTATAGTTGTCATTTAATCCAAGAATGCGAAAAGTTATGTTTCCAGAAACGGCTGAGGTTTGCTGGGTTTGAATGCCAGCATTTTCACCAAGAAGTTTTGAAATATTTCCCGGATGAATGTTTAGTTCTTCGTTTACTTCTTCCTGACCTAATATTTCTACACGTTGGGGTTCATCTGTAATACGGTTATTTGATCTTGTTGATATAACAGTAACCTGTTGCAATGTTTTTTCCTCACATTTCAGTGACACTGTAATTGTAGTGTCTGCATAACCTACAGGAAGTTTTAATTTTAATTCTTCTTTTTCATATCCTGTTTCAGAAAATTCAATATCATAAACTCCACCCGGAATATTGCTGAAAAAGTGTAGCCACTATCATTAGTTATTTTGACAAGTTTAAGTTTTGAAATGGAGATGGTCACACTTTCCAACGGTTTTGTCGTCTTTGCATCAATTGTTTTAAAGTGAACCGTAGATTGAGCTGTAGCAAAAAGAAATAAATTCAAGCTGAAAAACAATAATCTTATTTTTTTAAAAAGCATTATAAAAATTTTAGAAGCGACTTTTTATTAACGCAAAACAGAGTTGCAAATTCAAAACTATAGTGAAAGAATAAAATAAAGAGGAACAATTCATGAGCCAACTGTTTTACTACTTTAAATCTTCTTCTACTTCTTCGCAATGTCTCCTAATTAGCTTGTGCGTTAGGAAGGGACATTGCGGCATGTTCACTACCAAAGCTAAATCGTTGCTTGCTGTAAGTTCAGAATATACAAGAGTCCCTCGTTAGTGAATGAAAAGAAACAAGTCTCGCTAAATAATTCATAGGAGAGCAATTAAACGATCTGTCTCTTAAAATCTATAAATAAGACTAAAAGAGGATTTTTGACCAATCTGCGGGATTACGAGAATGTATCTTTTAGAAGCAATTTTATATAAACCAATTACTCCTTTTGCACTTAAGAAACCTACCGCTGCCCCGGCCATAACATCCGAAGCCCAATGACCATTATTATAAATTCTTGAAAAACCCACAAGGGTGGCTAAGCCATAGACAACAGGAGGAACCCATTTTTTATCCTTATACATTGTAGCAAAAACAGTGGCAGTAGTAAATGCATTGGAAGTATTGGCAGAAGGAAATGATTCATTTACTTTTGGTCCGTTTGCCCAGTCGAATACATTATATGGATCACCTGTGGATGGCCGATGACGTTGAAACGTTTTTTTTAAACCGTCAGTGATGACACTATTAATGAGTAAACTTCCAGACCAAAGCAAAGCAGTTTTTTGAAGTTTTTTATTTTTAGTGAGATAAGCAAATAAAGCTGTGGATGCAAGGCATATTGTATTGTATCTGCCTAAACCAAGAGACTCGATCGAGTTAGCTATTCCTGTTTTTAAAGGATTTTTCCCTTCCTGCGATTCATCCTGTATTCTCATGTCTACATAGCGATAACAAAGAAATGTAGCAGATGCATAGCCTATACCAATGGCAGATTTTATCAGAATACGGCTTCTTCTTTTTGTGCTGTCAGTACTTACATTTTTGTTTAAATAAGAGACAGTATCAATTTGTGTTTGACATTGAGCGTTAATAAAAGATGCCATTAATAAAAAAGAAATCAGGTGTCTCATAATTATCTGATAAGCCGGCGCTGAAATATTATTCAATTCATTTTTTTCCTTTACTTTTTATTTACACTAAACGTATACTATCAGGAAGTATTTCATTCAGAAAAAATAAATTCAACAGGATCTCTCTTTGCCACAGAGCAAAAATGGCCGATGGCTTTTCTACCAGATTAACCCTTTTGTATAACGGTCATTCTTTTTTTATGGTGCCAGCTAGTCCAGTGCAACTTTTTAAAACACAAAGGCATATAGAATCATATAGACATTACATCAATCGTGGTGTAACTATGTGCCAATCTTTCTATGTGTTAAATTATATGGTCCATATTTTATTAATATTCTCAATGCCTTTTAAAAGCGCATCAGGATTGAAAGAAATACTATCAATTCCCTGCTCAATAAGGAAGGATGCAAATTCACGAAAATCACTGGGTGCCTGGCCGCATAATCCAATTTTAGTTCCGGTGTCTTTTGATTTTTTTATAACAGAAGCAATCATCTCTTTTACTGCTTTGTTTTGTTCATCAAAAAGATTGGCAATTATTGCAGAATCGCGGTCAATGCCTAATATCAATTGTGTTAAATCATTTGAACCGATGGAAAATCCATCAAACCTTTTTGCAAACTCATTTGCAAGCAACACATTGGAAGGAATCTCTACCATCATATAAATTTTTAGCGTTTCATCTGTGATGCGGCTTAATCCGTTTTCTTCCATAACTGCAATTACTTTATCCGCTTCATCAACAGTTCTGCAAAAGGGAATCATTACCATCACATTTGTAAATCCCATTTCCTCTCTTACCATTTTTATTGCTTCACATTCCAGCCGAATCCTTCTTTATACTTGTCATTATAATATCTTGATGCACCACGAAAACCAAGCATTGGATTTTCTTCATTCGGTTCAAACTCACGTCCGCCAAGAAGGTTGGCATATTCATTGGTTTTGAAATCACTCATCCTTACCAGCACATCTTTTGGATGAAAAGCCGCAGCAATTGTTGCAACTCCTTCCGCTAATTTTTCAGTAAAATATTTTTCTTTATCAGGATATTGATTCGTGAGTGCTTCAATTTTTTGTTTTGCTTTTTTATCTTTCAGCTCATTGAATTTTACAAGAGCCATAGGATGCACCTGTATAAAATGTGTAATGATAAATTCTATCCGCATCAACCCAACACCTTTGTTTGGATAAAATGATAATTTAAAAGCAATGTCAGGCTCGCCGAGTATCATCATCACTTCTGCTGACTCAGGCAATTTTATATTTCTCAAACCATGTTCAATTTCTTCAAACTTCAATTTGCCTTTATACACATTGCCTGTTCTGCCTTCGGCGCATGAAACAGTTATTTCTTCACCATCTTTTATTTTTTCTGTTGCATCACTGCAACCCACAATTGCAGGTACGCCTAACTCTCTTGCAACAATTGCAGCATGACTCGTTCTTCCGCCTTTGTTGGTAACAATGCCTCCTGATTTTTTAAGAATAGGATCCCAGTCAGGACTTGTAATATCAGTTATAACAATCTCGCTTTCTTTCAATTTATCTGCATCCTGCGGTAAGTTCAAAATTTTTGCAACGCCCACAGCAAGCTTCGAACCTATAGCATCTCCTTTTGCAATGCTTTCTCCCTTCTCTGACAACCTGTATTCTGTAACTTTATAAGAATCTTTTTGCGAATGGATGGTTTCAGGTCTTGCCTGCACAATAAATAATTCATTGGTGATTCCATCTTTCGCCCACTCAATATCCATTGGTTTTTTATAATGCTCTTCAATTGCATTTGACCATGTAGCAAGCTTGGTGATTTCTTTATCGTTCAACACAAACTCTTCTCTTTTATTGCGTGGTGTTTTTGTATTTCTTGTAGTTGATGGACCTTTAAGTTTTGAAGAATAAATCATTGTTTCGGCTTTATCACCAAGCTTCTTTTGAATGATCGCTTTTTTATTTTGTAAAAGTGTGGGTTTGAAAACATAAAACTCATCAGGGTTTACAGCACCCTGCACAATATTTTCTCCTAATCCCCATACGCCCGATATATGTATCACATTGCGAAAACCAGATTCGGGTTCCAGTGTAAAAGCCACGCCGGCACAGCCTTTATCAGACCTTACCATTTTTTGAACGCCTACAGCTAATGCTACTTTTTGATGTTCAAAATGATTGTCTTCGCGATACTTGATTGCCCTGTCAGTATATAATGATGAATAACATTTTTGTACGGCTTTTACCAGTGACGCTTCTCCTTTTATGTTGAGATATGTTTCATGCTGACCCGCAAAGCTTGCCTGCGGCAGGTCTTCGGCTGTAGCACTGCTTCGCACTACAACTTCAATATCATGATCTCCGCGTAATTCTTTATAAGCCTCAGTAATTGCCTTCTGCAGATCATCGGGCATTTTAGCTTGCAGTATAGTTTCTCTCGCTTCATCACCTGTTTCTTTAAGGTTAGAAAAATTTTTTTTGTCAAGTTGCTCCATCAACTGTTGTAAAACAACATTTAATTTATTTTGCTCTAAAAAATTTCTGAATGCAAAAGCAGTGGTAGCAAAGCCATCGGGTATCCTGATGCTCTTTGATGAAAGTTGTGAAAACATTTCACCAAGCGAAGAATTTTTACCACCTACCTGTGCTGTGTCTTCAATGCTTATTTCGCTGAACTTTTTTATAAGCTTTTCCATAATTACATAATGTAAATTAAATACGCTCAAAAAGAATACCTATTAGATGAGCGGAGCGTTATTTTTTATTTACACTAAATAATTAATCAGCGGGGTGTTTAGTAAAATTAATTTGGAATAACGAGTGGTGATTATGTACTCCCGCATTAGTACATCTCAAGAGGCTGTTTAAATATGCCATAAAAAAGAGGTATTGAACACAGATTATCGTGATCGTCATAAAATGTCAGCGTTCTATTTTTTTATATACCATTTTATTTTTTCTGGCCAAGAGAAAACCAGTTGCCTGAATCATCTTTGAACAAAGCTTCCACCCCGTAGAATTCTTCTTTGGGCTCTTTAGTAAACTCAACTCCTTTTGCTTTCAACTCTTCATAAGTAGCATAAATGTCTTTGCATTCAAATACACCAAAACCAAAGGTTCCCTTTTTTACAAGTTCCTTCATGGTAGCTGCTGTTTCCTTTGTGAACATCATGCCTTCTGTAATGGGCATTAAAATAATTTCAAGATCAGGCTGTTCGGGCGGACAAACAGTTAACCAACGCATGCCCGGACCCATTGGCGCATCAGTGTGCACTTTGAAGCCAAGTTTATTCACGTAAAAATCATGAGCACTATCCTGGTCGAGAACATAAAATGTAGCATGATTTAATCTTGTTATCATTGTTATTATTTTTTCGGTTTAACAATGATGCAAAAGTGAGGAATGAATTATTGCAGCATTTCTTTAAAATTGCTTTTTTTCTTCCAGCCATTTTTTTCTGCAAAACAACCGGGAATAAAATTGAGAGGAGTTTTTAAAATCTGTGCTTTTATTTGTTGCTGCTGAAATAAGTATGCAGAAGGTGATATGCCAACCATCTTCTTAAATAATCCGCTGAAAGAACTTAAGCTTTCAAACCCTACAGCATAACAAACTTTTGAAACGGGCACATCAGTTCGTAAGAGTTGCATTGCTTTTTCTATTCTCACAGTAGTTAAATATTGATGAGGTGTTTTGCCGTAAATTTTTGTGAAGAGACGTATAAAATGAAATTTTGAAAAGTACGCTTCATCAGCAATATTATTAAGGTCAATGTTTTCGAAGTAATTATCATCAATGAAAAGTTTCGCCTGAACAATTCGGCGGTATAGGTAAATCTTTGGATAAAGTAGTGATGACATGATGATTGAAATTTCCTGGTATTAATGTTTACAACACCACAAAGTTTAAGCGATTTTCAATTTTCGTTTAGGCAATTCAACTTTAAAATTCACTTTAGCATTTAAAGCATTGAACACCTTGATCACTGTGTCAAACCGTGCATTTGTAAAGTTGTTTCCAATTTAGAAATTTGGGCTTTTTGGACTTCCACCATTTGTCCCAATTGTTCCTGAGTCAAATTATGATGAAGTCTTGCTTCTTTAATTGCTTGCCCAAGTAAATCGAGTTTAAGTTCGTATTCAAAAGCATCTCTTTTAGGCGTGCCAATTTTACCAATGTGTTTATCTATCATAGTGTCAAGAGAAATAGTTTTCATTTTTTTCTTTGCCGGCATATGAATTTATTTTTTTTGTTCAAAATATTGTTGTCTTATTCGTTCTGCTTTTTCAAGATCAGCTTGTGGAGTTTTACCAGTTTTCTTTATAAGTCCGTGTGTTGCTAAAACCAATGTTTTGTGTCCGTCAGTTTTATCCCGGAATGCAAAAAGTCGGTAATAGGTTTTGTTGTATAAAGTTCTGAACTCCCAAATAGTGTCCGTCAGTTTTTTAAATAGTTCAGGGTCGTTTGTCACCTGTGCTTCGAGCGGGCAAAGAACGATGATAAAAGTTATACTGCCGGGTACATAAAAATCTTCTTGAAAAAATACTATTGTAACAACTATTCTCACCGTTGACCACTCACCATTCACATCAATCGTTGCTATGCCGCATGCCTTCTGCTACGCGGAAAATGTGAATGATATAGGGGAACAATGCATCCATTGTTTCTTCCGCACCACGGGTAGAGCCTGGTAGTGTAAGCACCAAAGTGTTTTTGATAAAGCCCGACACGCCACGAGAAAGCATTGCATAAGGCGTGCGCTCCTGCCCATAACTTCGGGCAGCTTCCATAATGCCGGGAATGTTTCTGTCAATCAAAGGTTCTATTGCTTCAGGTGTTACGTCTCTTGGTGAGAGACCGGTTCCGCCTGTGAACAAAGCAAGATTATAACCCTCTTCACTCAACTGCTTTGCTTTGTTTTGTATATCATTAAATTCATCAGGAATGATTGTGTAAAGCGATACATTTAAACCATGCCGTTGTAATTTTTGAATGATCGCTTTGCCTGCAGAATCCTGTTTCGTGCCGGCAGCAATACTATCCGAGCAAACAATTACAGCGCAACGCAATGCTTCTGTTGTGTGGTCACTGTAATCTGACTTGCCACCTTTTTTCTGCGAAAGTTTAATTGTTGTTATCTCAATTTCCTTGTCAATTGGCTTGAGCATATCATATATTGTAAGCGCCGTGATAGCTGCCCCGTGCATGGCTTCTACCTCTACACCAGTACGATAAATTGCATGCACTTCCACATTAATGTTTATTTGTAAATCATCAATTGAATGAGTGATTGCAGCAAACTCAACAGGTAGCGGATGGCAATCAGGAATTGTATCACTTGTTTTTTTTATTGCCAGTAAACCTGCTGCTCTTGAAAATTCAAATACATCACCTTTTGGAACCTGTTTATTTTTGATAGCATCAATTGTTTCCTGCTTCGATACTTTTACAATAGCCGTTGCAATGGCTTTGCGCAGGCTGCTTACTTTATGCGTGATATTGTTCATAGAGATGTTGAATGGTCATTGGTGTAAGTAGATTCCTCCTGCGTTATAATGACAACAGAAAAAAAATTTCTTTTCATTATAAAATTCCTCCTGCAATGGAATGACAACAGGAGAAAAACTTCTTTTCACTATAAGATTCCTCCTGCGGAATGACAACAGGAAAGAAAGCTTTTGTCATGCTGACGCAGGAAGCATCTAACATTGTGAGTATAATTTATCATTATACCGTTCATTTATTTTCTTTCCATTGATAAGTTTCGTCTTCAAATAATTCTTTACCCCACACAGGAAGCTCGTGCTTGATTCTTTCTACTGTTTCTTCGCAGGCATCTATGGCAGCTTTGCGATGAACAGATGAAGTAAATACAAACAAACTAATTTCTCCTGCTGCTACTTTACCTAAACTATGATAAACATGCATGCAGGTAAGCCTATATTTTTCAAAGATAGCTTCGCGTATCTCATGCATTTTTTCCAAAGCCATTTCTTCATAAGCAGTGTATTCAATTGCAGCGACTTTTTTTTCATTGATAACATCATTGCGCACCTGCCCTAAAAAAATACTGTGTGCGCCAATATCTGTTTTGGTGCTGTGCTTTTGAATACTGTCAGCAATAAAAGAAGCTGTAATGGCTCCGTGAACAAAAATGTTTTTTGGTTTTTTATTAGACATGCTACTGTTTCAATTGATGATTTTTCCAGTTAATAATACCACCCTGCAAGCTGAATATTTTTTTTGTAGCTCCAAATTTTGCAGATAAAATTCTTGCAGCTTTTGCACTGCGCACACCGGATTGACAGATAGTAAGGATAATATCTCCTTTTATAGATGAAGCTTTTTGTTGCAGTTGTCCTAATGGAATACGCAAGTGAGTAAACTCATTTATTGCTGGTATCTCTCCATGTTCTCTCACGTCAATGATCGTTATATTTTTTTCTTTACGTAATGCATCGAAGTACAGATGATCAATTTCAAAATTATTGTTTGCGTGTGTTGAGCAAAGCCAGTCGTAATCAGTATTTGCAAAAGCTTCTTCATCCTTCGGAATTAATGCAGCCGTTTCTTTGTTAGCCGATAAAACAAGTTCATAAAATTGATTGGTTAGAGCATTATAAGTAAGCAAACGATTGAGGAGTGGCTTACCAATTCCCGTAATTAATTTAATTGTTTCACTCGCCTGCATACAACCAATGATGCCGGGCAACACACCCAACACACCTTCTTCTGCACAGTTTAATATCGTGCCATCTTTTGGCGGATGGGGAAATAAATCACGATAATTAACGGGAGTTATTTCATTATCTGTTTTGCAATTAAAAACAGCTACCTGTCCTTCAAATCTTGAAATGGCGCCATATACCAAAGGTTTATTCATGAGTACACACGCATCATTAATCATGTATCGGGTAGAAAAATTATCTGTGCCATCAATTATTGTCTCATAATCAGAAATAATGTTTAAAGCATTTTTATTGGTAAGCCGAAAATTATAAGGTGTAATTGTTATGTCAGGATTGAGTTGGTGTAATTTGAAAGTAGCTCTTTCAGTTTTGGGGTAACCAATATCATCTGTTGAATATAATATCT
>WNGA01012713.1_pt1 | contig 16023 bp, 10 predicted proteins | sample 5400061 | NCBI WGS metagenome assembly WNGA01 (sample SAMN13153366, study PRJNA577476) | soil metagenome | isolation source: 100 cm soil or saprolite under grassland replicate 2 | place: USA:California | collected 2016-06-15
AGCTGTACTACATCTTCCGGCTTCGCAACTCGTTCTTCGGAAAGCTCGGAAATGTGGCAAAGGCCTTCAAGGTTGTCATCGAGTTCGACAAAGGCTCCGAAGTTCGCAAACCGCGCAATCTTTCCGCGGACCACGTCGCCAGGCTTATGAGAATTAACGAATTGCTCCCACGCGTTGGGCTCAAGATCCTTTATAGACAGCGAGAGCCGTCGATTCTCGGTGTCGATGCTGGTGATAACGGCATCGATTTCTTGTCCCTTTTTCAGCGCCTCGCTAGGATGCTTAATTCGTCTGGACCACGAGATATCTGAAACATGGACCAGACCGTCAACGCCGTCCTCAATCTCGATAAAGGCGCCAAAGTCGGTCAGGTTTCTCACACGTCCATGCACCCGAGTGCCTACCTGGTAACGTTCGTGCAGCGTTTGCCACGGATTCTCCTGAACCTGCTTCATACCAAGGCTAATGCGGCGTGCCTTAGGGTCGACATTCAGCACTTCGACTTCAACCGTGTCTCCGGGGTTTACGATCTTGCTGGGATGCTTGACGCGCTTGGACCAGCTCATTTCGGAAACGTGAACCAAGCCTTCCACGCCCGCTTCAAGTTCTACAAAAGCGCCATAGTCCGCTACGCTTGCGACCCGACCATTCAATCTGGTGCCAATGGGAAACCGTTCCTCAACACTGGACCATGGATCGGGGAGCAATTGCTTGTAACCAAGTGAAACGCGCTCGCGCTCGCGATCGAACTTAAGAACCTTCACCTGCACAGAATCACCAACTCTGAAAAGCTCCCCAGGGTTTTGTACTCGTCCCCACGACATGTCAGTAACGTGAAGGAGGCCATCAACCCCGCCTAAATCGACGAACGCACCATAGTCGGTCAAGTTCTTGATCTGACCCTCGACAACGATGTCTTCTTCGATATGCTGTAAGGTCGAATCCTTGCGGCCCGCGTTTTCCTCTTCGATCACCGCCTTGCGCGACAGCACCACGTTGGAACGTTTGCGGTTAAGCTTAATAACCTTGGCTTCAATCTCCTGGTTGCGAAGGCTATCCAGATTACGAATAGGGCGAACATCGACCTGTGAACCGGGAAGGAAAGCAGCTATTCCGTCGATATCTACTCGCAAGCCACCCTTAATCCGCTCGCTAACCCGCCCCTTCACGTTCGTCCCATCACGGTAGGCCTTTTCCAAATCGTCCCAAGCCTTCATGCGGACGGCATCGGCGCGAGACAGGACCGGAAGGCCATCGGCGGTCTCCATGCTTTTAACGAGCACTTCGACCTCATCGCCGGGTTTTACAGTCAGAACGCCGTTTTCCGTAAATTCAGCTGGGTTGACGATCCCCTCTGATTTATAGCCAAAGTCGATCACTACACCACGTTCGCTGATGCCGACTACCGTACCCGATACAACTTCGCCCTCCTGAAGGCTGGCCTGTTCCTGCTCAAACTGATCCAGCAACTGCCCAAAATCGACGTCGCCGGGGTGGCGTGACTCTTCTTCTTCGCCGGGTGAAGTAGCTATTCGTGGGCTCTGACTCTCTTTGGCGGGTTGAGCTTGCGAGGCGGCCTGAGGGCCGCCGGAATTAAGATCGGTTTCATCGGCCGCGCTGTCATTCAGCTTCGGTTCTTCACTAGACATGCATGCTCCTGTAGGACCCCGGTCAATTTCAGCGTGTTACAAATCAATTCGCGCATTCACTCCTCACATCGGCCACTGCAGGTATCGGTGGCTGGTGAACAGTATTCGAACGGCCGCTGCCTGCGATTGCGAAGTCGGATGTTGGTTCTGACGCGAGGAATGCGAGCGGTCTGGATTTGGAAAAGGAGGTTTATGTGTTTCGATTTCCGAAGTTGCCCGTAGTCACCCGCCTTGGTCCGACATGCACCGGCCGCTTTTTACCGGGTCGGTCGCAATGTACACGGCAGCGTAAGCGCATGTCAAGGCGCTGCAAAATACGACACAAATTAGATATAAGCAGTTTTCGGCTTGTCGCAGAGACTGCGAACTTACCTGCCTTCAGTCTCTACTGACTCGAAGAAAGCGAGTCAGAATTACGCGGCACCACGTAAACGCCCGCGGAGTGAGAGCCAACAAAAAGTAAGTTCTGGTCGCGCGAATCAAATGCCAGCGCCCATATTCTTTGGCTCGGCAGACGACGCTCTTTAGGGTCAATGCGGGACCAGGTCATTCCAGCGTTAACTGAATAGTACACACCGCCCCCCACGTCACCGGTTTGATAAGCGTTACCGACAAAGATCTCTTCGCTATTGCGGGGGTTGATGAGAATACTAGTGAAGTCACCGAACGGCATGTTGCCTCCGCGCCTGCTCCAGCTATTTCCACCATCGTGCGAGAGGTAAAAAGCCCGCTTAGTGCCCACGTAAATACGGTCGGTTTTCACCCCATCCTCGACTATTGTATTAACCGGCGCATCAGTCGGAATATCTCTCGACTGCTGCCAGGTTATGCCACCGTCACGGGAAACCAACACTCCGGAGGCAGCAGTGCCCACCCAAATAGTGTCGGGCTTTTTTAGACTGCTTGCGACGCAGGTTGTGCGGCTGTCAAAATTTGCGTCATAGGGCAGCGGGCGCCAGCCGTTCTTAGGATCGAAACTCACGAACAGACCGATGTTTGTGGCCGCCAACATTCCCTGTTTTCCTGTCCCTGAATCTACAGTGGGAATCAACTCGTTTACCGCATCCGTCAGGACCACATCCTGGTCGCCAGAAGAGGATCCGCTTGCCGACAATCCTAATGCTGATAGTGTTAAATGATCGAACTTCGTACTTTGAGGTAGGTGTCGATCTGCCTGGAATCTATTGAGCGCTAGCAGAGTTTGCCTTCCTAGCTTACCGTCGGGTGTGCCTACCTTATATCCGAGAGCAATTAGCGCCTGTTGGGCGCCAAACACCATCTCGTCGGGTTTAGCAGCAACCGCCACTTTCCGCGTCGCTGGCGTTGTGGTCGGACGCTTCGATGCACCCTTGCCGGCTCGCTTCTTCTTAACTTCAGTCGCAGGCTCATCCTGGGCCCACACTGGGGCCCACGACAACCCGCGGTCGACAGAGCGATACACACCGAGGTTTGTGCCCAGGTAAATCGTATTAGCGTCCAACTGATCTTGAAGGATGGAATATGTAATTAGCCTGGAAGGCATGTTACGCATCGACGGTCGCCAGCTTTCACCATTATCCGTACTGACAAAAAGAAAGCCTCCGCCAGTTGTGGTGTTAATCGTGGTTGCGTAGATTCGACTGGGATCCTCACGATCAGGAACAATCGAGTTCGCAAAGCGACCACTGTATCCCGCGTTGGTGGGAGTGAAGCTCTTGCCGCTATCAAATGAGACCATCACACCATAATTGTTAGTTGCGATATAGATTGTCTCCGGTCGAGAAGGATGAACTGCAATAGAATTAATCTCGAGTTGTCGCGAGGTGGTCACCATCCAAGAGTCAGCATCACCGCCTCGCTCTGAGCGCCAAAAGCCTTCGGTAGTGCCGGCAAAAACCAAACCGGGTATTGATGGATGCTGCACAATCGCACGGGTCCTTCGAGACTGCGAAGGAATGCCCTGAACCTTACGCCAGGCGTCACCAGCATTCTTGGTTTCGTAGATGCCGCTGCAAGCGGATGCAATCACATGGTTAGGATCGCGCGGATCAATGTCGATGGCGAAGATGTCGGAATCATCAATGATCCCGTTCTTGATCGATTTCCACGACTTGCCGCCGTCGGTGGACTTGTAAGGCAGGTACCAGGTCCCCGCGTAAATGATATTCGCGGAACGCGGATCGATCGCCAACGACTCGACATGTAAAAGTCCGGGCGTGGTGTCAGTGGGAAGTTGCTGCCAGGTTTCACCGGAATCGTCTGATCGAAAGATGCCGTCAAATGTACCCACGACTAACACGTTAGGATCGGATTCTGACTGTGTGAGGGAATGTAGAGCTTCATTCTTTAGTTCCGTGCTCTCCTTGAACGTCTTGCCTGCATCCGTCGACTTGAAGAATCCACCTGGCTCCTTATGTCGATGTGCGCCAACATAAAGTGTTCTCGAATCCCTAGGATCAACGATGATGTGGTCTACAAAGAGTTTCGGGCGGTTGAAATTGTAGAGCAACTCCCAATGCTTTCCGGCGTCGGTAGAGGTATAGATTTGCCCGTCCAGCGTTCCAAAATAGAATCGATCCGCGTTATTGGGATCCACCACCAACGCTCTCACGTCCCCACCAGGGGGGCCAGTCGGGCGCCATTGGTCGGAATATCTAGCCGGATCTGTCGACGCGTCGTGCGCCAAAACCACGGATGCTCTATAACCAAGAGCCGCTAAGGTAAGAGCTGATAGCAACACTGCGCAGGGGATGTAGGTCAATTTGACAGTCATCAGTTAATTCTCAGGATCTTCAGGATTCGGAGCGTGCAAAGCGCCCGTCTACAGTTTAATACACTTCCGACAGCTTTTGTCCAAAACTTACCAGAGGGCTGGGATGCCCTTAACTTCCCATGTGTTGTAAACCCGCTCCGATAAAGCAAAAAGCGGGCGATGTTTCGAACTTCAAGAAACATCACCCGCCTTTTTAGGAGCACCGCGTCAACCTTAATCGACGCGAGCTAGTGGTTTTCCCTACTCATCGTCGCCTGCCACGCCGAGCGCCACGCCTTCTAGGCTTCTTGCACTCGGGACAAGGTGAAACTGCGCCCTCGGTGCTGGCCGCCGGCGGAGTCGCGCCACTCGGCACTATCCATAGCTCGATGCCAAGATCGGCTCGGCAGCCACCATCGACAACTACTATTCGTCCAGCGTCGATACCGCGGTTACTGACTAGATAATTCTTAGCGCGGTCCGCTCTGGCCTGGCCTTCTCCCTCACAGCTACCGTAAACAATGTAGTAGCCCTGAGCACCCGGCTGGTTCTGCAGCTGTACTGCAAAGTTGTCGAGTCTGGCCTTCTCATCGTTGAACTTAATGTTGCCGTATTCGTCAAACTTCACCGGCACAGGTGGCGGTGGTTTAACTGACGTCGAGCACGATGCCGTCCTGCTGCAAGCCGGATCGAGCCCACCGATGTCCACGGTAGCCGTTACAGTCTGGCCTCCCAGCGTAGCCGTATCGACCGTGATACTCGGGGTACCCTGACCTCCGGAGATGGTTCCAGCGGAAACCGACCAGTTGTAAGTCGGGCTACCTGTACCACCCGCAACCGATGCTGTGAAGGTGATCGGCGCACCTTGCTCAACCGAATCCGTGCAACTCACGGAAATCGTCGGACACGGCGGCGGTGCGCACGCGCAAACACCAATGGTAACGCTTGTGTCTGCGGTTACTATGTGTTGGTTGCCATCGTTGACTGAAACCGTGGCAGTGTAAGTGCCGGCATTAGCTCCGGAAAGATCCCAGGTTACGGTTTTACCCTCACCAGAGATCTTGCCACCCGTTACTGACCACGTGTACAGCAATGTGTCGTTGTCAGGATCGGTCGCTTGCGCAGTTAACTGCACTTCCTTGCTAGCACTTGGCGTGCAACTCTCCACGTTCCTTCCTTCGGGACATGGCAGCATGATGCTCGAGGTCGAAGCTGACACCGTTACTGTCGGAGGTTGATTCGGGGGCGGCGGCAACGCCCTTGCGTTACGACGGCCGATCCAGAACTGACCAATGAAGCCATTCGGGTCCTCTGAGAAGTCAAACCCGCGCGGTGCGCCACCCACTGTTGCCGAAACGGTCGTTCCCGGGACAATGACGGTGCCGCGACCAGGGACAAAAATGTTGGATAACTGGTTCACGTTCACATTAAAGTCTTGCCCGTTGAAGTGACCATCATCCTGTTGATTCAAATGTCTGCGATATGCGGCTCCTAAGCCAAACCATCGACGCGGATAAATCTTAATGCCGCCGATGAAGTCCACCGGACTATTCTCAAACGCATTCGGTGTTCGGCCACCCACGTATTGAGTTGACCGCACCTCGAACATGGGCTGGATGTGTTTATTGACTGGAAAGTCAAATCCGACTCCCGCGAGAAGCTCATCGGGCCGATCAAGTAGAACGAAATCACCGAGCCCTTTGGGATTACTATTAAGAATGTAACCCAAATTAACTGAGATATTGACGCTCTTATGCAACCGCCCATCGATGAAGCCAACCAAGCCAAAGTCCCCAACATCACCCCCAGGGCCGGCGCCGCGCTGCATCTGATTAAACCCACCAAAATCATCACCCTTGTCGGGATACCAGCGGTAGAAAGGGATAATTCCTATGCCGAGCGGATTATTGGGACCAGTAAGGCGAATTTTCGCTCCTATTACGAAATTGTTCCAGCTACTCTCGCCGTACAGTCGGTTCACAAAAGGAGCATCAGGCAGATAAGCCGGTGCAATCGTGAACGTGGTTGGTACGGTTATGGGCAAAGTCAAAGGCGTTGCTGGAAGTGTCTGCGTGGCAAGCACGATTCCCGGCAGAAGACCTCCTACCGTTGAACCGATACCGGGAAATGTATCCGCGGCACTAAAGGTACCGCTGTTGGCGCTGGCAACCGGTGGCCCAAGCTGCGCATTGAATCCGGGGAAGCCAAACCTTGTCCCGATTCCTCCGGCTGTCAGACCGAACGTCCCAGCCGAGCCCCCCACGAACGGGTACTGCACGAAAGGCTGGTTGTTCAGCGGACGAAACACTGGGAGGCCAGCCAGGATTCCGACGTTTGGTCCCGACGGGGACAGGACGATGGCTGGTCCACTACACAACACGGTACCGCAAAAGAGTTGCGAGTTTGGCAGGTAAAAGCTAGACAGGTTCTTGGGATTATTTACCTTCATCCCCCGCCAGCCGTTTGTTTTAAAGAAGAGTTCAATGTGATCGTTCAACCCGACGTTGAAGCTTATCGGAGTATCAGTAATATCAACGTTCCCCGGGTCGCGATCGTAATTGCTATACGCAATACTGAACGTGAATTCACCGCGGCGTAGAGTTGAACCATCATAAACAGTGAAAAGACCGGTCGGTCCACCTTCTGGACCGCCAGTGCCCACAGACGGAGATTGATTCCGCGGGTCGCTTTCCGGCCTTAAAGTCTGTGCTGATACTGCGGCACACAGCACCAACGTAACGAGCGCAATATTGAGCGCCCTGTTCGCGAGTCTCATCGCATTCCTCCTGCGAAGTGCGTAGTAAAGTTTTAACTAAGAGTGCCGCCGTCCTGACAAGGAATCTGAGTCAACTCTGACCAGCGAAACCATGTGGATGCGGAGGCTCCAACTACAAGTTGTCAATCAGTAACTACCACCGCTTTAGACCAAAAGGGTCCTGTAGGTGGAGCTAAGAACACTAAGCGGAGGGCGCCTTCTAGTTCGACCTTAAAAGCACTCTCGCCACTTGGTGTCTCTGGTTTTCAAACATGACCAGACGCCATTTCTAGTTTGAAAAAGCGTCTTTGTCTCAATGATTCTGTACGCGAGGCAGCAGCAGAAAATAAGAAAACTTTAGCATCGTTCGAGTACAAAACTTGCCAGACCATACTCTACCTTCTAACGGAAATCAAGACTTTTTCATTGATTACCGGCCCATTTGTTTATGTTTTTTCCGTCACGCGTATATGCCCCGCATGCGCGTGTCATAGGCCACACGGTCTATCGCTAGCATGTAAGCAGCGGTGCGGGTGTCGACCGCGTGCGAATTAGCATATCGACAAAGATCATTGAAGCTAGCGACCATTGTGTCCTGAAGCCGTTGGTTCACAACATCCTCGCGCCAGAAGTAGCCCATGCGATCCTGAACCCACTCAAAGTACGAGACCGTTACGCCGCCAGCGTTGGCCAATATGTCTGGGATTACAAAAACTCCCTTCTCGTGCAAGATCTGATCCGCGGCCGCTGTTGTTGGCCCATTGGCACCTTCGGCAAGGACTTTGCACTTCAAGCGATCCGCGTTCTGGGAGGTAATCTGGTTTTCCGTCGCTGCAGGAACAAGCACATCGCAAGGTAGTTCCAGCAGTTCCTGATTGCTCACGGTCTCGACTCCTTCATACCCTTCGAAAGAACGAGTCGCCTGAAGATAGTCCAGTGCCTGAGGTATATCGATCCCGTTCGGATTGTAAATCCCACCGTGGATGTCCGATATTGCTACAACCTTATAGCCGGCCTCGTAGAGCAAACGCGCCCCGATGCCGCCGACATTTCCGGAGCCCTGAACCACGACTCGGGTTTCCGGCGGCGTCATCTTGAATCTCTTAATTGCTTCATTGACCACAAAGAGAATGCCTCGCCCCGTTGCTTCTCGCCGCCCGGATGAACCTCCGAGGTCTATTGGCTTTCCCGTGACGACAGCCGTAACTGTATGTCTTGCGTGCATCGAGTATGTGTCCATGATCCACGCCATCGTCTGCTCGTTTGTATTCATATCCGGTGCGGGTACGTCCTTCTCTGGACCAATAAAATCTAACAACTCAGAGGCGTAGCGTCTGGTCATGCGCTCGAGTTCTCCCATGGACATCTGCTGCGGATCACAAATGACTCCTCCTTTCGCTCCCCCGAACGGCACATTTACGACCGCGCATTTCCAGGTCATCCATGCGGCTAGCGCTCTCACCTCATCGAGAGTTATGTCCGGAGCATATCTGATGCCACCCTTTGCGGGGCCACGGGCAAAATTATGCTGCACACGATATCCCTCGAAAACCTGGATGCGGCCGGAATCCATTCGCGTTGGAATGTAGACCTTAAGCTCGCGATTGGGTACGCGCATTACTGCGTATAGATCCGGATCCAGATTCAGCAACTGGGCTGCCCGATCAAACCGCGACATCATCGACTCGAAGGGGTTCTCTTCTTTTATCTCGCGAATGTCATCCACGTAGCTAGTAGACATGGGACTCTCCGATTGCTTTTGATTCGATGCAGCCTAATTACGACCAGGCTAATCGTTACTACCAAGAGGTGGGCCGGCTTGCGGCAGGCGGTTGCTATCCCAGCGTTTCATTCATCGCCCCGCTGCGGTAACCTTGCAAGTCGAGAGTTACATACTTAAAGCCGAGCTCACGAAAGCGACGGGCAAGGTCCTGGACCACTTCCGGCTGTAGGGCACGGTCCATTTCTGCCGGAGCGATCTCAAGGCGAACCAGCTTGTCATGGTGCCGCACTCTGAATTCCCGAAAACCCATGTTACGAAGGATTGCCTCTCCACGATCGACGGTGGATAACCGCTCGATTGTTACGGTAGTGCCGTATGCAATACGAGAAGAGAGGCATGGACTAGAGGGCTTATCCCAGGTAGGTAGACCGGCGGTGCGACTCAATTCTCTGATTTCAGCTTTACTCATACCAACCTCAATCAGAGGACTACGCACATCGTGTTCACTTGCCGCGACACGTCCCGGACGATAGTCACCGAGGTCGTCTGTTGTCGAGCCATCTACGACGACTGCAAGACGTCGGGCCCGTGCTAATGGTTTGAGCTTCCCGTACAGCTCAGTCTTGCAGAAGTAACAGCGATCGGGTGCATTTGCCTGGTACCTTGGTTCGCTTAACTCTGCTGTTGAAATTGACTCCAGATGAAAACCAAATTGCTGAGCCAGGCGTGCAGTTTCAGCGGGTTGGTGTGAAGGAACACTTGCCGATACGCCAAACACACAAAGCGCCTGCTCGCCGAGTTCGGAGGTGGCGATATGGGCCACGTAGCTGCTGTCGACGCCACCGGAAAATGCAACGAGCACTGAACCCATCTCTCGAAAGAGCTGTCGCAGCCGTTGCTCCTTTTGAACAGCCGCGTCAGCCTGTGCTTCAGATAAGCCCTCGTTCGGCTCGGATAACATCTCTTTCACGATCGGATCTCCGGGTCGCGCTGACACGTTTGCCTGTTGCACACTATGTTTGCTCGGCCTTAACTTTGCTCGGCCTTAACGATGGGACGAAGTCATGTTATCTCATGCATCGAGACCAACGCAACCGGCATCCCAATCCGCGTAAAGCATTGTCTTCATTCCGATTCTTTGGACGCTTCGAGTTTGAACATGTTAAGATCACTACCTCCCCGAATGTCGTTTTCCTCGTTACCCTTGCTGCTTCTTTTTCCGAGGGCAACCAGTTGAAGGTGCTCTATTATTTTTGCTCACGCGTACTATTGCGTTTGGCTGTGGCCGTTCTCATTTTCGTTTGCGGCTCGCTCATAGTTGTGAGTCAAACGGAAGATAGTTTCGGTGACGCTGCTGCCGATCCCATTAAGTTGTTCGAGCAGGGCCAAAGTGCTCATGCGCGGGGAGAGCTGGAAAAGGCACTCGACTTCTATGAGCGGGCAATCCAGGTTCGTCCCGAGTTTCCAGAAGCCGAGTTTCAGCGAGGCAATGCATTGGCGGCCCTCGGCCGACTACCATCAGCCCATACCGCTTTTGAGCGGGCCATAGTGCTGCGCAAAAACTGGTCGCTTCCCTATTCCGCGCTCGGTACCTTGCTAGTTAAGGAAGGAAAGGATCGAGAGGCTGAAAGCTATTTTCGCCAGGCTCTCAAATTCGACGCGCGAGACAATGTGGCGCTGCGCATGCTGGCGGAGATTCGGCTGCGTTCCGGCGATTCGAACGAGGCTTTGAGTTTGGCTCGGCAAGCTGCGGGAGATCCGGAAGGATCTATCGCCGCGTGGATAGTGCGAGCAATGGCGGAACGGGCCACCGGCGACAGGGCCGCAGCTAACAGAAGTCTTCAGCATGTCCTGCAAGTAGAGCCTGAAAATCTGGCTGCGTTGCTCGAACGAGCTGAACTCCGCCTGGACGAGGCCGACTATGAACGCGCCAGCTCAGATTTAAATCAGGCGCTCAAACTGAGACCAGGAGATAAGAAGATACTCTCGCGACTTCATAATCAGGTGAAGGCGCGTCGAGCGCTTGAGAAACTCCTTGAGAAGAATCCGCAGAATGCAATGTTGCTTGCGCGCCTTGGGGGATCCTACCGCACCGACGACCCCTCTCGCTCGCTAGAATACTATCGACGCGCTACTTCGATTGAACCGGACAATGCTGATTACGCCACGGGCTATGCCGCAGCCCTGGTCCAGGCACGCCGCTTCACCGAAGGAACGATTATCCTGCGGCGCGTGATTACATCCACCCCACAGAGTTATGCCGCCCACGCTAATTTGGCCACTGCGCTCTATGAACTTAAGCGATACTCCGAGGCCCTGCCCGAGTACGAGTGGCTGCTTCAGGCCAAACCCGATATGGCCGTCGCCTATTATTTTATTGCCACCGCACATGATTATCTTGGAGAATACCCTGAGGCACTTACTGCCTACGAGACTTTTCTTGTTCGGGCCGACCCTAAGATCAATCAGCTCGAAATAGAAAAGGTAAAGCTGCGGCTTCCCCAATTGCGCAGACAGATACAGTTGGGACAAGGTACCAAGCAGAAGAACAAAAGATAGTCACAATCGAGAAACGATCGTTCGAAAATGCAATTTGAAACCCGCGGCCCACTTTTGCAGTCTTTAAAGATTGCAGCGATCTGCCTGACATTTCTGATAACTGGAGTGGAAGGTCAGGAGCCGTCAGTTCAGCAGTTCACTGCACCGCCTCCCCCCAAAGTCGTCACGAGGGATGAACGAGCACAGATTGATTCGGCTAGAGATACGAAGGCGCGCGTGAAGTTAACACTTGAACTCGCAGAAAACCACCTGCTTTCGGCAGAGCAATACACTTCCCAAGCCAATTTCGAAGCTGCCTCAGGCGCAGTTGGAGAGTATCACGCACTGATTGACGACCTACTAAAGTTTTTGGCTTCACTGAAGCTTGAAAGCAACAAGACGCGGGATCTTTACAAGCGAATTGAGCTCGCACTGCGAGGTCACGGGCCACGCTTAACCGCGATGCGACGAACAACTCCGCTTGAGTTTGCTGTCTGGATTAAAGAAGTTGAGGATTTCGCTCGCCGGGGGCGAACGGAGGCGCTCAATTCTTTCTACGGTCACACGGTGATGCGCGAGCCTCCGCAAAACTCTAGCGGCGAAAAGCCGAATGACCAGCCACGCAAGGATAATTCACTGGCTCCAGTGAAAAAACAGCCATGAACTCTCGATCCACTTTGCGCGTTGTTGTTAGTCTTCTGCTCGTACTGTGTTTCGCCGTAACTGGAGAGGCGTTTCAATCTCGCGATCACCTCACCCAACAGGAAGTAGACCTGGTCAAGGAGGCTCAAGAGCTTGACAAGCGCATCGATGTTTTCGTGAAAGCAGCCGATCGACGGCTGTTGGTGTTGAATGGCGTTGATGCCGCGAGTGCAAAGCAAATCAAGAAAGACGCAGAGGCTTGGGGCGAGCTACCGATAGGATCGCGCGCCGAACTCGTCGGCGACATAGCGCGGATCTTGGATGAAGCAATTACGAACATCGACGACGTAAGCGCGCGCGACGAAAGAAATCCACTCATCCCAAAGGCTCTTCGGAAGTTAGCGACAGAGGCTACGCGGATGGTCGGGCAATTAAAGCCGCTGAGCGGCCAGGCGAAAGGCGACGCTGAGGTTGCCAGCTTTGAACAACTAATGGAGAACGCTCAGGCTATCGTCGCAGCGGCGAATAAATTGCCCCCGCCAGTCGATAAGAAAAAGGAAAAGGGCAAGAACAACAAAGCCGGCAACTAAAAGTCGCCGGCATCTGCTGGTTGAAAGTGACTATCCTTCTGGGTAGTCGCCAGAATGCATGGTGCTTCAGTCGGTCGCCTGATGCAGGGTATCCGTGGCGCGATTTAAGGCATGGATAATCCGCTCAAGGCCTTCCTTAGCATTGGCGCTGTTTCGATCGTCGAGTGCTTGCCGAAAATCGGGAAGCGGCAACGCGGCGTAGCCCGTGTAAAAGCCTGGCGCGTAGATTTGATGCTTGTACCAGGGCCGACCCCGTAAACCTTGACTGTCAGTCAACGCTCGTTCAGTCGCCATCAAAGCATCGTTAAGTCGCCGCACTCGGGCCTCCGCGTGCGTTCTTCGATCGTTGGCGCCCGCTGGTACTCGTTCAAGTTCGGCAAGAGCGTCCTCTTTGCTCTTTTCCATACGTCCCGCTTCCTTCACGAAAATATCTACTGCATCGGTCATAGCGGTTTCGTCAAAGCCTGAAAGATTACGACGTTTCGCCACCTTAATGTTCTCGTTGAAAAACTCCCGTACTTGAGCCGCATAGTCAGAATAATTCAGCGGTAGTGAGGGCGCATCCGCAAGACGCATCGCAATTGTTCCCCACAACTGCGCAGCAGTGACGTGGTAAACAAATTCAGGATCGCCAAAGTGAGACATCCAATAGAAAGAGTCGAACGCCGAATGGTAAACACCATAGTCGCCGCCAAACCCCATGTCGAGCGAAGGAACGCCGAGATGCTGCAAGAAGGGCGTGTAGTCAGAGCCTGAGCCGAGCGCGCTGATCCTGGCTTCAGTACCCTGTATATTGTTATCACCTGCGTCCTCTACTAAATCCGGGTCCGGCCGCAACTCGCGCGCGCGATCCTGCCACTGCTGAAAAACAGTCTTTCCGGTTTTTGGGTCACGAATATCACGCGTAGCGGCTTGAAGCAGTTTCCAGAGCGAGGGAACCGATGAGGCTCCAAAGTGTGGGCCAGCAACGGCGACGTCAACGTTGAGATAGGCAACTGCCTTGTTCCGCAGCTCAGCTGCATTCTCTTCAGCCCACTCCGTCGATCCAAGCAGCCCGTATTCCTCTCCGTCCCAACTGCAAAGCAGAATTGAACGGCGTGGCTTCCACCCTTGTTTGAGCAACTCGCCAAACCCGCGGGCCGCTTCGAGCATCGCTGTTGTGCCACTGTTGGGATCGACGGCGCCAAAGGTCCAGGCATCGCGATGGTTTCCCATGACCACCCAGCGGTCCTTCTCATTGCCATCGATGCGGGCAATCACATCCCAAATCTTCCTCGTCTGGTAGTCCATATCAGTCTTTAGATGGACACGCACGTCGTCAGTGCCACCGACACGGTAAGGAAATGGAAGGCCTCCCTGAAATCCTCTCGGCCTCAGTGGGCCACGCATTGGCTCGAGCATCTTTCTCGCCCTGCATGTATCCATCGTCAGCCGGATCGGAATAAATGATGAGGCCAACCGCACCGTTCTGCTCAGCAACTTTTGCTTTTACGCCGCGAAACGAATTGCCATAACGAGCCAACGCGATTTTCCCTTTTGCGTCGACCCCGAGTTTTTTCAGTTCCTCGTAGTCTCGCGGCAGACCATAGTTGACATAAACCAGCGACCCAGTTACATCGCCACTCGCGCTGTAACCATTGAAGAGCGGAATGATCCGCGGATTTGAAGAACTTGGATCTTCCGGAACGATTGCTTCCCGCACGGGCAAGGACTCACGCCGGCGAGCAATCACTTCCACGACGCTCGGTCGCTTAGGATAGGGAAGGAGCACGTCATAGTCCTTAATATCTACGTTCAAGCCGTACTCGCGCATCCGATCGCGCACGTAAATAGCCGTCTCGTAATCTTCCTTCGTTCCTGCGACGTGGGGCTGGGCTGTTAATCGCCTTAAGTGCTCGCGCGACGAATTAGGTGAGGGTATGAGACGAAACTTCTCCTCCCACCCGCGTTCAGCCGCAGCTCCGGGAGCGGTAAAACCTTCGATGGCCTGATACTCAGACCGGGCTTGCGAGAAGGTGTAGCGAAGGGTTGGCCATAAAACGATAAGGCCAAAAACAAACATCAATGAAACTATGTTTCGAATTATTCTCGACGCGGGAGATTCCTTGGTCATTATATTTATTTAGCTCCGGAGAGACGGTTACTTTCTTACAGAAACTTCGCCGCTAATTGTCTCGGCTCGAGTCAATCGGACCGAGGAGAAATGAACATTGCTTTTGCTTAGCTCGTAAGGTAGAAAAAGCGTTGAAGGAAAACCACATATGGACAGCAGGTATTACCCAGGTGTCGAAGCAGATGTTTCTCAATTGCTTGCCGAATTACGGCAACTCTTTGACGAAGATTACGAAGTCCAATCGATGCAGGTCGCGTCAACAACTGTTCTGCAAGCACGCAAGTCTAACATGTTACGCGACCTCACCGGGCTCTCCGCCGCTTTGACGATCAAGATCACGCACGAAGGTGGCGGTACTCGCGTTGAAATCGGCATGCAGAAGTGGTTTGACAAAGCCGCAGTTGCCGCAGTTGCCATTTTGCTTTCGGCCGGACTGCTCGTTGCACTACCGGCACTGGGCGCCTACTGGCAGTACAAGATCACTGAAGATACTTGGAAGATAATCGAAGATCACATCGCCCGCCAAGCGGGCGGTTACGTCCCGCCATTGCCGGGCCGCTGCGGCACCTGCGGCGCAGCAAATTCCACGGGTTCCGCGTTCTGTTCAGCCTGCGGCGCCAATCTGCGGGTGGGGCTCACGTGCGCGTCTTGCGGTACAGTGCAAAAGGAGAGCTCAGCTCGTTTTTGCAATCGTTGCGGGAAACCTTTAGCTAGCAGCGCCACTTGAGATTGTGTGCTAATACATTGATGAGCATCACTACTTGAAAACCTAACAGCAGATAAACGCCGGTCATCCTTCCACGCCACAACAAAGCAATGAAGTACAGTATCAAGACGCGCTCTGAGGGCGCTCTTTGGGCGTGTTCGAACTGGCCGTTCCCTTGACGCGGCGCAATGCGATCATCGCGGCGAGTGTCGCATCTTTTTGATCCTTGCCCCAAGGTGGGCCGACGGATTTGCCAAGCGCGATTATCGCTTTCAACACTCTGCTGGCTGGGGTTGCAAGCGTCGCTTCGGCCTGCTCCAGCAACAATTTTTCCGGGACCTCCATCAACGTCAGGTCACACGCTTCGGCAGCTTGAACCAGCGCGTCGCGGAATAGAACACCTTCAGCCTTGTGCATGCGAAAGTGGATTGCGAGGATCTCATCGACGCTCCAGTTAGGCATGGGCTCACCAACAAGCACTGCACAACCAGCTAGTTCGTGACCGTCCTCGTGCGCGCGTTTGACTGCCGCCCGCATCTCTCGAACTGCTATCCGGCGGGCAGCTTCGATGCCACG
>WNGA01006883.1_pt1 | contig 16021 bp, 13 predicted proteins | sample 5400061 | NCBI WGS metagenome assembly WNGA01 (sample SAMN13153366, study PRJNA577476) | soil metagenome | isolation source: 100 cm soil or saprolite under grassland replicate 2 | place: USA:California | collected 2016-06-15
AACTCCACGCCCTTGAGCCCTGCGTCGATCATGCGGTTCACCGCGTTGCAGCCGCCGCCGCCGACGCCGATGACCTTGATCACGGCCAAGTAGTTCTGCACGTCATGCAGCATGTCGGCCTTCTTGTCCTCGTTCACGCACGTGTCGGACGGTGTCGCGCCCTCCGACTCGCGCCGGCCCCTCGCCCGCGGCCCTGCCAGAGGGTACGAGCATTCTCGCAGGTCGGGGCGGCCGGGCGAAAACCCCTGCCACCGCGACCGCGGTCGACGGTTATGTCAACCGCTGCGAGTGGCCCGCAACGCTACCGGACACGAACCCCATGATCAACATCCGAATCACCCGGGGCGGCACCGGCCTCAGCCGGTGACCGGCGCACCCGGCACGCGCACGTCGATGTACCCGGGCGGCGCGCTCGCGGTCGCGCCGAGGATCGCGAGCGCGGCGCGCGCTTTCGAAGCGACGTGATCGGGCGTCCCGAGGCGGACCTCCGGACCCATCTTCAGCGCGAGCGTGACTCCCCCGCCCGGGGCGACCACCACCCGAGCAGTGCGGGTGCGCAACTCGACGGGGAGCTTCTCGAGCACGCCGGCCGCCGCCGGAGCGATCTCGCGTCCCGCCGGCGGCACGACGGCGAGCCCGCCGAGCTCGGGGAGGTCGGCCGGCGGCTCGGGGGCGTCGGCGAGCACGCGACCGCGCCCGTCGACCAGCGCCACCAGGTCGGGCGTCCGGCGCGCCCAGAGAGCCGGCCGGCGCTCGGTCACGTGGATGTCGACGTCGCCGGAGAAGCGCCGATCGACGCGGGCGCGGTCGACCCACGGGACCCGCTCGACGTCCGCCTCGACCGCACCGGCGTCGACGAAGAGCAGCGGGTCGCCGCGGTGGACACCGGCGGCGCGGCGGAGCTCGCCGGCGGTCGCGTGCTGCGCGCCGGTGATGCGGACGCGTTCGACGTCGAGGAGCGAGGACTGGACGACCAGCCACGCGGCGCCGGCCAGGCATCCGAGCAGCACGAGCGCGACAAGCCACCGGAGGCGCCGGCGACCCTCCGCCCGCTTCACCGCGACGCGGCGCTCCCCGATGCGCGGCTCGATCTTCTTGCGCGGCGTGGGCTTCTTCTTGCGCGGCGCGGGCTTCTTCTTGGCGCTCGTGGGCCGCTTCCGCCGCGCGTGTGTGCGAGTCGTCATGTCTCCTCGGCGTCGTCGCCGACGACGTGGAGCTCCGGCTCCAGCCGCACGCCGGTGGCGGCAGCGACGCGGCGCTGGACCTCGGACACGAGATCGCGGACGTCGCGGGCGGTCGCGCCCGGCTCGGCTTGGAAGAAGTTGGCGTGCTTGTCGGAGACCACCGCCCCGCCGACGCGCAGGCCCTTCAGGCCGGCGGCCTCGATGAGCCGGCCGGCGCTGTCACCCGGCGGATTCCGGAACACCGATCCCGCGTTCTGCCCACCGGGCTGGTTCTCCCGCCGCCACCGCACGATCTCGGCCAGGCGCTCCTCACACGCGGCGGGGTCGTCTGCCGTCACGGAGAACTCCGCCTCGGTGACCACCTCGCTCGTGCGGAGGTTGGAGCATCGGTAGCCGAGATCGAGGCCGGCGACGTCGCGTGCGTCGGGGACCGAAGCCGCAGCCCGGTCGAGCAGGTCGATGACGAACGCGCGGCGGAGCACCTCGACGGTCTCGCGTCCGTGTCCGCCCGCGTTCATGCGCACCGCGCCGCCGACCGATCCCGGGATCCCGACGAAGAACTCCAACCCGGAGAGCCCGCCGGCCGCCGCCCGCCGGGCCAACACGGGCAGCGGCACGGCCCCGCCTGCGCGCACCAACGGCCCCGCGTCGTCGTCCCCGTGGTCGCGCTCCGGGAGCCTGACCGCCTCGAAGTCGCCCTCGAGCAGCACGACCAGGCCCGAGAAGCCGGCGTCCGACATCAGCAGGTTCGAGCCGCGCCCGGTCACGAGCAGGCGCGGCTGGTGGCGGCGCGCCGTCTCGGCGACGGTCGCGAGGCCGTCGACCGATCGCACCCGGACGAGCACTGCGACCGGGCCGCCGATGCGGTACGTGCTCAGCTCCGAGAACGGCGCCTGCTCGGTGGTCGCGCCGGGCAGCTGGTCGCGCAGCTCGCCCGCGAGCGTCGCGAGGTCGGCGGGCGCGTTCACGACACCGCCTGCAGCAGCCACTCGTCCGGCACGGTCGTGAGGTCCCCGGCGCCGAGCGTGAGCACGACGTCACCCGGTCGCGCGAGACGGAGCGCGTGTTGCACGACGTCGGCCCGGCGCGGCAGGTACACGACCGGCAGCGCGGGATGCGCGTCGAGCACCGCGCCCAGAATGAGGCGACCCGACACGCCTGGTTGCGGAGTCTCGTTGGCGGCGAACACGTCGGTGAGCACCACGAGATCGGCGTCGGTGAACGCGTCGGCGAAGTCACGCCAGAGCCGCGCCGTGCGCGTGTAGCGGTGAGGCTGGAAGACGACGATCACGCGGCGCCACCCGCCTTCGCGGGCGGCGCGGATCATTGCCGTGATCTCTCCGGGGATGTGCGCGTAGTCGTCGACGAGCGTGACCCCGCCGATCTCGCCCCGGAACTGGAACCGGCGGGCGACGCCGCCGAACCCGCGCAGCGCCTCCGCCGCCGCGTCGAACGGCGCCCCGAGCTCGAGCGCCAGCGCGACGGCTCCGGTGGCGTTGACGGCGTTGTGACGGCCGGGCACCGGCATCTCGATCGTGCCGAGCTCCGCGCCGTCGCGGTGAATCACGAAGCGACTCCCGGTCCGCTCGCCCTGGTACGAGGCGATGCGATACGTCGCGTCGTCGTCGAACCCGTACGTGACCGTCCCGGGGTGCGCGCCGGCGAGGCGGCGGGCGACGGGATCGTCGACGCACACGACGCGCGCGCTGTCGATGCCGTCGAGGAAACGGTCGAAGGCATCGGTGAGCTCGGCGAAACCGCCGTAGTGGTCGAGGTGATCAGGCTCGACGTTGGTGACGATGGCGGCGTCCGACGCGAGCTCGAGGAACGTCCCGTCGCTCTCGTCCGCCTCGACGACGAACCACTCCCCCGCGTCGTAGGCGGCGTTGGTCCCGACCTCGTTCAGATCGCCGCCGATGATGAAGCTCGGCTGCCATCCGGCGGCGCGCAGGATCAACGCCAGCATGGACGACGTCGTCGTCTTGCCGTGACTGCCCGCGACGGCGACGGTGCGGCGGGTCGCGGTGAGCGCACGGAGCGCGTCGGCGCGGCGCAGCACCGGAAGGCCCCGCTCACCGGCGGCGCGGACTTCGGGGTTCGAGCGCGGGATGGCAGTCGAGACGACCACAGCGTCGAGGTCGGCCGGGAGGTTCTCGGCGCGGTGGCCGACGTCGGCGCGGATGCCGAGCAGCCGGAGCCGCTCGACCCCGCGCGAGTCCTTGAGGTCGGAACCGGTGACCCGATGCCCCATCCGGGCGAGGACGGTGGCGATCGCGCTCATGCCGGCGCCGCCGATGCCGACGATGTGCACGCGCCGGGGTGACGACAAGTCGAGGTCGTGGCGCGCGTCACCGTCCGGCACCGGCGACCTCCTCCACGAGATCCGCGAGCCGGGCGGCGGCGTCACGTCGGGCGAGCCGGCTCGCGCCGGCAGCCATCGCGTCGAGGCGTGCCGGGTCGGCGAGCAGCGTGCGCAGCTCGGAGTCCAGGCGTGGACCGTCGCACTGGTCGTCCGGCAGGAGCACGGCCGCGGCGGCGTCGACAAACGCGTCCGCGTTGCGTGTCTGGTGATCGCCGGGCGCGCCCGGGAGGGGTACGAGCACCGCGGGGACGCCCGCGACGGCGAGCTCCGCGACCGTGACGGCGCCGGCCCGGGACACGGCGACGGTGGTGCGGGCGTACAGCTGCTCCATGTGGTCCTCGTACCCGACGAGCTCGTAGTGCAGCGCATCACCCGGCTTGCGCATCGCGGCGAGACGGGCGGTGCAGGCCGCGTAGTTTCGCGAACCGGTCACGTGGTGCACGGAGACGTCAGATCGTTCCCGCCAGCGGTCGTACAGGTCGAGCACGGCGTCGTTGATCCTCCCGGCACCCAGGCTCCCCCCGAACACCGCCACGAGCGGCCGCCCGGGGTCCGGGGCTCGGCGCGCCGCCGCCACCTCCGCTCGCACCGGGTTGCCGGTCAGCACGGCGCCCCGCAGCGGCGTGCCCGGCAGCGACACGGCCGGGTGCGCTCCCATGCGCACGGCGACCCGGTTGGCGAGGCCGGGCGCCGCGTTCTGCTCGTGGACGACCGCCGGGAGGCGCCGCAGACGCGCTGCAACCAGACACGGCAGCGAGGCGTACCCGCCGACGCCGACGACGACCTCGGGTCGCGCCCGGCGCACGACACGGCGCGCCCGCACGAACGCGACCAGCGTGTCCCACGCGGCGCGCACGTTCGCGGGCGTGAGCCGGCGCTGGAAACCTCGTCCCGGGAGCAGATCGATCTCGTACCCGGCCGCGGGCACGACACGCGCCTCGAGGCCGCGCCGCGCTCCGACGAAGCGGATCGTGTCCGGCGCGTGTCCACGGGCGACGAGCTCGCCGGCGAGCGCGAGCGCGGGGTACACGTGACCGCCGGTGCCGCCCCCGGTGATCACCGCAAAGACCTCAGGCTCCGGTCCGGGCGACTGCGTCACCGCGCTTGGCGGGCGACGTTCCCGAGGATGCCGGCTGCCACCATCGTGAACACGAGGGCCGATCCGCCGAACGAGACGAACGGGAGCGGGATGCCCGAGACGGGCAGCAGCCCGATCACGGCGCCGATGTTGATCGCGGCTTGGCCGACGACCCACGCGGTGACGCCCGCGGCGAGCAGCGTGCCGAAGCGATCGGGGGCTCCGAGCGCGGCGCGGGTCCCGAGAACGGCAAACGCGACGAACAAGCCGACAACGAGCAGGCAGCCGACGAGACCGAGCTCTTCGCCGATGATCGCGAAGATGAAGTCGGTGTGCGCGTTCGGGAGGAAGAGCCATTTGGCGCGGCCGGCCCCGAGCCCGACGCCGGTCCAACCGCCGCTGCCGATGGCGATGAGCGATTGCGAGATCTGGTAGCTCGTGCTCGACGAGCCGGATGACGGGTTCAGGAACGCGAAGACCCGGGCCCGCCGGTACGGCTCGGCCAGCGCCAGCAAGGTTCCGGCCGTCGCCGCCACGCCACCGAACACGGCCAGATGGCGGAGACGAATCCCGCCGACGATGAGGATGGTGGTCGCGATCAGCAGGAGCACGATCGTCGAGTCGAGGTCCGGCTCGCGAAGGACGAGCGCGCCGATGACGGCGAGGACGATGAGGATGGGGCGGAGGACCCGCCGCCAGTCGTGGAGATCGCGAACGCGGCGTGCGAGCACGTCGGCCGCATAGACGAGGAGCGCCAGCTTGGCGATCTCGCTCGGCTGGAACCGGACGGCACCGGCGCCGAGCCAGCGGCGCGACCCGGCGACCTCGATCCCGATGCCCGGAATCAATACGGCGAGGAGGAGCACGATGCTCACGACGAGCAGGGGCCGGATCCACCGACGCCACGAGTGGTAGTCGATGCGCGCCGCGACCATGAACGCGATCGCAGCCACAACGGTCCACGCCACCTGGCGCTCGAAGAAGTACCACGCCGATCCGTAGTCCGTGAGCGACGAAACCGACGAGGCGGACAGCACCATCACCCCGCCGACGACGTTCAGGACGGCGACGGTGGCCACGAGCAGCAAATAGTTGGGCGTCCGTTCCGCACCCGCGGTGGTCCACCGGCGCCGGAGCGCGTGGAGGGACGCGGTCGCCGCGGTCACGCGACACCTCGCTCGCTCAGGCGCGCCACTTCACGCGCGAAGTCGTCACCACGCGCCGAATAGCTCGGGTACCAGTCGAACGAAGCGCACGCGGGTGAGAGCAACACGACATCACCCGGTTGCGCGCGCTGCGCAGCCGTGCTCACGGCGTCGCGCATCGACTCGGCTCGGGTGACGGGGATAGCGCCGGCGAACGCGGCTTCCACGTCGTCCGCCGCCTCACCGATCGCGACGACGGCGCGGAGACGCGGCGCGAGTGCGCGGAGGACCGAGAGGTCCAGGCCCTTGTTGCGGCCACCTGCGAGCAGCACGACGCGCCCTTCACGCTCGCCGAACGCGCTGACGGCCGCGACGGTCGCGTGCGGGTTGGTGGCCTTCGAGTCGTCGTAGTAGTGCACCCCACCAGCATTGCCGATGCGCGCGACGCGGTGGTGGAGCCTCGGGTATTCGCGCAGCGCACGCCCGACAGCGTCGCGCGTCGCGCCCGCCGCCAGGGCGGCGGCCGCGGCCGCGAGCGCGTTGGCGCGGTCGTGCGGCGCGCTGAAGGGCATCTGCGCGGTGTCTGCGATCACCGCGCCGGTGGGGTCCACGAGCGCGCCTTCTTCGATTCGGAACGCGTTGGCGTCCGATTCGAGCGTGAAGGCGACGCGGCGCGCGGGCGCGACCTCTGCCAACCGGCTCGCGACCTCGTCGTCGCCGTTGAACACGAGGAGATCCCGCTCGCGCTGGTTGGCGAACACCCGTGACTTCGCAGCGGCGTACTCGCCGAACGACCCGTGCCAGTCGAGGTGGTCGGGCGCGACGTTGAGCAGGACGGCGACTCCGGGCCGGAACGCCTCCGTGGTGCACGCGAGCTGGAACGACGACACCTCGACCACCAGCACGTCGGCCTCGGCGTCGGCCGCGTCGAGGAGGGCGAACCCGATGTTGCCGGCGCCGAGCGCCGCCACGCCGGCGGCGTCGAGCATCGCAGCGATCAGCGTCGTCACGGTGGTCTTGCCGTTCGTCCCCGTGACGGCGACGAGCTCCTTGCCCCGCCCTGCGGCGACCTCGGCGCCCATGTCGACCTCGGCGCGGACTGCGATGCCGGCCCGGTGAGCGGTGGCGATCGCGGGGTGCCGCAAGGGCGCGCCCGGGCTCGGCACGAGGACGTCGGCGCGACCCACGAGCTCGGTCAGCTGGTCGAGGGAGGGGCGCTCGACGATCGCGGCGCCGACCGCGCGCGCGGCCTTCACGCGCTCGCGGTACACGTCGTTGCCCGTGGGGGCGTCCTCGACCACGGTGACGTCGTCGCCGGCCGCGGAGCGGTGGCGGACGACGGCTTCACCCGTGACGCCGAGCCCGAGGACGAGCACGCGGCTCAATCGATCACCCCCGGGATACGAATGAAGTCGGCGTAGAACAGGCCGAGCCCGAACGCGACGCACAGCCCGGCGAACAGCCAGAAGCGGACGATCACAGTGAACTCCGGCCAGCCACCCACCTCGTAGTGGTGGTGGATGGGCGCCATGCGCAGCACGCGTCGATGAAAGCCGCGGAAGGCGACGACCTGTGCGATGACGCTCACGGTCTCGACGACGAACAAGCCGCCGAGGATCGGCAACAGGAGGTCGGTGTTGGTCAGGAGCGCGAGGCCCGCGATCCCGGCACCGAGAGCGAGCGACCCGGTATCACCCATGAAGATCCGCGCCGGCGCTGCGTTCCACCACAGGAAGCCGGCACACGCGCCGGCCAGGCCGGCGGCGATGACCGCGAGGTCGAGCGAGTTCGCGGCGAAGCCGCCGGGGGTGGTCGTCCCGCCAATGGCTCCGTATACGGCCGGGTGCCGGAACTGCCAAAACGCGATGACGGTGAACGCGAACAGCACCAGCGTCGCGGTTCCGGAGGCGAGCCCGTCCATCCCGTCGGTGATGTTCACCGCGTTGGCGGAGCCGAGGACGATGAAGATGGCCCACACGGCCCAGAGCCATGTGCCGAGGTCGACGTCGATGAGGCGCGTGAACGAGAGGTGCGTCGACGTGTCGACGTACCGCAGGGCGAGGAGGGCAAAGCCGACGGCGACCGCGAGCATCCCGGACGTCTTGCCGCGCTTGCGGAGACCCAGGTTGCGACCCTTCCGAACCCCCAGGTAGTCGTCGATGAACCCGACGGCCGTCATCGCGAGGATGAGCGCCATCAGCGTCACGCCGGCCCGGGCGAACTTGATGTCGTTCGTCCGGACGTGTGCGACCACGTAGCCGGCGAACGCGCTCAGGATGATCGCGATCCCGCCCATCGTGGGCGTTCCCGCCTTCGCCGCGTGCGGGTGCGCGAACGGCCCGTCGTCACGGATCTTCTGGCCGATCTGACGCGCGCGCAGGAGCCGGATGAGAAACGGTGTGCCGAAGACGCTGAGGAGGAAGGCGACCGATCCCGACAGGAGGAGCGGGATCACGCGCCCACCGCCGCCGTCAGGGACTCGGCGACGCGCTCCAGGCCGACGGCCCGGCTTGCCTTGACGAGGACGGCGTCGCCGGCGTGGACCAACTCGGCGACGGCCTTGCTCGCGCTGTCGGCGTCGTCGACCTCGATCACGTGCGCGCCTCCCGCCAACCGCGCGCCGTCGGCGATCGGCCGCGCGCCCAGACCGACCGCGATGACGATGTCGACGTCGGACGCGACGGCGAGGCGGCCGACTCTCTGATGCTCTGCGCGCGCGTGATCGCCGAGCTCGAGCATCTCGCCCAGCACCGCGATGCGCCGCTTGGGGGTCGCGAGGTGACGGAACGAGCGCAGCGCGGCCGCCATCGACGTGGGGCTCGCGTTGTACGCATCGTTGACGACCGTGATGCCTTCGGGCGTGCGGGTCACGTCCATTCGCCAGGCCGCGGTCTGCGCCCGCCCGAGGCCCTCGGCCACGCGTTCGAGCGGCGCGCCCAGTTCGAGCGCGACAGCGGCGGCCATGGCCGCGTTCAGTGCTTGACGCTCCCCCCGGACCGAGAGGCACACGGACGTCGTGCCCCACGGCGTGACGAGCCGGAATCGGGCGCGCAGCTCGTCGTCGAGCGTGACGTCGACGGCGCGGATGTGGGCTCCCGGCGCGTCGCCGACCGCGACCGTGAGCACGCGTGCCCGCGTCCTCCCGGCGAGCTTGGGAGTGAACATGTCCCCGGCGTCGAGGACGGCGGTCCCGTCACGATCGAGGGCCTCGAGCAGCTCGCCCTTCACACGCGCGATCCCTTCGCGCCCGCCGAGCGGTCCAGCGTGGGCCATGCCGACGTGCGTGATCACACCGACCTGCGGCTCGGCGATCGCGCACAGGTCGGCGATGTTGCCGGCGAACCGCGCGCCCATCTCGGTCACCACGACCTCGGTGTCGTCGCTGGCGTGCAGGAGCGTGAGCGGCACGCCGGCTTCGTTGTTGAACGACGCCGGGCTCGCGTGCACGCGGTGCGTCGAGCTGAGCGCGGCCGCGAGGAGATCTTTCGTGGCGGTCTTGCCCGCCGAGCCTGTGATACCGACGACCGTCGCCGCCGGCAGCCGCCGACGTGCGTAGTGTCCCAAGGCTCCTAGCGCGGCAAGCGAGTCGTCGACGCGCACGGCGGCACATCCCTTGGGGGCGCGCCCCGGTGCGCGACTGACGATCGCGACGGTCGCGCCGCGCTTCCAGGCGTCGCCGAGGAAGTCGTTGCCGTCGCGATCGCCGCGGAGGGCGACGAAGCAGGCGCCGGGTTCGAGCCGCCGGGTGTCGATGGCGTAGGAGTCGGCGGCGGCACTGCCGGCGCCGGTGAGCTTGCCGCCAGTCGCCTCGGCGATCTCCTTCGCGGTCAGGCGCATCCGAGCGCCTCCAGCTCCTCGCGGGCGACGACACGGTCATCGAAGGGGATGGTCCGCTCGCCGGTCGTCTGGCCCGTCTCGTGACCCTTGCCCGCGATCACCACTACGTCGCCGCGACGCGCCTCGCTCAGGGCATGCCGGATCGCCGCGCGCCGGTCGAGCTCCACGGCCACGGTGGCCGGCCCGCCGCGCAACCCGTTGAGCACCGCGTCCGCGATGGCTTCGGGCGCCTCGGAACGCGGGTTGTCGGACGTGAGCACCACCATGTCGGCGCCGTCAGCAACTGCACGGCCCATCGCGGGACGCTTCTCGCGGTCGCGATCACCGCCGGCGCCGAAGACGGCGACCACGCGTCCGTGCTGGGCGAGCGACCTCGCGGTCTCGAGCACGCGCATGAGCGCGTCCGGGGTGTGCGCGTAGTCCACCAGGACCGTGAACGGCTGACCCGCGACGACGCGCTCCACGCGCCCGGGGATGACGACCGGCGAGTTGAGCCCCTCGGCCACGGCAACGAGCGGCACGCCGGACACGAGCGCGGTCGCCGCCGCCGCCAACGCGTTGCTGACGTTGAACCGGCCCAAGAGCGGCGACGCGATGTTCGCGCGCTTGCCGGTTCGACGGTCGGCGAGCACGAAGCGCGTCCCCGTCGCGTCCAGCGTCACGTCCTCGGCCACGATGTCCACCCGCGTGCTGCGCCGTTGGTCGGAGCGCGCGAACGTCAGCACGGGCAGCCCGGTGTCGTTCGCCTGGCGGGCGAGCTGGATTCCGTAGCGGTCGTCGAGGTTGATCGCCGCCGCCGCCGTGCGCGCCGGGTCGAAGAGGCGCGCCTTGGCCTCGAAGTACGCCGGCATCGAACCGTGGTAGTCGAGGTGATCCTGACTGAGGTTGGTGAAGCACGCCGCCGTGAACCACATCCCGTCCATGCGGCGCTGGTCGAGCGCGTGCGAGGACGCCTCGAGCGCGACCGTCCGCACCCCGGCGTCACGCATGCGCGCGAGCAGCGCCTGCAGGTCGTCCGCTTCGGGCGTCGTCCGCTCCAGCGGCAGTGGGTCGCCGTCGACGCGCGCGCCGACGGTGCCGATGACGCCGACCTGGTCGCCCGCCGCCCGGGCGATCGCCTCCAGCAGGTACGTCACTGTGGTCTTGCCGTTGGTGCCGGTGACGGCGAGGCAATGCAGCGACCGAGACGGGTGGCCGTAGAACGTCGCCGCCGCCGGGCCGAGCACGGCCCGGACGCTCGCCACGCGCGCTTGCGCCACCGGGATCTCGAGCTCGCGCTCGACGAGCAGCGCGACGGCGCCGGCGTCCGCGGCTTCGGGCGCGTACTTATGGCCGTCCGTGACGGCACCCGGGATGCACGCGAAGCAGCTCCCGCGGGTCGCACGCCGGCTGTCGTGCGTTATGGCAGTCACGTCGACGCCCCGGTCCCCCACCCACCCCAGAACGCCGACTCCGCCGAGGAGCTCGTGCAAGCGCACGGCCGTCCTCTCCAACTGGCTCACGGGGCGGGCGTCAGGGTATCGGCCGGCCCCGTGGACCCGCCGTTCGCGGGAGGGGCGGGCGCGGCGGGCGCCGGGGTGCCGGGCTGGACTCGCTCGAGGCGCAGCGCGAACTCCATGATCCGGGCGAACGCAGGCGCTGCCACCTGGCCGCCGAAGTAGTTGTTCTGGGGCTCGTCGAGCACGACGATGGCCGCAAGGCGCGGCGACTCGGCGGGCGCGAAGCCGGCGAACGACGCCACGTACTGGTACGGCGGCTTGTCGTACGGTGGCTTGCGCGCGGTGCCGGTCTTGCCGGCGACGGTGTAGCCGGGGATCTGGGCGTTCGTTCCCGTTCCGCTCTCGACCACGCCCTGGAGCAGCGACCGCATCGTGGCGGCCGTCGTCGGAGACACGACCTGGTGCGATTCGGGCTTCGGCTCGTCGTGGCGCGCGCCGTCGACCCCGACCGTGGCGTCCACGAGCCGCGGCGGCCGGGTGCTACCGCCATTCGCGATCGTCGCGTACACGCCGAGCATCTGCATCGCGGTGACGGCGAGCCCGTTGCCGATCGGCATCGACGCCAGGCTCGTGTCGTTGTACTGGGAGAGCGGGAGGACGAGACCGTTGGCCTCACCGGGGAACCCGAGACCGGTCGGCGAGCCGAACCCGAACGCGCGGAGGTAGGCATCGAAGCGCTGCTTGCCGAGTTTGCGCGCGATCTGGATCGTCCCGACGTTCGACGATTCGCGCACGATGTCGCGCACCGTCATCGACGACGGGTGCACTGCAGCGTCCTTGTATTCGGTGCCGGCGATGGTGAGCTGGCTCGGGATCTGGAACCAGGAGTCCGGGTTCACCACGCCATCCTCGAGCGCGCCCGCCACCGTGATCGCCTTGTTCGTCGACCCGGGCTCGAAGACGTCGACCACGGGCCGGTTGTGCTCGTCGGGTGGCGCCGGGCGGGCGGGATGATCCTTGGTCGCGCCGTCGACGCTGGCCATCGACAGGATGTCGCCTGTCGTCGTGTCCATGACGATCGCCATGCCGCCCTTCGCGTTCGCCTTGGTGACTTCCTCGGCGAGGACCTGCTCGGACTGGTACTGCAGGCTCTGGTCGATCGTGAGGACGAGGTCGCCGCCCCGCTGCGACTGGGTCACGCTGCGCTCGCCGCCCGGCAGCTGCCGCCCCTGCGGGTCGCGCTCGACCCGGACCTCGCCGGGTTTCCCTGCCAGTCGGCTGTTGTACTGGGCCTCGAGCCCGCCCAGCCCGTTGTTGTCGGTGCCGACGAAGCCGAGCACGGGACCGGCGAGGGCGCCGTCCGGATAGAAACGCTTCGCTTCCGGCACGAAGTCGACGCCCGGGAGGTTCAACGCCTTCACCTTGAGCGCGGTGGCGTCGTCCATCTTGCGGGCGATGTACACGAAGCCCTTGTCGCGTTGAGAGAGCCGGTCGCGCAGCGTGGCCTCGTCGACGCCGACGATCGGCGAGAGTTGCGCGGCGTACGCCGCCGGGTCGGTCACGACGTGCGGGTTCGCCCAGACGGTCTGCTGGGGTACGGACGCGGCGAGGTCGTGGCCGTTGCGATCGAACACGCTCCCGCGTTCGGCTGCGAGCTGGACCGTGCGCACGCGCTGGTCGAGTCCGAGGCGCGTGTAGCGATCACGGCTGACCGCCTGGAGGTCCACGAGGCGGGCGCCCACCGCGACGAAGACGACGGCCAGGGCGGCCAGGAGCCCGATCAGACGGCGGCGGGTCGCGTTCGGTCGCGGCTTCCAGATCGGGCGCGCGGCGCGTCGCTGCTTGCGACGCGCGAGGAGCGCGCGGATGCGCTGAGGACGGGACGGACGGGGCGCCGGCTTCTTGCGCAACGGAGCGCGTGTCGGCTGCTTGCGTGCCGGCGGCGTGCGCGCCGGCTGGGCGCGCACCCGGACGGGCCGGGCCTGACGGTGCGAGCGCTGTCGCGACGGAGCGCGTCGCCGCGGCGCGCGCGGCTCGAGGCGGGTGAGCTTCCCCGCCCGGAGCTCCATCCGGCGTGCGCCGGCCGCCCGCCCGTCACGGTTGGGTGCCAAGGTGGGGTTTCACCTTCTCCCACCCCTCTTGCAGCGTGGTCGACGTCTGGTCGGGCGCGGGGGTGGACGGCGCGGCGTCGGGCACGACGAGGTAGGTGGGGACGTCGCCGGCGTGCACCATGCCCAGGCCGGTCGCGCGGTACACGATCGCCGCCGGCGACGACTGCTGGGCGTACTGGAGCCGGAGCTCCTGGTACCGCCCCTGTGCGGCGGTGGTCTCCCGCTCGAGCTTGTCGAGCTCGAGCTGACCCTGAGCGAGCTGGACGTGGAAGACGACCGCGGCGAACAACGCCACCACCACCAGTGCGCCCAGCAGCCACACCACGCGCCGGATCCGGCGCGCGTGGAGCTGCGCTTCCTTGTCGACGACACGAAGCCGCGGCTTGCGCGCCTTCGACGGTGCTCGGAGCGGCGCCGGCCGCGCGACGCGCGACGTCGTTGGCGCACGTCGCGCGGCCGGACGCCCCGCTCTGAGAGCTGTGGCGGGACTGCTCATTGCGTGGGCAGCCTCTCGGCGGCACGCAGGCGCGCGCTGGCGGCCCGCGGGTTCGCGGCGACCTCGTCGGAGGCCGGCCGGCGTGGCCGGCGGGTGAGAAGGCGGACGAGAGGATTGCGCCGCTTCGGCTCGGGCATGCCGGGGGGCGCGACGTCGTCCCGCCCCGCCCAGGAGAGAAAGCGTCGCTTCACGAGCCGGTCCTCGAGCGAGTGGTACGCGACGACCAGGATGCGGCCGCCGGGCGTGAGCACGTGCACCGACTCGTCGAGGCCCTCGGCCAGGTTCGGCAGCTCCCGGTTGACCTCCATGCGAATGGCCTGGAACGTGCGGCGCGCCGGATGCCGACCGCGGCGTCGGGCCGCCGCGGGGATGCCTGCGCGGACTGCGTTCACGAGCTCCGCGCTCGTGTACATCGGGCGAGCGGCGACGATGGCGCGCGCGATGCGGCGCGCGAAGCGCTCTTCGCCGTTCGTGGCGATGATGTGCGCCAGGTCCTCTTCGGAGTAGGTGTTCAGCACCTGCTCCGCGGTCAGCTCCTGGGCGCTGTCCATGCGCATGTCGAGCGGCGCGTCGGCCCAGTACGAGAAGCCGCGCTCGGGTCGGTCGACCTGCGGGCTGCTCAGGCCCAGATCGAACAAGATGCCCACGATGTTCCCCTCGCTCTCGGTGCTCACGATGTCGGCGAGGTCCTCGAACCCGCCCCGCACGACTCGGGCTCGTCGCCCGAACCCGTCGAGCGCCTGCCGAGCCGCTGCCACGGCGTCGGGATCACGGTCGATGCCGAGCAGGTCCACGTCTGCCCGGGCCTCGAGCACGAGGCGGGCGTGCCCGCCGCCGCCGACCGTCGCGTCGACGATCAACCCCGCCGGAACCGGCGCCAGCAGCTCCACCACCTCCCGGCTCATCACCGGTTGATGTGCGAACTCCGCCACCGCTTGCCCCCTCGTGTGCTCCTGGGCCTGCGACCAGCCCCCCGGACAACGTGCGCCGCTCGGATGTCTCCCCGAATCGACTCGGTTGGAAAGCGGGCGGAGTAGGGGCTCTCAACCGTGTCGCCCAGGGGGCTGGTGGCAGGCCCAGAGGACCTCACCATCGGTTGTCAACTGCTCTGGTGTTGCTGCCTTGCTGTGTGTCGCCCGGCTAGATGCCGAAATCGGGCAGGTCGTCGGATTCGTTGAGGCTCTGCTCCCCTTCCCGGTCGCGCTCCTGCCAGCGCCGGCCGTCCCAGATCTCGACCCGGGAGAAGACCCCCGCCACGACCACGTCGCGGTCGAGGCCCGCGTACTCGCGCAGGTTCTGCGGGATGGCGATCCGGCCCTGCTTGTCGGGTGTGACCTCGGCCGTGCCCGCGAAGAAGGACCGGGCGGCGTCGAGCTCCCGCGCCCCTCGCTTCGATCCCTCTCGCACCCGGTCGGCCACCTCACTGAACTCCTGTGCCGTATAGACGGAGAGACAGCCGCCCCTCCCCCTGGTCACGAAGGCGCCATCCGACAGCTGGTCGCGGTACTTCGAGGGCAGGATCACCCGCCCCTTGGCGTCCAGGGAGTGCTGGTACTCCCCGAGGAACATCTGGCTCCCTCGCCCGTCGGTTGTCGCCCCGAGGACAGCGGGTCGCTCCCCCGTCCTCCACTTCGCACCACCCTACGCCCCCATCCCCCACACGTCAACACTCTGGCGCCACATGAACCCCACGAACGGGCATGCGCCCCCACACGCAAATCAGTGGGGGCGGCGCATCGGCGGAGCGCCCTGCGGGCACCGCACCGGTCAGCCAGGTCCGCCGGACCGGCTCCGCTGATCCGGCCGAGCCCCGGCTCGCCTCGCTGCGCTCGGCTCGGGTCTTCGACCTGGGTCTCGGCCGGGCGTCGCTGGACTGTCCGGCGGACCGGCCGCCGATGCGGTGCCCCCACCGCTTTGGCGCGCGCGGCGAGGCAGCCGGTCGCCGACAGAGGCGCGGGGGTGGCGTACTTCGGGTTGGGCTAGGCGACGACGGCGCGGTCGCCGTCGGCGTGGTCACCGTTGGGGAGGTAGGGCTCCCAGAGCGGGTCGATCGACCCGACCGTGGCGATCAGCCACAACGAGGCGTGCGGCGCCCGCGGGTGGCGCCGGAGCGCGAGCCCGCACTCCCCCGGTAGGCGGTCCTCCTTGCGGGCGTTGCAGGCGCGGCACGACGCGACGACGTTGTCCCACGTGTGCTCGCCGCCGCGCGACCGGGGCACGACGTGGTCGATGTTCTCGGCGCCGCGGTTGCAGTACTGGCAGCGGTGGCGATCGCGTGCGAAGACGGCACGCCGCGAGAGCGGGACCCGGTTCCGGAACGGCACGCGCACGAAGTGCACGAGGCGGATCACCGCGGGGATGGGCAGGAC
>WNGA01011602.1_pt1 | contig 16021 bp, 20 predicted proteins | sample 5400061 | NCBI WGS metagenome assembly WNGA01 (sample SAMN13153366, study PRJNA577476) | soil metagenome | isolation source: 100 cm soil or saprolite under grassland replicate 2 | place: USA:California | collected 2016-06-15
GGAATCATGCCGAATCTGAAACGCTCACCGTGGCTTTGGCTGCAAGTTCCCTTTTTCGTTTTGGCGATGGCCTATTCGCTGTTGCGAGTGATCGGGCGAGAGCGAATTGATTTGCTCCACGCGCATTGGATATTGCCGCAAGGTTTGCTTGGCGTCGTAGCCAAATACCTTCGCCATGTTCCATTAGTCACAACGGTTCATGGAGCCGACGCTTTTACCCTTCGAGGTGGGCTGGCGAGCGCTTTGAAACGATTTGTTGTCATGCACAGTGATGTTTGGACCACGAATACACCGGCAACGTCACGCGCTGTCGACCCCGCCGCGATCAGTCCGCGTGTTCAAGTTATCCCCATGGGTGTCGATACCGATTTATTTGCCGGCGGCGACCCTGCCGGTCTACGACAGCAGTTGCCGGGGCGGGAATTTCTCCTGCTGTTTGTCGGCCGATTGGTCGAGAAAAAAGGCTGCCACAGCTTGCTTCAAGCGCTGTCGCTGTTACCTCATCCCTTGCGGGATCGAACGACTCTCTGGATCATTGGCGACGGAGAGCAAAGAAGCCAACTGGAACAAACCACAAAAGATCTTGGGCTAGCGGAAAAAGTTAGATTTTGGGGAGCGATAAGCAATCAGTGCTTGCCAGAGTTCTATGCCGCCGCGGACTTATTCGTCGCTCCGTCCATCGAAGCAGCTTCGGGAGACACCGAAGGCCAAGGTGTAGTGCTACTCGAAGCTTTTGCCGGTCGCGCCTGCGTTCTGACGACTCGCGTTGGAGGTATCGAAGCGGTCGTTCGCGATAACGTCACCGGCGCTTTGGTACCGCCCAACCGGCCGAGGGATCTCGCCCTCGCCATGGAAAAACTACTAGATGATCCTGATTTACGGGCGCGGCTCGTCGAGAATGCGTTCAGAGAAGTTAAAGAGCGCTACGATTGGAAGCGGATCGCTGGCGAATTCGAGAGCCTTTACCGAACGCTTGCAAACCGGCCGAGGCGGCACTCAAATCCGCAATATTAATCGTCACGTGGGATTTCCCCGTCGATGGGCGTCCCGTGCCGTTCCATCCGCAGCAGGGCGATTTGCTCTGAGACCAAGCCGAGCATGAAGATAATGACCGCCGTGGTGAACATGAATACCGACATGTTCGTGAAGCGGCCCTGGGTGAGATAGGTGTAGAGATAATTCGACGTGCCGGCGAGGAAGAAAAAAATACTGACGGGCAGAAACACGCGAAACGGGGAAAATAGCGTCGCGATTTTGGTAATGATCAAGAGAAAGCGAATCCCATCGGTGACCAAGCTAATTTTACTTTGGCCGGCGCGGTAGAGCGTCCGGATCGGAACATACTTAACGGTGAATCCGGAACGCAAAATCGCCAAAGTAAGTGTCGTCGGATAAGAAAAAGTATTGGGCAAAAGATCGATAAACCGCAGGGCATCGTGCCTAGACAAGACCCGAAACCCAGATGTGAGGTCTTGTACTTTGAATCGGGTGACATAAGACGCAAGTAGATTGTAAAGTAGGTTCGCCGCGTAGCGGTGAAATCGCAATTTTGATCCCTTGCCGCGGGCACCGACCACCATATGATAGTGGGAAGCCTCGGAGAGCAGTTTGGGGATATCTTCCGGCGGATGCTGTCCGTCGCCATCCATCAGGACAATAAGCCGCCCTTGTGCCGCACGCATACCGCTCTTCACCGCGGCCCCGTTACCGATGTTGTAAGGATGGCACACGACGTTCGCGCCGGCGCGCATGGCGATTTCGGCGCTGCCGTCCGTGGAACCATCGTCGACGACGATGATTTCCGATTGCGGCAGTTTAAGCGCCTGGACTTTGCCGATCAGCGCGGCCAGATGATTCGCTTCGTTGAAAACTGGGATGACTATGGAAAGCTCGTAGCGGTTAGGCATGGAGTTGATAGACGGCGTGGCCGCGATCGCGAAAATTCAATGTTAGGCGGCTCTGCGCGAACTGACTCCACGTCGCGGCTTGAGCGGGTGTCAAATTGTGCGTCAGGAAATCCACCAGGAGTTCCTCGCGGACCATGAGATGCGTAATTTGTTTTCGCTTCAAGGCTTCGTCGATTTGATCGGGACTCTTGGCGGCGCGAATGACTCCGAGGAGATATCCCGGCAGTTCGCCGCCGTCGTGAAAATAATCCCGCTCGCAATAATAACCTCTCCGGCCGACAAAGAGAAGATAAATTTTCGCCGCCGGCGCCGTCGTTTGGTTGATGAAGCGAAAGGCCGCATACTCAGGCAGCATTCGCTCGAGGTATGTGTCGCGGCTTTCGCTGCCGCTCAGATAACCGAACGGTTCCGTCGCGCGAACATAGTGCCAAAGGTAGCTCCCATGCCATGCCACGAAAGCTATGAGTCCGACAAAGAGATAGACCGGCCTCTTGATGCGGAGATAGACGTTGAAGATGCCGTAAACAGCAAGAATGACTAGTGGCGGAACGATCGACAGAATATAACGAATGCGCAGGTCCACTAAAAATATTGCATACAGCAAGAACAACAGCGCGAAACTTGCGAGCAACTTCTTATCTTCAAGCCACTTTCCCTTGAACGCCCAAGGCAAAAGAATAATCAGAATCGGCGTCAGCACACCGTCGAAAAATTGCGGGTTGTCGTCTCGACCGGAAAAGAACACGCGCAGCGGCAGGCCGAGTATCTGCCAAAAATTCTCGCCGTAAAGCAACTCTCTCTTTACCAATATGCCGATGCCGCCGAAGCTTGCGCTCTCCGTCGCGATTGGACCGCGATACACGAAAAAATTGGCTAGTAGCGGGAACAACGGATTGCCGGTTTGAGACCAGTTTTTGACGAGCCACGGCAAAAACGGCAGCAGAGTCAATCCGCCGTAGAGAAGCAGCTCGCGTCCGATTTGCGCCGCCCTCTTCCGCGGTGGCTTCACGATGAGGAGCAAGAACATCACGGATATCAGCAAGGCGGCAACCAAGCCGTTCGGTTTAGTGGCGAGGGCAAATCCAAGTGAAAGAGCAGCAAGAGTTAGCCATTGGAGCGACTCCCTTTCCTCGCGCCACCGCAGCAAACAGAGCAGCGATGCCGTCGTGTAGAAAGTGATGCCGAGATCGATGTAACCCCAATGGCTCAAGCGCGCGATGATGGGCGTCGATACGAAAAAGAAAAAACCGAGAAGTCCGTAAACTGCGTTCATGCGTCCGCCGCAATAGGCGTAAAGCAAAAGACCGGTGAGAAAACCGAAGAGCGCGTGTATCCATTTGGGCACGAAATCATAGCCCCAATACACCCACGGTGTGTAGAGCATGTCGATCAGCATGGGGTAGTAGGAATAAGGCGCGATCGGCACTTCGATGATCCGGCTGGCTTTGGCGTAAAGTTTTGGGATCGCTAAGTGGTGCGTCAACTCGTCTCGGCTGGTGGGTGGCAGCAAACCAAGAATGATTTCAACGATGAGAATGACAAAAATCGCGGCCCAGATTATCTTGCCGAGCCGGTGCGTCTGTCGAGGAATCTCCAAAAAGTGGCAGATAAAAAAGACCGCAGTGGCAAGGAGAACGGTGACGACACTGAAGTTTAGCCAGGGGTTGCTCACATAACCCGCCAGCCCGAACAGAAAATACCACGTCCCGCAGACGCCGAGCAGGCACCCAACCAGACATGTTCGATTGAGGAGAACTGAAAACCGCTCTTCCATCAGTCTCCGTTGTCACGCGGCAAAGAAGTCCGCACCCGATTGGCGGACCGAACGGAATTGAAGTTTAGCAAAGGAAAGATTCTACGAATCAGCGATTGTGAAAATAGAACCAAGATGATGGGCCGGTAGTCTCTAAACGGAAGCTTGAGGGCCTGTGCCGGCGCGCATTTCTCCCGATTCCGTCTTTCAGGCGAAAGCCGGAATCCAGTCTTTGTGTGCCGTTGCCAGCCCAATCTTCCCAATCAACCTGGATGCCGGCGTGCGCCGGCATGACAGACTTTCACATGGCTTGAAAGCCGGATTTCAACCACCCCCCCTGGGAGAAACATCAGGATTCCTGATCGATCACTGCGACAACGGCGCCGAATTTTACAAAGTCGCCTTCTTGCGCCTTGATCTCGTTTAGTTGACCGTCGTCGGGAGCTTCGATCTCGATATTGACCTTATCGGTCTCCACCTCGACAAGAGCTTCGCCCTTCTGCACTCTTGCGCCTTTGGCCTTGAGCCAGCGCAGAATCCTCACCTCATCGCTTTCGTCACTCGATCCCAGACGGGGAACAACCACATCCTTTTTCATCGCAGTTTCTCACAGACGGCTAAAGCGACTGCGCTTCGAAGCTGTCGGCGAGAGACTTTAGCTTCAGCGCTTGGCGCATGTTTTCCATGAAGGAGTTGACGTTCTTATATCTTGCAGGAATCTCGTATTTGACCGCCGTATAGAGATAGTGCAGCTGAGAAAAAATCGCGATATCGGCGAGGGTCATGCGGTCGAAGATAAATTTCTTGCCGGAGTAGATCTGATCCAAAGTATTGAAATGAACATCCCACTCGTCCTCGGCTTTCTTGCGCGCCTCCGCATTATCCGCGCGGCGCAGGGCATGGTTAGCGTGAATCAAGACTTCGTCGGACCAGTCCTCCAATGCCAAACACAGCCCTTTGTTCGTCGCGCCATCGGGATAAATACTGATCCCCGGATAATCCTTCTCGAGACGCGTCGCGATCACCGTGGAGTCGATCACGCACTCCCCGTTATAATCCGTTGACGGAACTTTTCTTTGGCCGGTGTATTCGATCAGCGATTTACGGTCGTCTTTGCGCACGTCGACGATGTCGTAAGGAACTTTCTTCAGCGCCAAAACAATTCTCACTTTCTCGCAGAACATCGAAGTTTGGGATTGATACAATTTTATAGCCATACGAAATGCCTCCTTAGTAATATGATGCTGGTTCGGGAATCCTTTTTGCAGCCGAGGAGCGAATAAACCTCTTGTTTAATATCCCATGCATCAAATTCGCTAAATTCTCAACCCCGCTTACAGCGCCACTTGTTGACGTTACGTGGCTTCGTGAGTATTCTTTCTCGCACGTCAAAACAGTAACGCCATGAATAATCACGACGCCGAGACCAACGACCTTGATCTCTTGTGGCATCAAACCGAGACCAAGCATCTTATTGCTCCTCGTAAAGTGACGGCCAAGTGATTCTTGGGTAGGGACAAGCGGTCGCCGAAATTTGAATAGTCGGAATTTGGAAGGAAAAGATGGCAAAATATTTACAGTGCAGTGAGTGCGGCAAATTGGCTTTTTACTATGACGACTTCGTCGGCACCGAGAAGCCCTTTTACCGGCGTTACATGCGTTACCCGGAAGGGGAAACGAAGCATGAACCGCCGCGCTGCTTCAGCTGCGGCGGTGTGCCGCGCCTGATCCACGAAAACATCAAGGAAGAAAAAGCCGCTGCCAAGCACTGAAGTCGACAACAGATCTCACGGCGTTCCACCTTACGAGACTCCGTCCCAGAATCTTCGTGGTCTAACAAATCTTTGGTTAAATGGTCTTATTGGCCCGCTGAGATCGCCCGCAAATGTTCCTGCACAACCTGCGGGGGACAGAGGCGCAGAAAGAGTCTTAGGCCGCCTAGAATGACCGCGAGATCGTCCAATTGGCCGACGCCGATAAGAAAATCCGGCACGAGGTCAGCCGGCAGAACCACGTAGGCAAGTACTCCAACGAGGAGTAGTTTGGATGTCAGGGGTACACGCGCGTCCTCTATCAAGCGCGAAAACAGCTTCAAGAAACTGGGAAGGTGGGCGATTAGCTGGAAAAAACCGCGCCAGCCTAGTTGTTTAACGCTGCCGGTAGCCTTCATTGCCACGCTTTAATTTACGTGATCCAGCGGATGCTTGAAAGCCCGGCTCTACAAACCCTGATTTTTTTTCAATTTAACCGTCTTGGCTAATGAGTTCTGGACAGCGCATGCTGCGGGCGCTCGTCTAAATAATCCGCGCAGTCCCTGTCGTGTATCCTTGTTGACAAGCACAAGACCGACGGCCAGGAGAACATAAAAAATCGAATAATAAAAACGAAACTGCGGATCAGGAAACAGCAGCTGAGTGGAAAATAGCAGGAATATAACCGTCGCTTCCATGAGCGAAAACGACAGATTCGCCAGCACCACCACGGCGAAAAGCGACTGTGCGGCGGTCAAAAACAGCTCTTCCATCTGGCGGTCGTCGATGTGCATGCCGGCGATATTGCCGGCGGAAATCGAGTAGACTACCGGCAGCATGCCGATCAGTAGCGTCCACTGATTCACCTTCGATGATAGCAACGCGCCCATGGCCGTCCCCGGCTGGGCCTTGAGCGCAAACAGAATGGCGACGATGAACTCGGGCGATTCAGAGGCTAGCGGCGCCAACCATTGAACCAGGATAAATTCCTCGATCCCAAAGGTCCTGCCGGTGGCTAATAATCCCTCGGCAAATGGTTCCGCCGCTATAAAGATGGTAAAACCGGAGAGCAGAAAGAAAACCACAGTAGCTAACCGCCGACTGCGTTCGCCCCAACTTTCGATCATCTCCGCCGGGCCTTCAAGTTCCGTTTCGACGTGTTCAGCCTTCGATGCGGCACGCATGTAAAAGACGAAGATAGCGATCAGCACCGCAGCGTCGATGAGATCAAGCCGCCCTTTGATAGGAATTATGAAGGAGTAGATCGTCGCGACTCCGAGATATAAAATCTCGATTTCGTGACCCGGTTCTAGCTTCACCGCCCGCTTTCCGGATTTTAACCAATAGGTCACCACGACGGCTGCCCAGCCGACGCCGATCAATAATCGATTTGCACCGGTCATGTTGGCCATTGCAAAGGCCGTGTATTTCGGATCCTTTCCTGCCGTCCACGCGAAATACATATCGACGGCATACTCCGGCAATACCGCAATCAGTGCGAGGAGCGCGATCGCCAGCGCTTGCGGAATATCCTTTTGCGCAAGTTCCGCCGCCCATGAAAGGAGGAAGGCTGCCCCAAAAATACCGAGCCCAGAGGAAACCGTTTCCCACTGAGGTTCCAGATGCAGTCTTGAAATGTGGAGGGCAACCCACTGCAATGCCAGGGTAACAGCTACGACGAGCCAGAAGACTTGCTTAAAATGGGTGGCGGAAAGCATTTTGTTTCTAGCAAACCTTCTCACATTTTTTTCCAGCCTGATATACTGCGCTGTTTCGCTGTCCCACTCGCGCTCAATACGCTCATGGATGGTAACATAGCTGCTTCATTCCTTATTTGCCGATGTCGACCAGTGCGGAAATCGCCCCGGTCACACTGGCTGTGATCGTTCCACCGAACCGATCGCGATTCTTGAGGCGGGACAGTTCACGAGCCAGCATGCTCTGGAGCTTGGCTTCATCTAGGGTTTGGATGTCCCCGGTAACCGCCACCGCGGCATGCTTCTCGTCTCTGCCGGTGGCAAAGGCAGTCGCCGTCCGTCGGGGAAGCAAATAGAATTTAGGCATGGGCATCTGTGCCCGGCATGTTAGATTTTGCACTGTGCGATAAAGCCCCGGCAGGCCATCGGGTTGAATTTCCTTTGCACCGTGCATGCGCAGAATGATTTTGTCGATGAACCAGTAGTTGATAGCGTGGACGACTAAAGCGATCGTGAGAGCGATCAACGCGCCCTCTGCGCCACCCAGCGCCCTACCAACTTTGACCACAATCACGGTCAGAAACGTCATGAGAAAAGTCATTTTCAAAGCGTTCATTCGAATCTCCTTAGCCGTCCCAAGCCAGGTCATTCTTTAATTGCCGCAGCGCGGGCTTTTCCTCGCGCTTCACGTCAAATGGCTGGGACACGAAGAATCTGTTGGGACCGATCTTGAGCTAGACCAGGTCCAATAGATAAAAGAGAGCCTAAGGTGAGGGTATTTTAAAGGCGATAGACTTGCTGAAGGCTATAAAGCTCTTGTTGCGAAAAAGTGGACGGTTTTTTTATCCTGGCAGCGGAGAGAAAATTTTCTGATCGGACACCGAACCCGGCCGACAGCGCTGATGAGTTGGTTGTGGTCCGACGGCTGCGTAAACGCCCCGAATCTTTGAACCTCAACGAGATAACAAGGGCGTCGATCGAAGAAGCTTCTTCCTCGGCGTCGTCATCAAGGTCGGCACGCACATCGATGCCATCTGCAAAGAGAGAAAATGCTAAAAGGAGTGAGAGAAAGAGAGCGATCTTGGCTTTCACGTGAGAGTTGCCTATCAGACTGTGGCCCTTACGTCAACATTACAAAATTCCCGGGATCAACGGGGGGCGGTTTGGACATTAGCTAGCAGGATGAAGTCCTCAAGACGTATAAAGGAACCAGGAACATAGAGGCGGCGCCGGACTAACTTGTTAGCGCGCGCGGTCACGATTTGAAAAATGAATTGCAGCAGACGCGTTCATGGTTAGACATTCATGGGTTCGTCCTGCTCGGCCCGACGCGCCAACCACCATCCCAGTGAGATCAGAGCCGCGGCGAGCAGAGCTGGGAGTGTCCATGGGAGAAAACCCGCCCAAGGCTCGAGCCAAGTATGGAGGTTTCTATCCTCAACTACCATCTCGCCTGCCACCCAGCCGAGGATCCCTCCGCCAAGCCATACAATCCACTGAAAACGGTTCATTAGTCTGGCCAGGAAGCCAGCCCCGCAGACAACAATGGGGATCGACAGTCCAATGCCGAAGATCACTAGGGCGAGATCGCCGTGAGAGGCGGCCGCCACCGCCAAGACGTTATCCAGACTCATGATGATATCGGCTACGATGATAACCCAGATGGCTTCCCAAAGTGTGGTCCCATGCCGTACCTCACGTCCCTCCCCGCCCGCGTCCTGCCGCAGTAGCTTGACGGCGATCCAGATCAAAACTAAGCCTCCGACGGCCTGGAGATAGGGAATCCTGAGAAGCTGCGTGATTATGGCAATAAATGCGAACCGGAGCGCCACCGCCCCGAAGGTGCCGCCGACTCGTCCTAAAAACTGCTCGCGAGGAGGAAGAGTCCTGACTGCCATGGCGATGAGCAGAGCATTGTCGCCGGCCAAACTAAGGTCGAGGATCACGATGCCGAACCAACGGACCCAGAACTCAGGATTTGCGAAGAATTCCATTAACTAAACACCAACAGGCAAATCTCACCACAGGCCAAATATAAACGGTCCTATTCATAGCGAAAAAATTGGCGCTTCGCCAGACATAGAAAAAAAATAGGAGATAGCGTTAGACTTACGTAACTTGCTTAGTTGTCCCTGGCTCCCTTTTGCAAACGCTGAGATTTATCTGATGGACTGCCGAAAAAAAAGGGCGGGTTGATTCCCGCCCTTTTGATCAAATTTGGTGGAGCCGATGGGAGTCGAACCCACGGCCTCTAGAGTGCGATTCTAGCGCTCTCCCAACTGAGCTACGGCCCCATAGTCAGCGTGTTGTGGCTTTAAGATATTCCACCATCTTATCTTTTAGGTCCGGCCTTTTCAACGCGTAGGCGATAGTGGCGCGGACAAAACCGAACTTGTCACCGATATCGTATCGATCGCCGAGAAACTCGCAGCCAAAGACTTTGCGTTCGCGCACCAGCTGCGCCAGCCCATCGGTCAGCTGGATCTCCCCGCCCTTGCCGGGAGGAAGCTTCTGAAGGATCGAAAAAATTTCCGGGCGCAGCACGTAGCGGCCGATGATCGCCATCCTTGACGGCGCGTCCTTTGCCAGCGGTTTCTCCACGGTCGCTTCGATTTGATAGAGACGCTCTTTTATTTCTTTGCCTTTGATGACTCCATACTGATGGACTTCCTCCAGCGGAACCTCCATTAGAGCGATCACGGACTCTTCGGTCTTTTCAAAAATGTGCAACAACTGGCGGATGCACGGCGTCTCGTTGTCAATCAGGTCATCGGCGAGCATGACGGCAAACGGCTCGTCACCGACAAGATCGCGAGCACAAAGTACCGCATGACCTAGCCCCAGTGGCTTTTTTTGACGAACCGACACAACCTCGGTCATCTCAGCGATGCGGCGAAGCATTTTGACCATTTCCGTCTGGCCGCGATCGGTGAGAACCTGCTCTAATTCGGGCGCATCATCGAAATGATCCTCGATGCCGTCCTTGCCCCGGCCGGTCACGAAGATGATTTCTTCGATTCCCGCATCCACCGCTTCTTGAACGACGTACTGAATCGACGGAACGTCGACGATCGGCAGAAGCTCCTTGGGGACAGTTTTAGTAGCAGGGAGAAATCGTGTTCCGAGGCCCGCCACCGGTATGACCGCTTTTCTGAGCTTCATGGAGTCGTACCTCAGGGATCAGACGATCCGCTTTGCCTTGCGCTCCTCGATCTCTTGGCTGGACTTACAGGCGATGCAAAGTGTCGTTACCGGACGCGCTTTAAGCCGTTCGATACCGATCTCCTCACCGCATTCTTCGCAGATACCGTACTCACCGTCGTTTAAACGTTGCAACGCTTCATGAATTTTAAAGATGAGCTTGCGTTCGCGGTCCCGGATACGCAGGATCGAGTTTCGGTTCGACTCCATGGAAGCTCGGTCCGTCGGGTCTGGAAAATTTCCATCTTCGTCCATGTTTTCGACAGTCTTGCCTGCTTCTAATCGCAGCTCGCTGATGCGTTGGTTCAGGAGACTGCGAAAATATTCAACATCTTTATGGTTCAGAGAACACCTACTTCGCCGGCGCAAATTGAATGGCGTTCATTATAGGGGAAAGCTGATAAACATCAACCGCGAATCTGTTCCAAGAATCCTCGCAGCAAAATTTTCCCTGCATCACTCCGCGAAGGAGACAGGACGCGGATGCGCCAATACAAAAACCTCCGTGCTCTTCGGCAACATGGAGCGGTTTAATGTCAATTGAGACTGCGCAATCTTCTTGACCGGGTAATGCTCTTTGGCAAACGCCGCAAAAAGCTCGGCTTGCCGGGTTACGTCGTAGTGCATCGGGATGACGATCGGCGGCTTGACCTGATCGATCACTTTTATGATGTCTTCGAAACCGAGATTCGTCATGGCGTCGATGGGAACCATCATCACATCGACCCGCTGCAAGACCTTGACTTGTTCTGGCGTCAGCAGGTGGCCGATGTTCCCTAAGTGCGCGAGACACAAGCTCCCCATCTCAAAAACGAAAATCGAGTTCGCGATCGCCCCCCAGCTTTGACTGCGCTGGCTAGGAATGTTGACAATCGTGATGTCCTTGACTGAAGTTCGGATTGGGTTCCAGGTCTGCTTGAACGTGATGCCACGAAGAATCACCGGATTGCCCGTCACGACTCCGGTGTTGTTATGCGTAAAATGATCATTGCTCACCGTCACTGCGTCGGCTTGAATTCCAGGCGTGACGTTGAAGTTTGGATCGGCGACGACTTTAGTTTCACTTCCTGAGTGAATCAGAAAACTCGAATGACCGTACCATTGCACAAAAAACGAACCGAGGGAGGGACTCTTAACTCCGCCACCCCGTGCTTGAACCAATTGTGCTCGAGAAAGGTTTTCATGTCCCAACCACATTCCGTTGCGACCTGCGGTAAAAGCACTCCTCGCTTTCGCTCCAAAACCACATGCAACCCGTGAAGGCCGATTTCAAGGGCTAGTGGATCGTGCACTCGCATCAATGGTGACAGCACCGAAATGTCAATACGAATCTGCGCGAGCTCGTCAGCACATACCCGCCTTACTCGGCGGTCACGTGTCGCGGCCGCTTCCGTCATCGCAGTCACCGTCTCACGCAACGACCCCGACGGCGTGCAGGTACCGATACAACCACGGAGCTCGTCTTGATTGAACAGAGTTACGAAAGCGCCATAGTTGACGTTTTCCAGGTAGGGGTCATCGCTGCCGACGTTTGGATAAGGACACCGACGGATGACGACTTCAAGCGTTTGCCTGGCAATTTCGATCAGCCGTTTCTGCGATGCGGCCGGGATATGAACATCGGCCATAATGACTTCTAACCCGGCCGAACTCTATCGCCCTCAATCGGGGATTACAAGAATCAAAGACCGGCTGTCATTCAAGAAGAGCAGTGCCTACAGGTACCGTAGAAGGCGAGCTGATGAGAAGTAATTCTGAATCCTGCGTGGGGAAGTCTAGCTGGCCTAATCTCGTTGTCCGTGTCGACCAGAACATCGAATACCCGGCCGCACTTTTCACAGATGAAATGCTGGTGGCGCTTGACGAGAGGATCGAAATGTTGCGCGCGCCCCAGCATCAACACTTGGAGCTTTTCGTCAGCGACCAATTTTTGCAGATTGCGATAAACGGTTCCAAGGCTCACGTTGGGCAAACGTTCGCGCACTTTATCGTAAACCTGGTCCGCAGTCGGATGGGAATTATCGCCTTTAATCGCGTCCCAGACAACTTGCAGTTGTTTTGTATTTCTTGGCTTCTTATCCGCCTTAGACATGGTTACGTCGTTAGATCCTCCACCAAAGATTGTCGCGTGTCAGGTTCAATGGGCGTACTCGCCTGGTAATTGGGATGATCGATGCCCAGCTCTGCCCTTTCGCCTTTGACAAATGCCTGGAGCGTCGCCTCAGAAAACGGAAACTTCACGTACTGCACCGCGCTGATTTTGTCTTCCTTGCTGTGGCCCTCTTCAAAGCGCGCATGGATGGAATGGCTTCCGACCTTAAGGTAAACGGTCTCGTCAATGCCTAAAAATTTCAGCAACTCTTCGCGGAGATGGGTCTGATCCTCGATCTCTAAAAAGAGCGTGGCGCTCAGTTCCCAGGTCCCCGGGATGAGCTCATTGTAAACCTCAATTTCTTCCCGAATCTTATCCAGGTCGGAGATTTTTTCCGCCCGCATCATCTCTTGGATTTGAAAGATGACCGTGTCTCGGTTCTCGAAGACCAACGTCACTTTGTCACCCACAGAAACGCGTCTGCGTCGTTTAAGGTCGATAATGCGCTGGCGAGACTTCTCGCGCACTTTTTCGTAGGCGGCGTTGCCTATGATATCCTCTAATGCAATCTTGTTCATAAATTGCCGGCTTCCGCTAAACCGTAAGCCAGCTCCAGAACCCGCGCCAGGTGGAGCGGTTTCTTTCGGGTCCCCTGCTGGAATTGCAGCGCTTGAGTTCGCTTTCGACGTCCGACTGGTCCCAAAACGCTTTGCTTTCCGTATCAAGACTCATGATAAGATCCAAGGTCAGGGATGGAGTGCCATCCCTGACCTTTTCAACAAATCAATCAGCTTGCGGCGTCCGCGGGCTCTCTGCCGGCAATCTTCTCCAAACCTTTGGAGAATCGGCCGGCGTGAGATTTTTCGGCTTTGGCCAGAGTTTCGAACCACTCCGATAATTCCGCGTATCCCTCCTCGCGCGCTGTCTTGGCGAACCCGGGGTACATCTCGGTATATTCGTAAGTCTCACCCTCAACAGCAGACTTCAGATTCTTCTCTGTGCTGCCGATGGGAACGTCGGTGACGGGGTCGCCGACTTCTTTCAAAAAATCCAGATGGCCGAAGGCATGTCCCGTCTCAGCCTCAGAGGTGTCACGAAACAACCCCCCGACGTCCGGATAGCCTTCGATATCTGCCACCCTTGCGAAATAGAGATAACGCCGGTTAGCCTGGGATTCGCCCGCGAAGGCGTTCTTCAGGTTTCCATGGCTCTTAGAGCCCTTTAAACTTTTTGCCATAAGTCCTCCTTCTTTATCAGTAATGATTACTATTAATTATGACTGCGCCTGAATGTCAAGTGCCGCCGTTGCTTTTTTTGCTGCAGAATATTTGATATTTTTTCGTCAATTATCGTTCCCCTTCTGACGTGCGTGAGAAAAATCTGTTACAACCTCAACGAAGCGCGCTCTAGCAAGTCTGACGGCCGGGGACAATCAACCCATGAGCCGCGAATGCGGCTGATACGGAGCTCGAAGCCTGCGCGCGCGGCGTCTAAGTATACTCCCGAAGGCAAAAAACTAGAGGGAACCGTACATGATTTCCATCGATGAATTTCGCAAAATTGAACTCAGAGTCGCGACGATCAGATCTGCGGAGCCGCATCCCAACGCGGACAAATTGATGGTCTTGCAAATCGACCTTGGCTCTGAGCAGCGGCAGATTTGCGCGGGTATCAAAAGTCATTACACGGCGGAAGAACTGGTGGGCAGGCAGATTGTCGTCGTTGCAAACCTGGAAACGGCGAAATTACGCGGGTTGGACAGCCAAGGAATGCTTCTGGCGGCGTCTGACGAAGGACGTGTCATCATTCTTACGCCGGAAAAGTCGGTGCAGGCAGGTTCAAAAGTGTCATGATAAGCTTGTTACGAATTTCTTGGGACTAACACATGGCTGAAATTCCACGAGGCCGCCCCACACTTTGTTTCATCGATCACGAAGCCCTGCGCTGGAATTTGCGTCAAATCCGATCCAAGGTCGGCGCCGAAGTCAAAATTCTTTCCATGGTGAAAGCCAACGGCTACGGTCATGGCGCCGTTACTGTTTCACAAACTCTCGCGTCTGTTGGCGGAAATGCTTTCGGTGTGGCAACCATGGAGGAGGGCGCTGAACTTAGGCAGGCGGGCATTCACGAACCGATCCTCGTCGTGGCCGGTGCGTATGTAGAACAACTCGAACAATTCCTCTCGCACGATTTAACTCCGGTGATCCATGAAATCGACGGCGCTCGCGCCTTCGAAGCTGCGGCGCAGCGCCGCGGCAAAAAACTGAACGTCCACCTAAAGATCGACAGTGGCATGGGCCGCTTAGGGTTTCCCGCTACCGAACCCGACTCGTGGATACGGGAGCTCAAAAAGTTCACGGCGCTTAATCTCGAGGGTGTTTTTTCCCATTTCTCGCACGCCGAAAGTGTCGAAGGCGATTACACGCGACAACAACTCGACACGTTCGAGCGCATGATTCAACTTTTGCGAGCCGAAGGCTTGGCACCGCGTTTGGTTCACTTCGCCAATAGCGCGGCGACGATTACGCTACCCGCGGCCTACTTCGATATGGTTCGACCGGGCATCATGCTGTACGGCGTTTACCCTTCGCCGGCCATGGCGAGTCACATCACACTGAAACCGATTCTCTCATGGAAAACGAAAATTCTCCAACTCAAAAAAGTGCCGACGGGCACCAGCATCAGCTATGGTCAGACCTTCATTACCAACCGGGAGAGTATGATCGCGACGCTTCCCATCGGCTACGCCGACGGTTATCAACGGCTACTGTCCAATCGCGGCGAAGTTCTGGTCGGCGCTCGACGCGCTCCAGTAGTTGGAAGAGTCTGCATGGATTTGACTATGATCGATGTTACCGATATACGAAATGTTCAGCAGGGAGATGAGGTTGTTCTCCTCGGTCGTCAAGGCGACGCGGAAATCTCTGCCGACGAGATGGCCGCCTGGGCAAACACCATCTCGTACGAGATTCTCACCTCCATCGGCGCTCGAGTTCCCCGCATTCATTACAATCTAATAGGAGGGATTACCGGCAGTGGGCAGGATTGAGCGAGCCCTGATCAGCGTTTCTGACAAGAAAGGCATCGTCGAATTTTCTCGGAATCTGTCGGAGTTAGGCATTGAGCTACTTTCCACCGGCGGCACCGCGGCGTTGCTGCGCGACAATAAGATACCGGTGAAGGACGTTTCGGAGCTCACAGGTTTTCCCGAAATGATGGATGGCCGAGTTAAAACGCTTCATCCGAAAATTCACGGCGGAATCCTCGCGCAACGAGATAATCCAGAACATGTCGGCAAGATGAAAGAGCACGGTATCGTGCCCATCGATCTCGTCGTCGTCAATCTCTATCCGTTCGAGGCGACAGTCGCACGCGGCGCGGCCTTTGACGAAATCGTTGAAAATATCGATATCGGCGGACCGAGCATGGTTCGTGCTGCGGCAAAGAATCATGAACATGTTGGCGTCGTCGTGGATCCCCGAGACTACGATCCGATTTTTGCTGAATTGAAGGAAAACGGCTGCTCGCTCTCGGCGGCAACCCGCTTCCGACTCTTCTGCAAGGCTTTTCAGCATACATCGCGCTACGATGATGCGATCTCGAACTATTTTTCTTCTCTC
>WNGA01006884.1_pt1 | contig 16020 bp, 15 predicted proteins | sample 5400061 | NCBI WGS metagenome assembly WNGA01 (sample SAMN13153366, study PRJNA577476) | soil metagenome | isolation source: 100 cm soil or saprolite under grassland replicate 2 | place: USA:California | collected 2016-06-15
CGGACTCGAAGTCGTCAATTCGCTCTGGCGAAAACTCAGCGCCGAAAACACAGAGGTATGGAAAGGGTATTCCCCATCATCGGAAGATGTGCGCCTGCATTTACTGCATTTGATTGGTGCCCACCATGGCCAGAAAGAATTGGGTTCACCTGTTGAGCCGAAGACGCCAGAAGCGATGGCCTTGCATTACATCGACAATCTCGATTCAAAATTGGAAATGTTTGCCGGCGGGTACACAACAGCTCAGCCGCTGGCGGCGCGCATTTTTGATCGTGTGCGCCCGCTTCCGGGAAATTTAGTGAAATCGCTCGAGAAATTTCAGCAATCGGCGAACACCACGAAAGAAGATGATCAACTATTGTGAGCGTGCTATTCCAAGCCGCCGCTTTGCTTCCGCGAGATAGGTCTCGTCGATTTCGAACCCGATAAATTTTTTCACGCCGCAGCGTTGCGCGGCTTTCGCTGAATTTCCGATGCCGAGAAACGGATCAAGGATCGTGTGAACGCGCGAGACTCCGTGCAATTTGATACACCATTCTGCTAATTGGACGGGAAACGTTGCCGGGTGCGGTCGCTCCTTTGCTCGGCTCTGAATTGTTTCATACGGAATAAACCAGGTGTTGCCGCGACAGCGCACATCGCTTCCCCGAGTGTGACGCCAGCGGGCAATGTTGCTTTTGTCCTGATACGGCACGCCTAGCGCGAGCCGATCCAGTTCGACGTGACCGGTCTTGGTGAGATGAAAAATGTATTCGTGGCAATCATTCAGAAATCGTTTGGAACTGATCGGCTTGAAATGACCGAAGGAGCGAATTCCTGTAGCCGCTTTCGTGTGGAAAGCGCTGCTCCAACGTGTTTGCTGGGTCCGCGTCGCGTCGCCCATAGGGCGACGGCTACAACGATCCTCGATCGCAATCGACTTAATCCAGTGAATCGTGTTTTGCAGCACGAATAGATCGCGCAACGTCATCACGATTTCATGCGGCAACATTGGGTTCGATGGCGACGAGCCGATGTTGAGAAAGAACGAGCCGTTCGATTTTAGAATTCTTCGAATTTGTGCCGCCCATTCACCGCACCATCGCAGATAAGATTGTCGGTCCTGCCGGTCGGAATATTTCCGATAGCGAATGCCGAGATTGTACGGCGGCGATGTGACGACAAGATCGACACTTTCATCCCCCAGCCGCGACATTCCTTTGATGCAATCCTGCTGACGAAGATCGAACTCGGTCATCGCTCTTCAAATGTTAACCAGTTGATTGCGAGTACAAGAAAAATCAGCGTTGCTGTAGCCGCGCCTCTTGTGAGGCGCGTTACTATGGGATCCCTTTCCTGCTTTCCGATCCACATCAACCGTAGATTACGCGGATTCAGAGAAATCGGTAAAAAAGCAGGAAGCGAGAATACGGATCTCGATTTTGTAAATTCTGTCCATTCTGTCTGAGTTTTCCTTTCCTGGTTTCCTGCTTTCCTGATTCGTTCTTGATTGGAATCGGGGCGCCTCCTTCGGCTTCGCTCAGGACAGGCTCAGGTCGCGCCCTACCAATTTTGCATCGCCTCGATTTGTCTTAGATTGCCCATAATGGCCGATAAGCCGTCAAAACTAAAGATTGCCGACCGCGAGTTCACGTCGCGCCTGATTGTTGGCACGGGAAAATTCGCGTCCAACGAGTTGATGCGCGACGCGCTGATCGCCAGCGGAACCGAGCTGGTAACAGTGGCGTTGCGGCGCGCCGATCTTTCGGGCAAACATGATCCGTTTGCGAACATTCTCGATTTTGTCGATCCGAAACGTTTCCTTCTTTTGCCGAACACCAGCGGCGCGCGCAACGCGGAGGAAGCCGTGCGGCTCGCGCGACTGGCGGCAAGCGCAGGTTTGCCTAAGTGGATCAAGCTCGAGATTCATCCGGATCCGCGCTATTTGCTGCCTGATCCTGTGGAGACATTGGCGGCTGCGGAAATTCTGGTGAGGGAAGGATTCACTGTTCTTCCCTACATCAATGCCGATCCGGTTTTGGCGAAACGATTGCAGGACATCGGGACGGCCACAGTGATGCCGCTGGGTTCACCGATCGGCAGCAATCGCGGGATCGAGGCGCGTCCGCAGATCGAGATCATTATCGAACAAGCGACAGTGCCCGTCGTGGTCGATGCCGGGCTGGGCGCGCCCAGTCACGCAGCCGAAGCAATGGAAATGGGCGCCGACGCCGTCCTGGTCAACACAGCAATCGCAATCGCTTCCGATCCCGTTCGCATGGCAAAAGCATTTAAGAAGGCCATCGAAGCCGGACGCGAAGCGCGCGAGATCGGCTTAGCAGAAAAACTCAGCATCGCGGCGGCGACCAGTCCATTGACTGGGTTTCTGTCCAAATGAATCTCAGCCGTATTAGGCCCAAAAAATACGCCTTTGAAGGCGCAATAATTTGGCCGAATTCTCGTTAGGCGTATGAGAACGCACATCTGGAAAGTCATCCGCGCAGTCATATTCGGATGGGGCGTCGTATCGCTGCTCGGCGCGATTGGGGTCGGCGCGCTTCTTTTCTATCAGCTCGGCCCAGGCAATCGCGACAAAGACGACTCCGCGTCAGTTCGTGACGTGCGCTTCGTTCTGAATTGGTGCGGGCTTGGCGATCAACGCATCGAAAAGGTGCTTCATAGTCACGTTTCCGGTCGCTCATTCACCGGCGACTATCTCGACGCGTATGCGATCAAGATTTCTCGCGTGGACATAAGTGAGCTTGCCGCTCCGGCAGATGATGCACGTTGGTATCGTGGTGATTCGCTGCCCAAGGTTGTCGACGACGCGGTGAGTTTCGTTAGCGGCTCGCTTCATGAGCTTCCGTGGTTTCCATCGCCGGTAGAACTGAGAAGCTCGCAGTTCTATGTGTATCCTTGGAGCATTTACTGTCACGGCACCAGAGCTACAGCAGCAGAGCTCATCTTTGTTCGCCCCGCTGACAACATGGTGTTCTACATCGGGAGCAAGACATGAATACGCCTAACCAATCGATGGAGCGAACGGCCACCCGTTGTGCGTTCACGTCTTGTGTCACTAGAACCCCTTTACCACGAGCAACGCGCGTTCTCGGTGGCCGTCGCTCATCTTCGTCTCGTTAGGCCGAACATTGAATTTGTATGCGCGGAGTTCGGATTAGCTACCTGATAGAGTACCCAGAATACATCCCGCAATTGGCGCAATGGCTCTTTGAATGTTGGGGGTCTATTCTTGGCGAACAAACCCCTGAGGCTCGAGTCAAAAAACTAAAGGCGCATATGAATCGAGATAATCTGCCTATTGCGTGGGTCGCGCATGCGAATGGACAACTTCTCGGAACTGCCGCCCTTCGCGTGAATGATCTTGAAGGGCGCGAAGACCTGACTCCCTGGCTCGGCGGAGTATTTGTCGGCTCGGATTTTCGTCGCCGGGGTATCGGTGCCGCACTCTGTGCCACCGTCGAGGAAGCGGCTCGGTCGCGAGGAATACAGACTCTTTATTTATTCACGCTCGACAAGCAGGCGTGGTATTCACGCCTGGGCTGGAAAGTACTTGGCCCGTGTGTTTGGTACGAGCGGCCCGGTGACATCATGTGCAAGCAACTGCAGACCGCCTAGAGCGAGTTCGTAAGTGTTGTAGCCACCGGCCTGTGGCCGGTCCACTTCGATGGTGCTTTTCACTCTGGAGGGGAACGGCCCACAGGGCCGTTGCTACAGCGGCCACAGCTTCTTTTAACTCGCTAGCCAAGCGATCCCGCCGCGTGAAAGCGCAAATCGCCGTCGAAAATAGCGAGAAATATAGGCGGTCACAGACCGCCGCTACAGGGGCAGCGGGCGTTGTCGACCGCTACAGCGTCGTTTCGCTAACGAGCGGTCGTTCTTCTTCTGGACGAATCCGTCTGCCGCGGCGGGTTTCCTGTTGCAATCGTCTCAGGCGGCTCGACAACGCTGCTTTCGCCGCCGAACGCATCCGATCGATAAATAAAATTGCATGAAGATGATCGTGCTCGTGCTGAATCGCGCGCGCAAGAAATCCGCCAGCTTCGATCTCGATCGTGTCGCCTTCCAAAGTTTGTGCGCGCACCGCCACCGAGTGCGCCCGTTCGATGTCCCCGGTAATTTCGGGGAAACTCAAGCAACCTTCTACTCCCAATTCCGCCTCACCGCGCAGCTCGATTTCCGGATTGATCAACACCAGCGGCATCGCGCTTGTTGGATCAACATCTTTGCCATCTAATTTCAACGTGCTTGGCCGATCTTCGACTGCCGAAATATCGAGCACAGTGAGTTGCAAGGCTTCACCGATTTGCTGCGCTGCCAGGCCCACGCCATGGGCCGCGTGCATCGTCTCGATCATGTTTGCCGCCAGCTCCCGAATCCGATCGTCGATTTCCTCGATCCGTTTGCCCTTTGCCCGCAGGATCGGGTCGCCGTACTGCAAGATTGGCAGGATCATTTTTCTTCCTTGGTAAAGGCCGGTAAATTTCTCACGCCCGAGAGCTTCAACGCATCCATGATCTTTATGATCGTGCCGAAGGAAGCTTTCCTGTCCGCTTGCAGCGCAAGCGTTGATTTGCGCGCTTCGGGCAGATCGCGCACCGCGGTCTCCAGTTCGTCCACGCTTATGGCTCGTCCATCCAGCTTGATCTCGTCATTTTGATCGATGCTCACGATCACGTGCTCGAGTTCCGCCGGCAGCTTTTTTGCCGTTTTGGATTCCGGCAGATTAATCTGCACCTCGGGCTGGTCCTTCTTAAACGTCGTCGAAACGACAAAAAAGATCAGCAGGATGATGAGAATATCGACGAGCGAAACGATAATAATGAGAGGCGCCCGCCGTTTTCGCACTGCGAAGTTCATGTGCTCAAATGCACCGCGCGTTTCACGCGAGCGGCGTCGGAATCGGTAATTGTGCGGTGGGCGGCGCTTTTGCCGTTCCAAATTCGCGCGAGGAGCGGCCGTAATAGCATTTGTTGATTAGCTCCACGACGAGCGTTTCCATTTCCACCGACATCACTTCCACTTTCCTGGAAAAATAGCTGAACCCGACCAGCGTCGGTACAGCAATCGAAAGCCCGAACACGGTTGCATTCAATGCTTCGGCGATGCCGAGCGCGATCTGGCGCGTGTCCGATGCGCCTGAACTTAAACCAAGGTGCGAAAAAACATGGACCAATCCCGAAACCGCGCCGATCAAACCGAGCAACGGCGCAATGCCTACAATGACTTCGAGAATGATGAGACCTCTTTCCAAGCGCACCATCTCGTGACGCGCGCGCGTTTGGACGCATTCCACGTTTTCCGAGCGCGGTCCGCGCAAATGTTGCAGCGCGATCCGAGTGATCCGCGCCAGTGACGAAATATCGTGATGCACAAGCCGCGAGAGCCGCTCAGGGCTTTCGCCCGGTGCGAGACGCTCAATTTCCTCCTCGATTGCTGGCGGCATGATCTTTTTCTGTCGCAAGGCGAGGCCGCGCAAAATCATGACCGTCACGGACACAATCGAGCAGGCTAGGAGCGGCCACATGAAAAGACCGCCTCTCGCGAAAAACCCGAGCACGATATTCACGATTCCCGGCGTTTCGGCAATGATCCAGGCGGCGATCATCCGTTTGGAAAAATGGTGAAAGTAAATCCGTCCACTTCCAGGCCTTCGGGAGGCAACTTGTCTGCGATGTCCTCCGGGATGGGAGGAAGATGCGCTTCCAGTACCGATTGCACGCAAACGTTCGCGAATGCCTCGTTCGAGCTGTTCTCAGTGATTTTGAGGTCCTTCACGCGTCCGCTTCGATCAACATTAAATCGAAGCCTTAGTGTCCCGATGGTAATTAAATCACGCTTCTGACCTTCGTACGTATACCAGCGCGACCCGATTGAATCTGCCACGATCTTTTGATAGCGACCGAGCGGTGTGCCTAAAGCATTCACAGCGGAAATCCCGTGATTGGTGATGTTACCCGCGATTCGGGTCCGCTCCTTCAAGCGCCGATACGCAGACTGCGCTTGCGATGGCGCAGTCGAGGACTCGGGGGCGGCAGTTGGCCTTTGAGTCAGTAAAGCAAATTGTTCGGCAGCTGTCATCGGGCCGGATTCCGGAGCAGCGATCTGTTTGTCTTGCGATGCAACGCTCGACTGCTGCGGTTGCGCTCCCTTTGTTTCCAGCGAATACGGGTTTGTCTCCAGATCCATAAACGGCCGATCTTTCCCCGTCTGCGACGGCAACGGCAATTCACCAGCGGCAGCCAGCTCGCTTGCTCCGATTGAGTTGGCGTTTGATTCGAATGTTTTCTCCTTCGGCTCGGGTGCTTTTTTCGATTCGTCGGTTTCGATGAACGCCGAATTCTTCGGCACCAGCGACGCCGGTGACAGATCCATGAGGGTGAGTTCGGCGGGCTTTTCCTCAAACGGAACAGAGGGCGAGAAGACGCCGCTGAAGGCAGCTAGCAAGAACGCTACCGCAAGGTGAATTGCGATCGCCGCGAGCAGCGCCCACAAAACCGTTCGCGCATCGTATTCATGGTCCCGAAAACTTTTGGGGTTGCCCGGCTGGGCGAGCATAATGTCAGCCGTTGTCATAAGAGCAGTCTCTTAGTGGTAAGAAAGATTCAGGCTCAGCGCTTTTCAGCTTAAGGCTGCAACAGTATCCCAGCCTCGCGGCACTGACAACTTGAGGGCTGCGCAAGCCTTATTCCCTATTCTTGCTCTTATTCTTGCTCCCATTGACGCGTGCGTAATGAAACAAGTACTGCTGCGCATAACCGCCGTGTTGGCCAAAATAGGTTCCGGAAAATTCACGTAACTGTTGCGCTGCGATTTTCTTTCGACGCGAAAAATAATGCTGTCTCAGAACCCGCTCGATCCAGACGTCGATCGGGAATGCCCGCAGCCGCTCGTAAGCAAAGAGCATCACACAATTTGCGATTTTCGCGCCCACGCCGGGCAATGCGCATAAGTGTTTTCCAAGCTCGGCATCGGAAAGCGCCGACCATGCTTCCAGATTACATTCGCCGGAGCTGACCAGCTGCGCAGTCGCACGCAGGTTTTTCGCGCGGTAACCGAGCGCGCATTCGCGTAATTGCCTCTCGGAAGCTCGCGCAATCCGCTGCGCAGATGGGAATGTGTAGCACATATGGTCATCGAGATTACTCCGGTCACCGAAGCGGTTCCGGAGTGCCGCCGAGATTTGGCGAATATGCGCCACCTGTTTCATCGAGGAACAAATGAACGTGGCCAGGCATTCCCATTTCGGCTGCCGAATGATCCGCAAGCCGCGACAAAAATCGCGCGCAACTGTCATAATGGGATCGGCCGAGAACGAGGCGCAGATTTGTGCCAAAGGATGATCGAGCGCGAAGTAATGCGACACGATTCTGGGGAGCACATGCGTCTCGCGTGCCGGTGAAGCCTGCCTTGAGCGAAGCCGAAAGGGCGTCGCGCCGCAACGAACTTTCAAAACGCTACCGCCTTGTTCTACGTAAACCGGCAAATCCCCAATGGTCCCCACAAATCCACCGCCGACCTTTTGCCAATGAAAGACCTGGCCGGAATCCAGCGTCATCGCGAGATCAAAGTCTGGTGCTGAAATCTCGATCATTTTCACTTGCCACAGATTAACACGGATGAAACACGGATGACGAATGAGCCGAAGGAAATCTTTATCTGTGTAAATCTGTGTTCATCTGTGGCTAACTATGCGCCGACATGGACAGCCGGCTCGCAATCGATAGCGCGGTTTTGCTGCTCTACTTCATCATCATCATTTCCATCGGCCTTTACATGGGCCGGAAGGAAGAAAATCTCAAAGATTTCGCGCTCGGTGGCCGTGCGATTCCGTGGTGGGCCGTGCTTGCCTCGCTCATTGCCGCCGAAACGAGCGCTGGCACGTTTTTCGGCGCACCCGGCGAAGGGTTCACTCTACGCAACTACACTTATCTTCAACTCGCTCTCGGCACGATCATCGCGCGCGTTCTTGTCAGCTACATTTTCATCAAGCCCTATTACGACTACAAAGTCTATTCGATCTACGAATATCTCACCGCGCGCTTCGGCGTGCCGACGAAAAACGCGGCCTCTGCCGTTTTCATGGTGACGCGGCTGCTCGCGTCCGGCGCGCGGTTGTATTTCGCCGCCATCGCGCTCGCTCTGGCTTACGAAATGATCAGTGGCGCGAAGCCGGACCAAAGGGAAACGCTTTTCATCTATATCGGATCGACCATCGCGATCGTTATTCTCACCGCCATTTACACCACGCTCGGCGGAATCAAAGCCGTTATCTGGACGGATCTCATCCAAGCTTCGATCATGATTGGCAGTGCGCTGGTCGCCCTCGCTTTGCTCTATTTAGCCATTCCCGGCGGCTGGGACGAAATCGTCACACGGCATGGAGGTTTTCACTTTTCTGATTTCATCACCAGCGGCCTGGATCCTGCAAAGCACGGCTGGCAAAAAATCGTCGGTATGTTCGCCATTGAATACACGATCTTTGCCGGTCTGTTCGGGTCCACGTTCATCACCATGGGGACGCATGGCACCGACCAGGACATGGTGCAACGGATGTTGACTGCCCCCGATGTCCGCCGCAGCCGGCGCTCAGTTATTCTTTCTGGACTCGCCGATATCCCAATCGCTTTTACCTTCATCAGCATAGGCCTTCTTCTCTGGGTTTACTATCAAGCGCATCCGGATCCTACTCTGCCGAAAACGCCCAACGAAACCTTTTGCCATTTCATTTTGTACCAGATGCCGGTCGGAATGCGCGGGCTGTTAATCGCCGGAATTTTCGCTACGGCAATGGGCTCGTTAAGCACCGCGCTAAATGCCCTGGCCACGAGTTTCACCCGAGATTGGTACGAGCCCTACCTTAATCCCGGATCGACCAGCGAACAAAGCTTGCGCGCAGTTCGCTGGGCCACGGTCTGGTTTGCTCTCCTAATGATCATCGTGGCTTCGGCCACTTCGTATTGTGTGATTGTCCGGCCCAATCTGCGCATTATTCCCATCGCGCTCGGCATTTTCGGGTACACCTACGGTTCGCTGCTTGGAGTTTTTTTCTGTGGAATCTTTACCAAACGCCGCGGCAATAATCTCGGTAACATTCTCGCGATGATCATCGGCTTTGTCGTCGTCGCGATCCTGAGCGGTCTGCCTAACAACATCGCCGGCATTTTCGGCGGAAAACTCTACCCGCAGCCGAGCTGGCTGCCGGTGATGGAGTTTCCCTGGTGGATCTGCTTCGGCACCATCGTCACTTTCTGCGTGGCGATCCTTTTCAAGACCGGCCGCGAACATCGCCCAGGTGTCGCTTGACGGCGGTGGATAATTACCGGATGCGTAACAGCAGTTTTTACGCAAAACTTAACGATTGAAATCCCATGCCTCACGTCGTCACCGAGAAATGTAACGAATGCAAGTTCACCGATTGCGTAGAGGTCTGCCCGGTCGCGTGCTTCTATGAAATGGACAACCAGGTGGTCATTCACCCGGAAGACTGCATTGATTGCATGGCATGCGTAGAGGTATGCCCGGTGCACGCCATCTATGCCGAGGCCGACCTCCCTGTGGAATTCACGAAAGACATCGAGTTCAACGCGGTCCAGGCGAGGCAGATCAAGGACTCGGGCGTGGAGGCCATTACCGCGAAAAAGGATGCTCTGCCCGGCGCGCTGGAGCGAAAAAAGGCGCTGGGTTATTGAGCGATCAGATGCGGCTGACACAGCCGCCGCTACAACTTTTTCTCCTTTGCCAAGTTGATTCCCAAATCGCGCAGTTGGCGCGGATCCACGTCCGCAGGCGACTGCGTCATCAGGTCAATGCAGCGATTATTTTTCGGGAAGGCCATCACGTCGCGGATGCTTTGTTCGCCGCAGATCAGCATAACGAGGCGGTCGAGCCCGAGGGCGATGCCGCCGTGCGGCGGCGCACCTAGACGCAGCGCACGGAACAAATGACCAAACTGCGATTGCCGATCTTCCGGCCGTATCCCGAGCGCTTCGAACATTTTCTCCTGCAGCTCGGGCTCGTAGATTCGCATGCTGCCGCCGCCGATTTCGACGCCGTTCAGAACGACGTCGTACGCCTCGGCGCGAACATCCGGGAATTTCTTCGCTTCAAATAACGGCATGTCTTCGGCTTTCGGTCGCGTAAACGGGTGATGCATGGCGTTCCATTTATTTTCCTCCGCACTCCATTCGAAGAGCGGAAAATCTTTGACCCAAAGAAAATCCCAGTCCGAGCCGGACGGGCGATTAGCAATCAAATTTTGCATTTCGGCTACACGTAGCCTGATTCGCCCGAGCACTTCACATGCGATTTCCCACTTGTCGGCGCCGAAGAAAACGCAGTCGCTTTCTTCAGTATTGAGCTTCGATTGCAACGCAGCCTTCTCGGCATCAGCGAAAAATTTCACGATCGGCGATTTCCATTCACCGTTTTCGATCTTGATAAAGGCGAGCCCTTTCGCGCCGTGCAACTTTGCAATCTCCGTGAGCTCATCGGCCTGTCCGATGGTGATTCCTGCAAAGCCTTTCGCGTTAATCGCTTTCACCACGCCGCCTGCATCGAGCGCGCTGCGGAAAACTTTGAAACTGCTTTCCCGAAAAATTTCGCCGAGATCGAAAAGTTCCATTCCAAATCGACGATCCGGTTTATCACTACCGTAGCGGCTGACCGCTTCTCGATACGTAAGCCGATCAAAGGGCGTCTTGATGTCGAGCTTGAGTGCTGCCTTAAAAATTGCCGCCAGCATTCCTTCGGTAACGGCGAAGATGTCCTCCGGCGTAACGAACGACGCTTCGATGTCGATCTGCGTAAACTCCGGTTGCCGGTCGGCGCGCAAATCTTCGTCGCGAAAACATTTCGCGATCTGAAAATACTTTTCCACGCCCGCGACCATGAGCAGTTGTTTGTATTGCTGCGGCGCCTGCGGGAGGGCGTAAAATTTTCCCGGCGTGATTCGGCTTGGCACCAAAAAGTCACGCGCGCCTTCCGGCGTGCTCTTGGAGAGAATGGGCGTTTCGACCTCGACGTACCCCTGGCTATCGAGATAATCGCGTGTCGCCTTCGCCACGCGATGACGCATCCGCAGATTACGCGCGAGACGTGGCCGGCGAAGATCGAAATACCGGTGCGTCATTCGCAAATCTTCATTCTGCGGCTCGGCGTCGATCGGGAACGGCAGCGTGTCGGCCCGATTCAAAACGCGCAGCGCGCTTGGAATGATTTCAATGTCGCCAGTGGCGAGGTTCGGATTTTCCGTTCCCGGCAAGCGCGCCGCGACGTGACCCGAGACTTGGATCACGTCTTCGCCGCGCAACGCATGCGCCTGCTTCGCAAGCTCCGCGTTTTCTTCGGGGCGAAAAACGACCTGCGTCAACCCTTCGCGGTCGCGCAGATCAATGAAGATCACTCCGCCATGATCGCGCGTGACATTGACCCAACCGGCAAGTGTGACTTCCTTGCCGATGTCGCTCTTGCGAAGTGAATTGCAGTCGTGTGTGCGAAACATGGTCAGGCAGAACTGCCGATGTTGAAGAATTTTGCGACGCTGTCCAGCAACGCACTATGATCAATGAGCGATTCTTCTCGCGTAGGGAGATTCTTCACTTTCACTTGTGGCCATTCATCGCCGTAAAGGAGTGCAAGCGCCGCGCCTGCCTCTTCGGCGGTTTGGAATTGACGGGCTACTTTCGTCGGCGTGAGCGGGTAATCGACGCGGTAGCCGCGGTCGCGAAGTTGCTGGGTTTGTCTAAGCGCGTCACCACGGCGTTCTTCCTTTGCGATCACGGCGTAGATGTCGATTTTGCGATCGCTCGCGATTGTTTTCTGCATCGCTGCTCGAGCGTGCGGCGTTTCATTGATCAGTTCGCCCAAGACGACGTCGCCCATGGCGAAGCCCAGTGCGGGAAGTGAAACCGCACCGTCGCTTAGCAGATTGATCAAGTTGTCATAACGGCCGCCGCCAGCGATGGCGCGAAATTTTCCGGCGCGGTCAAAGACCTCAAATACGATGCCGCTGTAATAAGCAAGACCGCGGACGATGCCGACATCGATTGCTACGAAATCGACAAGGCCGCGACCGCGTAGGCCATCGACGAGTTTGTCGAGTTTTTCGCTTTTGCCGCCGTTTTTCAAAATCGCAAACACTGGCTCGGCGAGCTTGCCAAGTTTCTCAGCCGTTTTCTCACGCGGCTCGCGGCCGAATCTGTCGATGGCCTGCAGCAATTCGTCCCAGCGATCTTCCGGCACGTTTCGCTCACGGAAAAAGTCAGTCCAGAAATCGCGGTCGCTGATTCGGACAACGAACTCTTTTTCGGTAAACCCGAACGTACGTAGGATGTCGATACAGAGCGCAACCAACTCAATATCTGCGGCAAGATCGGCTTCACCGATAATATCGCAATTGAGCTGAAAATGTTCGCGCAACCGCCCCCGCTGCTGTTTTTCGTACCGGAAGAACTGGCCGATGGAGAACCATTTGAGCGGTTTCTTGAATTCGCGTTCGTGCGCGGTGACCACGCGCGCGAGGGTAGGCGTCAACTCGGGCCGCAGCGCGACTTCGCGGTCGCCCTTATCTTTGAAATTGAAAAGTTGCTCGACAATTTCCGCGCCGCTTTTCTTGCTGTAGAGAGCTGTCGTCTCGAGCACGGGACCTTCCCATTCTACGAAGCCATAGCGGCGCGCGACCTCGCGCCAGCGCGCAAATATGTAATTGCGCCTGGCGCATTCCTCGGGCAGGAAATCACGAAAGCCAGGGAGCGACTGCATAACCATTGCGTTGGCCCTAGACATCCTGTAGCCGCCTCGCTGTGTCGAGGCGCTTTGCCTGCGCGGCCACCGAGCACGGCGACAGAGCACCGTGGCTACAACTTCGTTTACGTCTGCTGAGACGACCGCGCGAGGCTGAATTTACGATATCAGGGCATAACCGAAGAAACTCCGGTCTTAAAGAGCCGGTGACATATATCTTGGAGAACATCCATTTAATCAAAGCAGAGGCACAAATATGAAACAAACCAGATTAGCGAAAATATTGGCCATAGGCGCGCTTTGCGCGGTAGCGCTGGGTATGGCGCTGGCACAGACTACAACGACCACAACTACGACAGACCCTGTGACAGGCACGACAACAACTCAGCAGGCAACAACCAGTGCGGCGGGCACGATCGTGACCTACACGCCGGACTCGGACTATATCATGTTTCGACCGGCGCCGGATGCGGCCCCGGTCCGGTATTACTATACCAGGGATACGACGATTCTCGATCCGGAAGGCCACGTTGTTACGTGGTCGGCCGTTCGTCCAGATGTGCCGGCCACTGTGTATTATTCCACTGTGGGCGAGAGAGTAGTGGTGCGTAAAATCGCGCTCGCACAGCCTGCCACAATCAAGCGCGAGGAAACGACTACCACCATAACGACGAAACCGTAATCCTTGCCGCTAAATTAAAAGCGCCCGTGAGAAATATCCCGGGCGTTTTTTTTGTACGCGACAAGAAAATGCAGCCAAGCCCGTGGAAAGCGACAGGGCACTGCCGCACTCCAAAACGTGGCCGTGATTCAACGCTCAATATCGCGCTTGCGTTTTGGAGCGCGGCGCTGCTGCTCCGCTTTTGATGGCGTATCGATTCCCGCGTAAATTCGCAGCCGGATGGCTGCATCAAGAAGACAGAAACCGGATTTGCAGAAGAAAGTGCAGGAAGTACCGCACAGGCCTGGCGTGTACCTGATGCGCGACCGATTTAATCGCGTCATATACGTGGGCAAGGCGCGCGACCTGCGCAAAAGAGTGAGTTCATATTTCCTGCCGTCCAAACTGGCGCAAGCAGATCTAAAGACGCGCGCCATGCTGGAGGCGACGTGGGATTTTGAAACTCACACTGTTCGCAGTGAAGCGGAATCCATTTTGCTGGAAGGCAAATTGATCAAGGAATATCGGCCGCGTTACAATATTTCCTTTCGGGACGACAAGCGCTTCCTCGTGGTCAGAGTTGACCTTTCGGAAGAATGGCCGCGTTTTCGCCTGGCCCGATTCAAAAAGGACGATGGCAGCCGCTACTTTGGCCCGTATGCCCATGCGGGAGCGCTACGGCAGACATTAAATTTCATGCGCAAAAAATTCGGGGTGCTCACCTTTGGCCGGGGCGCGCCAACGGAGCGAGAATTGAAATCCTCGACCTATCAGGTGCCGGTGCGTTTGAGCGAGATCAGCGCGGAGCAATACCGCGACCGCGTCGCGCAGGCGTGCGAGTTCCTCGAAGGCAAATCGCGCGAGATGATCGCGGCACTCGAGGAACAAATGCAGAAGGCTGCCGAGAAAATGGATTTCGAAAAAGCGGCGGAATTGCGCGACATGGTCGAGGATTTGCGTGACACGACGAAGCCAACACGGCGGTTTACGCGTGGTAGTTTGCCGAGCACAGTCGATCCCATCGCAGATGTGCGGGAGTTGGCGGACGCGCTGCGTTTGCCGCGCCTGCCGCGGATAATGGAATGCTTCGATATCTCGAACATTTCCGCGACGCACGTGGTTGCGTCGATGGTTTGTTTCCGGGACGGCGCGCCGGACAAGAACAACTACCGGCGCTATCGGGTGCGCACTGTCGAGGGACAGGACGATTTTGCCAGCATGGCGGAAGTCGTGCGACGGCGCTATTCGCGGATTCTTCTCGAAGCGCGAGCGTCAAACTCCGAGGCGGCAGAGTTTTCGCAGGAGGCGGCTGTCGAGGGGCTGCGGCGGTTAGAACAGCAAACGCCCAACGCTCGACATCCAACGTCCAACGCCCAATTAGAAGAGCGCAGATTGCCAGCGCCGGTTCGTTTGCCGGACTTAATCATTGTCGATGGCGGAAAAGGCCAGCTCTCGGCTGCTTGTCGTGAATTGCAGCGATTAGACTTGCATGATCTTCCCATCATCGGCCTGGCGAAGGAACGCGAGGAGATTTATCGGCCGGGCCGGGCGTTGCCATTGCGCCTTCCCATGGATTCGCCTGCATTGCGATTGCTTCAGCGCATCCGCGATGAGGCCCATCGGTTCGCCAACGCATATCACCAGCTACTCATGAAAAAACGCGTCGAAGAAAGCATTCTCGATGATTGCCCCGGTGTGAGCCAGAATCGGAAAAACTTATTGCTGCGGCGATTTGGCTCGGTGAGTCGTCTGCGCAAAGCGAGCGTCGAAGAAATTGCCGTCACGGAAGGAATTGGCCGAAAGCTGGCCGAGGAGGTGCATCGATTCCTGCAAAGCCATTGATTTATCCGCAGATGTCGCAGATTAACGCAGATTAAAGCTGAAATGAAGTCTGCCCGAATGTGTGGAAATCTGCGCTGCAATGGACGCGAAGCGACGGCCAGGCTTTCAAATCTGTGGATCGCCTTGTGCCTCTTAGCCCTGGCTGCGGCAACGCAAGCACAAACGCTGGGGCCCGCTCCGGCAGCGAGTCCAAGTGCTTCGCCGGAAGAAGAGACGATCATCCCCACTTTCGAGACGCAAAAACTTGCGCGCACTTACATTCTCGATGTTCCCGCACCACGCGGGCAAATCACAGACCGCAATGGCGCACCGCTGGCGCAAAACCGGCTTACTTACAATCTGGTCATTAATTTTCCAACGCCTCTGGATTTTTCGGATGCGCAGACGCTCAGCTACACAAGGGAAAAGATAGATGAGGCAGCGAAATCAATTGGACGCAGATTCCGGATTTCCGATGAGACGATCCTGCGTCACTACCGCAATCGGGGAATCATGCCGTTCGAGATCGCACAGAATCTTAGCCCGCAGGAATACGAAAACATCAAAGACGCGCTGCCGGCCGGCATGATGGTGCGGCCCATTTACGTGCGGGTTTACCCGAACGGGAAACTCGCCGGACAGGTCATCGGTTACACCGGTAAGACCGGGCGAAATCCCGACGGCATCGTCGATAATCACGAAACGCTCTGGCCGGAAACAGAGGGACGCGAGGGACTGGAGCAAACCTTTAACGAGATGCTCACAGGCAAGCACGGCGAATACAAACTGACTTTCGA
>WNGA01006886.1_pt1 | contig 16017 bp, 16 predicted proteins | sample 5400061 | NCBI WGS metagenome assembly WNGA01 (sample SAMN13153366, study PRJNA577476) | soil metagenome | isolation source: 100 cm soil or saprolite under grassland replicate 2 | place: USA:California | collected 2016-06-15
GGCGTCATCGGGCTCCTCAACATCCAGTTCGCGATCAAGAACGAGCAGGTCTTCGTCCTCGAGGTGAACCCGCGCGCGTCCCGCACCGTCCCCTTCGTCTCCAAGGCCATCGGCGTGCCGCTGGCCAAGCTCGCCACCAGGGTCATGCTCGGCGCGACGCTCCGCGACCTGGGCCTGACGCGGGAGCGGGAGGTGAAGCACATCGCCATCAAGGAGGCGGTGTTCCCCTTCATCAAGTTCCCCGGCGTGGACGCCGTGCTCGGCCCGGAGATGAAGTCCACCGGCGAGGTCATGGGCATCGACCGCGACTTCCGCAAGGCCTACGTCAAGTCGCAGCTCTCCGCGGGGTCGCCGCTGCCCACCTCGGGCAAGGTCTTTCTCTCCGTCAAGAACCGGGACAAGCGCGCCCTGCTCCCGATCGCCAAGCGACTGGCGGAGATGGGCTTCTCCCTCGTCGCGACGTCGGGCACGGCGAAGCTCCTGTCGCGGCAGGGCATGACCGTCGAGACGATCCACAAGGTCGCCGAGAGCTACCGGCCCAACGTCGTGGACCTGATGAAGCGGGGGGACATCGCGCTCGTCTTCAACACCCCGGAGGACGGGCGCGCGCGGAAGGACTCCTCGATCATCCGCCGCACCGCCGTGACGCAGAACATCCCCTACTACACGACGGTGGACGGCGCCCAGGCGGCGGTCGGCGGCATCGAGGCGCTGCTCAAGGGGGAGATCGCCGTCCGGGCGCTCCAGGAGTACCATGCCGACAGCTGATCCCAAGGACCGCCTCATCGTCGCCCTCGACGTGGAGACGCTCGGCGGCGCGATCGGTCTCGTGGAGCGCCTCGCGGGGCTCGTCACGCGGTTCAAGATCGGCTCTCAGCTCTTCACGGCGGCGGGGCCGGCCGCCGTCGAGGCCGTCCGCAAGCGCGGCGGCGAGGTCTTCCTCGACCTCAAGTACCACGACATCCCCAACACCGCGGCCGGCGCCGCGCGGGAGGCCGCGCGCCTGGGGGTGTTCATGTTCAACGTCCACGCCGCCGGCGGCCAGGCCATGATGCGGGCGGCGGCCGAGGCGGCCGCCATCGGGTCCGGCGGGCGGCGGCCGCTCGTGATCGCCGTCACGGTGCTCACCAGCCTGGACCGGGCGGCGCTCGGTCGCGAGCTCGGCGTGCCCTCGTCGGTGGAAGGGCATGTCCTCCACCTCTGCCAGCTCGCGCGTGAGGCGGGGCTCGACGGGTGCGTGGCCTCGGCCGGCGAGATCCGCGCCGTCCGGAACAATCTCGGCGCCGGGTGGGTCATCGTGACGCCGGGCGTGCGGCCGGCGGGCAGCGCCGCCGATGACCAGTCGCGCATCGCCACCCCCCAGGCGACCGCGCGCGCGGGCGCGCACTACCTCGTGGTCGGGCGCCCCATCACGGCCGCCGCCGATCCCGTCGATGCCGCCCGGGCCATCCTCGCGGAGATCGGGGCGTGAGCGGCCACGCGACGCTGATCCGGCGGCTCTTCGAGATCGGCGCCATCCGCTTCGGCGAGTTCACGCTCAAATCCGGCATCCGGTCGCCGTTCTACATCGACCTGCGCGTGGTCATCTCGTTCCCCGACGTGCTCGGGCGCATCGGCGCGCTCATCGCGGCCGAGGTCGCCCGTTGCGGCGCGGACCGCATCGCCGGCATCCCCTACGCGGGACTGCCGCTCGCGGTGGCGGCGAGCCTGGCCGCCGGGCTGCCGTTGATCTATCCGCGTCGCGAGGAGAAGGGGTACGGCACGCGCCGGCGCATCGAAGGGCTCTTCGCGCCGGGCGAGCGCATCGTCCTGATCGACGACATCATCACCGACGGGGCGAGCAAGTTCGAGGCGATCCAGCCGCTCGAAGAGGCCGGGCTCGTCGTCAAGGACCTCGTCATCCTGATCGACCGGGAGCAAGGCGGCCGCGAGCTGCTCGCGTCCAAGGGCTACACGCTCCACTCCGTTCTGACCATCTCGCAGTGCTTCGACGACTGGGAGCGCTCGGGGCTGGTCGACGCGGGGCTCCTCCAGCGCTGCCGCGACTTCCTTCAAGCCACGCGGCGCGCGTGATGCCGTCCTTCACCGACGGCCTCGGCGAGGTGCTGGTGGACCAGGCGACGGTCCAGGCCGAGGTGGCGAAGCTCGCCGCGCGGATCTCGAAGGACTACGCCGACAAGCGACTGCATCTGGTCGGCGTCCTCAAGAGCTCGACCGTCTTCCTGGCCGACCTGATGCGGGCCCTCACCGTCCCCGCCACCCTGGACTTCATCTCCGTCGTGCCCTACGGCGAGGTGACGGCGTCGGGCGTGGTGCGCATCCGCAAGGACCTCGACGAGCCCATCGAGGGCAAGGACGTGCTCGTCGTGGAAGGCATCTGCGCGAGCGGGCTGACTCTGTCCTACCTCCTGCGCAACTTCCAGACCCGCAACCCGGCGTCGCTCAAGGTCTGCGCCTTCGTCGCCAAGCAGCGCAAGGGACCGGCCTACCTGCGCCCGGACTACGTGGGGTGCGAGATCCCCGATGTCTGGGTGGTGGGGTACGGCCTGGACTGGGAGGAGCACTACCGCAACCTCCCCCACATCGCGCGGCTCGCGTAGGACTGTCGGCAGGTGGGCGGGCCAAACACATTGACAGCAAAGGGCTTTTGGGGTTATCGTCCGGTGATGGCAGGGCTTTCACTCCCCCGCGCCGGGCGGCTCAAGGGCCTTCATGATTCGTAGCATGACCGGGTATGGCCGGGCCGAGGTGGCGGGAGCGCGCCTGGCGCTATCGGTCGAGTGCAAGTCGGTCAACCACCGGCACCTGGACATCGCTCTCAAGCTTCCCCGCGCCATCGGCACTCTCGAGGCCGACGCCCGCCGGCTCGTCCAGTCGGCGGTGGCGCGCGGCCGCGTCGACGTCAGTGTGAGCGTCAACCCGATTGCGGGCGGCACCTTGAACCCGCTCTCGGTGAACCTGACCCAGGCGCGGGAGTACGCCGAGATCGCACGGCAGGTGGCGGAGGAGCTCAGCCTGGGGGGCGGACCCACCCTCGGCTGGCTGCTCGAGCAGCCCGGGGTGATCCTGCGCGAGGCCGAGCCAACGCTCTCGGCCGAGGAGAGCTGGTCCCTGCTGGAACAGGCCTTGAGTCGAGCGCTCGGCGAGCTCCAGGCGCGGCGTGAGGCGGAGGGGGAGGCGCTCGGCCAGGAGCTCCTGGCCCTCCACAAGGGGCTGGTGGCCCACGTCGAGGCAATGGCCGAGCTGGCGCCCGCCGCCGTGGAACGGCGAGCGGCCCGACTCAGGGCTCGCATCCAGTCCCTGCTCGGCGAGGCGTCGCTGGACGAGGGTCGGATCGCGACCGAGGTGGCGGTGTGGGCGGAGAAGACCGATATCACCGAGGAACTGGCGCGGCTCCGGGCCCACCTGGAGCAGTTCGCCCTCCTCCTGCGGGCGGGGGGCACGGTCGGCCGCACCCTCGACTTCCTGGTGCAGGAGATAAACCGGGAAGTGAACACGGTGGGCTCCAAGGCCGACGACCTCGAGATCTCGCAGGCCGTGATCGCCGCCAAGAGCGCCCTCGAAAAGCTGCGCGAGCAGGCGCAGAACATCGAATGACGCACCCGATGAAGCATGAAGGCACGACGAAGCATGACGAAGTCGATCGGGCCGGCGGAAGTCGGGCCAAGTGACGAGTCAGACGAGGCCCGAGGGAGCCAGCGGCCCGAGGCGTACGTCGGTGTACGTTGAGGGTCGCTGGCGACCGAGAACGAAGTATGACGAAGTCAATTGGGCCGACGCATGGAGCTGATCAAGAGGCGTGGCACCTTGGTCGTGGTCTCGGCTCCATCGGGAGCGGGCAAGAGCACGCTCTGCCACGAGGTGCGCTCCCTGATCCCGGACCTCTACTACTCCGTGTCCTACACCACGCGGGCGCCGCGGCCGGGCGAGATCAGGGGGACGGACTTCCACTTCGTCACCGAGGCCGAGTTCATCGCCATGCGCAACCGGGACGAGTTCGCCGAGTGGGCCGAGGTCCACGGGCATCTCTACGGCACGCCGGCACGGGCTCTGGAGGGAGCGCTCGGGCGGGGGCTCGATGTGCTCCTCGACATCGACACGCAGGGGGCTCGCCAGCTGCGGCAGCGGTATCCGGAGGCGGTCTCGGTGTTCATCATGGCCCCATCCGTGGCGGAGCTGGAGGCCCGCCTCCGGGAGCGGAAGAGTGACGCGCCGCGGGAGATCCAGCGCCGGCTCTCGCGGGCGCGCGAGGAGATCACGGCCTGGCGGCAGTACGACTACCTGATCATCAACCGGGACGTGAAGGAGGCCGTGGACCAGCTCGCGAGCATCATCCAGGCCGAGCGGTGCCGCACGAGCCGCCTCACACTCAAGTTCCCGGACGTGGAGGCGCCCGAATGATGTTCCCGTCCCTTGAAAAGTCGCTCGAGAAGGTGTCCAACCGCTACCTGCTCGTCGTCCTCGCCGCCAAGCGCGCCCGCCAGCTCAACCGCGGCGCGCAGAACCAGGTCGAGGACCGCCAGCACACCAAGCCCACCAGCGTGTCCCTGGAGGAGATCGCCCAGGGCAAGGTGGGCTACCGCGTGAAGGACGAAGACACCGCCAAGAGCTGAGGGCGGAGTGTGAGCCTCGCCGGGAAGGAGCTGATCCTCGGCGTCACCGGCAGCATCGCCGCCTACAAGGCGGTCTATCTGCTGCGCGAGCTGACGCGGCACGGCGCCGGCGTGACGGTGGTGACGACGGCGCACGCGCGCGAGTTCATCGCCCCCCTCACGTGGAGGACGCTCTCCGGCCGGCCGGTGCTCGATGACCTCTTCGATCCGCAGACGCCGGATGCCGTCGAGCACGTCGGGCTCGCCGAGCGCGTCCAGGCGATGCTCGTCGCTCCCGCGACGGCGAATATCCTCGCCAAGGCGGCTCACGGCCTGGCCGACGACTTCCTCACCACGCTGCTGCTGGCCGCGCGCTGTCCCGTGCTCATGGTGCCGGCGATGGACGGCGGCATGTGGGAGCACCCGGCCGTGGTCGCGAACGTCCGCACGCTGCGTGAGCGGGGCGTCTCCGTGCTCGAGCCCGATGCCGGCGCGCTGGCGTCGGGCCTCGCCGGCAAGGGGCGGCTGCCCGAGGTGGACGCGATCATCGAGACGCTCCTGCGGCTCCTGGCGCCGACGCGCGACCTGGCCGGCGAGCACCTCCTGGTCACGTCGGGTCCAACCCGTGAACCGATCGATCCCGTGCGCTACATCTCCAACCGGTCGTCGGGGAAGATGGGGCACGCCATCGCGACGGCCGCCCTCCGGCGCGGCGCCCGGGTGACCCTGATCGCGGGACCCACGCCGCTCTCCCCGCCGCCGGGCGCCGTGTACGTGCCCGTGCAGACCGCCGAGGAGATGCGGGAGGCGGCGCTCCACCACCTGGCATCCGCCACCATCGTGATCAAGGCGGCCGCGGTGGCCGACTACCGGGTGGCCCACCCGAGCGCCACCAAGATCAAGTCGAGGAAGGACGAGGGCATGACGCTCGAGCTCGTGGCCAATCCCGACATCCTCAAGGAGATCGCCGAGCGCCGGGGGCCGCGCTTCATCGTGGGGTTCGCGGCGGAGACCGACGACGTCCGCGCCCACGCCGCGGCCAAGCTTCGCGCCAAGGGCGTGGACCTCCTCGTGGTCAACGACGTGAGCAGGACCGGCATCGGCTTCGAGGCGGACGACAACCAGGTCGTCCTGCTCGATCGCTGGGGCGGCGCCCTGGAGCTGCCCAAGATGACCAAGCTCGAGGTGGCACGGGCAATCCTGGACCGGGCGCTGGCGCTGCGCGCCACCGCGGCCGCGGCCCCCTCGACGACCGACCGCGCCTCCCGCTAGTGTCCTGTAGCGACGGGGCGATGGACGATCCGCGAGAGGCCCTCGCCGACTGCCTGCGCGGGCTCGCCGAGACGCTGCGCCACCACCGCGACCTCGGCGTCAGGGAGATCACGCTGTCGCGCACTCCCTTCCCCGATCCGGGCGACGCGCTCCGCGAGCAGGAGCGCGCGCTCCAGGGGTGCACGCGCTGCAAGCTCTGCCGGAGCCGCACGACCATCGCCTTCGGCTCCGGAAGCGCGCACGCGCGGCTGATGGTGGTCGGCGAGGGCCCCGGCGAGGAGGAGGACAAGCAAGGCAAGCCCTTCGTGGGCCGCGCCGGGCAGCTCCTCACGCGGATGCTCGCGTCGGTGGGCTTCGACCGCGAGCGCGACTGCTACATCGCCAACGTGGTCAAGTGCCGGCCCGAGCGGAACCGGAACCCGGAGCCGGACGAGGTCGCGGCGTGCAACCCGTTCCTGATGGCGCAGCTCGACACCATCCAGCCGCTGGTGATCCTGGCCCTCGGCAACTTCGCCGCGCAGACGCTGCTCGGCACCAGGGAAGGGATCTCCAAGCTGCGGGGCAAGACGTACGAGTATCGCTCGAGCACCCTCGTGCCCACCTTTCATCCGGCCTTTCTGCTTCGCAACCCCGGCCAGGAGTTCAAGCGCATGGCCTGGGACGACCTGAAGCTGGCGCGGCGCGAGTACGAACGGCTGACGGGCGCCGCTCGAGCGCCGGCCTCCTCGTGACCGACTCCTCGCCTTCGCCGCTCGCGTGAGCACGGCGGAAGCCTCGCGCGCTTGATCTGCGACGTCGTCTTCGACCTGCCGCGGCAGCAGCCCTTCTCGTATGCGATCCCTCCCGGCATGACGCTCTACCGCGGCCAGCGCGTGAGCGCGCCGCTGCACGGCCGGTCGCGGATCGGCGTGGTCGTGGAGCTCCGCCACGGAGAGGCGACGGGGCTGAAACCGATCGAGCGGCCCGTTGAGAGCGTGGCCATCCTCTCGACGGCGGCGCTCGCGCTGGGCCGCTGGGCCGCCGAGGAAAGCCTCTCCTCCTGGGGATCCACCCTGCTCGCCCTCCTCCCGCCGGTCGCGGGCCCGGGCGGCGACGTGGTCGCGCCGCCGCCGGAGCCGCGCCCCGGCCATGCCTCGCTCACCGAGCTCTGGGTCGGCGCCGCGCGCGAAGCGCGGCTCGTCGAGCGGCTGAGGGGTGAAGCGGGGTCGGCCCTCGTCATCGCGCCCGATCGTGAAGGCGCGGCGCGCTGGGGAGCCCGGCTCGACGCCGCCCGGCTCGACAGCGGCGCGCCCGACACCGTCAGGCGGGCCGCGTGGTTCGCCGCCGGCCGGGGCCGAGCCCGCATCTCGGTGGGAACCCGGTCGGCGCTGCTGACGCCGCTCCCGCCGCCCGCCACGCTGGTGCTGCTCGACGAGCACGACGCGGCGCACAAGCCGCCCGGCCCCCCGCGCATCCACTCGCGCGATCTGCTGAGGCAGCGGGCGATGCTCGAGGGCAGCCGGCTCGTCCTGCTCTCGGCGACGCCCTCGGTGGAGAGCTGGTGGCGCGCGGATGCCCAGCAGGCCATCCGCGGCGACCTGGAGGAAACCTCCTGGCCCGAGGTCGTCACGGCCGACACCCGCGGCATCCTGAGGAATCACCCACTCACGTTGCCGCTCACACGCGGCATCGAGGACATGACCCGTCGAGGGCGACGGGTGCTCCTCGTCGTCACGCGGCGGGCGGGCGCCCTCATCTGCCCGGAGTGCGGCGGGCTGATGCGGTGCGACGACTGCGGCGTGCCGCTGGCGTTCTCCCGGGAGACGAAGGCGCTCCGCTGCCGGCTCTGCGCGAAGGCCGAGCCCTTGCCCGAGCGCTGCCCCAGCTGCGGCGGGCACCGGCTGTCTCCTCTCGGCTGGGATCCGGAGCGCGTCGAGGCGGCCGTCTCGCGGCGCTTCCCCCGGCTCACGGTCTCTCGCGCGGATCCGCGCGCCCAGGTCGTCGTCGGCACGCCGGCCGCGCTCAGGCGATTCTCCCCCGGGAGGCTCGGCTGCGTCGGCCTCGTGGCGCTGGACGGCCTCCTGAGCGTGCCCGACTTCCGCGGCGGCGAGCGCGCCTTCGCGCTCGCCTGGGCCGCCGCCGAGGCCGTGGGGCCGAACGGACGCCTCATCATCCAGACGCTGCACCCGGAGCACTACGCCGTCCGGGCCGTGAAGGAGCAGGATCGGCGGAGCTTCTACAAGCAAGAGATCCTTCTCCGCACCGAGCTGGGCTATCCCCCCTTCCGCCGCCTCTGCGCGGTCTCCGTCCGCGGCCTTCGCCCCGGCGAGGGGCGCGCCCGCATCGATGAGTGCGCCCAGGCGCTGCGCGGCATCGCCGGCCTCACGATCTATCCCCCGGCCCCCCTCGGCGCTTCCGGGGCGCGGAGCGGCCGCTGGCAATTCGTCATCAAGGGACCCGTGGAGCTGCCGCGGTTGATCGGCCCCGCGCTGGCGCCCTTCCTCACGGTGAGACGGCGGAGCGGCGCTGTGGTAGAAGTAGAGATGGACCCCGTGTCGTGACCGTCGAGGTCCCCACGGTGGGTGATGTCCCCGACCGTCGGGCGCGAGGGCGCCCCGACGGCTGATCCAAAGGAGCGGCGCCGATCATGGCGGTGTTGAGCGTGAGACTCTACGGCGATCCGGTTCTCCGGAGGGTGGCGGAACCGGTGGCGGCCGTGACAGCCGACGTCAAGAAGGTCATCGAGGACATGGTGGAGACCATGTGGCGCCAGGTGGGGATCGGGCTCGCCGCCCCCCAGGTCGGCATCTCGCTCCGGATCCTGGTGATGGATGACGGCAAGGGCGGGGCGCGCGCCCTCATCAATCCGGTCATCACCGACCGCCGGGGCAGCATCCGGGAGGAAGAGGGCTGCCTCTCGCTTCCTGGCGTCTTCGCGGAGGTGGAGCGTAGCAAGTGGATCCACGTCTCGGCGCTCGACGGCGACGCGCTCCCGATCGCCTTCGAGGCGCAGGGGCTCCTGGCCAAGGTGGTCCAGCACGAGATCGATCACCTGGACGGCGTGCTCTTCATCGACCGGCTGCCGCCGGTGACCCGTGACCGGATCAAGAAGCGCATCCAGAAAGAAGGGCTGGCGAAAGACGCGCGCCCCCACGCCTTCGCCCTCTGATCCTCCCAAGACCTCAGCCTCACCCTCCGCCCTCTCATGCGCGTCCTCTTCTACGGCACGCCCGAGTTCGCGCTGCCCACGCTCGACGCGCTGCTGGCGCGTCACCAGGTCGTGGCCATCGTCACCCGGCCCGACCGGCCCTCGGGCCGCGGGCAACGGCTCATGGCTCCTCCCGTGAAGCGGCGCGCCGAGGCCGCCGGCATTCCCGCCCTGCAGCCGGCGAGGCTGCGCGATCCGGAATGGCCCGAGCGCCTGGCCCGCTTCGATGCCGAGGTGGCCGTGGTGGTCGCGTTCGGCCAGATCCTACCCAAGGCCGTGCTCGACGTGCCCGCTCGCGGCTCGATCAATGTCCATGCCTCGCTCCTGCCGCGCTATCGCGGGGCCGCGCCCGTCGCCTGGGCCATCATCCGCGGCGAGACCGAGACCGGCATCACCACGTTCCGGATGGATCCGGGCATGGACACGGGCGACATCCTGCTCCAGGAGGCGACGCCCATCGGCCTCGAGGAGACCGCGGGTGAGCTCGGCGCGCGGCTGGCCGACCTCGGCGCCCGTGTGTTGCTCGGCACCCTCGATCGGCTCGACACCCTCGCCGCCACGCCCCAGGACCAAGCGGCGGCGACGCTGGCGCCGCGACTCAAGAAGGAGGACGGCTGGCTCCGGCTGGCGGAGCCCGCGCGCGCGCTCGCCAACCGCGTGCGCGGCTGCAATCCGTGGCCGGGCGCGGCGCTGATGGCGCCCGGTGGCAGACGCCTCCTGCTCTGGCGCGCGACGGTGGTGCCGCATCCCGGCAGCGCGCCGCCCGGCACGCTGGTCCCGACCGGGCCCGGCGCCATCGCCATCGCCACCGGCCAGGGCCTCCTCCTGCCCCGCCTCGTGCAGCCGGAAAGCCGCAGGGCGATGGAGTGGGAGGACTTCCTCCGCGGCGCGCGGCTCGGCCCCGGCGCGCGCCTCGCCGAGGTCGGCGCATGAGCCCCGTCCTCAAGGCGGGCCCGGTGTCACGCGCGCGTTACGAGGCGCTCCGCATCCTGGTCCGCGTCGAGCAGGACCGCGCCTTCGCCGACATCGCGCTCGAGCACGCGCTCGAGGAGGCAAAGCTCGATCCGCGCGATGCCGGGCTGTGCACCGAGATCGTCTACGGCACGCTCCGCTGGCGGCGCCACCTCGACTGGCGGCTCGGGCCTCACCTGAAGCGCCCGCTCGCCAAGCTCGACCCCTGGGTGCGCAGCCTGCTCCGACTCGCCGCGTATCAGCTCTTCTTCCTCGACCGTGTCCCGCACTGGGCCGCCGTGGACGAGGCGGTGAGCCTGGCCCGGCTCAAGGCGCGGACGCCGGGCCCCGCCGAGTTCGTCAACGCCGTCCTCCGCGCGCTCACGCGGGCCGGCGCGCCGCCTCCCCTCCCCGCGCTCCCGGTCGAGGCCCTCGCGACCCGCCTCTCCTTTCCCGACTGGCTCGCCTCGCGCTGGATCGCCCGCTACGGGCCCGTCGAGGGGGAGGCGCTGATGGCGGCCATGAACGAGCGCCCGCCCGTGACCGTCCGCGCCAATGCGCTGCGCGTCTCTCGCGAGGACCTGGCCCGTCGCCTCCGCGACGAGGAGCTGGCCGAGACCCGGCCGACCGCGCTCGCGCCCGAGGGGCTCGTCGTCCTCCGCGGGAACGTCGCGCAGTGGTCGGCTTTCACCCAGGGCTGGTGCACCATCCAGGACGAAGCCTCGATGCTGGTCGCCCGCCTGCTCGAGCCGCAGCCGGGCGAGCTGGTGGCGGATGCCTGCGCCGCGCCCGGAACCAAGGCCACCCATCTGGCCGAGCTGATGCGGAATCGTGGCAAGATCCTCGCGATGGACCCGCACGCGGGCCGGCTCAAGCTCCTCGCCAGGTCCGCCGCTCGACTCGGGGCGACCATCATCGAGGCGCATGCGGGTCCGGTGACGAGCTTCGCGCCCCGCTGGAAGACGCGCTGCGACCGCGTCCTGGTGGACGCGCCCTGCTCCAACGTGGGCGTCGTCAGGCGGAATCCCGACGTGAAGTGGCGGCGCACGGAGGACGATCTCGCGCGGCTGCCGGAAAAACAGCGCGGCATCCTCGCCGCCGCCGCATCGCTGGTCAAGCCGGGCGGCCGGCTCGTCTATGCCACCTGCTCCCTCGAGCCCGAGGAGAACGAGGGCGTGGTCGGCACCTTTCTCGAGAGACACCCCGAGTGGCAGGTGGACAGCCCTGCCGACTTCCCCGTGGCCCGCGACGCCGGCGGGTTCATCCGCTGCCTGCCGCACGTCCACGGCACCGACGGCTTCACCGCGATCCGGCTCACACGGCGGGCGAGCTGATTCGGTGGCTCTCTCCGATCATCGTCACCGGTTCCCTCATCAACCGGCTCGGCGACGGGCTCGACGACGCGCTGAATCCGCGCCTCCGCAACCGGTGGACGCCAGGTGACCGTCCCCTCACACGCTTCCCGGGAGATCGACATGGCTGAGAGCGAGGCCTACCAGAAGGGCCGGGAGATGCGCCGCCGCCTGCTCGGCGACGCTTACGCCGACCGGACCAATCGCACCACCTACACCGACCCGATCATGCGCACGTTCATCGACGTCGCCACGGAGACGATCTTCGGCACGCTCTGGACCCGGCCGGGGCTCGATCTCAAGACGCGGGCGCTGATCACGGTCGTGTCCGATGCCGCCACCGGGCGCGAGGCGGAGCTGGCCATCCACCTGCGCATGGCCCTCCGCCAGGGCTGGACGGAGGAGGAGCTGACGGAGGCGCTGATCCACCTCGTCGGCTACGTGGGCGCGCCGCTCGTGCGGGACGCGCTGCTGACGGCGCGGGATCTCTTCGCCGAGGTGAAGAAGGAGGCGGGCGCGTAGCCAATCGGAGAGGGGCCGGCATGACCCACTCCGCTGCGACGGCGGTCGAGCCAACAAGATCGCCCCATCGCCGTCCCGTGACGGGGGCAAAACCCCGCTTCCGAGTGTCCTACGGCGCGGACCCCGGATACTCGATGCGGGTCCCGTTCGGCCGCGCGAACGGCGGCAGGCGGTGCTCCTCGCAGCCGCCCTCGAGGATATGCCGCACCGACCAGTCGCGCACGGTGAACGCGTCGGCCAGAAGCTGCCGGTGACAGCGCCATGGCACCGCCTCCGCGCACATCACCGCGATCCGCCCGCCGGCGGCCAGCCGCTCGAGCGTCTCCATGGACGCCGCGAAGGCCGGAGTGAGCATGAAGTCGGCGTACGCGCGGAAGGCGCCGGTGCGCCACGCCGTGTTCGGCGAGTCCGGGCCCGGGGTCCGGTAGCCTCCGAGGTCCTCGCGCCACTCGTAGGCGATGCCCTCCGAGCCGAGGGACGCCGCCAGCGCCTCGCGGCCGAAGTGCGGGAAGCGGCGAGACGTCGGCCATCGACGCACGTCCACGACGCACTGGATCGCGTGCGCCGCGAGAAGCGCCACGAGCATCTCCGCCGACCGCGTCGAATGCCCGATCGTGTGCACCACGCGCGATGCCAGACACTCCGCCGCCATGGGCGCTATACTACCGCGCGCGATGATGTCGTATCCTCTGGGAGGCGCTGCCGGCGGAAAAGATCGCGGACGTTCCCCTGCTCGCCTGCCTGTCACGTGAACGCCGCGCGCGGTCGGGGCGCCGCTGAGGTCAGCGACCCTCGTCGGGACCGAGCAGCGTCCGGCCGGCGTCCGCTCCGGTGTCGCGCGCGAGCTTCTCCACCCGGACCCCGATCAGGCGGATCCGCCTGCCCTTGGGATTCTCGCGCTCGTCGAAGAACGGCAGGAGCAAGCGGTGCGCCGTCCCCTCCAGCGCGTCCTGCGTCAGGAGCGGGGTCTCGGCCGTCAGCGACCGGCTCACGGTCACGAAGTGCTCGAACCGGACGGTGACGGTCACGGTCCGGAAGCCGCGGACGCCGTCGGCCAGCATCCGCGCGAAGACGCCGGCGGCGAGCGCCCGGGCGCGCTCGAGGACGAACGACCGATCCAGGGTGTCCTGCTCGAAGGTCTCCTGCTCGCCGACGGACTTGCGTTCCCACTCGTTCGAGACCGGACTCAGGGAGACGCCGCGCGCCCTCTCGTACACGTCGTCGCCCCACTTGCCGAGCCACTCCACGAGCCGCGGGCGTTCGACCCCGCGGAGCTCCGCGATGGTGCCGATCCCTCGCTCGCGGAGGAACGCTTCGGTCTTCGGGCCGATGCCCGGGATCACCCGGGTCGACAGCGGATCGAGGAAGTCCTCGACCGTCTCCGGCCGGACGACCGTCAGCCCGTCCGGCTTCCGGAAGTCCGAGGCGATCTTGGCGACGAGCTTGTTCGGCGCGATGCCCACCGAGCAGGTGAGCCCCTCGCGCTCGAGGACCAGCGCCTTCACCGTCCGCACATGCGTCTCGGCATTCTGGAAGTCGGCGAGGGAGGAGAGATCGAGGTAGGCCTCGTCGATGCTGGCCTCTTCGAAGGCGTCGGCCCGCTCGGCGACGAGCGCCATGATCCGGGCCGACACTTCCCGGTAGAGCGCATGGTTCCCGCGGAGGAACACGGTGGCCGGCTCTCCCCGGCGTCGAGCCGCCTCGGCGAGGCGCCACGCGCGCGAGATCGGCGTGGCGGACCGGATGCCGTACTTCCGGGCCGCGTAGCTGGCGGTGGCGACGACCCCGCGGCCCTTCCCCGCCTTCGGGTCGGCCCCGATCACGACCGGCCGTCCGCGGAGCTCCGGGTCGCGCCGCTCCTCCACCGCGGCGAAGAAAGCGTCCATGTCGAGATGGGCGATGATCCTCATGGCGCCAGGATCCCGTCAGGCACCCTAGCAAAGCTGAAGCAACGCTGCATTCGAGGAGGCTGAGAACCTGATCGAGCCATGCCTGCGCGAGCCGGAGGAGCCCGGCGCGACCCGGCCCGGCTCAAACCGCTCGCGCCACGCTCGACGTCACGCCCGCATCGGACCGTCGATCCTCGACAGCGGCCGGAGTCTCCGGAAATGGCCGGCCGGAGTCTCCGGGACCGACGAGCGGCAAGTAGATCCGAAACGTCGTGCCCCCTTCGTGTTGGCTCTCGACCCCGATCTGACCGCCGCTCTGCTTGATGATCCCGTACACCATGGCCAGCTCCAGCCCCGTCGCCCGTCCCTGCTTCTTCCTCATGAGGGACGGCTCGAAGAGGTGACTCCGAGTGTCTTCGTCCATCATCCAGCGGGAGGCGCCGACCGTCAGCAGGGCATACTTCCCGGGACGGACGCCGGCGTGCGGAGGGGGAGAGAAGGCCGTCACCCGCACGTCGGCGGTCTCGATCGCCAGCGTTCCGCCCTGGGTCATGGCCTCTCGTGAGTTGGCCGCCAGCATGATGATGACCTGCTCGAGCTGTCCCGGGTCAGCCATCACCCACCCCAGGGCGGGGTCGGGCACGATGGTCAGCTCGACATCCTTCCCGAGCAGCCATTGCAGCACCCCGCGCAGGTTCGTGACCACGGCATTGAGGTCCAGCAGCGCCGGTTTCACCCGCTGGCTGCTGCTGAAGGCGAGCAACTGACGGGTCAGCTCCGCCGCCCTGTCGACCGCCTGCTTCATCTCCTCCACGGCGGTGGGGATCCCTCCACCCTTGTCCAGGCGGGTCGGCAAGAGCGCGGCGTGTCCCGAGATGACCGTGAGGATGATTTCAAGCTCACGAGCGATCTCGCCGGCGAGGCGCCCCAAGGCCTCCAGCCTCTGTGCCTGCCGGAGTCGCTCTTCCAGCAGTCTGCGCTCGGTGATGTCGCGGATGATGAACACGAACGCGATCGGGTCGCCGCCGCGATCTCGCGTGACGGAGCCCGAGACCTCCAGCGTGCGGATCTTGCCCTCCTGGGTGCGGTAGTGCGTTTCGTACTGCCGCACGACACCCGTGGCCGCCACCGCCTCCATGCCGTCCTGCCCCACGAGGTCGCCCAGCGTCGTGAAGACGGGCTCGCCGATCAGTTCCGCCGTCGGATAGCCGAACAGCTGGGAGGCCGCCTGGTTCGCCACCCGCACGATGCCCTCGCGGTCGAGGACCAACAACGCATCGGCCATCGTGTCGATGATCTGCTCCGCGGCCAGGGCCGGCGTGATCTCGAGCAGGCGATAGCGCCACACCGCGCCCGTCATCAACACGACGAACCCCAGGATCGGCACGAAGCCGAACGGATAGACGGGAATGCCATAGGTCGCCAGGTAGTCGACGGCGCCCAGGTAGCCGACGCCGAGGGCGACCATGAGGAGCTTGACCCGCTGCCGAGGGACGCCGGGTGACGACCGCGTGAGCTCGACCCGCAGGAGCTGGAGGCTGCCGAGCAGCAGGCCCGCGAGGAAGACCAGGAACAGCAACCCGAGCGTTCCATATCGCGAGTAATAGCCCCAATCGTATCGGTACAAGCCGGTGAGGAAACGGCCGGTCGCGAGGATGCCGACGTAAAACAGGCCGGACACCGTGAGACTGCCCCAGGCAACGGCCTGGAATTCACGAAGGCGTTGCGTGATCGTCAACGTGAAGATGAAGACCGCGCTCGGAATGAACACGACGCCGAAGTTCGCGGCCTTCGCCCACCAGAGCGCGAGAGGCTCCTGTCGAGTCGCATACAGCGCTCCGGCGGACAGGAGCCAGATCGAGACGCTCGTCGTGAGCAGGCAGAGGGCCAGGCTGACGTTCGAGCCACGTTCACGAAGGAGCAGCACGATCCCCAGCACGGCGGTCAGGGTCCCCACCACCCAGGGGCCTATCGAGTGGATGGTGACCAGGTAGCTCGCGGGATTCAACAGCTCGGCAGGCATGAGTTCCCGGGGAGACCTCCCGAGGGAGGGGCCTCCATCGTGGTCAAGAGGTTGGAGAACGGTGAGTCAACGCCAGATGGGCGAACCGGGTCGCCCGCCTCCTCCCCCGGTCGATGCCCGACCTGCCGGTCATGATCAGCGGGTCTGAAACCTCAGCGTGGGCAAGCAGCGTGCCAGGTAGTACATCGTCGGGCGCGGAGGGGGCCCGGGCCGGGCCAGGAACCGAAAA
>WNGA01021525.1_pt1 | contig 16015 bp, 16 predicted proteins | sample 5400061 | NCBI WGS metagenome assembly WNGA01 (sample SAMN13153366, study PRJNA577476) | soil metagenome | isolation source: 100 cm soil or saprolite under grassland replicate 2 | place: USA:California | collected 2016-06-15
CGCGCGGTCGATCTCGGGCAGCGCGCCTTTCGCGGGCGTCTTCGCCGCCATGGAGGCACCGGCGAGCCCGCCGAACACGGTCGAGTTCGCGACGCCGTTGCCGCCGAGCCGGTTGGCGCCGTGCACCCCGCCGGTATCCTCGCCGGCCGCGAACAGGCGCGGCATCGGGGTCGTGCAGTCGGGCGCGAACACGACGCCGCCCATCATGTAATGCGCGGTCGGGATCACCTCGACGCGGCCGCCCGCGAGATCGAAACCGCAATCGGCGCAGCGCTCGACCATGCCCTTGAACTCGCGGCGGACCCGGTCCGGCCCGAGGTGCCCCATCTCGATGAAGACGCCGCCATTGGGGCTGGCAAAACCCGTGCGGATGCGGTCGGCGATCGCGCGGCTGACGATGTCGCGCGTCGCGCGCTCGCCGCGCGGCTCATAATCGAGCATGAACCGCTTCCCGGTGGCGTCGGTGAGCCAGCCGCCGGCGCCGCGCAGGCCTTCCTCGAGCACGGTGCCGGTCATGCGCGTGTCCGGGCCGGCGAGCAGGCCGGTCGGGTGGAACTGCACCATCTCCATGTCGCGCAAGGGCAGGCCCGCGCGTAGCGCCATGGCCATGCCGTCGCACGATTTGTCGCCGGACGGCGTGTGGTAGCGATACATGGTCGGCCCGCCGCCGGTCGCCAGCAGGCACGCCCGCGACCGCACGATCAGCGGCTCGCCGGTGCGCATGTCGAGCATGAGCACGCCGGCAAGCCCGCTGCCGTCGGCGGCCGGGATGAAATCGAGCGCGCGGTGGTCCTCCAGCCGTTGGACGTCGCGGCGCCAGACCTGCTCGGCGAGCCGATTGATGATCTCGATGCCGGTGAGGTCGCCCTTGTGCACCGTGCGGTCGAACGTCTGCCCGGCAAAGGCCTTCTGGTGAACGGTGCCGTCGGGGTTGCGGTCGAAGAAGCAGCCGATCTCGTTCTCCAGTTCGCGGATGCGGACCGGCGCCTGCGATACCAGCAGCCAAGCCAGATCCTGGTCGTTGAGCCAGCCGCCGCCTTCGACCGTGTCCATGAAGTGGCGCTCGACCGAATCGCCCACCGCAAGCGCGACGTTGTAGCCGCCCTGCACCATGCGGGTGCAGCCGCATTTGCCGAGCAGGCCCTTGACCGCGATGGTGACGCTGAGCTCCGGGCTGGCCTGCTTGGCATGCAGCGCCGCGAACAGCCCGGCGCCGCCTGCGCCGAGGATCAGGATGTCGGTGTCGAGCTCTTGTATTGAACGATTGATAATCATCATGGCCGGGCTTGTCCCGGCCATCCACGTCTTTGTTTCTTGACAGGCTTGAAGACGTGGATGCCCGGCACAAGGCCGGGCATGACGACAAGGGACAGCGCGGCGTTCATTCTGAGGCTCCGAGGCTCGCCAGGATCGCGGCGCGCTTCGCGGCAGCGCCGTCTTGCACGCGCGCGTAGAGCGAGCCGCCGTGCGAATCCATCGCCACCATGAGCGGCCCGAAATCCTTGATGCGGAAGCGCCACAGGCTTTCCGGATGCAGGTCGTCCATGTCGACGTCCTCGATCGCCTCGATCCAGGTGGTCTCCAGCGCCGCTGCGCCGCCGACGACCGCCAGATAGGCGCCGCCGAGATCGCGGAATGCGGCAAGCGTCTGTTCGCCCATGCCGCCCTTGCCGATGATGATGCGCACGCCCTCGCGCTCCATCAGCGCACGGGTGAAGCGCTCCATGCGCAGTGAGGTCGTGGTGCCGATGCAGAGCGGCGCGTAGCCGACGGGATTGTCCGGCGAGACGTCGACCTTGCGTACGTTCGGCGCGGTGTGCACGACCGCCTGGCCGTCAAGCTCGAGCCGGGTGGTGCGGCCATGATCGAACATGTGGATCAGCGTGGCGTCGCGGATGCCGTAGAGCGTGCGCTGGAGCGTCACCGTGTCGCCGACGCGCAGCGCGCGGACCTGCTCCTCGGTGACCGGCGTGTCGAGGATGTGATGGGTCATGGCAATCGCTCGCGCAAGAGCTCGTCATGCCCGGCCTTGTGCCGGGCATCCACGTCTTCCCTGCAACAAGCAAGACGTGGATGGCCGGGACAAGCCCGGCCATGACGGCGGGAGCAATTTCGCATCATCGGACAGTCCTTCATACGAACGCGATGCCGCCCGGCGTGATGACAGCGCTGGCGCGGCGGGCCGAGTGGCACTGGATGTTCACCGCCACCGGATTCATCGTGATATGGGTGCCGGCGATCTCGACATGGACGCGGAACGCGGTCGCGCGCCCGCCGAGGCCCTGCGGCCCGATTCCGAGCTCGTTCACCGCCTCGCTCAGTTCGGCCTCGATCTTGGCTCCTTCCGGATCGGCGCAGGTCGTGCGCAGCGGCCGCGTCGCCGCGATCTTGGCCAGGTGCATGCACAGGTCCGACGTGCCGCCGATGCCGACGCCGACGATCGTCGGCGGGCAGACGCGCCCGCCCAGCTCGATCACCCGGTCGATCACGAAGCGCTTGATGGCTTTGACTCCGTCCGCCGGGATCAGCATCTCGAGGAACGAGCCGTTTTCCGAGCCCGAGCCCTTGGGAATCATCTCGACCTCGACGGTCTCGTCGCGCTCGTCGAAATCGACATTGATGATGGGAATGCGCGCGCCGCACGAGGTCTGCTCGTTCTTGCGCGTGATCGGGTGCACGACCGAGGAGCGCAACGGGTGCTCGCGCGTCGCCCGTTCGCAGCCGCGCCGGATCGCTTCCTTCATGGCGGCGCCGTCGAGCGCGACGTTGCGGCCGATGGTGACGTTGTAGATCGGAATGCCGGTGTCCTGGCACAACAGGTTGTTGGTCCGCTCGGCCACTGCGATGTTCTCGACCATGGTGGCGAGGATGGTCTGACCGGTCGCATCGGTCTCGCGGCGCTGCAGCTCGGCGAAGCCGCGCTTGATGTCGGGCGGCAACAGCTTGAGCGCGCGGATATACAGCGTCTTGGCGAGCTCTTCGACTTCCTTGCTATCGAGCTGCATGGCGGCTCCTAACTCGTCACGAGGATCACGCCGGATACGACCAGCATCGCGGCCAGCGCCTGCTGAAAGCGCCGCTCGTCGAGCCGGCCATAGAGTCTCCAACCCATCCAGCCGCCGGCGAGCAGGGCCGGCACCGCAACGATCAAGCATATCAGGAACACCCGCCCCAGGCGATCCAGTGCCACGACGCCGACGAGCAGCAGGGTGGCGGCGTGCGCCATGAGAACAAAGGGCTGATAGACCGCGCGCGACACCTCTTTCGGCCAGCCGCGGAGCTGCGTCCACATCGCCGGCACGAGCCCGGAATAGCCGCCGACCCCGCCGAGGATGCCGCCGATCAAGCCGATGGCCGCGTCGGCGAGCTTGCCGCCGCCGTCGATGCGAGGAAGCGTGGGCGCGGCAAGCGCATACACGCCATAGAACGCAATGAACGCCCCGAGCGCGACCTTGAGGACCGACGCGTCGGTGCGCACCAGCAACCAGACGCCGATCGGAATGCCGGCGAGCCCGGCCGCCAGGAACGGCCACAGCCGATCCCGGTCGAGCGAACGGCGGAGCGGCCAGAATGTGCCGACCTGAACGATGGTGCCGCCGATGACGACCAGCGTGGTCGCGTGCACCGGCTCGAGCACGTGCAGCCAGAATGCCGCCCCGACGGTGCCGAAGGCGAAGCCGAGCCCGCCGGACGCCAGCGAGCCGACAAACGCCCCGAGCGCGACGAACGTCAGCGTCTGCAGGGTCAGCTCAGTGGTCACGGTGAAGCTTGCCGGCGAGCCGACCAAGCGCACCCAGGATTGGAGCGGTCATTCCGCCGTCACGCCTGCGGCCTTGATGACCGGCGTGATGCGGGCGACCTCGCTTTCCACCAGCTTCTGCAGCGCGGCTGGGCCGCGATCCGCACCTTTGGGGGCCGAGCTTCCAAGCTCGACGTAGCGCGCCTGAACCGCCGGATCGTCGAGCGCCTTGCCGAGCGCGTCGGCGAGCTTCGCGACGATGTCCGCCGGCGTGTCCTTGGGCGCGACCATGGCGTTCCAGGCGCTGAAGATGAAGTCGTCCCCGGCTTCGAGCGTCGTTGGGACGTCCGCCAGACTGGCAAGCCGCTCCGGCGCCGCAATGGCGTAGACCTTGATGGTGCCGGCCTTGATCTGCGGAATGACGTTGAGCGACTGGTCGACCATGTAGTCGATCTGCCCCGCAATCAGATCCTGCAGGGCCGGCCCGGTGCCGCGATAGGGAATGAGGTTGGGCTTGAGGCCGAGGCGCGAATTGAACAGGAGGCCCGACACGTGGGAGATCGAGCCCACACCCGCATGGCCGTAGCTCAGATTCGCATGGTTGGCCTTGAGGTAGCTGATGAACTCCTTGAGGTTCGCGGCCGCCGTCGCTTTCTTGGCGACGATCGCCTGCGGGGTGTAGTTGACGACGCCGACCTGGGCGAAGCTCTTCTCCGGATCGTACTTGAGCTGCGGATAGAGCGCCGGCGCCGCCGACTGCGTCCCCATGTTGCCGACCGCGATGGTGTAGCCGTCGGGCCGTGCCTGGGCCGCGCGGGTCATGCCCAAGGTCCCGCCGGCCCCGCCGACGTTCTCGACGACGAAGGTCTGGCCGAGCGTGCGCGACATGTGCTCGCCGACGAGGCGGGTGACGACGTCGGTCGGTCCCCCGGCCGCAAAGGGCACGATGACGGTTACCGGCTTATTCGGGTACTGCGCGGCGGCCGGTGTGCTCAGCGCCCCGAGGGCAAGCAGGCCGCCCGCCGCGAGACAACGAATGAACCGCATCAGTGTGCTCCATTGCGATGGCTGGGATCGTTCGATATTGGCCTTCGAACATCCTCCGGGCAAGTGATACGCGTGTCATCATTGCCGGGCGAGCCGCCACAGCGGCGAGGGTTGACCCGGCAATCCATCTCTTCGCGTAGACTTTATGCGAAATGGATGGACCCCCGGGTCAACCCTCGCCGCTGTGGCGGCTCGCCCGGGGGTGACGAATGTGGATTTACGAAGGTTGGATCAATCCGGAGAATGGTGCGATGCGGCTCACCGACGAGGAGCGCGCGATGCAGGCCGGCGCGTTCGGGCCGGCGGTGCAATGGGCGATCACGCATCAGATCCGCGTCGGGCACTATCTTAAGGCTCACGATTTCGTCCCGGTCACCCAGGCGCACATCATGGCCGACACCGAATCGCTCGGCGTCGCCGGGGTCGAGTGGCTCGAGCGCTGGGTGGGGCTTCCGCCGGCGGAGCGGCGGGTGCGCATTCCCACCATCACCGACCCGCGCGGCACCGATTTTGCGGCCGCGCACCGCCTCAAGCACCAGCCCTGGATGCTCGACCTGGAGCGCCGCGCGATCGCCGCGTTCGAGGCGCTCGGGATCCTGATGACCGACACCTGCATCAATTATCAGACCGTCATGCCGCCGGTGCGCGGCGAGCACGTCGCCTACGGCGATACCGGGGTCGTCATCTATTGCAACAGCGTGTGCGGCGCCCGCTCCAATTTCGAGGGCGGACCGTCGGCGCTGAGCGCCGCCCTGACCGGCCGGACGCCGCGTTACGGCTACCACCTCGATGAGCACCGCCGGGGAACGCTTGCCGTTCGCGTGGCCGATACGCCGCGCGCGCTCAACGAGTGGGGCGCGCTGGGCGGGATCGTCGGCCGGCTCGCGGGCGACTATTGGCAGGTCCCGGTGCTCGTCGGCATCGACCGCGTTCCCGGCTCCGACGAGATGAAGCATTTCGGCGCCGCGCTCGCGAGCTACGGCTCGGTGGCGCTGTTCCATATGGCCGGGATCACGCCGGAGGCGCAGGGGGATATCGTCCCACCCGGACAAACCCTGCCCACGCACGCCGTCGGCGAAGGCGAGATCCGCGCCTTCCAGGTGAGCTATGCGAAGGCGATCGACCACGTCGACCTCGTCGTGTTCGCGGCGCCGCAGCTCAGCTTGGTGGAGATGCAGCAACTGGCCGGCCTGCTCGACGGGCGGCGCGCGAGCATCCCTTTGTTCGCCGTCACCAGCCCGCAGGTGAAGCCGGACGCGGATCGCCTGGGCCTGACCGCGCGCATCGAGGGTGCCGGCGGCACCGTGCTCTCCGGCATGTGCTTCTATCAGAGCTACGCGCGTGAAATGGCGGAGGCCAACGGCTGGCGCCGGCTCGCCACCAACTCGGCGAAGCTGACCAACATCATCGGCGGCTACGGCTACCAGCCGGCGCTGCTGTCGATGGAAGCCTGCATCGACGCGGCGTGCGCGGGCGGGAAGATCGGATCATGACGATCTTCTACGCCACGGCCGGCATGGGCCGGAAGGTCGAGGGTCGGGCGCTCGTCGCCAAGGACGGGTTCTCGGCGCGCTATGATCTCGACCGCGTGCGGGGGGTGTTTGCGCGGCCGGAGCACAAGCTCGCGGGCGAGAGCTACGTCGGCCGCGTGCTGGTGCTGAACGCGGCGAAGGGCGGCGTCGCCACCGCGTGGATGCTGCACGAGATGCAGGCGCGGGCCGTCGTGCCGGCAGCGCTGGTGCTCAACGCGGTCAATCCGATCATGGTCCAGGGCGCGGCGCTCGCCGACTTCACCATGATCTCCGGATTTGCCGTCGACATCACCCAGGCGATCGCCAACGGCGCGCTGGTCGAGGTCGACCCGACGGGGCCGCGGCCGTTCATCAGAGTGCTTTGATCGAACCCATATGATGCGGGTTCGCTTGGTGTCGTTCCCGCGCAGGCGGGAACCGATAACCACTGACCTCGCGCCCGTAGGGGCGCCGCTTGTGGGCGCCCTGGAAAGGGCAACCACAAGGGTTGCCCCTACCGATACGGCGTATGGGTCCCCCCGCCGGAGCCTGCCCCCGACTTGATCGGGGGCGGGGACGACGCAAGCGGCGAACTGCACGGTATCAAATCACGTTCAGCAGAAATATCAGCCCGACGGCGAGCGCACCCGCCAGACACAGCGACACCGCCGCCGCGGTGCGTTCGCGCAACGGTAAGAATTCCACCGCGAGGACGCGCAGCCCCAACGTCATATGCACGGCGAGCGCCAGCACGAGCGCGAGCTCGGCGAACTTGACGATTGGGCTGCGGGTGATCGCCAGGAACTTATCGAGCGCGTCGGCACCGTCGAGCGCGGTCGCCAGCGCGAGGAAATGAACGGGAAGAAAGATCGCCAGCGCCAAGCCCGACAGCCGGTGCAGGAGCGCCGCCAGGAACCCCGGTTGCCGGTGCGAGGCGCGGATCATGGGAGATAAAGCGCAAACACGGCGCGCAGGCCGAGGACGATGAGCAGGAGCGAAAATGCCGCCAGCGCAAGGTCGAGCGAGCGGCCCCGCCACGGCGTCCATTCGCGGAAGATCGTCCGCAGGCCGATCGGCGCATGGATCGCGACCGCGACCACGAACACCAGATAGAGGACGAGGAACCAGGCGTTGCCCTTCGTGCGCGCCAGCACGTCGGCGGCATTGAGGCCGCCGCGCACCGCATAGATGATGGTCGCGAGATGCACGCTGACGGCGAAGGCCAGGATCGCGGCGGTCGCGCGCTGGGCGATGAACAGGGTCGCGGTCATGCGCGTTGTCGGCGCCAGGCTCTTGGGACAAAAGGCCGTGCAGCTCATGTGGGTGTGGCAGGCGTGGCAGCCGGAGCCGCCCGCCACCGCGTCGATGCGGGCGTCGTTCGCCTTGTCGCGGACGTCGTTGAGCAGCGTCCAGGCGCGGTTGAGCGCCGCGGGCCCGAGATAGCCGGGGTCCCACGTGACCACGTCGCAGGCGGAATAGCAGATGCCGCAGCCGATGCATTCGATGCCCGCATCCGCCGCCTGCCGCTCCCGGCTCCCCGGCGGAACGACGGCGAAATCCTGGTCCGCTTTGCGGTCGGACTCGAAGGAGCCTTTCGCGTCCCGCCACTTGTCGAAAAAGCGCGTCATCTCGACCGCGAGATCCTTGACCACGGTGAAGTTGCGCAGAGGCTCGAGCCGGATGCGAGCCTTCCGGCCCACGACGTCGGAGACGCGGGTGCGGCAGGTCCAGCGCGGGCGTCCGTTCACCGTCATGGCGCACGAGCCGCACATGCCGACACGGCACGCAAACCGGTAGGCGAGCGTGGCGTCCTGCGTGCGCTGGATCTCGGTCACCACGTCGAGGATGGTCTGGTGCTCGCGGCGCGGCACGTCGAACGTCTGGAAGCGCCCGGTGTCGGTTCCGCGCCAGACTTCGACGTGCAGCAGCGCCGGCAATGGCTTCGGCATGTGAGGTCCGTTCCCGTTGTGCCGGCAGTTTGCAACTCGCGAGAATCGAAGGCAATTCCCCGGCATCCGGATGGGCGCGTGATAATCTGGTACACTGGGGGCGATGCTGATGCGACGCCGCCACGGGCCAGGGAGGAGACCATGCCTCACCTTCTTCGTTCCTTCGCACTTGTGCTCCTCGCGACCGCTTGGGTGGCGCCGGCGCGGGCGCAGTCGATCGTGCCCGACCTGGAGCAGGAAATCCGCCAGCGCGCCGGCGAGATCGAAGGCAAGCTGATCGCGTGGCGGCGCGACATCCATGAGCACCCGGAGCTCGGCGAGCAGGAGACGAGGACCGCCGGCCTCGTCGCCGAGCACCTCGGCAGGCTCGGGCTCGAGGTGAAAACCGGCATCGCGCGCACCGGCGTCGTCGCGATCCTCAAAGGCGGCAAGCCGGGGCCGGTGGTGGCGCTGCGCGCCGACATGGACGCGCTGCCGGTCAAGGAGCCGGAGGGCTTGCCGTTCGCGTCCAAGGCCAAAGGCAAATATCTCGGCCGCGAGGTCGACCTCATGCACGCCTGCGGACACGACGCGCACACCGCGATCCTGATGGCGACGGCCGAAGTGCTCACCGCCATGAAGGACAAGCTGCCCGGCACGGTGAAGTTCATGTTCCAGCCGGCCGAGGAAGGCCCGAGCCTCTATGCGGCCTTTACCGGCAAAATCTGGGGCGCCAGGGCGATGATCAAGGAAGGCGTGCTGCAAGACCCCAAGCCCGACGCGGTCTTCGGCCTGCATGTCAGTTCGGGCCTTCCGAGCGGCCGCATCGGCTACCGCGCGGGGCCGTCGATGGCGAGCGCCGACGAGCTGCGCATCAAGGTCACCGGCCGGCAAGGCCATGGCGGCTATCCCTGGCGGGCGATCGATCCGGTCACCACCGCCGCGCAGATCGTGATCGGGCTCCAGACCAACGCCAAGGCGGAGATCGAGATCATCGAGCTGTACGATCCGCTGGTGAACAACGAGCGCGTGACGGCGCGCGTGGTGCCGGTGCTGGAGCGCGCGGCCGACGGCGACGCGATCCTCAATGAGCGCTCGGGCGCATCGGAGGACTTCTCGTTCTTCTTGAACGAGGTGCCGGGCCTGTATTTCAATCTCGGCATCGTGCCGCGCGACCAGGACCTGGCCAAAGCCGCGCCGAACCACAGTCCCAACTTCTACGTCGACGAAAAGGCGCTCGTGGTCGGCGTGCGCGCGCTTGCCATGGTCACGGTAAACTATCTGGCCGCAGCCAAGACGGATTAGCAGTCATGCGGAAAAATAGTCTTTGAGGTCTTGGCGCGCGCTCAGGCCGACGCTCAGGTCCCAGCAATTGACGACCGCGAGGCGAAAGCCGCCGGGCGGCATGGCGTGCTCGGCGGGCGCGCGGTCCTCGTGAAACGTGATCTGGACGCCCGACACGCCGGGCCGCCCCCGTATTGCATCCACAAAATCGCGGGGCGGATGGCGATAACGTCCCTTGCGGCCAAACAGGACCACGCTGTAGCCGTCGCGCCTGTTGCGGTCGTCGTACTGCCATTCGCCGCGATGATAGAGCCGCACCAGCGAATCGACCCAGCCGGCGCCGTAAAGATCCGGCCACTGATCGCTCAGGCGCAGGTGCACCTCGATGATGGTTCCGCCGATCGTTTCGAGATTCAGCATTCCGGTGTAGTCGGCCAGATGGCGGCGGATCCACGCGCCGCTTGCCTGCTCGATGTCCCGGTCCGGCACGGCATGCACGGTCCAGTAGTCGAAGGTCCCGCCGCGACGGGGCTTCCCGGTCACGTGGCGCCACCAGCACGGCGTGCCCTTCACCACCGCGACGTCGGAGCTGACATGGCGTCCCTCGAGCAGCGGCATCCACATGTGACCCGCGCGATAGTGACGTTCGTAGTCTTCCGCCGACCGCATCGCGCGGCTGCCGATGCCCATGCCTTTCAGGTTGACGATGGGCTTGGAAAAAATCGGGAAGCGCGACGGCGTCGTGCCGTGGGGCCCGGCCTCGAGGCCCTGGCTGTCCGCGACGGCGAGCTTGTCGTAGACCCAGCGATGGTCCGGGTACCACGCCCAGGCGTCGAAATCTTCGGTCGGGACGTTGACGTCCGGCGGGCACGCGACGTCGGCGAAATACTGCAGCCGCCAGGGATCGGCTTCACAGATCGGCATATCGAGCAGATCACCGGCGGGTCTGCGGCTCGTCTTCGAGCGTCAGCGCGTAAACGGCAAAATACTTCTCCGCATCCGTCCAATAGGCGAACACGTCCCAGCCGGAGCCGCGGGCCAGCGCGCTGAACGACTCGATCCTGTACTTGTAGCTGTTCTCGGTGTGGATCGTTTCTCCGGCGCGGAACTCGATGGTCTCGCCGAGGATCCTCACCTTCTGACGCTTGATGCTGGCGAGATGCATCTCGATCCGCGACCGCTCGCGGTTGAAGAAAGCGTGGTGCTCGAAGCACTCGAGATTGAAGTTGGCGCCCAGCTCGCGATTGATCCGCGCCAGGACGTTGAGATTGAACTTCGCGGTGATTCCGGCCGCGTCGTTATAGGCCGCATGGAGCACGGCACGGTCCTTGACGAGGTCGACGCCGACGATGAACACCGCGCCGGGGCCGAGGATGCGGCCGGCATTGCGCAGGAAGGTCGACGCCTCATGCGGCTCGAAATTGCCGATGGTCGAGCCGGGGAAGAAACCTGCCCGCGGGGCCAGCTCCGCCGGCAGCTCGAACGGCTTGCAGAAGTCGGCGTCGATCGGAAGCACGGTGAGCTTGGGAAAGCTGCGCCGCAGGGTCTCGGCCTCCTGGTGCAGGACGTCCGACGCGATATCCACCGGGAGGTAGGCCGAGAGCTGCGGCGCGGCGCGGAGCAGGATCGACGCCTTGGTGCTCGAACCGCTGCCGAATTCGATCAGCGCGCCTCCTGCCGGCAACAGCCGCGCGATGTCGTCCGCGTGCGTCTTGAGGATGCCGAGCTCGGCGCGCGTCGGATAATATTCCGGCAACTGCGTGATTTGCTCGAACAGCTGCGATCCGGCGCTGTCGTAGAAGTACTTCGCCGGCAGCGTCTTCGGATCGGCCTTGAGACCGGCGAGGACGTCGGCCGCGAACGCCGCCGTCGCGGGTTTTGGCGCGGGCAGGGGCGCAATTCGTGCAAGGGCTGTCATCGGGAGGACCTGTGTTCAGCCCGTAAACCGGCAGCGGCCGCCTCGAGTTCCATCAAGGATAGTCCGCCAGGCGCAGGCCGGTGAACTGCCAGCGGTGAGACGGATAGAAGAAGTTGCGGTAGGTGACTCGGGCATGGCCTTCCGGCGTCGCCACCGAAGAACCGCGCAGCACCATCTGATTGACCATGAATTTGCCGTTGTATTCGCCGAGCGCGCCTTCGGCCGCGCGATAGCCCGGGTAGGGCGCATAGGCGCTGCGCGTCCACTGCCACACCAGGCCGAAGGCATCGGCAAGCTCGCCCGTGCGCGCGGCGACCTCCCACTCGGCCTCGGTCGGCAGATGCTTGCCGGCCCAGCGCGCGAAGGCGTCGGCCTCGTAGTAGCTGACATGGCAGACCGGCGCCGACGGATCGACGGCCTGGAGTCCGCCGAGCGTCATGGCGAGCCAGACCCCGTCCACCTGCCGCCAATAGCCGGGCGCGGTCCACCCTTCGGCCTGCACCGCGTTCCAGCCGTCGGACAGCCACAGCGTCGCGGTCTCATAGCCGCCCTCCGCCATGAACTCGAGCCATTCCGCATTGGTGACGAGGCTGCGTGCGAGCCGCACCGGCTGTATCAGCACCTCATGCGCCGGACCTTCGTTGTCGAACGCGAAGCCGCTGCCCTCATCGCCGATCCGGTAGATTCTGCCGTCGATCGCGAACGGTTCGTCGGCGTCCTCCTGGGCCGCGGGCAAACGCCAATGCGCGTCATAGGCCGGGGCGGTCGGATTCTGCGCGAATGCGTGTAGGATGTCGGTCAGGATCAGCTCCTGATGCTGCTGCTCGTGGTGCAGCCCGATTTCCAAAATCGGCAGAATGCCGTCGAGCGCGGCATCGGTCGCGGTTGCGATCAGGCGCGCGACCGCGGCATCGACGTGCGCGCGATACGCCGCGACCTCGGCCGCATCGGGACGCGTGATGAGGCCGCGATTGGGGCGCGCGTGCCGCGGTCCCGCAGCGACGTAGTAGGAGTTGAACAGGAAAGCGAAGCGCTCATCGAACACCCGATAGCCGGCGAGCTTCGGCACGAGCAGGAACTGCTCGAAGAACCAGGTTGTATGCGCGCGGTGCCACTTGGTGGGACTGGCATCGGGCATCGATTGGATGATCTGGTCTTCCGGCGTGAGCGGTGCGGCGCGGCGTTCCGTCTCGGCGCGGACCGTGCGAAAGGCATCGCGCCAGACCGCGCGCCGGTCGTCGGTTTCGCCGTCGGGCGCGATCGTCGTACGCTCGCAGCTACGGGAGTGCTGCATGCGCAAAGAGGCCGGCGAATTCGACAGGGTTACCGCGCGAACGGAGGCTGCTTCGACTGGCACCGCATGCCCCTCCTCATCGGGCCGGCTTTCGATCGAGCGGACATCTAAGCCCATGGAGGGGGTCCCACCAGCGCCGCAACTTCACAATGTCGTTGGTGGCGATCACGACGGAACGATCTTTTAGGTGTCCGCATCCGCATCGCCGCCTGGCCAGGCATCGCGACGCGTCATCGGCCGGTCGGGCTGCGATTGGCGAATCCAGTCCGAATCGCGTTCCACCGCGCTCGGCGGAATGCGCGACAAGGTCGCTTCGACATCCCGCTTGCGCAATAAATCGGGATCGGCGGCAGGATCGGTCGGCGCGGTATTGGGTGAGCCGAATTCCGCCTCCGCCTCGTCGAGAGGCTCATGGCTCTCGTGTTGGGCGATGCTGGGCCCGCGGTCGACAAAATAGAGGCGGGTAAAGGTCGACATGTCATCCCTCCGTGGCATTCGACGACAACACAACACAACCGCAACCGTTCCGCTATCGGCCCGAAGCCGCTACGGCACCTCATGAGGATCTACCCGACCGGTAAAGCCTACCTCAATAAATGGCCCCGGCAAGGTGCCGGGGCCGTTGGAAATTGTCCAGCTCAGGTCCGCCGCATCGCCTACCGCTGGGGCCGGTTATGCGGATCCTGGCCATGCTGCTGGCCGGGTTGCTTCTGCGGATTCTGGCCGCCCTGCTGCTGGCCCGGCTTTTGCGGGTTCTGACCGCTGTGCTGGTCCTGGCGCCGCGGATCCTGTCCAGGCTGCTGATCGCGATCACGGCCCGGATTCTGCTGATTCTGATTACCCATGAAGTGGTTCTCCGTAACATGCCCCCTGACCGGATAATCTCCCGGTACCCCATTCGTTCCATCGTTTTCTCGGCCCGCTGCCGAACCCGGATTTCTCGCGGTCTCGACGCGCTTGATCTTTGTTCCGCCATCGTTTTTCGCCCTTGCGAACGTCATGTGCACACGAATGAGGCAGCATTCAGCCGTTGCGCCTGATCGGGTCGGCATCGAGCCGGACGATCCAGCCTTCCAGGCCGGCACGGGCGGGCGGGTAGCGTTCCATCACCTTCGGGTCGTGGCCGGGAACGATGTGGTCGCGTGAGGTCGCGAGCCGCTTGATCGTCTCGTAGCCTTCGAGAACGTCGCCCACGTTGTACGTGATCGGGAACACGCGACCCTCGTCGATGTGCTGATAGAGGTGGGTGGCATCGGAGGCGAGCACCACGTAGCCGCGCCGCGTCTTCACGCGCACGCTCTGCAGTCCCTTCGAATGCCCGCCGATCCGGTGGACGGTGATGCCGGGCGCGGGTTCGTCGTCGCCGTCGTGAAAGACGACGCGGCCGGTGAATATCTTGCGCACCATGGCGACGACGTCGTCGGCCTCGAACGGCATGCGCAGGTGCGCGTGGCACATGCAGCGGCCGGTGGCGTAGGCCATCTCCACGTCCTGCAGATGATAACGCGCGCGCGGAAACAGGTCGTAATTGCCGGTGTGGTCGTAGTGAAGGTGCGTGACGATGACGTCCTTCACGCTCTCCGCCTTGATGCCGAGCGCCTGCAAACCCTCGCCCACCGGTTTGATGAGATCGCGCTTGCGGCGCTGCGCCATGGCGGCGTCGAATCCGGTGTCGACCACGAACGTTCGCGCCTCGTTCACGACCGCCCAGACGTAGAAGTCGAGCGGCTGGAGAATATCGTGCGGGTCGCCGCCGAGAAAATTTTCCGGCGAGCGACGGTCGTGGTGACCGTAGCGGACGGCATGAACCTCGTAGACGTCGTCGCTCATGGCGTCACCGTCAGCTGTCGCTGCGGGTCCCGGCGCGCACTTCGACGCCGGCGCGGCGCTCGACCGGCTGCACGATGGTGGTGAGATCGCTGTCGGGCCCGATCTCGTCGCAGGCCTGCTGCAGCAGCTTCGCGACCGCCGAGATGACCTCCATCGGCACGCCGAGTGCCTTTGCCTCGGAGAGGCAAAGGTTCACGTCCTTCATCATCAGCCCATTGGTGAAGCCAAGATCGAAGCTGCGCGGGATGACGTTGCGCGGGAATTTGCTTTCGGTCGCAGTATTGCGCCCGCTTCCGGCATTGATGACATCGACCATCAAGCGGGGATCGAGGCCGGCCTTCACGCCCATGACGATCGCCTCGGACGTCGCCGCCATGGCGGTGGCGGACAGGACATTGTTGGCGAGCTTCATGGTCTGCCCTGCACCAGGCCGCTCGCTGATGAAGAACACCTTGCCGAACACCTTGAGCACCGGCTCCAGCGCGTCGACCTCGGCGCGCGGACCAGACACCATGACCGCCAGGGTTCCCTTCTCCGCGCCGCCGACGCCGCCGCTCACCGGGCTGTCGATCTGCACGATGTTGCGCGCCTTCAGCGCCTCGAAGATGCGGGTCGCCATGCGCGAGCCGGTGGTCGAAAGATCGACGAAACGGCGCACGCGCTGGCCTTGCGCCACGCCGTTCTCTCCCGTCGCCACGGCGAGCACGACGTCCGGCGTCGGCAGGCTCGCCATGACGGTCTCGACCCGGTCGGCGATCTCGCGCGGCGATGCGGCAGCCGTGGCCCCGCGTGCGAGGAGCCGATCGATCGCCTCGCGCCGCGTGTCGTAGACGGTGAGCCGATGTCCCGCCTCGATGAGACGGCGCGCCATGTGAAAGCCCATGTTGCCCAGCCCGATGAATCCGATGTCCATGCGCTTGAAAGCTCCCGTCTCGCTGCCTGTGGGAAGATGATACCCTGTTTCCCGAACATTGACCCCGGCCTGCATCCCAAGGGGTCGGTCCTTAAGGAATGCGAGGTGGTTCTTGAACCACGCGGTCTTCGTGTCGCGATCCGGTTGACAATAAAACGCCGCTCAATGGGAGGAAATGATCATGATGACCCGTCGCACGTTCACCACCCTGCTCGCCGGCTCGGTGGCCGCCCCCGGAACGGCGTTAGGTCAGGCCGCGAAGGCCAAGACCGTGTACTACGCGAGCATCGGGCCGGAGCTCGGCTGGTCCGACGTCGACGTCGCCGATGCGGCGCTCGCCCGGCGTGGCGCGGTGACGCTGCCGGCGAACGTTCAGTACGTATGGCCGCACCCGTCGAAACAATTCCTCTACGCGGTGTCGAGCAACGGCGGCCCCGGATTGATTCCTGGCGACAAGCACTGGGCGAGCGCGTTGCGCGTCGATCCGGCTTCGGGCGCGCTTGCGGCGCACGGCGAGCCGCAACCGCTGCCGTCGCGCCCGATCCATTGCA
>WNGA01013757.1_pt1 | contig 16010 bp, 13 predicted proteins | sample 5400061 | NCBI WGS metagenome assembly WNGA01 (sample SAMN13153366, study PRJNA577476) | soil metagenome | isolation source: 100 cm soil or saprolite under grassland replicate 2 | place: USA:California | collected 2016-06-15
GCGGTGGCGACCAGGTCGGCGTAGGTGAACGGGAAGGTCCCGCCCTGGCCGTCGGGGAGCTGGACCGGCTCCTCCAGCAGGCGCTCCGCGAGCCTGGCGAAGCGCCGCCGCGGGTTGCCCGCCGAGAAGGCGCAGTTGGCGGCGCCGGCGTCGCACAGGCGGAAGAACTCGTTGAGGGTCGCCAGGGCGCCCTGGTCGCTGCGCAGCCGGGTCGAGAACGGCAGCGTGCGGGCCTGGTCGCCGCGGCCGGTCGCCCAGGCGATCGGGTCCAGGACGCCGTCGACCACCAGCGCGCGGACCTTGTTGGGGAACAGGTTGGCGTAGGTCGCGCCCAGGTAGGTGCCGTAGGAGTAGCCGACGTAGCTGAGCTTGTCGTCGCCGACGGCGCGGCGCAGCAGGTCCAGGTCGCGGGCGACGTCGGCGGTGGCCATGTGGTCGAGGATGGCGCCGCCGCGCCGCGCGCAGGCCCTGGCGAGCGCGCGGTCGGCGCGGACCCAGACGCGCTCCTCCTGCCGCGTCACCGGGAAGGCCATCGGCGCCAGCACGGCCAGGGCCTGGTCGAAGGTCTCGAAGCAGCGCAGCGGGGTGCTGCGAATGATGCCGCGCGGGTCGAAGCCGACCAGGTCGAAGCGGGCGCGGACCTCGTCGGAGTACAGGAACGGCCCCAGAGCCCGGACGAAGTCCACGCCAGAGCCGCCCGGCCCGCCCGGGTTGATGAAGATCGAGCCGATCTTCCTGGCGGGGTCGCCGGCGGGCAGCCGGATGAGCGCGAGGGAGATCGTCGCGCCGCGAGGGTGGTCGTAGTCCAGCGGCACCCGCGCGGTGGCGCACTGGAAGCCGTCGCCGCAGTCGGCCCAGTCGAGCGACGGGACCGCGGCCGTGGTCGCGGTCGACGCGGCGGTCGGCGCGGCGGTCGCCACCGGCGTGGCCAGCAGGCCAGCCGCCGTCGCGGTCGCCACCAGGGCCAGCATGACGCGGCGGAGCATGGGAACCCTCCCTCGAGCCGCGCCGGCCGCCCGACACCGCCGGCGATGGCCGGATGCTATCCCCTGGTGCTTGGTTGCCTGCAAGACCCAGAATTCGTCGGTGATGATCGAATGTGAGGTGCTGGCGGGGCTGAAGCCCTTTGTCGTCGACGAGGTCCGGCGGGTGCTCGGCCGCCAGGCGGAGCTGGTGGCCGACGACGACCCCACCGCCCTCCGCTTCGGCTACTCGGGCCAGCTCTCCGCGTTGCTGCGGCTGCGGACCGCGGTGGCCGCCTACCTCCTCGTCACCGTTCCGGGCCGCCGGCCCAGCGCGCTCCTCGGTGACACCACCCTCTTCGACCAGGTCGAGGCGGTACGGAGGCTGCATCCCCCCGGCGCGTTCTCGTCGTTCCGGCTCAGCGCTCCAGGCAAGGAGTCGGCCGCGCTCCGCCGGCTGCGTGAGGAGCTGACGCGGCGCTCCGGCCTGGCGTACGACCCAGAGGACGGGGAGCTGCTCCTCAGGATCCGCCGGGCGCCCGCCGGATGGGACCTGCTGACGCGGCTGTCGCCGCGCCCACTGTCGACGCGCCCTTGGCGGGTCCACAACCTGCCGGGGGCGTTGAACGCCACGATCGCGGCGGCGGCCGTGGACATGACCAGGCCGAGGGGAGGCGACCGGGTCCTGAACCTCATGTGCGGGTCCGGGACCCTCCTCATCGAGCGGTTCGCCCGCGGCCGGCCGGCGCTGGCGCTCGGCTGCGATATCGATCCGTCCGCGCTCGCCGGGACCCGCGGGAACCTCGCCGCCGCCGGCCTCACCGGGTCGGTCGGGCTGGCGCAGATGGACGTGACCGCCCTGTGCTTCGCGGACGCCTCCTTCGACGTCCTGCTGGCCGACCTGCCCTACGGGCATCGCATGGGCTCCCACCAGGACAACGCCGCGCTGTACCCGGCGGTGCTCCAGGAGGCCGCCCGCGTCGCGGCTCCCGGCGCCGCCCTGCTGGTGGTGACCCACGAGCTACGGCTGTTCGAGCGTTGCCTGGCGACCGCCGATCGGTGGTGGTCGGTCGCGCGGGCCGTCCAGGTCTACCAGAAGGGCCATCACCCGATGGTCTACCTGCTCCGGCGGACCCCCATGGCCGCCGGGAAGGCGCTGCGGCATGATGACGCAAGCCACCGAGCTGTCCAAGCTACCGGGAGGTCGGGCAATGGCGGCAGGACAGGAGGCGCCGGTCTCCGAGGCGCAGATCGCCGTTCACTGGCGCGAGGAGGAGTACTACCACCCTCCCGCGAAGTTCATCGGCCAGGCGAACGCGAGTGATCCGAGCATCTTCGAGCGATTCAGCGAGGAGCGCTCCCCGAGTGCTTCAAGGAGTACGCGGACCTGCTCAGTGGGATGCCTACTGGCATACGACGCTGGACACCAGCAACCCGCCGTTCTGGAAGTGGTTCGTCGGCGGCCGGCTGAACGCCTCCTACAACTGTGTCGACCGGCACCTGGCGACCAGCCGCAACAAGGCGGCGCTGATCTGGGTACCGGAGCCGGAGGGCGAGGACACCAAGGCGGTCACCTACCAGGAGCTCTACACGCGGGTGAACGAGTTCGCCGCGCTCCTGCGGGACTTCTGCGGCGTGAAGGCCGGCGACCGCGTGACCTTCCACCTCCCGATGGTCCCCGAGCTGCCGGTCTCCATGCTCGCCTGCGCCCGCCTCGGCGTCATCCACTCCGAGGTGTTCGGCGGGTTCAGCGGTGCCGCGTGCGGGGACCGCATCGCCGACTCGGGCAGCCACGTCCTGGTGACGATGGACGGCTACTACCGCAACGGCGAGCTCCTGGACCACAAGGCCAAGGCCGACGAGGCCGTGCGAAGGGCCCGCGACCAGGGCGTGGAGATCGACAAGGTGCTGGTGTGGCGGCGCCAGCCCGGCCAGTACGCATCGGCGAGCCCGATGCTGGAAGGCCGGGACTTCTTCGTGGACGAGCTCCTGAAGGGCTACCGCGGGAGGGTGGTCGAGCCGGTCTCGATGCCTGCCGAGGCGCCGCTGTTCCTGATGTACACCAGCGGCACCACGGGCCGGCCCAAGGGATGCCAGCACTCGACCGGCGGCTACCTCGCCTACGTGACCGGGACGTCCAGGTACTACCAGGACATCCACCCGGAGGACACCTACTGGTGCTTCGCGGACATCGGCTGGATCACCGGGCACTCCTACATCGTCTACGGCCCGTTTTCGCTGGGGACGACGAGCGTGATGTACGAGGGCGTGCCCACCTATCCGGACCCTGGTCGTCCCTGGCGGATCGCCGAGCGGCTCGGGGTGAGCATCTTCCACACCGCGCCCACCACGATCCGCATGCTGCGCAAGCTCGGTCCGGACGAGCCCACGAAGTACGACTACCGCTTCAAGCACATGACCACGGTCGGCGAGCCGATCGAGCCGGACGTCTGGCGCTGGTACCACCAGGTCGTCGGCAAGGACGAGGCGGTCATCGTCGACACCTGGTGGCAGACCGAGAACGGCGGCTTCCTCGGCAGCACCCTGCCCGCCCTGCAACCGATGAAGCCCGGCAGTTGCGGTCCGGGGGTGCTCGGCGTCTACCCCGTGATCTACGACGAGGACGGCAACGTGGTCGAGGCCGGCAGCGGCAGGGCCGGCAACATCTGCATCCGCAACCCTTGGCCGGGCATCTTCCAGACGATCTGGGGTCAGCCCGAACGGTTCGTGCAGATCTACTACGAGAAGTACTGCCGCAACAGGGACAGCACCGACTGGCGCGACTGGCCGTACTTCGCCGGCGACGGGGCCGTCCAGGCCGCCGACGGCTACTTCCGGATCCTCGGCCGGGTCGACGATGTCATCAACGTGGCCGGCCACCGGCTTGGGACCAAGGAGCTCGAGTCGGCGAGCATCACCGTCGGGGAGGTCGCCGAGGCGGCCGCGGTCCCGGTCATGGACGAGCTTCGCGGCCGGGCGGTGGAGATGTACGTCGCGCTCAAGCCCGGGTTCACCCCGAGCAGCGACATCGAGGAGAAGGTGGCCAAGGCGATCGAGACCGAGATCGGCAAGATCGCGCGGCCCAAGCGGGTCTGGATCGTCGCCGACATGCCCAAGACCCGCTCCGGGAAGATCATGCGCCGGGTCATCGCCGGGATCTCCAACTTCGCCGACGTCGGCGATGTGACCACGCTGGCCAATCCCGAGATCGTGGACGACATCCGCCACCACGTGCAGGGCCGGAAGGCGGCCAGCGGCGAGGTCCCGCGCGAGCTGTCGCCAGAGGAGCTCGAGGAGCTCAAGACCTTCGGTCAGGCCGAGTAGGGCGGCCCTCGTCCAGCAGGCCGGCGCAGACGCCGAACTCACGCAGCTCGGCGCAGATCGCGGCCTGCCGCGAGAACGCCGCGGCGTCGCCACGGTGCAGCGAGTCCCAGCACAGGTCGTTCGTCAGGGCCAGCGCGCGAACCACCACCGAGACCAGCCCCGCCGGCGGCTCCGTCTCCGCCGCTCGACGAAGCCGCGCGGCGTCACGCCCCGACGCCTTGTTGAGGGCGACGGCCTGCAGCCGCGCCAGCAGCAGCGACAACTCACCGGCAAGGTAGTGCTGCGTCATCCCCGTCATGCCCCGCTCGCACCCTCTGGGAGCGTCTGGATGGTATCGCCCGGCGAGGTACGGGACCAGGGTGGCTGCGTGTGTCGCGGGCGGAAACCCGTGGAACTGGGGATTGACCGAAAGCGGACGGTCTGGCAGAGTCCGGAACAACGGCACGGTGGCCAGACGTATGCCACCGTGCCGTTGAACGGTAGGTCGGGCGTGGATCACGCCGGACCGGGCGTCGTGGCCTCCTCCCGGGGCTATGACGCATGCCAGCCTGCCGCCCGAGGCGGTCTGGCGAGGAGGTGCCGTTCGGGGGTGGAAGGCCCCGAGGAGGTTCGCGGGCGGGCGCGCCCTGGCGGCCTACTCGGGGCCTTTCTCTGCGCCGGCGACGATGTCGAGGCTGCCGCCGGGACGGCCATGGGTGACGGTCATGACCTCGGCGAGGATCGACAGGGCGATCTCGGGCGGCCGGCGCGCGCCGAGGTCCAGCCCGGTCGGGCTCCGCAACCGCCCGACGTCGACGCCCGCCTCCCGGAGCCGAGCCACGAACCCGGGGGTGTGCCGGCGGCTGCCCATCACCCCGACGTAGCCGACCCGGCCGAGCAGCGCGGCGGTGACGGCCGGCAGCAGCGCCGGGTCGTCGTGGTCGACGAACACCACCGCGTCGCCCGGCCCGAGCCCCTGGGCGGCCGCGTCGAAGCCGGCGGAGCCGGGCGCCTCGGCCTGGACGGCCAACCCGACGATCCCCCCGATCGCGGCCAAGGCGTCGGCGACCGGGCCGTCGCCGCCGACCAGCAGCCGCGCGGGGCCGGCGAACGCCTCGAGGAACACCTCGACGACGCCCTCGCCGGGCTCGCCCTCGAAGCTGGTGTAGTGCCGGATGCCCGACCGCTCCCCCGCCCCCAGCAGCGCCGCGCCGTCGCGGCCGGCCCGCCGGTCCAGCCCGTTGCAGCCGATCGTCCCCGCCAGCAGGGCGCCGTCCGGCCCGAACAGGGCCCGGTTGCCGGGCGCCGACGGCGGGTCGCCCTCGGTCCGCACGGTGGTGCCCATGACCACCGTCCGCCCCGCCCGCCTGGACTCGTCCAGCGCCGCGAACACGTCATGACTCACCGGGGACCTCCTTGAGCTGGTTCAGCACGCCGCCGGCCAGGACGGCCCTGCGCTCGCGCGGGGACAGGTCGAGCGTGGCGACGAAGCCGTCCTTGCCCTCGACCCGGACCTGCACCTCCTCCGAGCCGCCCGCCACCGCCTCCTTGAGGGCGGGGACCTCGAGCCGGTCGCCGACCTGGAGCCGGCCGTGGGCCTGCTCGTCGATGTACAGCGGGACCAGCCCCTGGGCGATCAGGTTGCGCCGGTGGATGCGGGCGAAACCCCGGGCGAGCACGCAGCGGATGCCGAGCGCCAGCGGCGCCAGGGCGGCGTGCTCGCGGCTGGAGCCCTGGCCATAGTTCTCGCCGCGAAGGTGTACTCGGCGATCGCCTCGACGTTGGAGCGGTCGGCCATGACGATCGCCCCGTCTGGCGCCATCGAGCCGGTCGAGACGTTGTCGGGCAGCACGATCAGCACCCGCCCCTGGAAGCCGTCGGGCAGCGGCGGCGGGATCGGCGGCTTCCTGATGTTGGGGCCGCGGACGATCTCGATCCGCTCGGCCTGCTCGGGGGGTGGCGGGGACAGGATCATGAAGTCGTCGACCACCGGGTCGGGGTCGTCGATCTCGGGAGGCTCGCCGAGGCTGCGCGGGTCGGTGATCGCGCCGGCCAGCCCGGTGGCCGCGGTGGTCGCCGGGGAGGCCAGGTACACCTGGTCGTCGACGGTGCCGGAGCGGCCCTTGAAGTTGCGGTTGAAGGTCCGGACGCTCGCCTTGCCGGTCGGCGGCGCCTGGCCGATGCCGACGCACGGCCCGCAGGCCGGCTCGAGGATGCGCAGGCCCGCCCGCTCCAGGTCCTCGAGCACCCCCGAGGTGGTGATGGTGGTGAGGATCTGGCGGCTGCCCGGCGAGACCGTGCCGACCGTGACCGGCGGCAGATGGCGGCCACGCATGACCGCGGCCGGGATGGCCAGGTCCTCGTACCAGGAGTTGACGCTGGACCCGAAGCAGACCTGGAACACCGGCGTGCCGGCGACCTCCTCCACGGGCACGACGTTGTCGGGCTGGTGCGGCCTGGCGATCAGCGGCTCCAGGGTGGCGAGGTCGACGTGGACCTCCTCGTCGTAGGAGGCGTCCGGGTCGGGGCCGAGCTCGACCCACTGGTCCTCGCGCCGCTGGCGGCGCAGGAACCGGCGGGTCTGCTCGTCGGACGGGAAGATCGCGGTGGTCCCGCCCAGCTCGGTGATCATGTTGCAGACGGTGGCCCGCTGGGTGACCGGCAGGCTCGCCACGCCCGGGCCGGTGAACTCGAAGATGCGGCCGAGGCCGCCCTTGACCGTGTACTCGCGGATGAGCCAGAGGATCAGGTCCTTGGAGGCGACCCAGGGCGGCAGCCGGTTCTCGAGGTGGACCCCGACCACGGTCGGGGTCGGGGTCTCGAACGGGTAGCCGGCCATGGCCAGGGCGACCTCGAGCCCGCCGGCGCCGATGGCGATCGAGCCGCACGCGCCCGAGGTGGGGGTGTGGGAGTCGGCGCCCAGCAGGGTCGCGCCCGGCCGGGCGAAGCGCTCGGTGTGCACCTGGTGGCAGATGCCGTTGCCGGCCCGCGAGTAGCGCAGCCCGTAGCGGGCGGCGCAGCCCTGGAGGAACAGGTGGTCGTCGGCGTTGCGGTGGTCGAACTGGAGCATGTTGTGGTCGACGTACTGGACCGCGAGATCGACCCGGACGCGCGTCAGCTCCAGCGCCTCGAACTCCATGCAGGCCATCGTCCCGGTGGCGTCCTGCAGCAGCGTCTGGTCGATCCGGAGGGCGACCTCCTCGCCGGGGGCGAGCCGTCCCGAGACCAGGTGCTGCTCGAGGATCTTCCCGGTCATGGTGCCCCGCATGCCGGCCTCCACGGTCGCGACGGTACGGGCCGATGCTACCCGCAGAGCCGGGCGACCGGCCGGCGCTCGGCGGCGAGGCGGACCGGGGCGTCGCGGACCCGGGCGAGCAGGGCGAGGAACTCGGCCCGCGGCAGGTCGCGCGCGCCGAGGGTGGCCAGGTGCGGGGTGACGACCTGGACGTCGATCAGGCGCCCGCCGGCCTCGGCGAGCCGTGCCGCCAGGTCGACGAGGGCGACCTTGGAGGCGTCGGTGGCGAGGTGGAACATGGACTCGCCGGTGAACACCCCGCCCACCCCGATGCCGTACAGGCCGCCGACCAGGTCGTCGCCGTCCCACACCTCCAGGCTGTGCGCGTGCCCGAGCTCGTGCAGGCGCCGGTAGGCGGTGCGCATCGGCGGCGTGATCCAGGTCCCCTCGCCGGGCGCGCCGCCGGCGCCCGGGCGCTCGGCGCAGGCGTCGATCACCGCCGCGAACACCCGGTCGACGGTCGTCTCCCAGCCGCTGCGGCGCAGCCGGGCCCGCAGCGAGCGGGCCACCACCACGCCGTCCGGCGGGATCACCCCGCGCGGGTCGGGCGAGAACCACGGCAGCGGCGCGCCCGGATGCGGCCAGGGGAAGATCCCCCGCCGGTAGGCGTCCAGCAGGGTGGCCGGCTCCAGGTCCGCCCCCACCCCGACCAGGCCGTCCTCGCCGGCGGTGGCCGGGTCCGGGAAGCGCCAGCGCGACGGGCCGGGAACGGGCACGGAAGCCTCCCAGACGGGAGCACGGCAGGTTCGGGCAGCAATCCTGCGAGGCGCCTGGACGGTTGGCAACCTTGGCGCCGGATCGTCATGTTCGTCAGTCTTGTTTGAAGCGAGTGCTGTGCGTAGAGTAGGGCCACTCGCGGCGCCACCGCCGGCGCATCCCCCGACGCGCGCCCGGAGGACCCATGCCCTGGTTGCGGCCCCTGCTGCTCGCCGCCGCCGTGCTGCTCGGGCCGGCGGGCCCGCCGGCGGCGGCCGCGCCGCGAGCCGCCACGCCCGGCGAGCCCGCGATGGCGGCCGCCGCCTTCCTGGACACGATCGGGGTCAACGTCGACCCCGGCGGCCAGGCGCCCGTCGCGCAGCTAGCGGCGGCGGGCGTCCGCCACGTCCGCGTCCGCGCCGCCGCCGACCCGGCCGACCCGTCCTGGTCGGCCGTGCGCGCCCTGACCGCGGCGGGCCTGGGGGTCGACCTGGTCGCCGCACCCGGGACCGACTGGGCGAGCTTCGCCGGCGCCGCCTCCTCACTCGGCAAGGGGCTGGAGGCGCTGGAGGCCGAGGGCGACGCCGGCCCGCTGCGGCTCGCCGCCCGGGCCCACCCCGCCCTGGACCGCGTCCCGGTGCTCGGGCCGGCCACCGACGGCGCGGCCGACCACCCCACCGCCCGGCTCGAGCTGCGCGGGCGGTGCCCCGGCTGCGTCCCCGGCCCCGGCGTGGGTGGCCCGCCGGGCGCCAACCCCGGCGGCGGCTGGTTGCAGGTGACCGAGGCGACCCTCGGCGACGGCGTCCCCGAGGCGGTGGCGGCCAGGTACCTCCCGCGCCTGCTGCTCGGGCACGCCGGCGCGGCCGCCCGCACCTACCTCGGCGCGCTCGCCGGCGAGCAGGCAGGCCCCGGCCTGCTCGGCCCCGACGGCGCCCCGACCCGCGCCCACCGGGACCTCGCCAACCTGGTCGCCGTCCTCGCCGACCCGGGGCCGGCGTTCACCCCGGGACGCCTCGCCTACCGGCTCACCGGCGACACCGACGGGCTGCGCCACCTGCTGCTGCAGAAGGCCGACGGGCGCTTCTGGCTGGTCCTCTGGGTGGAGAAGCCGAGCTGGGACCCGGCCGGTGGGCGGGAGCTCGCCGTGGCGGCCCAGCCGGTCGGCGTCAGGCTTGCCCATCGGGTGGCGGCCGCCCGCGCGTTCGCTCCCGACCTCGGCACCGCGCCCGAGCGGCATTTCGCCGGCCCCACCCGGACGATCGAGCTGGAAGTGCCCGACCGGCCGCTGCTGGTCGAGCTGCTGCCGTGGACGCCGCCGGCGGCGGTCGTCTCCGGCGCCCCGGCGACGCCGGCACCCATGAGGCCGGCGCCCACCGCCGCGCGAGGCGGCGCGCCAGGACCACCGGTGCCGGCGGCCGCCGGGGACCGGGACGCCCCGGACGCGGCCCGCGGCCCGGCCACGGCCGCCGCCGCACCCGACCCCACCGTGCGTGGGCCGCTCGGCTTCACCGGCTCGGCCGCGCTGCCCCTGCTGGTCGCCAGCGGCCTGCTCGTGCTGGTCGGGACGGGCGCCTTCGCCGCCTCCCGGCGGCGCTGGCACCACCACCGCTGAGGCGCGCGGCGTAGGCGGTGTAAAGAAGCTTGCGCATTACCAAGATCACGGGATCCCGACGGCGATCACGTCGGACGTCGCGGTAATGCGCAAGCTTCTTTAGCGGACGTGATCACGATCACGTGGCATCCGCTATCACCCCATTGACCTAGTTCATCTTGCATGCTCCCATGATTGGCGGTTGCCAGAGCAACCATCGCCCCCACGCGCCCGCCGCCGACCCGGCGGCGGGAGGAGGAGGTCGCAGATGCTCCCTCCACCCTTCGACTACGTCGCCCCCCGGTCGCTCGACGAGGTGCTTGACCTCCTCGCCGAGCACGGCGACGAGGCAAAGGTCCTGGCCGGGGGCCAGAGCCTGATCCCGGTCCTCAAGCTGCGGCTTGGCGAACCGGCGCTGCTGGTCGACATCAACCGGCTCGACGGCCTCGGCGACCTCGCCGAGGACGGCGGCCAGCTCCGGGTCGGCGCGCTGGTCCGGCACCGCGACGCCGAGCGGTCGGCGCTGCTGCGCGAGCGCTACCCGACCATGGCGGCGGCCGCCCCACAGGTGTCGGACCCGCTGGTCCGCAACCTCGGCACCGTGTGCGGCTCGCTCGCGCACGCCGACCCGGCCGGCGACTGGGGGGCCGTGATGCTGGCCGTGGGCGCCGAGCTGATCGCCAGGTCGCGCGGCGGATCGCGCGCGATCGCCGCCCGCGACTTCTTCGACGGGCCGTTCACCACCGCCCTGCGGCCCGACGAGCTGCTGGTCGAGGTGCGGGTGCCGGCGCGGCCGCGGACCGGCGGCGCCTACCTCAAGCTCGAACGCAAGGTCGGCGACTTCGCCACCGCCGCGGTCGCGGTGCGGGTCACGATGACCGACGGGCGCATCGGCGACGCCGGCATCGGCCTCACCGCCGTCGGCCCGAGCAACCTGGAGGCCACCGAGGCCCAAGCCGTCCTGTCGGGCGCCGAGCCCTCCGACGAGGCCTTCCGGGAGGCCGCCGAGCTGGCCGCGGCGGCGGCCTCGCCGAGCGCCGACACCCGCGGGTCGGCCGAGTACAAGCGCAACGTCATCCGCGTGTTCACCGAGCGCGGCCTGCACCAGTCGGTTGCCATGGCCACGGCCGCAGGAGGTGTCTGATGGAGATCACCGTCACCGTCAACGGCACGGCCCACCGGGTCGACGTCGAGCCGCGGCTGCTCCTGGTGCACCTGCTGCGCGAGCGGCTGCGGCTCACCGGCACCCACGAGGGCTGCGACACCACCTCCTGCGGCGTGTGCACGGTGCTGCTTGACGGCGTGCCGATCAAGTCCTGCACCTTGCTGGCCGTGCAGGCCGATGGGCGCGACGTGCTGACCGTCGAGGGGTTGCTGGAGGGCGGCCAGCCCTCCCCCATCCAGGCCGCGTTCAAGCAGGAGCACGGCCTGCAGTGCGGCTTCTGCACCCCGGCGATGATGCTGGCCGCCAAGGCGCTGCTGGCCGACAACCCCGACCCGACCGAGGACGAGGTGCGCTGGGCGCTCAGCGGCAACCTCTGCCGCTGCACCGGCTACGTGAACATCGTCCGGGCGGTGCGGGCCGCCGCGGCCACCATGCGGGGCCCCGAGCAGACAGCCGAGCCCGAGCGTGAGGAGGTGCCGGCGTGAGCGACACCGAAACCCCCATCCGCGGGCTCGGCCACTCGGTGCGGCGCAAGGAGGACGACCGCTTCCTGCGCGGCCGCGGCAACTACGTCGACGACCTGCAGCTCCCCGGCATGCTCCACATGGCGCTGCTGCGCTCGCCGCTCGCCCACGCCCGCATCACCGCCATCGACGTGGAGGCGGCCAAGGCCCACCCGGGCGTGGTCGCGGTCGTCACCGGCCGCGACCTCGACGCCCACGGCCTGGCGTGGATGCCGACCCTGTCGGGCGACACCCAGGCCGTCCTGGCCCTGGACAAGGTGGTGTTCCAGGGCCAGGAGGTCGCGGCGGTGGTCGCCGAGGACCCCTACGTCGCCAGCGACGCCCTTGAGCTGATCGAGGTCGACTACGACCCGCTCCCGCCGGTGGTCGACCCGCACAAGGCCCTGGAGCCCGACGCGCCGCTGATCCGCGAGGACAAGCAGGGCCAGACCTCCAACCACATCAACCACTGGGAGAAGGGGGACCGGGAGGCCACCGAGCGCGCCTTCGCCAGCGCCGACAAGGTGGTGCGGGTGGAGACCTTCTACCCCCGCTCCCACCCGGCGCCGCTGGAGACCTGCGGCTGCGTGGCGGACGTGGACCCGGCGACCGGCAAGGCCACCATCTACATGACCTCGCAGGCGCCCCACGCCCACCGCACCCTGTTCGCGCTGGTCGCCGGCCTGCCGGAGCAGAACATCCGGATCGTCTCCCCCGACATCGGCGGCGGCTTCGGCAACAAGGTGCCGATCTACCCCGGCTACGTCGTCGCCACGGTCGCGTCGCTGCTGCTGGGACGGCCGGTGAAGTGGGTCGAGGACCGCACCGAGAACCTCATCTCCACCGGCTTCGCCCGCGACTACCACATGACCGGCGAGGTGGCGCTGTCGGGCGACGGCAAGATCCTGGGCCTGCGCTCCAAGGTGATCGCCGACCACGGCGCGTTCAACGCCGCCGCGCAGCCGACCAAGACCCCCGCCGGCCTGTTCCACATCTTCACCGGCTCCTACGACGTCCCGGCCGCGTTCTGCGAGGTCGACGCCGTCTACACCAACAAGGCGCCGGGCGGCATCGCCTACCGCTGCTCGTTCCGGGTCACCGAGGCGTCGTTCCTGATCGAGCGGCTGATGCAGAAGGCCGCCACCGAGCTGGACGTGGACCCTGCGGAGCTGCGCCGGCGCAACTTCATCCGTCCGGAGCAGTTCCCCTACCACTCGGTGGTCGGCTGGGTGTACGACTCCGGCGAGTACCAGCGCGCCCTCGACCTGGCGCTGGAGCAGCTCGGCTACGAGGAGCTCCGCCGCGAGCAGCGGGAGCGCTTCGCACGCGGGGAGCTGATGGGCATCGGCATCGCCAGCTTCACCGAGGTGGTCGGCGCCGGGCACGGCGCCGACTACGACATCGCCGGGCTGCGCATGTTCGACTCGGCCGAGCTGCGGGTGCACCCCACCGGCAAGGCGATCCTCAAGCTCGGCGTGAAGGCCCAGGGCCAGGGCCACGAGACGACCTTCGCCCAGATCGTCGCCGCCGAGCTCGGCATCCAGCCAGAGGACGTCGCCGTCATGGAAGGCGACACCGACAACACCCCCTACGGGCTGGGCACCTACGCCTCCCGCTCGACCCCGGTCGGCGGCGCGGCCACCGCGATGGTCGCCCGCAAGCTGCGCGAGAAGGCCACCCGCATCGCCGCCCACCTGCTGGAGGTCGCCGAGGAGGACGTCGAGTACGCCGACGGGAGGTTCGCCGTCCGCGGCGCCCCCGACCGGGCCAAGACCATCCAGGACGTCGCCTTCGCCGCCTACACCAACCTGCCGGATGGCATGGAGGCGGGGCTGGAGGGCGTCACCTACTACGACCCGCCGAACATGACCTTCCCGTTCGGGACCTACTGCGTGGTCGTCGACATCGACAAGGGCACCGGCGTGTGGAAGGTCCGCAAGATGGTCGCGGTCGACGACTGCGGGGTCCGCATCAACCCGATGATCGTCGAGGGCCAGATCCACGGCGGCCTCGCCGAGGGCTTCGCGATCGCCGCCATGCAGCAGATCACCTTCGACGAGGACGGCAACTGCATCGGCCAGAACTTCACCGAGTACCTGCTGCCCACCTCCTGGGAGACGCCCAAGTTCGAGACCCACGCGACCGTCACCCCGTCGCCGCATCACCCCATCGGGGCCAAGGGCGTCGGCGAGTCGGCGACGGTCGGCTCCCCCGCCGCCTACGTCAACGCGGTGCTGGACGCCCTGGCGCCGCTTGGGATCACCAACATCGACATGCCGGTGACCAGCGACAAGGTGTGGGCGGCGATGCACGAGAAGGGGTTCGTGTGACACCGGAGCCGCCGTACGCCATGGCCACGGTGGTCCGGGTCGACCCGCCGGTGTCGACGCGGGTCGGCGACAAGGCGGTGGTGACCGGCGACGGGCGGCTGGAGGGCTGGGTCGGCGGCGCCTGCGCCGAGCCGATCGTGGTCAGGGAGGCCCTGGCCGCGCTCGCCGAGGGCCGCCCGCGGCTGGTCCGCATCACCCCGGCGGAGCTGGCGGCCACCGCGATACCGGTACCGGAACCGGAGCCGGGGGTGGTCGCCGCCGTCAGCACCTGCCCGTCGGGCGGGGGTCTGGAGGTGTTCGTGGAGCCGGTGGGCGTCGCGCCCCGCATGCTCGTCTGCGGCCGCACCCCGGTGGCCGCGACCCTGGCGAGGCTGGCGGAGCTGGTCGGCTACGAGGTGACCGGGCTCGGCGACGCCGACCTGGACGGGGTCCGGGCCGACGCCGCCGGTCCCGGCGACGCGGTGGTGGTCGCTTCCATGGGCCACTACGACGAGGAGGCGCTGGTCGCGGCGCTGCGCACCCGGGCCGGCTACGTCGGCCTGGTCGGCAGCCGCCGCCGCGCCGCGACCGTGTTCGACGAGCTGCGGCGGCGCGGCGTGGCCGACGCCGAGCTGGCGAGGGTCGCGAGCCCCGCCGGCCTGGACCTCGGCCCCTCCACCCAGGAGGAGATCGCGGTCGCCATCCTCGCCGAGCTGATCCGCGAACGGCACCGCCGCGCCGCCCCGCCGGCGGCCACCCAGACGGCCACCGACCCGGTGTGCGGGATGGCGGTGGCGGTCGCCGAGGCGAGCCTCACCGCCGAGCACGCCGGCCGGACCTTCTGGTTCTGCAGCGAGCACTGCCGGGCCGCCTTCCTCCGCGACCCGACCGGTTATCCTGATCCGGCCGGCTGACCCGCGCGAGGGAGGTGCCATGCGGCCGGTCCGCCTCGTCGCGGCCGCCTGCCTGCTCGCCGCCGTGGCCGCCACCGGCTGCACCGACAGCTCCGGCGGCCCCTCCGCGACGCCCACCGCCCCTTCCGGCTCCGCGGCGACCACCGGCCCGGGGACCGCCACCACCGCGGCGCCGCGATGGACCACGGCGACCAAGGCGGGGACCAACAACCCCAAGGTCCCGGAGGACATGCCGATGCTGGTCGCCATCCGCACCGGCAGCCACGACGGCTACGACCGGGTCGTGCTCCAGTTCAGGAACGCCCTGCCGAGCTGGCGGGTCGGCTACGTGAACCAGGTGACCAGCGAGTCGGGGGCGACGGTGCCGCTGGAGGGCGGAGCGTCGCTGTTCGTGCAGGTCGACCCCGCCTGGGGACACGACCAGAACACCCCGCCGTACGCGGCGACCTACACCGGTCCGCGCTCCCTCACCCCCCGCTACCCGACGCTGCGGCAGGTGCGGTGGGTCGACGAGTTCGAGGGCCATCTCACCTTCGGCGTCGGCCTGCAACGCCGGGCCGGCTTCCGGGTGCTGGAGCTGCGCGGGCCAGCCCGCCTGGCGATCGACGTCGCGAGTTGAGCGCGCCGCGGCTCGCACCGTTCCAGGCCTTACCCCGCCACGCCGTGGGCGAGCTCGCCGAGGAGGGCGAGGCGCTCCTCCGCTTCGCGGAAGCGGAGGCCGACAGGTTCGACATCGAGGTGATCCAACCTCCATGAGGGACGACGCGGTCGTCGTGGTGCCACCCGGGGAGGGCGAGGTGGTGCCGCGACGGTTCGGGGAACGCACGGTCGTCAAGGCCGCCGAGGCCGAGACCCTCGGCGCCTACGCCGTCCGGGAGAACTCGGTCCCCGCGGGGTTCGGCGGCGTCCCTCTCCACCTCCACCGGGAGGCGGAGGAAGCGTTCTACGTCCTCGAGGGCGAGCTGACCGTGTTCACCGGGGGCCGGACGCTGGCGGCACCCACCGGCTCGTTCGTGCTCATCCCGCGCGGCACCGTGCACGCCATCGCCAACCGGGGCGCGGTGCCGGTCCGCTGGCTCACGCTGATCTCGCCGGCGTGGGTATCCGGCTGGATCCAGGAGGAGAGCGCCGATCCCGACAACCGGGCGGCCATCTACGCCAGGTACGGCCTGGAGATCGTGGGCCCGCCGCCTCCGCCCTAGCGCTGGTCGGCGACCCAGGCGGCGAGCAGGCCGCGGTAGTGGGCGACGAACTGCTCGTGCTCGTGCGGCG
>WNGA01018492.1_pt1 | contig 15999 bp, 12 predicted proteins | sample 5400061 | NCBI WGS metagenome assembly WNGA01 (sample SAMN13153366, study PRJNA577476) | soil metagenome | isolation source: 100 cm soil or saprolite under grassland replicate 2 | place: USA:California | collected 2016-06-15
CGGTACCGAAGCCACCCTCGGTCTCGAGCTCGGGCCTGTCTTCCTCCAGGGCTGACATACCTCGACAGAGGGATCGGCGGAACCGACGCCCTCCCTCTATCCCTCGCCTGAGGGGCACTTCACGGAAGGTGCCGTTCAGGGGGTTCGTCGCGCTGCCCGCAGACCGGCCTCGAGCTGTGCACGACTCGCAGCACCGGCGATACCGAGGACGATCCGGTGCCGGCGGTCCAGGAAGAGTGTTGTCGGAAGGCCTGGGGAGTGGAGGCGGACGAAGAGCCTCCCGTGCGGGTCGAAGATGCTCGGGAAACCGAGTCCGAAGCGGCGCGTGAAGGCCTGCGCCCGAGCTCTCGAGTCCAGGGTATTGATGCCGAGCACGGCGACGCTGGGATGCGCGCGGGTGAAGCTCCTCAGTGTCGGAGCTTCGTGGATGCAGCCTCCGCACCAGGAAGCCCAGACGTTCAGGACGACCGGCCGCCCGGCGAACGAGGCGAGGCTCACGCGAGTCCCGGTGGAGACGGTCGCTCCGGCGAGCGGCGGGGCCGGCCTCGGCGCTGCGGCCAAGGCGGCCGTGGACAGTCCCAGGAGGACCGCGATCGAGGCGAGAGCGGTGCGCACGAGCCTCGATTGTAGGCGGGCACCGGCGTCAAGCCGGAGCGCTCGCATGCCGATTGTCCCCCCATGGTCCGACGGGCCCCCTCGCGCCGGCCGCCCAAGCTCGTGCTTCGCTTCGCCGTCTACGCGGCCGCGGCGATCACGATTGCGACGGCGGCCGTGCTCGTGTTCACGCGCTCGTACGCCGGCGTTCGCGCCGAGGAGTCCGCCCGTTTCCATTCGCGCTTCATCGTGGACTCGATCCTCACCGACCGCCTCGAGGCCTCCGACTTCGCGGCCCCGGTCACGGGGCGCCGCCGGACGCAGCTCGACAGCTTCTTCAGGCGGGAGGTGCTGGGGAAGGACGCCCTGCGCGCGAAGCTGTACTCGCGGAACGGCGTCGTCACGTATTCGAACAACCATCAGCTGATCGGGACGAGGCCCGAGGGCGGCGAGTTCCGCGAGGCCCTGGGCGGAAAGGCCGTCAGCGACGTGACGCACCTGAATGCGGAGGGCGGTCCCGGCGGGGACGTCAAGGTGCTCGAGACCTACGTCCCGGTCCGCCTCGGCGGCCGGACTGTGGGCGCGTTCGAGCTCTACCAGGACTACCGGCCCATCGCGGGTGCCGCGCGCTCGATGTTCCTTCCGATCGCCGCGGTCCTGGCGTTCGTCCTCCTCGCCCTCTACGCGGCGCTTCTCCCGCTGTTGCACGGCGCCACGAAGCGCTTCCGTCGGCAGATGGACGAGATCGAGCACAGGGCCCACCACGACACGCTGACGGAGCTGCCCAACCGCGCCCGCTTCCGGGATCGCGTCGCGCAGGCGATCCAGGAGGGCGGGACGGGGCTGGCCGTGCTGCTGATCGACCTCGATCGGTTCAAGGAGGTCAACGACACGCTCGGTCACGAGAGCGGCGATCTTCTCCTTCAACAGGTCGGACGGCGGCTGGTCGGGGGCCTCCCCGCGCTGGATACCGTCGCCCGGCTGGGCGGTGACGAGTTCGCCGTGCTCGCCCAGGGGGTGCGAGGATCCGAAGAGGCGCTCGAGGTCGCTCACAGGCTGCGCCGCGCGCTCGAGACGCCGTTCTCTCTGCGCGGCCTGCGGCTCGAGGTCGAGGCGAGCATCGGCATCGCGCTCGTTCCCGAGCACGGCCGCGAGGTGGACACCCTGCTTCGTCACGCCGACGTGGCCATGTACCTGAGCAAGGAGTTGCACTCGGGGGCGGAGATCTACTCCGAGGAGCGCGACGAATACTCGCCCGACCGGCTGCGACTCGTGGGTGAGCTGCGAGGAGCGCTCTCGCGAGGGGAATTGGAGGTGCACTACGAGCCGAAGGTGAGCCTGGCGAGCGGCGAGATCCACGGCGTGGAAGCGCTTGTACGCTGGGCGCATCCCGAGCTAGGGCCGCTTTCGCCCGACCGCTTCATCCCGCTGGCCGAGCACACCGGGCTGATCAGGCCGCTGACCCGGCACGTACTTCAGGAGGCACTGCGGCAGTCGCGCGCCTGGCGCATTCAGGGCTTCGACCTGGGAGTGGCAGTCAACATCTCGGGCCGTGACCTCCTGGACCTGCGCCTGCCCGACGAGGTCGAGGCGCTCCTACGGCGCTGGCAGGTCGAGCCATCTCGCCTCGAGCTCGAGATCACGGAAGGCACGATGCTCTCGGACCCCGTACGGACGAAGGCGATCCTCGGTCGCCTCAAGCAGCTGGGCGTCCGCATTGCCGTCGACGACTTCGGAAGCGGCTACTCGTCGCTCGGCTACCTGAGGCGCCTGCCGCTGGACGTGCTCAAGATCGACAAGTCGTTCGTCCTGAACATGCTGGACGACGAAGACGACGCGGCTATTGTGCGCTCGACCATCGACCTTGCGCACAATCTCGGACTCGAGGTCGTCGCCGAGGGAGTGGAGAACGACGAGACTCGCGCCGCCCTGGCCCTTCTCCGCTGCGACAGGGCGCAGGGGTATCTCTTCAGCCGGCCCCTTCTGCCAGAACACGTACCCGCCTGGCTGGCGGAGGCGCGCCGCGCGCCAGAGCCACAGCCGGTCGAAGCCGCCTAGGGCGACGAGAGCGGTTTCTCAGTCGTAGATCAGCAGGGCCGTTCGCCGGAGCGTGTTGCCGTTCTTGTCGTTGAAGTCGAAAGACACGTCGTAGCTCGTCTTGACCGTGCTCTTGCCGAAGACGAACGAGACCGTGCCGTCGATGCCGATCGCGCCGGCCAGCTGCGTGTTGGTGACGAGCTTGCCGCTCGGCCGCTGGAAAAGATGGATCTGGGCACCGATCGTCGTGCCCACTCCGTCCCGTGCGGCGAGCTCGAGCACCGGGATCCGCAGGACCGGAACCACGCCCACTTTCACCTTCACGATCGGGTTGCGTCCGTCCAGGAGCCTGGCGAGTGACGAGAAGACGGCGAATGCCGGCTTTCTCGTCCCGCTGCGGGACAGCAGGCCGCTTTGCCAGGCGCTCGTGGGGTCGTCGCGGAGGATGAACCAGATGAAGACTTGGACCCGCGGATCCTTCGTCGCCGTGCGGATCGCCTGTCGCATGTAGGCGGCCTGCTGCGAGATCGTCACGCCCTTCGGCTCAGCAGGCTTCGTCTCGAAGCCGTACTCCGTGATCCAGATCGGGATGTTCTTGCGGTGGAACCACTGGTCGAGCTTCGTCTCGAACGTCCGCATGGTCGAGAGGTTCACGTTCGGGAAGCGGTAGCGCTGCGTGGGCTTCGAGCCGAGGGCAGAGTACGGATGATGCGCCCAGGCGGAGAACTTGAGCTTCGGCCTCGCCGTGGAGAGCAGACGGGCGAAGGTGCCCGGTGAGAGCGTCTCCTGGAGCTTGCCGGGCGAGGGGCTCGGCTTGTCGCGACCGCGGGGCGAGGTCTCCCCGATGCCTACGAGGGCGTTCGGATTCCCGGCCTTGATCCCGGCGTAGGCCGCCCGGTAGAGCTTCGCGTAGATGAAGGGGGAGATGGGCTTGCGCTTGCTGTCGAAGGTCGGGGAGAGAAACTGCGCCAGGTTCGGCTCGTTCCAGACGGTGAAGTAGCGGACGAACGGCACTCCGGCGTTGCGTCCCGAATAGCGGGAGGCCAGCGCCCGCGCGAAGTTCTGGAGGTCCCGCATCTGGTTCGGCGCTCGGTTCTGGCCCTTGCCCCCGTTCGCCCAGGCCGGTGTGCCCCAGATCGTGAGCATCACTTCAATGCCGCGAAGCTGGGCCGAGCGAGCGAACTCGTCCAGGTCGTCGAAGCGGTAGGCGGCGTCAAAGGGGTCCGTCGCCACGGCGGGGCGGCGCGGCGCGATGCGCGACCAGTACACAGTCGTCCGCACGATGCTCGCGTTCGCCTCGGCCGCCTGATCGAAGACCGCTCCGCGGTCCTCCCGCCAGCGCAGGCTGGGGTCGTCCTGAAAGCCCATGAACATGCGGGCGCCGGCCAGCGCGGAGGCCGGCGCGACGGCTGCGATCAGCAGGCACGCCAACGCGAGAGTGCGTCTCATCGTCAAGGCAACTCCTTCAGGTCCTGGGGCCCTGCGGACCATAGCTGCAACCCTCGTCCGGGCCTGCGCTTTCTTACAGAGCCTTAACTGTCCGGTCCGTTAATCCTCCGTCTGCGGGGGCCGTCTCGAGCGCTTGAGCCGAGCTCGACGGCGCTTCTCCTCGAGCCGGCGGGCCTCCGCCGCCGCCGGAGGGCGGGTGGGCCGACGGCGACGCTCGACCCGTAGCGCCTCGTGGAGTTGGTCCACGAGCCGCTGGACCGCCAGCTCACGGTTCCGGAGCTGGCTGCGCTCGTCCTGGGCCACGGCCCGGAGGACCGGCCCGGCCTTGGCCACGACCCGTCGCTTTTGCGCCTCGGAGAGGGCCGACGAGCCCTCGACGTCGAAGCGCGCCTCGACCCGCGTCTCGGTCTTCTGAGCGTGCTGGCCGCCGGGGCCGCTCGAGCGCGAGGTCCGCAGCTCGATCTCCGACCGCGGAATGGAGACCGATCGTGTCACCCGAATAGACTCCGGTGTCCCCATGGCGGCCATTCTGCTCGACATCGACGGCGTGCTCCACGTCTCCGGCGAGCCCATTCCCGGCGCTGCGGCGGCGGTCGAGCGCCTGCGCGAGAACGGGCACCGGCTGCGCTTCGTCACCAACAACACGACACGGGCCCGCGGGCAGCTGGCCGACGAGCTTCGCGCCCTCGGCATCGGGCTCTCGGACGACGAGCTGCAGACGACCGCGGTGGCGGCCGCGCGGGCCCTCCAGGGCCGGCGCGTGCTCGCCCTGGTGATGCAGGCCATCGTCGCCGACCTGGACGGGATCGAGCTCGTCGGCGAAGGCGCGGACGCGGTTCTGATCGGCGGGGCGGACGAGACCGACGAGACGGGACGAGTTTTCAGTTACATGAACCTCGCCCGGGCCTTCTCCGAGCTCCAGAGCGGTGCGGAGCTCTACTCGCTGCACAAGAGTCGCTGGTGGCAGACCTCCCGCGGCGCGCTGCTCGACTCCGGAGCATTCGTGGTCGGTCTCGAGTACGCGGCCGAGATCGAGGCCACCGTGCTGGGCAAGCCGAGCGCCGCCTACTTCGACGCCGCACTCGCCGCGCTCGACGCGGACGCGAAGCTGACTTGGATGGTCGGCGACGACATCGACGCGGACATCCGAGGCGCGCAGGCGTTTGGCCTCAAGACCGTTCTCGTCAGGACGGGGAAGTTCCGCCCGGACGACCTCGAGCGCGCGGGTGTGACCCCGGACATGGTCGTCAGCTCGATCGCCGACCTTCCCGAGTGGCTCGAGCGAGCGCTGTGAGGGTGGGCGTCGACCTGATCGAGATCGGGCGGGTGCGCCGGACGCTCGAGCGCTACCCGAGCTTCAAGCTGCGCTGCTTCACCGAGGCCGAGATCGCGTATTGCGAGTCTCGGCCGAACCCCCCGCAACACTACGCTGCCAGGTTCGCCGGCAAGGAGGCCGTGGGCAAGGCGCTCGGCTTCGGCGTGGCAACGCGCTTCGCCTGGCGCGACGTCGAGATCCGGGGGCGGCCGAAGCCGGGCGTTTACCTGTCGGGGCGCGTGAGGGAGTGGGCCGCGAAGGTCGGTGCGGGCGACATCGACCTCTCCATGACGCACTCGCGGGAGCTGGCGGCCGCGATCGCGGTCGTCGACGACGACCGGTGATAGTCACGCCGACGGTCACGAGGGTCGCCGGGTTCACCGGTTTCGCGTGATGCTCGAGCCGCTGTACACGGCGCAGGAGATGCGCACGGCCGAGGAGGGGCACGACGTCGGCGAGCTAATGGCGAGGGCCGGGCGGGCCGTGGCCGAAGAGGCGCTGCGCCGCTACCCCGACGCCCAGTCGTTCTCGGCTGTCTGCGGCAAGGGCGCGAACGGTGGAGATGCGCGCATCGCGCTCGACGTGCTGCGCTCGGCCGGCCGGAAGGCCGGCGAGGGTCTCGAGGGGGACGTGATCATCGACGGCCTGTTCGGCACAGGCTTCCGCGGCGAGCCGCGACCGGAGGCGGCGGCCCAGATCCACGGGATGAACGAGCGGGGCGCTCCGATTGTCGCCGTCGACCTGCCGTCGGGGGTGAACGCAGACACCGGGGAGGTCGAAGGCGTGGCCGTGCGCGCCGAGCTGACCGTGGCCATGCACGGGCGCAAAGTCGGGAACGTCGTCGCTCCCGGACGGTTCCATTGCGGCGAGGTCGTGGTCGCCGACATCGGCCTCGACCCTGGGGAGACCGAGCACCGGCTCGTGACGCGCGAGATCCTCTCACTCATTCCGCCGAAGCGGGTCGAGGACAACAAGTACACGGCGGGACACGTACTCGTCGTGGGCGGCGCGCCGGGCATGAGCGGAGCCGCGTCGCTGACCGCGAACGCGGCGCTGCGGGCCGACTGCGGCTACGTCACGATCTGCGCACCGGCACCCTCGCTGCCGGTGCTCGAGACCCTCGTCGTCGAAGCGGTGAAGCGACCGCTCGAGGGGGCATTTGACGCTGCAGCAAGGGCGAGCGCGCTTGCGCTCGGTCCGGGCCTGGGCAGGACTCCTGACCGCCGGGAGCTCGTCCGGCGGTTGCTGGCGGAAACCGAGCTGCCCGCGGTCGTCGACGCCGACGCGCTCCACGAGCTCGAGCCGGTCGAGCGCCGGGCGTCCACCGTGCTGACCCCGCATGCCGGAGAGCTGGGCCGGCTGCTGGACGAGGACTCCGATTGGGTCTCCGCGCACCGGCTCGAGGCCGTGCGGAGGGGCTCGGAGCGGTTCGGATGCGTGTGTCTGCTCAAGGGGGCGGACACGCTTGTCGCCGCGCCCGGCCGCGGGGTGGTCGTAGCGGCACACGGTCCGCCCTCGCTCGCTGCGGCGGGCACCGGAGACGTCCTCACGGGCGTGACGGCCGCCTTCCTGGCCAAGGGAATCGAGGCGCCCCTCGCGGCGGCCGCCGCCGCGACGGCGTGCGGCCTCGCCGCCTGGCTCCGCCCCGCGCGCGGGCTCATCGCCGGGGACGTGATCGGGGCGCTGCCGGAGGTGCTCGACGCCGAGATCTGAGGTCACGATCGACCTGGACGCGGTTCGCCGCAACGCCCGGCGGCTGCTGGACGCTCTTCGGGGCTCGCAGCTCTGGGCCGTCGTCAAGGCCGACGCCTACGGGCATGGGGCGCAAGACGTATCCGGAGCCGCGCTCGAGGAAGGGGCCGCCGCGCTCTGCGTGGCCACCGTCGGCGAGGGCCTCGCTCTTCGCCGGTCGTTCGGTGGGGCGCGCATCCTCGTCATGGGCCCGGTGTCGGACACCGAGCTCGCGCAGGCGAAGGAAGCGCGCCTCGAGCTCGCGCTGGCCGATACCCGCGCTCCCTCAGGTTTGCCGGTCCACGTCAAGGTCGACACGGGCATGGGGCGGTACGGGGTGCGGGAGCTGCCGGCGCTGCCGGACAACGCCATCGGGCTGATGAGCCACCTGGCGACCGCCGACTCCGATCTGGCGTTCGCGCGCGACCAGCTGGCGCGCTTCCTGGCAGTCGTGAAAGCCCATCCCGGGCTCGAGACGCACGTGGCCAACTCCGCCGCCGCTCTCCGGCTCCCCGAGTCGCGTCTTCATGCAGCCCGGTGCGGGATCGCCCTGTACGGCCTCTCTCCCTTCGGGACCGACCCGGCCGAGGACGGCCTCGAACCGGTATCGGGATCGTTCCCGTCGGCTATGCCGACGGCTTTCGACGCGACCTGACCGGGACCGAGGTGCTGGTCGCGGAGCAGAGACACCGCGTCGTCGGCACCGTCTCCATGGACTCGTTCGCCGTCGAGCTGGACCGGGAGCTGCCGGCGGGAACGCCGGTGACGCTGATCGGCGACGGACTGCTCGCCGAGGAGCATGCACGCGTGGCCGGCACGATCACCTACGAGATCGTCTCTCGCATCGGCGTGAACCCCGAGCGCGCCGCCCGGCGGGTGACGGGCCGGTGATCGAGGCCGCGCAGGAGATTCTCGCCGGGGAGGAGGCCTTCGTGGTCGGAGGGGCCGTCCGCGACGAGCTGCTGGGCAAGCCGGTCGTCGACGTCGACATCGCCTGCCGCGATCCCGCGCGCGCGGCGCGGGCGTACGGAAAGCGGCAAGGCGGAGCCCCGTTCCCGCTCTCGGAGCGGCACGGCGCCTGGCGTGTGGCGCTGGAGGACGGCCGGACGATCGACTTCACGCCGCTGCGCGGGTCGATCGAGGAGGACCTGGCGACGCGCGACTTCACCATCAACGCCGTCGCCAGACCGCTTGCAGCAGCGGAGCTCGTCGATCCCTTCGAAGGACGCGCCGACCTCGAGGCTCAGGTGATCCGCGCCGTCTCCGAGCACGTCTTCGACGACGATCCCCTGCGCCTGCTGCGCGCCGTTCGTCTCGAGGACGAGCTGGGCTTCCGGATCGAGCCGCGTACCGAGGGCCTGATCCGCGACCACGCCCGGCTCGTGACCAGTCCTGCCGGCGAGCGCATCCTCGGCGAGCTGTGCCGCCTCTCGACCGCCGGCTACGGGCGTCTCGCCGACCTCGGGCTCCTCCACCCGCTGGGCGGCTCCCTCGAGCGCGCCGACCGTGCCGACGCCGTGGAGTCGGCCCGGTACAGGCTCGTCGTCTTCCTGGGCGAGGCGGTCGGCACGCTCCCGATCTCGAAGGAGCTACGCCGCTTCGCCCTGGCGCTCCTACGGAGCTCCCCGCCAGAGGACGCCTCCCCACGCGCCGTCCATCGCTTTCGCCGGGGGACCGAGCCCTGGGCGATCGAGGCGCTTGCCTTCCACGGTCGGAACGACCTTGCCGCGGCCGTCCGCGAGGCGCGCTCCCGCGATCACGCGGAGCCGCTGGTGCGGGGGGACGAGCTCGGACTCCCTCCGGGGCCCGAGATCGGACGCTTGCTCGAGCTGATCGAGGAGGAGCGTGCGGTAGGCACGATTACGACGAGAGAGGAGGCGCTCGACTACGTCCGACGTCACGCAGGATCACGCTGACGCGGTGCAGGAGCGTTTCGTCAAGTCCGCCGCGCGCATCGCGCAGCGTGAGGAGCTGGGTCGGGAAGCACTGCGCGAGAAGCTTCGCGTCTTCCTCGAGCTGCACGGCGACGAGCGCGTGCTCGATGCCGGGTCGGGGACCGGAGCCCTCGCGCTTGCCCTCGCGCCGCTCGTCAGGGAGGTGACGGCGGTCGACGTCGTCCCCGAGCTGCTGGAGGAAGGCCGCCGCCGAAGCGCTCCCTTTCCCAACGTCACGTTCGTGGAAGGTGATGCCATGCACCTCGATTTCGAGGGTGGGGCGTTCGACCTCGCGGGGACGCTGCGCACGTTGCATCATGTCCGGCGTCCGGAGCTCGTGGTCGCCGAGCTCGCGCGGGTCACGCGGGCCGACGGCCGGGTGCTCCTCGTCGACCAGCTTGCCCCGGTCGACCCGCTGGCGGCCCTCGAGCTCGACCGCTTCGAGCGGGCTCGTGATCCCTCCCACACGCGGACGTTGCCGGACACTGACGTCCGGGCGCTGCTCGAGGCGAACAGCCTGGTGGTCCTGCGCTCCGGTTTCGAGCGAGAGGAGCGCGCGCTGGAGCCCTACCTGGACCTGGCCGCGTGCGAGGGCGAGCTTCGAAGGCAGGCGGTGGCGCTCGCGCCCCCCGAGCTCTCCGTGACGATCGGCTGGTACCTGGCCGTCAAGCCGGCCGGCGCGTAAGCTCAGCGCGATGCGCGGGCGGATCCTGGAGCAGCTGGCCGAGCTCGCGGTGAGTGCCGGCGCAAACGTCCAGCCCGGACAGGTCGTCGGGGTGGGGGCCGATCTCGGGCAGGAGGAGATGGCCCGCGTCGTCGCGGAGGCTGCGTACAGGCGCGGTGCGCGGTTCGTCGACGTGCGCTACTACGACCCGTACGTGAAGCGCGCCCGGATCGAGCTCGCGGCCGAGGAGACCCTCGACTACGTCCCTCCGTGGTACGGCGAGCGCGTGCTCGCTCTCGGCAAGGAGCGAGGCGCAAACATCGCCCTGGCCGGTCCCACGGCCCCTGGGGCACTGGACGGCCTCGACCCGGCGAGGCTGGGCCGCGACCAGCTCCCATTCCTGAAGGAGACCCTGACCGTTATCCACGAGCGGGTCCTCTCCTGGACGGTCATTCCCTGCCCTACAACCGCGTGGGCAACGCTGGTCCATCCCGAGCTCGGCGACGGCGAGGCCCTGGACCGGCTCTGCGAGGAGATCGCCCGCGTGCTGCGCCTCGACGAGGCCGATCCATCTGCAGCCTGGCAGGAGCGGGCCGACACGCTGGAGGCGATCGCCCGCAGGCTGAACGAGCGCCATTTCGACGCGCTCCACTTCGAGGGCCGGGGAAGCGACCTCACTGTTGGCCTGCTGCCGAGCTCCATCTGGCAGTCGGCCCGCATGGAGACGGTGGAGGGGATCGTCCACATCGCCAACCTGCCGAGTGAAGAGGTCTACGCCACTCCGGATCCGGCGCGGGCAGAAGGTCGCGTCCGCTCCACCCGTCCGCTCGTCCTCTTCGACGGCAGCCTCATTCGGGGCCTGGAGGTGGAGTTCGCCGGCGGCCGCGCCGTACGAATCGACGCCGAGGAGGGGGCCGAGATCATGCGGGGGCGGGCGGCCATGGACGCCGGTGCCTCGCGACTCGGCGAGGTGGCGCTGGTCGACCGCGAGAGCCGGATCGCGGAGCTCGGCACCGTGTTCTACGACACCCTGCTCGACGAGAACGCCGTCAGCCACATTGCGCTCGGGGCAGGGGAAGAGTCGGGGTTGTCGGAGGAGGACCGCGCGAGATCGAACCGGAGCGCGATCCACGTCGACTTCATGATTGGGGGCGCCGACGTCTCGGTGACCGGCATCACCCGCGAGGGGGCGCGGATCCCGGTGCTCACCGGCGGTATCTGGCAGCTCTAGTCTCGCGCCTCTGGGCGGCTCCTGCCGCCGGCCGGCAAAGCCGGCCTTCCGCAGAGGAGCCTGACGCCGCTGACGGCAGAATGCGTCGCCCTCGGCCCTCGGCCGTACCTCTTTGTACTGTCCGTCGGGCCTCGGGCCCGCCTCCTTGGCCAGCGACGCCCCAGAGGGCGAGGCCGGCCGGGCAAGTCAGGCCGGCTTGCGCAGGCGACCGGAGCGTCCGACACGCCCCACGAGCCCGGGGAAGAGCCATTGGGCAAGGGTCGCCACCCGGTAATAGCGGGGGACGGTGACCTCGGAGCGGTTGCGGTCGAGCGTGCGCAGCACCGCGCGCGCCACGTCCTCGGGCGTGCCCACCAGCGGGTGCATCCACCGCGGATAGATCTCGTACTGCGGAAAGCCCTCGGTCTCGATGAAGCCCGGGAGAACCGCGTGCACCCGGATGCCGCGGGCGGCGACCTCCGCGCCGAGAGAGCGGGAGAAGGCGAGCTGCGCGTGCTTCGCAGCCGCGTAGAGGCCGGATGTGCCGGCGGCCACGGTGCCAGCGACGGAGACGACGTTCACGACGTCGGAAGGAGCGGCCGCCTCGAGGGCGGGGAGCAAGGCCCGCACGCACCAGACGCCGCCGAGGTAGTTGATCCGGGTCACCTCCTCGATCTGCTCCGGAGCGGCATCCACGAACCCGGCGCGGCCCGGCACACCGGCGTTGTTCACGAGCACGTGCACGGCGGGGTGCCTGGCGAGAACGGCGCCCGCGGCGCGCTCGACCGCCTCGCGGTCGCCCACGTCGCAGACCTCGTGCTCGGCTCCGAGGGCGCCGGCGACGGCACGGAGCTTCTCCTGGTTCCGGGCGAGCAAGACGCAGCGGTAGCTGCGACCGGACAGAGCCCGGGCAATGGCTAGCCCGATGCCGCTCGATCCACCGGTGACGACGGCGACGCGTTCGATTATGACTTCTTACCGCACACGCGCAGGATGCGCTTCGTCGTCGCACGCCTCCCAGCGCGGTCGGCCAGGACGGCGCGCAGCGCATGCTCGCCCCTGGCCGCTCCGCTCGTCTTCCAGGTGGCCGAGAACAGCCCGGCGACGTTCTTCCTCACCGTGGCGAACTTGCGGCGACCGTCGAAGAACTGGACGGACGAGATCTTCGCCGTGTCGCTGCCCACGACCAGCACGTGCGTCTTCTTCGTCGCGCACGTGTTGGCATTCGGCAGCACCCAGTGAAGCGTCGGGCCGCTGCCCGCGCTCAGGCGCTGGGTCTTGAACACGGTGTTCGGCATCAGGTTCGTTCCGATCGTGTTGATGTTCTTCGACTCCTGGTAGTCGGACGCGATCAGCAGCACCTGGGTGCTGCCGCGCTCGATCGGGGGCGCCTGGAGGGGGAGGGGCACGAGTGCGATGCCCGTCTTCGGATCGAACGCCGCGGCGAGGACGAGCGCGCGGTTGTAGCCGATCAGGATCGAGAAGGGATCCACGCCCGCCTTCGCGTCGAGCGCGCGCAGGACGAGCGTGGGCCGGCCGGCCGCGACGCTCGTCGTGACCAGCTTGACGCGAGGCGGCTTGACGTCGTTGACCCAGGAGTGCAAGACGTAGCGACCTGCGAACGAGCGGCCGGTGAACTGATTGCGGCCGGAATCGACGGCGACGTAGTAGCGGCCGGGCCTGACGAACAGAGCGCCTGCGGCGCCGATCGGAAGCCCGAACTCGAGCGGCAGGGACGAATTGACCGCCGTTGGCGTGCCGGCGTAGCCCTGTACGTCGTTCTCGTCCTGCGAGCCGAGGAACCAGGGATCCACGAGTGTGGTCGCCGACTCCGAGACCACGGCGACGCCCACGTTGACCACGCGCTTCTCCACGCTGGTCACGTAGAGCTTTTCGGCGGCGTCCTCCGACACAGGGCCGAGCACGCTGCTGACGAAGGGCCCGAGTCCCGCGGTGGGCCAGCGGTAGGCCTGGGCATGGTTCGCTCCCTTGCGCGTGTCGCCCGCCTGGGAGCGCCGCAGCGCCACCGCCTTCACCCCGGCAAGCTGGGGCCGAGTGACGATGAACGCGTACGGGATACGGCGCCGCACGCCGGCCTGCGTCAACACCACGAAGCCGTAGTCGTCGCCGGCCGCCGCCCCGGCCGCCGCGTTCGCCGAGATCGTCAGGGTGGCACTGCCACCTGCGGGAACGGCGATCGATCCCGGCACGGCCACCGAGGCTCCGGCGCTGGAGCTCTGGGGCTCGACGGACACCTGCCAGCTCCCGGCGCCACCGCCCGCGTCCGTGACCGAGAGGGCGATCTGGCGGCTCGCGGCGCCTGCGAGAACGTTCAAGTAGCCGAACGAGAGCGACTGCGGCCCGGTGAACACCTTCGGGTTCGCAGCCGCCGTGAGCTGTGCGAGGCCGGCTCCCTCGAGCAGAACGGACGCCTCGCTCGAATGGTCCGAGTCGGAATAGGTGGGCGACGCGGTGGACATCAGCGCGGACTTGACCTGCTTCGGCGTCCACCCGGGATGGAGCTGGCGCAGGAGCGCCGCCGCTCCGGCAATGTGCGGGGTCGCCATGCTCGTCCCGCTGAAGGGCGCAAAGGCCTCGCCTGCGAACTCGGTCAGGGTCGAGGAGAGGACGTTGGCGCCCGGAGCGGAGATGTCGGGCTTCAGCTCGTGCGTGAAATCCGTCAGCCCGGCGGAGGAGAAGCTCGTCGGCACACCGGCGTTAGCGGTCGTGATCTCGAGTTCGTCTCGGCCGATGCGGATCGACCCACGTCCGCCCGCCGAGGCAAGCGCCGTCCGGAACTTCGCCCCGTCGCCGATCGAGATCATCGCGGCAGGGACAGCTGTCTGGACTGAGATGGGATTGGGATCGCCCGGTCGGTTGTCCACGAGGATCATTCCGATTCCGCCCGCGGCTTTGACCCGGTCGCCCTTGGAGATGAAGGTGCAGTGGCCGCGTGAGACGAGGGCGATTGCTCCGCTCAACGAGCCCGGAGGTAGCGTCGACGAGGGGCCGTTGAGATCTCCGCCGAGGCCGCAGAGGTCGCGATCGACCGGACTCCCGTTGGTGCCCGTGATCGCACCCACGTCGACGATGCGCTGGTCCGCCGTCGCCCACGCCGTCGGGACGCCGCCCGCACCGGGGACGACCGCGAGCTGGGAGAGGCCCGGAGCGCTCGGCGAGACGACCGTGAGGGCCCGCCCGAAGAAGTGGCTGTTGTCGACCGCCGCGACGGTAATCGCGTCCGGGGCCGACCCGGGGACGCCGATCGATCCGAGGCCGAAGGAGTCGCGGTCGTTCCCGGCCGCGACCGCGGCCACGACACCCGCCGCGGTCACGTTCTTCACGGCGACGACGAGCGCGCTCGTCGCCGGATCGGTCTCGGGCGCGCCGAGGGACATGTTGATCACGTCCATGCCGTCGGCGACCGCGGCGTCCATCGCCTTGACGATCTCCGGATCCTCGGCGACACAGCAACCGGTGAAGGGGACGGGCACGTTGAAGATCCGGTAGTTGCCGAGCCACGCGCGCGGCGCCACGCCGGAGAGTCCCGCGATTGCGGGATGGTCGATCCCGGCCGGGGCGAACGTGCCCGCGTCACCGGCAGCGATCCCACCGACATGCGTGCCGTGGAAGGACGTGCGGCGGTCGACCGGCAGCTTGCCTGCGGCTCCCGAGCCCGGCCCGGGGAACGCGCGCGCGACGATCACCTTCGGCGTCGTGAAGGCCGCAGACCCCTTCGGGAACCCGGCCGGATAGCTGAAGCCGGCCGGGTTGAAGAACGAGCTCGTCTGGTCGATCCCGTCGTCGATGATGCCGACCTTGACCCCGTCGCCGCGGGCTCCGCTCCCTTCGGAAAGCTGAGGCGCGCCGATCAGCGAGGGGCTGCGGTTGAGGTCGAGTTTGTAGCGGCCGCTGGAGTACACCTTCTCGGCGAAGCCGAGCTGCAGGAGGTCGGGCAGACGCCGGTAAGGGAGGCTGACGGCGAAGCCGTCCAGTACGACGCGGTAGCGCCATGAGACCCGCGCCTCGGGGATCGACCGCCGCAGCGCCGCGATCGCGGCGCGCTGCGCCGCGTCTTCACGGGCGAGGTACGCGCGGGAGAAGGCCGACTCGACGTCGAGTCTCCGGCGCACGCTTTCGCGTAGCGCGAGCGTGCGGCTGTGGGCGACGGCGAGTGGGGGCAGCCGGAGCGCGACGATGACGCGCAGCCGGCCCGAGGCATGGGCGGCGGGAATCTGCACGGTCCCCCTGTGCACGCGCGGGACGCTCCGCTCGCCGAAGTCCCGCCGGACCGGCTGAAGCGCGGCGGCAGCACTCGAGGCAAAACCGAAGGACGCCGCGAAGGCGAGGAAGGCGATCGAGCGGCGCACCGTCCGAGCCAGAGTACCTCAGGAAGTTAGACTCGCGCCCGCCGTGAGGAACGCGTTCGGCGGGAAGCGAGGCCTCGTCCTGGGCGTGGCCAACAAGCGCTCGATCGCGTGGGCGATCGCGCGCTTACTTGCCGACGAGGGCGCCGAGCTCGCCTTCACATTTCAGGGCGAAAGGATCGAAAGGGCCGTGCGCGAGCTGGCCGAGAGCGTCTCGAGCCCCCTCGTCACCTCCTGCGACGTCCGCTCGGACGAGGACGTCGCGCGCGTGTTCTCGGAGGTGGAAAAGACCTTCGGCGGCGGCCTCGACCTGCTCGTCCACTCGGTCGCGTTCGCCGCCGCCGAGGACCTCGCCGGCCGCTTCACCGACACTCCGCGCGACCGCTTCTGGCTCGCCGTCGACGTCAGCGCTTACTCCCTCGTGGCCTGCGCACGCGCCGCCGAGCCCCTGATGGAGGCGTCGGGCGGCGGCTCGATCCTGACCATGACGTACCTCGGCGGCGAGCGCGCCGTGCCGCACTACAACGTGATGGGAGTGGCGAAGGCCGCACTCAACGCGTCGGTGCGCTACCTCGCCTGGGACCTCGGAGAGAAGGGGATCCGGGTGAACGCGATCTCCGCCGGCCCCGTTCGCACGCTCGCCGCGCGCTCGATCGCGGGCTTCCCGACGATGGAGGCGATCGTCGAGGAGCACTCGC
>WNGA01006892.1_pt1 | contig 15998 bp, 17 predicted proteins | sample 5400061 | NCBI WGS metagenome assembly WNGA01 (sample SAMN13153366, study PRJNA577476) | soil metagenome | isolation source: 100 cm soil or saprolite under grassland replicate 2 | place: USA:California | collected 2016-06-15
GCCCTGGCCTCCACCCTCATGAAGCTGGGCCTCATCGACGAGTACCGGCTCTTCATCAGTCCTGTAGTGCTGGGCGGGGGCACGCATTACTTCCCGGCCCTGGACGAAAGGATCGACCTGGAGCTGGTCGAGACACGGACCTTTGGCTCTCGGGTGGTCTACGTTCGCTACCGGCGTGTGTAAGACGGCGGCTGCCGCAAGGTGACGGTTCGTCTGGGGATCTGTCTGACGGTGGCGGCGGCGATCGCTAGCTGCGGCAACGACTCCCCGGAGCCGTTCGAAGCCCAAGTGCACACCAACCGGGTCGCGAACACCAGGATCGCCTGGTATGAGCGCGGCCAGGGACCGCCGCTCGTGATGCTGATGGGCACGGGCTCGACGATGGCCGAATGGGATCCGGCGCTGCTTCGCCTGCTGGCCCAGGACCACCGGTTGATCCTCTTCGACTACCCCGGGCTGGGCCGGTCCGGGCCCTGGCATGGGAGCTCGTTCGGCTCGCTTGCCGACGCCACCGCCGCCCTCATGAAGGCGATCGACGTGCCCAGGGCAGATGTACTGGGCTGGTCGATGGGCGGCTTCGTCGCCCAGCGCCTGGCCGTCGACCATCCCGAAAGGGTGTCCCATCTGATTTTGGCCGGGACCAACCCCGGAGGCAAACAGACGGTGCTGGGCACACCGAAGGCTCAGGCCATCGACAGCAAGCCCAACCCGTCAGACAAGGAAATCCTGCGCGAGCTCTACGCGCCTGACCGGCAGGCAGAGGGCCGCCGTTTCCTGGGCCGCCTCGTGCGTGCCACTCAAACCGGCGAGATCCCTGACGACTTCCACGTGCCCGCGGCCACCACGGACACCCAGGTGGCAGCCGAGGATCCCTGGCTTCGCAGCAACCGGAACTACCGCCAGCTGGCCGGGATCAGCGCGGCCACCCTGGCCACGGCCGGCCGTCGCGATCCGGTGGTGCCCCCGGTGAACCTGAGGCGGATCGCCGGTCAAATTCCACGATCCAAGCTCGTCGTCTTTTCCGGGGCTCACGCCTTCCTCTTCCAGGAGCGGCGCTCACTTACTCGAGCCGTCAACGAGTTCCTGAGCCATTGAGGGCGCGCTCCTCGGCGAGCCGGATTGACGCCCCGAGTCGGGAGCGGGTAGCGTCGTGGCGATGGCCGATTTCGAGAGTCCCACGGATCTCAAGTTCAACCGCGGTCTCATCGAGGATCCCGAAAGGTTCGCCCGCAATGCAGATGCCGCCTCGTGGTTGTTCCTGTGTGGCGAGGAATTCGCGGAGATGGAGGGAGGGATGTCGTACGCCAGCGTCGAGGCGGCGGTGGCCGAGTCGGCCAACGTCGTGTCCGACCCGCCGCAGGTGCTCGACATGGACCTCGCTCGACGGCAAGTCGCCGCGCTCGACCAGTTGCCTCGGCCGACCCTCGTCACGTGTCGCATGGGCCCCCGCTCGTCCGCCCTGGTCTACCTCTACGCCGGGCTCAGAGCCGGCGCCACCCCTGACGAAGTGCTCGCGCGTGCCGAAGCCGATGGTGCGCCCTTCGCCGGCTCAGAGGACCTCAAGGCCTGGGTCGTGCAAGGCCTCGACGAGCTCTCCTAAGACGCGCCTGCGGGTGCGGATCGCTCGTCTTCCAACCGACGCACGACCGCCCGCGGGACGGTACGGTTGCGCGCCATGCCAACGGGGGCACAGGGCGGGCATGCAGGGATGGCGATCGCCCTTGCGCTCGTTGCGGCGCTGCTTCCTGCACCGCCCGCCGCCGCCAAGCAGCGGCTGCCCACCTACCAGGTGGGCGAGGCCACCCGCTCGATAAACCCCGACCCCGACGGCACCTACGCCCATCAGCCCGTCTACCTAGGTGGCTACGGGATCGGGGGCGGCAGTCCCGTCTTCCAGGGGCGACCGGCGACTGGGATCCTCGGCCCGGGCGTGCAAGTGCGCGCCTTCGCGGTCTCCGACGGGCACGGGGGCAGCTTTGCGATCGCCGACATCGAGGCCCAGGGCGCGTTCGTGGCGACGAAGGACGGCCCCGGTGGGCTCCTCGCCATCCGCCAGGCGGTGGCGAGGCGCACCGACGGGAGGCTCGACGCCGAGCACGTGGTGGTCCAAACCGACCACTCCCACAGCGGCGCCGACCTGCTCGGCGTGTGGGGCGGCACGTCCGCCGATTACCGCCGCTACGTTGACGGCCAGACCGTCGACGCGATCGTCGCGGCGTTCCAGAACGCGCGCCCCGGAACGCTCTGGTACGGCACGGCACCGGGCGGCGACCTGCTCTCGAACCAGTTCGGTTACGACCCCGCGAACCAAGCGATGGACTCGGATGTGCGCGTGCTGCAGGCGCGCGACAAGCACGGCAGGCCGTTCGCCACGCTGCTCAATTTCTCTGCCCACGCCACCGTGCTCGGCTCGAGCAACACGAAGATCACGGGCGACTGGCCGACCGCGGCGAACCAGCTCCTCGAGCAGCGCTTCGGCGGCAGCGCAATGACTGTTGTCGGAACGCTCGGCCGCACTCAGCCCGGCGACCGCAGCTGCTCGGACCCGACGGCAACGACGGCGGACGCGAGCAACTGGTGCAAGCTGCACGATTACGCGCAGCGGGTCGTGGACCGCGCCGCCGGCGCGGTCGCTGGCGCCCAGCCAGTGACCGGCGATCCGGTGGTGGCAGCGCGCTCGTACCTGATCACCGACCCGTCGAGCAACGCCCTGATCCTCGGCCTCGAGTACGGCGGCTCGGCGGTCGGCGTCCCGCTCAACCGCTCGGAGACGCCGCCCTGGCTCACCGGGAACGTGCTTGGCACGGTGACCGCGACCGCGCGAATCGGGAACGTCCTGCTCTCCTCCGGGCCCGGCGAGATGTACCCCCAGATCCCGCTCCGCGTGCGCGAGCTGGTGCCGGGCCTCCAGGGCTACATGACCGCGGGTCTCGCGAACGACCAGCTCGGGTACCTGATCTACCCGTATCAGGCCTACCCCGAGCCGATCCGCCGCTCGCTCTTCAACCAGCAGGGCGACGAGGTCTCGCCGATCGACAACGACAACTACTTCTTCAACGTCTCGCACACGATGGGCGCGCGGGTCACCTGCTCCCTCCTGCGCGGCGCCGGCGAGGTGTTCGGCAAGGGCACGCAGTACCGCGACTCCGACAGCGAGTGCGCGCCGTTCGCAAACGACGCCGTGCTGCCGGACGGGTCCGACACCGGCTTCTGAGGTGGGGCGCGCGCTCGTCGCGATCGGTGCCGCGCTCACCGTCGCGCTGGCGTTCGCGCCCGCCGCGCTCGCCGGCCGCTTACCTCGGCGCTCTACTTGCGGCGCTGACCAGCGGCGGTTGTAAAGCGCCCTTTGAGGCCTACGGCCGCAGCCGGACCGGCAGCGTCTTCAGCTGGTTCAGGAAGGGGGATTCGACGTATGCCGGCTTCTCCGCCAGCTCCATCTCCGGGAAGCGGGCGAGGGTCTCCTCGAAGAGGATCCGCAGCTCTAGGCGGGCGAGCGCGGCGCCGAGGCAGAAGTGGCGGCCGCCGGCGCCGAAGGCCTGATGATCGGTGGTGCGCGTGACGTCGAAGCGGTCGGGGTCGTCATACCGGGACTCGTCGCGGTTCGACGACACGTACCACATGAGCACCTTGTCGCCTTCGTCGATCTCCTGGCCGTTGAGCTCGGTTTTGCGCGTCGCCGTGCGGCGGAAGTGGGCGAACGCTGGGAACATGCGCAGCGATTCCTCCACGGCCCTGGGAATGAGCGACGGATCGTCCAGCAGGAGCTGGCGCTGGTCCGGGTTCTCCATCAGCGCGCGCATACCACTGGCGTAGGTCGCTTTGGTGCTGTCGTTGCCGGCGGCCATGAGGAGGAAGAAACCCATCACGATCTCGTGTTCCTCCAGGCTCTGGTCGTCGATCTCGGCGTGGACCAGGACGCTCGTCAGATCGTCGGTCGGCCGCTCGCGCCGCTCGGCGATCAGCCGCCCACAGCGCTCGAAGATCTCGGGCACGTCGCGTTCCATGACGGTCTGGACACCCTCGGGATTGAGATCGGGGTCGCCCGCGCCAAGCGTCGTGTTCATGAGCCGTGCCCAGATCGCATCGTCCTCGGGAGGGATTCCCATGAAGCTGCCGATCACGCGCGAGACCACCGGCTGTGCCACCTCGTTGATCAGGTCGCAGGTCTCGCGGCCGTCCAGTCCGTCCAGGACGCCGACGGCGATCGAGCGGATGGCGTCCTCGTGCTCAGCGATGCGCTTTGGGGTGAAGCCGCGCTGGAAGAGCATCTTGAGGCGGTCGTGCTTCGGCGGGTCCATGGCGATGAACATCGCGCGCTGTAGCTCCAGTGGCATGACCGTGTCGGTGAGCCCCGTCACCCCACCCAACTCGGACGAGTAGGTCTCCCAGTCGTGGCTGACGGCGTGGACGTCGTCCGCCTTCGTCACCGACCAGTAGCCGGCCTCGCCCGGGTACTCCGTGATCTTCTCGGTCCAGTGCACGGGACACTCCGAGCGCAGCCGCTTGAACAGGTCGTGGGGAGGCCCGTCGGGCCAGACCTCGCGCTCGGTGACGAGCAGCTCGTCGAGGGGCACCTGATCCGGTGCGGCTGAGACTTCCTTGTCGAGACCGGCCATGCATGGTCGAGCCTACCGCGAGGCCGAGCTGCCCGTCAGCGTTACCCTCCGCGGGTGGCGAGCACCCCGGACCCGCTCGGCCTCACCACCAGGCGCGAGTTCCTGCGTGCGAGCGCGGCGGCCGGCGCGCTCCTGACGGTCCCGGGGCTTGCCAGTTGCGGCTCGTCAGCGAATAACGAGCCCATCGTGCGGGCCGCGATCCACCCCGCGATAGGCATCGGCCGGGTTGGCAACAGCCGCAACGGCTTCTTCTTCGGTCCTGAGGTCCCCGGTGCACTCCCCCATGCGAGAGGGGGCTTCAAGGACGCGCGCGGAGCGGTAGCCCGACAGGCCGCGCGCTTCCGGGTGTTCGGCCTCGATCGTCAAGGCCGGGTCGTGCGCGAGCTGACCGCGAGCGATGCCGACATCACCTGGCACGTGGCTGTGGCCAACGGCAAGGCCGCCTGGTACGAGTTCTCCACACCGTTCGACATCCCCGGTGCGCCCGCCGGTGCCCGGCGCAACCCGGAGCTCAAGGGCCCTGCCCGCGCGCGGCTGGCGGTCGCGCCGCCCGGACGCTCGGTGAGCGGGACGGGGGCCGGGCCGGTCGCGCTCGACGGTGGCTCCTTCCTCGGTGAGTCGGTTCCACTCGGCGAGCTGATGACCGACGGCGAAGGGCGGCTCGTGTTCCTGCCAGCGCAGGGTCGCGGCTACTCGCCGCAGTCGAGCCCGCTTGGGAGCTTCTCCGACAACGCGGGCTGGACCGACGACGTTTGCGACGGGCCGGTCCGTGCCAGCGTGAAGCTCGGCGACCGCGTGCTCGACGCCGAGCCCGCCTGGGTGATCGCGACGCCGCCCAACTACGCCCCGGCGATGGCCAATGGCGTGGTTACGGCCTATGACGCAGCCCTCTCGACCTTCGTGGAGGCGGGCATGCTCGAGGCGGGGCCGGTCAGCTTCCGCGAGGACATCCTGCCGATCTTCGCGCGCCTCGTGGACCTGCAGTGGGTGAGCGCCGGCTTTTTCCACATGAACGGCTTCGGCAGTCCCCATGACTGGCTCGCCGACGGCATGCCCGACCGCCTGGCCGACCCCTCGAGCCACAACGCGGCGTTCCGACGCAAGGTCTTCCGCAGCTTCCGCGATCCGTCGTTCCGCGAGAGTCAGCCGCAGGCCGTGCCCGAGCTCTATGGCGACCAGGTCTCCTTTCCCCAGATGAGCAACCGCACGTGGCTTGCCGTCACCCCGCTCCAGTATCGGAAGCTTCGCGCCTGGGCCGAAGGGGACTTCATGGATGACCGCGGCAACGGGACGGCGGTGGGCTCGCTCGACGATCTGCCCGTGGAGGGCCGGCCGGAGGCGCTCGACCGTGCTGCGCTCGAATCGTGTCTCGGAGGCGCGTTTCATCCGGGGATCGAGGCGCCATGGACGCTGCGTGCGCGCTCCTTGTGGCAGAAGCCGTTCCGCCTGCGGGTGCGCAACACCAGGTTCGAGCTCCAGGACTACGGCAGGGAGCTGACGCGCCGGATCGTTTTTGCGGACGACGGCCCGCTTCGGGGGGTATCCCCCGGCGAGCTGACCCGCTGGCTGGGCGTTCCCTGGCACGCCGACGGGGCGAGCTGCCGCTCCGGCTACCAGCGCAGTGTCTCGCCGGTGCTGCCCACATTCTGGCCCGCCCGCATCCCGACCCAGGTCCTGACCGACGCCAACTACCGGATCGTGATGGACCGCTCGCGGCCCCTGCGTGAGCGACGCGCCGCCTTCCGGCGCCGCCACGACTGGGAGCGGTTCATCGCGCGACCCACCCGGCCGCCAACGCTGGAGCTCATGGTCCGGGAGTGGCCGAAGCTCGGCATGGTGGCCAAGCGGCCGGGCCCGGGCGATCCGGAGTTTCCGCAGACGTTCAAGGTCGAGTCGTACGTCGGCTTCGACTTCGAGCCCAAACACGAGTACGGGGCGGACCTGTGGGTGCCGCAGGAGTGAGCACGATGCGAGCGCGCCGTCTGCGTGAGGTCCGCTCGGTGACGGCCGACGTGCTCGTGGCCGGCGGCGGTCCCGCAGGAGCCGCGGCGGCGGCTGCGGCGCGCGCCGAGGGACTCGAAGTCGAGTTGATGGACGCCTCCGGGCCACATGTACCCCGTCCCGGGGAGAGCCTTCCGCCGGGCACGGAGGCTGTTCTCGACGAGCTGTTCGGAACACGCGGGTTCCAGCGGGAGCACCACCGGGCGGCTTACGGGAACCGCAGCGCCTGGGGAGATGCCGGGCTGGATGCCGCCGAGTTCATGCTGAATCCGCTCGGCCACGGGTGGCATTTGGACCGACGGGCTTTCGATGCGTCGCTCCTCGACTCCCTGCGGACGAAGGGAGTGCGAGTCCGCGAGGGCACGCGGGTCGCTCAGCAATCGTGGACCGGGGATTGCTGGGAGGTCGCGCTCGACGGCGGGCGTTCGGCGGTTCGCGCCCGCGCGATCGTCGACGCCACGGGCCGGGCCGCGCGCATCGCCCGCGGGCAGGGCGCGCGGCGGCGGCGGCTCGACCGTCTCGTGGCCGCGTACTGGCTGCTCAAGGCGGGTAACGAGCGAAAGGGCGACTCCACCACGCTGGTCGAGGCCGTCGTGGACGGCTGGTGGTACACCACGCCCGCGCCCGCCGGCGGCCGGGTTGTCGCGTTCCTCACAGACGCCGACCTCCTTCCGCCGCGGACAACCCGCACGCCCCGGGCCTGGAACGAGCGCCTCGCGCTCGCCCCGCGAATCCGCGAGGCGCTGGCGGACGCTGGCTGCCGCCTGCACGCTGGCCCGCGAATCACCGACGCGGCCGTTGCCCACCTCGAGCAGCCCGCCGGTCCCGGTTGGGTCGCCGCCGGCGACGCCGCCGTCTCATTCGACCCGCTCTCGTCGCAGGGCATAGCCACTGCCCTGCTTATGGGCCGCGAGGCGGGGCGGGCGGTGGTCGCGATGCTGACCCGTGCCGACCCCGAGCCGCTTGTCCGTTATGGCGCCGCGTACGCCGCGCTGCTCGAGGACCATTGCCGGCAGCGCGCGGCCTACTACGGGCTCGAGCGGCGCTGGCCCAGCGCGCCGTTCTGGGGGCGTCGCGACATCGAGTAGTCAGCGCGCCAGCGCTGGTCCGCCGAGGTCAGGCGGTGGCCGCGCAGTCGCTGACCACGATACCGTCCCGCTGCTCGACGCGGCCGGCCGGGATCGAGGGGTCGCCGGCGAGCAGCTTCGCGAGGGCGTCGCGCTTGTCCTCTCCGGTGACGAGCCACAGGATCCGGTGCGCCGCGGCCAGGGTCGGATAGGTCAGCGTCATGCGGCGCCGGCCCTCGTAGTCGCTCGCGGTGAGCGCCACCCGGCGGTCGGTGACGTCGAGCACCGGGTCGTCCGGGACCAGCGAGGCGGTGTGCCCATCCGGGCCGATGCCCAGGTGGACGAGATCGATCTGCTCGGGGAGCGCCGCCTCGTAGCGGGAGGCGGCGCCCTCCAGGTCCTTGTCGGTGACGGGCATCGGGCGAAGGCGCGCCAGGGCCCGCGGCGGGAGGGTCTCCTCCAGGTGGGTCAAGTTGCGGGCGGGGTCGCCGTCCGGAGCGATCCGCTCGTCCACCTGGAAGATCTCGGTCTGTTCCCAGGGGACGTCGTCTTCGGCGAGCTTCGCGAACATCAGCCACGGCGCCTCGCCCCCGCTGACGGCGAGGGAGAAAGCGCCGCGTTCGGCGACCGCCGAGCGCGCGGCCTCCGCGATCAGCCTCGCCCCGCGAAGCGCCGCCGCCTCGGCGCTCTCGGCGACCTCTAGCTTCAGGCGCTCTTCTCCTCGTGGCCGCCGAACTGCTTGCGCATCGCCGAGAGCACCTTGTCCGCGAAGTCGTCCAGGTCGCGCGAGGCGAAGCGCTCATACAGCGCGGTGGTCAGGACTCCCGCCGGCACGCCCTCCTCGATCGCGGCGATCGACGTCCACCGGCCCTCGCCTGAGTCCGAGACGCGGCCCGCGTAGTCGGCGAGGTCGGGCGACTGCTGAAGCGCGGCGGCCGTGAGATCGAGTAGCCAGGAGCCGATCACGCTGCCCCGGCGCCACACCTCCGCCACCTCGCGGATATCGATGTCGTACTGGTAGTACTCGGGATGCTCGAGCGGAGCCGTCTCCGCGTCGGCCTCGCGCTGGACCTTGCCGGCGTTGGCGTTGCGCAGGATGTTCAGGCCCTCCGCGTAGGCGGCCATCGTCCCGTACTCGATCCCGTTGTGCACCATCTTCACGAAGTGGCCGGCGCCATTCGGGCCGCAGTGGAGGTAGCCGTTCTCCGCCGGGCCAGGGTCGCCAGAGCGTCCCGGCGTGCGCTCCGCGGAGTCCACGCCCGGCGCCAGGGTGGCGAAGATCGGGTCCAGGCGCTCCACGGCCTCGTCGGGCCCACCGATCATCAGGCAGTAGCCGCGCTCCAGCCCGAAGACCCCGCCGCTCGTGCCGCAGTCGATGTAGTCGATCCCGCGCTCGCCCAGCTCGCCCGCTCGGCGGATGTCATCGCGGTAGTAGGAGTTGCCGCCGTCGATCACGGCGTCGCCGGACTCCAGGTGCTCGGCGACGTCGTGCACCGTCTTCTCCGTGATCTCCCCGGCGGGGACCATGACCCACACGGCGCGCGGCGCCGTGAGCTTCTGAGCCAGTTCCTCGAGTGAGGCTGCGCCATCCGCCCCCTCCCCCGCCAACCCCTTCACCACGTCGGCGTTCACGTCGTAGACCACGCAGCGGTGCCCGTCGCGCATCAGGCGGCGGGCGATGTTCGCGCCCATCCTGCCGAGGCCGACGATCCCAAGCTCGGACTTGCCGCTCACTCCCGCTCCTTTCGATCGATCACGCGCGGCCATCCTACGTAAGCGGATGGGCTCCGCCGCCGTGGGAGGCGGGCTGGCCGCGTGCCGTCGGCGCGTTTCGCTCTGACCGTTGTGGACCTGATCTCGGTCCGCAGCCGTACATTCGGTATGTCACCGGCTGCCGCGCGCATAGCGCTTCTCGCGTCCGGTTTGGTCACTGCCCTGGCCTTCTCGCTCTCGGCTTGTGGGAACGACTCCGCGAGGCCAGCCGAGCGCGGACATTTGAAGGCGCCTGAGGCTGAGACGCTCCGGGGTTGCCGTACGGCGGTCTATGGCGATGTGGACCCGAGGGCTCGCCGCGAGGCCACGGTCGCGGGCCCGCTCGAGCTGCTCGCAGGGTCGCAGCTCCATCGCCTTGAGCCGGACGGGGTTGCAAAGGTGCTCGCCGTGCTGCGAGCGGGCGAGACGGTGACGCTCGCCGTGCCGGAATCGGAGCGTCGCCGCCTCTCCCTGCTCTACGACCTGAGCGGCCCAGGTCCCCGCCGTCCCCTGCGGCTCTCCGACGGCGTCTCGGCGGTGCGGTTCAGCGCCTGTGCCAGGGGGATCGTGGCGGGGACCCGAGTGAAGGACGCGGCCGAGTCGCAGTTCAACGGGGGGTTCTTCGTTCGCGGCGCCCACTGCGCCCCGATCGAGGTCTGGGTCGAGGGTCGCGAAGAGCCTCTTCGGCGCTGGCTTCCGTTCGGCACGGGCGCTCGGCCCTGCCCTGCGGCCGGCCGGACCTAGGCTGACCGACAACGCTGCCGGATCGCATCGTGCGTGCGTGCGGCGCCCGGATTCGCAGCCCGGGCGGATAGTCTCCGCCGCTACGGCGCGATGGCCGATCCGCCCGCATCCACAACCCCCTACTCGGAGCCCGCCGACGTCCTCGTGATCTTCGGGATCACCGGCGATCTCGCCCGCAAGATGACCTTCCGGGCGCTTTACCGCCTCGAGAAGCGAAAGCGCCTGAAGTGCCCGATCATCGGCGTCGCGCGCAACGACTGGGGCGACGAGGACCTCCACGACCACGCGCGGCAGGCGATCGGCGGCTCCGTGGATGACATCGACGAAGCGGTGCTCGAGGCGCTGTGCGATCGGCTCAAGTACGTCCCTGGCGACTACTCGGACCCCGAGACCTTCGCGCGGGTGGGTAAGGCGATCGGGGGCGCCAGGCATCCCGTCTTCTACCTGGAGGTCCCGCCGTCGCTGTTCGCACCGGTGGTCAAGAGCCTCAGCGAGGCGGAGCTCACCAACGGCGCGCGAGTCGTAATCGAGAAGCCGTTCGGCCACGACTACGAATCGGCCCGCGCCCTGAATGCCGAGCTCCTCGAGGTGCTGGAGGAGCCGCAGATCCTGCGGATCGACCACTTCCTCGGTAAGGAACCGGTGATGGACCTCACCTACCTGCGCTTTGCCAACACGCTGCTCGAACCGATCTGGAACCGTCGCTACGTCTCCCATGTGCAGATGACGATGGCCGAGGACTTCGGGGTCGAGGACCGCGGCCGCTTCTACGACCCCGTGGGGGCGCTTCGCGACGTGGTGCAGAACCATCTCCTGCAGCTGCTCGCCCTGGTCGCGATGGAGCCCCCGGCCGGAAACGCGGACGACCCGATTCGCGACAAGAAGCTCGAGCTGTTCAAGGCGGTGCGCCCGGCCGATCCGGAGAAGTACGTGCGGGGTCAGTACGAGGGCTACCACGAGGTGGACGGCGTGGCCCAAGATTCGACCACCGAGACCTACGCCGCCCTCGAGCTTGAGATCGACGACTGGCGCTGGTGGGGCGTGCCGTTCTTCATCCGAGCCGGCAAGTACATGCCCCTCAAGGAGACCGAGGTGAACGTCGTCTTCCACCGCCCGCCACCGCTGGGGGTCGGCAAGGGCCGCTACCCGGAGCCCAACCAGCTCGTCGTCAGGATCGACCCAAAGCCGGGCGCCCGGATCCGCTTCCTCGCCAAGAAGGCCGGCGAGGACACCTTCGATCCCGCGGACCTGCAGGTCCTGTTCGAGAAGGTGCCGGGCTCCGAGCCCGAGCCTTACGAGCGCCTGCTGGACGACGCCATGCGGGGCGACAGCTCGCTGTTTGCCCGCGAGGACTCGGTCGAGCAGACCTGGCGGATCGTCCAGCCGCTGCTCGAGAACCCCGGGCCGGTCGACACCTACGCGAAGGGGACCTGGGGGCCCGAGCGAGCCGACAAGCTCGTGCGCGGCATCTGCGCCTGGTACGAACCGTGGCTGCCGTGATCCATTACTTGACAGATATATAAGCCTATGCTTAGATAGGCGTATGGCGACCACGTTCGAGGTCCTGGCGGAGCCGGCGCGGCGAAAGCTCCTCGATCTCCTGATCGACGGCCCGCGGCCGGTTGGCGAGCTCGTCGGCGAGACCGGCCTGAGCCAGCCGAACACCTCGCGACACCTGCGGATCCTGCGGGAAGCCGGGCTCGTCGAGGCAAAGCCGGACGCACAGCGACGGCTGTACGAGCTGCGGCCCGAGGGCCTCGCGGAGCTCGAACGGTGGCTCGCCCCCTACCGGCGTCTTTGGCACGGCAGCCTCGATGCCCTCGAACGACACCTCGACAGGAAGGAGTGACCGATGCCTGTTGTCCCCGACGCAGTTCTTCAGGACCGGGAGGGGCGGCCAACGCTGCGCTTCGAGCGCGTGCTGCGCCACCCGCCCGAGCGGGTCTGGAGAGCGCTGACCGAACCGGATGAGCTCGCGGGCTGGCACCCCACGCCCGCCAGGTTCGAGCCGGCGCCGGGCGGAAAGGTCAGCTATCTCTCAGCCGAAGAGGTGCGCGCGATGAAGGAGCGTCGCGATCCACCGGAGATGCCGGACGGCGAGGTCACCGAATACGACCCTCCGCGAGCGCTGGCACATACGTGGGGCGAGGATGAGCTGCGCTGGGAGCTTCAGCCGCACGATGACGGCTGCCTGCTGATCCTGACCCACAGCTTCGAGGACCGCTTCAAGGCCGCGCGCGACGCCGCCGGGTGGCACGTGTGCCTCGACGCGCTGTCCACGGTGCTTGACGGCGCCTCGAAGCCCGAGGAGAGCGACAGCGAGGGCCTGCCGCAGGGATGGCGGGAGCTGAACAGCGTCTACGAGGAGCGGTTCGGCATCCCGCCGGACAAGGCCACGCCCCCGCCGCAGTAGCTCGAACCTCGACTCCTTCGGCGGCTAGGAGCTACCATCGACCGGCGTTGAGTTGCACGCAATCCGGGAGGAAGACGTGAGCGACAGACCCCGCAGGCGAGCTTCGGGGAGTAGTTTCGGGCCGATCAAGCAGGTTGGCGTCGCCGTGTCGATCGGCTTCCCGCTGCTCGTCATCGGAGTGCTGATGCTGGTGATTTTCCTCTTGTCCTGGGTCGGGACCGCCGGACTCCTATGGATCCTCGCCGGGACAATCGTCGCCGCCGGCGTCGTGGCAGCCGCCTCCGGGCGGGTCATCTGATCCTCGGGCCGACCCGCGAGCAACGGATCGATCCGGGTTAGCTCTCCTCGTGCTCGGGCGCTACCACTGGTGCGCGCCGGCCGGGTGGCGGCTGTGGAAGCCCTTGCTCGAGCGCATGACCTCGCTCCATCCGGGGCCGGTGCGGTCGCCGTCGGTGATGTAGGAGGTATCCCAGCGCAGCCCGGCGATGATCATGTACACGTGATCCTCGCTCGCGAAGATCGTCACCCACTTGTTGTGGCGGGGCTTGCCCCAATGCGTGAAGTCCTCGGCAACGAGCGGGTAGTCGAGGAGTCCAGCCGCGTGGAGCACGTAGCTGACGGAGCCGGAGCAGTCGTATCCGTGGGAGTTCCAGTCTCGATGCCCACCGCCCCACCGGTACGGCTTGTGGCGAATGTCGTTGGCGGCATGGATCATCGCCTTGACCTCCGCGGGCGCTGACTGCGGGGGGACCGCCCGCGCGCCCTTCAAGATTGCCTGCGTGTCGGCTGCCGGGGCGCCCGGGGCCACGATGAGCCCCAGTGCAATGGCTGCGACGGCAACGCCGAAGATGCGCGCGGCGAACCGCCGGCCGAACAATCCCCCCATGACACTGGTGTCGACGGAGATCGCCCGCGGCTTTAGGTGTGGACCCCCGACTAGAGGTTCACGCTCGACATGTCGGCGTAGCGGTCGCCGGCCGGGCGCCTTCTTCTTCCTTACGTAAACGTTAGGTTTGAGCTATCGCGGCTGCTCTCGCCTGGCCGCTTTCCACGCGGCAAAGCGCTCTTTCGCGAGCCCTTCGTCCGCGAAGGCCTCGACCTCTCGGAGGAGGTCGTCCTCGATCACCCCGACCTGAAAGAAGCGCGCATCGACCTGCACGCCGCCGCGCCCGCGGGCTCGGAACCGGAAGCTCACCAGTGCCAGGTCGCCGCTCTGGACGACGTCCTCGACGTCCACCAGGAGCTCATCCCAGGGCCCGCGCACGTCGTGCCAGAACTTGCGCACGCCCTCGTGGCCCCGATACTCGGCCGGCAGGTCGGGGAAGGCACCCGAGGTGCGAAGGCGGAGATCGGGGGCGGTAAACGCCACGAATCCCTCCAGGTCATCGCGGTTCCAGGCGGAGTAGGCGCGCTTCGCGAATTCCCCGGCGTCAGTCACGCGCGATTCCCAGCGCTTCGCGGACGGGCTCGGCGCCCGGGGCGATCTCCGGGTCGAGGCGGGCAAGGAGGTCGCGCCAGCCCTCGTGCAGGTCGATCGCCCGCCTGACCTTGGCGGCGCCTTCCTCGACGGCGCCGCCCTGGGCGAGCGAGAGCCCGGCCCAGAAGAGGAGCTCCTGGCTGTCGGTCGCGAGCTCCGACGCCTGGTGGTAGCGCTCCGCCGCCTCGGCGTGCCGCCCCTTCCCCACCAGCTCGTCGCCCTCGGTTGCGAGCGCGTACGCGTCCGCGAGGTCGAGCAGGCGGCGAAGCTCCTCGAGCGGCTCGGGGTGATCCTCCACGCGGAGCTCGACCACACGGTGCCAGCGCTCGCCCTCGGCGGGCACGACGACGAGCGCGGCGGATTGGCGTCCGCGAACGTCGCCGCCGGCCGCTTCGCCGGCGTCGAGCGCCGCGAGCAGCCGGTGCGCCAGCGCGCCTTCGGCGCCCGCGAACGCCTCGGCCATCGCCGGCCAGACCTCCGGCGACGCCATCATGTTCGCCTGCACGCTGAATCCCTCGCCCTCGCGATGGCCGGCGTACGGGATGCAGCCGGCGCCGGTGTGCGCGGCGACGGCGCCTTCGGAGTCCACCACGGCAACCTGGCGGAACCCAGCCTGCTGATCCGCCGCGAGCAACTCGTCGAGCGCCTCGCGCGGCGCCTGGCCTCCGCGCAGTAGATCGAGGAGCCGCGGGCCGTACGCGGGCTCGGCGATGGACTGCGTCGCCACGGCGCCGGCCCCAGGCTCCGCCCACGAGACGATCGAGCCAACCGAGAACCAATGCGATTGGACCGCGACGCCGAGTTCGCCTGTGACCGCATCGCGCGCGACGATCGAATAGGTCCCGCGCCTCATGCGACGATGGAGTTGGTACCGCGCCTCATGGCGATTGGCGACTTATTACCGCTATGCGGCAAGAAAGCGCCATTGCACCGCATTGACAACTTATGACCTCCCCCGCGTTGGCGCTTTTTGGAGGGTAGACGTCCCAAAAGCGCCATCCGTCCCAAAGCGCCATCGCGTCGCCGCCTTGGCGCCTCATGAACCGTATGGGTTCAAAAAGCGCCACTGCCCAACTCGATACGTCATGGGCCGACGGGGAAATGGTCATGGGCCGACGGGGACGTTCGCATGGAGGGCGTTCACCTGATAGCCGGGCCCGCCTAACACCAAGGAAACCCTGATTCGTTCGCCGTCGTAGGGGCCACCCTGGGGCACGACGATGACCGTGGGGGCGCGTACCGGGTGATGTGAAGCGTGCACGACGCGGTATGAGCGAAAGGACGTCGCCGCGCTACCGGGCGCTTGCGCCTGGACACATCCCTTGTGTCCGCCATACGCGACTCGAAGGTAGTGCTGCGTGACGTAGCGTCCGCACGCCTTCGCGGGATCGCCCGATGTCACGGCGGCCTCGACAGCCTTCAGTGCCGCGACCTGGGGTTCTCCCGGCCGTTTGATGTCGAAACCTCCGCCGTCGGCCTGTCCCTGCTCGCTGCCAGTCCTTGTTGTGGTGGTGATGCTGGCGGACGAGGGCTGGGTGGTCGTCGACGACGTGCTCGGCGTCGAGGTGTCGCTGCCTCCGCAACCCGCGACCGCGACCGCGCCGACTACGGCCATCGCGACGAGCGCCTTACGCATCACGCCAGGTCCTCTTTGAACTCGATCTCCTTCAGCACCTTCGCGGGATTGCCCGCGGCGATGACGTGGTCCGGGAGGTCCTTCGTGACGACGGAGTTGGAGCCGATCACGCAGCGATCGCCGATCGTCACCCCGCTCGTGACCACGCAGTTGGCGCCGAACCAGGAGTTGGAGCCGATCTTCACGGGACCCTTGGACGTGAAGCCCTGCCGGGTGATGGGGGTGTCCGGGTCGTCGAAGCGGTGGGCGGCGTCGCCGACGAAGCAGCCGTTGGCGAACATCACGTGGTCGC
>WNGA01008954.1_pt1 | contig 15994 bp, 9 predicted proteins | sample 5400061 | NCBI WGS metagenome assembly WNGA01 (sample SAMN13153366, study PRJNA577476) | soil metagenome | isolation source: 100 cm soil or saprolite under grassland replicate 2 | place: USA:California | collected 2016-06-15
CCCTGCCGAAACTGCGTCCGCGCTCGGTCGATCGCGCTGACCTCGGCAGGCTTGCCTTCCGGTGCCGCCGAGGCCGCAACGGAAAGGGAAAGCGAGCATGCGAGCACGCCGGCTATCGAGAGAGCGCCCTTGGCCAACCGTCGCTTCATCTATGGCTCGACTCCCCAAACCAGCGTGCCGTTGCGATACAGCGTAACATGGGTCCAATCCGAAAACGTCGGGTAGGCCTTGGTCGGGTCATAGGAATAATCGTTGGCCTCGTTCCACAGCGAGCCATCGCTCTTCTCGACTGCAGTTTGCAAAAGGCCCGTTGCAGCACCAGCCGCGAGGCTTCCGGTGGTGGTGAACCCTATTTCGAGGTAACGATCGGCTCCGCTGCGGACGGGGCTCAGCACGACGAACCTGCTGGTCATGAACGTGCACCCGCCGATGGCGCTCGCGCCGTAGCAATGGAAGACGGGCGTCCCCGCCGTATCGCTCGTGTACCAATAGCGAACCTTGAGCTCGGTGTAGGGGACCGCCGTGCTGCTCAGGTTCACGAGGCTGAGCGCCGGCTGAATCCAAGCGTCGTTCGGCACGGTCGGATCGATGCAAGCATACTGCACCTTGAGCCCGCTCGAGCTCGCCGGCTGACACACACCGTTGACGCAGTTCGCGTTCTGGCAATCCCCAGCCACCGAGCAACGTCTCCCATCGGCGCATTTCTTCGTGGGAGCGCAGCTGCCACCGCAGTCGACGTCGGTCTCGGTTCCATTCTTGGTGTTGTCGCCGCAGCTGGACGTCTGGCAAACGTTGGTCGTGCAGACGAAGCTCGCGCAATCCGCGCCGGCCGAACAGCTCTTGCCGCTCGCGCAGCCGGAGCACATCGTCCCGCCGCAATCGATGTCGCTCTCACTGCCGTTCTTGATGGTGTCGCTGCAAGTGGGCGTCTGGCAAATCCCCCCGGTGCAGACGCCGCTCGTGCAATCTCCTGCCACCGTGCAGTGCAGTCCATTGCCGCACTTCTTCGTCGGAGCGCACCCGCCGCCGCAGTCCGCGTCCGTCTCGGTGCCGTTCTTCACGCCGTCGCTGCACGATGCGCCCGAGCAGCTTCCGCTGGTACAGACGAGGCTCACGCAATCGCTTCCCGACGAGCAGCCTTGACCGGTACTGCAGCGAACGCAGGTGGTAGCTCCACCGCAGTCAGTGCCGGTTTCGGCGCCATTTTTCATGCCGTCGCTGCAGCTCGGTGCCTGACACCTGTTCGAGGTGCACACGCTGCTCGCGCAGTCGCTTCCGGCACCGCACGTGGCGTTGGTGCCGCAACGCGGGCAGCTCGTCGCGCCTCCGCAGTCGATGTCGGTCTCCCCTCCGTTCTTCACGACGTCGGTGCAAGCGGGCGCTTTGCACGTTCCGGAGGTGCATACGCCGCTCGTACAGTCGCTGGCGACAGTGCAAGTCCTGCTCGTGGCGCAGCGCGGGCAGGTCGTCGCGCCTCCGCAATCGATGTCGCTCTCGCCTCCGTTCTTCGCCGCGTCAGTGCAGGAAGGCATCTGACATTTGAGCGGACTGCCGGAGCAAACCAAGCTCATACAGTCGGAACCCACGGCGCACGACAGGTTGTTCGCGCACGGGCTGCAGGTCCCGCCGCAATCGACGTCGGTTTCGCTGCCGTTCTTCGCGCCGTCGCTGCATCCGGGCGTCTGGCAGATGCCCGTCTTGCAGAAGGTGCTGGAGCAGTCGCCATCGCCGGAGCACTTCCTGCCCACCGCGCATTTCGAGCAGGTACTTCCGCAGTCGACGTCCGTTTCGGTGCCGTTCTGGACGCCGTCGCTGCAGGTAGGCGCCTGGCATGTGACGTTGCAGACGCCGCTCGTGCAGTCGTTCGCACCGGTGCAGCTCCTGCCAGGGACGCACTTCGGGCAGCTGCCGCCGCAATCGGTGTCGCTCTCCGTCCCGTTCTTGACGACGTCCATGCAGGTAGGCGCGAGGCAGATGCCGCCCGAGCAGACGCCGCTCTGGCAATCGCTCGCGCCGTTGCATTTCCTGCTGGCGGCGCATTTGGCGCAGCTCGGGCCCCCGCAGTCGGTGTCGGTCTCGCTCCCGTTCTTGACGAGGTCCGAGCAAATCGGCGTTTGACAGATGTTCGAAACGCAGACGCCACTCTGGCAATCGGCCGCGCCACCGCACACGCCGCCGGCCGAGCACTTGGGGCACGTGCCCCCTCCGCAATCCACGTCGGTCTCGCTCGCGTTTTTGACGAAGTCGGTGCAAGTGGCCGCCTTGCAGGTCGAGGGGGCGCCGGTGCACACGCCGCTTTGGCAATCTCCCGCGCCGGCACACAGCCTGCCCGTGCCGCATTTCGGGCAGAGCGAGCCGCAATCGACATCGGTCTCGGTCTGATTCTTCACTCCGTCGGAGCAGCTCGCCGTTCGACAGAGGCCACCCGTGCAGTCTGGCTCGCCCCCCCGCAATCGATGTCGGACTCGTCGCCGTTCTTGACGACGTCCGAGCAGGTCGGAATCTGGCAGCGGGAGCCGGAGCACACCCCGCTCTTGCAATCGTTTGCCAAGCCGCATGCCTGCCCCGCTACGCACGTCGATCCGCAGACGCCGCCGCAATCGATGTCCGACTCGGTGCGGTTGATGACGGCGTCGGTGCAAGTCGCCACCTGGCAGACGCCGCTCGTGCACACCCGGCTGCCGCAGTCGGCTGCGGCTCCGCATTTCTTGCCGTCGCCGCAAGGACTACATCCCGAAGCTGGACCGCCGCAATCGCGGTCTGACTCTGTGCCGTTGAGCACGCCGTCGGTGCAGCTCGGATTTTGGCAGACGTTCGACGTGCAAACGCCGCTCGTGCAATCGCTCGGCAGGACGCACCGTCTGGTCGGAGGACAAGCAACGCAGGCGCCGCCGCCGCAATCGACGTCGGTTTCGGTACCATTTTTCACGGTATCGCCACAGCCCGCAACCTGGCAGACGTTCGACGTGCAGACGCCGTTCTGGCAGTCGCTGCCGCCCGCACAAGCTTTGCCGGCCGCGCAACGCGAGCAGAGGGTCGATCCGCCGCAGTCCTTGTCCGTCTCGCCGCCGTTTTTCACCGCATCGCTGCAGCTTGCGGCCTGGCAAATGTTGGTCGTGCAGACGCCGCTGGCGCAGTCGTTGCCCCCGGTGCAGGCCCCTCCGGTGGGACAGGCGGGACAAGCCGCTCCCCCGCAGTCGACGTCGGATTCGCCCTGATTTTGCACCGTGTCGCTGCAGCTGGCGACCTGACAGACGTTCGTCACGCAATGGATGCTCGTGCAGTCGCCGGCACCCGCACATTTCTTGTTCGCTTCACATTTGGGGCATGACGGGCCGCCGCAATCGGTGTCCGTTTCGCTGCCATTGAAGATCGAATCGTTGCAGGTAGCGCCCGCGCATTTTCCGTCTTTGCAGGAGAGCGTCGTGCAGTCCGCGCCCGCCGAGCATCGCTGGGTCTCCTTGCAGGCGGGACACGCCCCACCGCAATCGATGTCGGTTTCGGTGCCGTTTTTCAAATGGTCGTTGCAGACAGCCGGCTGGCACACGAAGTCCTTGCAAACGAGCGACAGGCAATCGGAATTGCCGGTGCACGCTTGATCGGCACGGCACGCTCCGCAATCCTTTCCGCCGCAATCGACGTCGGTCTCCTCTGCATTTTTGACACCGTCGTTGCAGTTGGCCGGCTGGCAGACATTCGGCCCGCTGGCGTCGGTCGACAAGGCACCGCCGCTCGTGTTCCCGCCTTGCACGATGCCGCCGCCGACCACCGAAGCTTCGGCCGAGGCGTCACGTCCGGCATCTGGCGTGGGCGCCGTGTTGGAGCAGACACCCGTCGCGCAGTCCTTGCCTTCGCCGCACAGTTTGCCGACGGCGCAGGGGCTACACGGACCACCGCAGTCGACGTCGACTTCTCCCTCGTTCTTCACGCCATCCGCACAGGTCGGCGGCTGACAGCTGCCCGCCGTGCACACGCCCTCCTGGCAATCTGCGTTCATCAGGCATTTCTTGAAGGTGGCACACCTGCTGAAGCAGCTTCCGCCGCAGTCGACGTCGGTCTCTTCGCCGTTCTTCACGTGATCGGTGCAGCCCGGTGTAACGCAGATGGCGTTGGTGCACACGCCATCGACGCAATCAGTTTTCGTGTTGCACGCCTTGTCGGCAGGGCAGTGTTGGCAAACGCTGCCGCCGCAATCGATATCCGACTCGTCGCCGTTTTTCACGGCGTCGAAGCAGGTCGGCGCTTTCGCGTCGCCGCCTGTCTCGCTGCCGGCAAGGCCGCCGTCGTTGGCGCTCGGCCCAAAGCCGGTGTAGTCGGGAAAGCTGCACGATGCGATGCTCACCGCCATCGCACTCAACACCGCGAAGATGGAGCGGCCCGGTACGGTCATCTTACAAGAGCATACCGGCAAACATTCGCCCGGGCGAATCGAATGTCCTCAATGCGACGTCGCGTTCGGTAAAAGTCTTGAACGCTTTATTACGCACAGGGCCCCACACGCGTTCCCGCCGTGGCCGGGTTCCCTGGAACTGCCCGAGTGAACATTTAGAGTCCGGACATGGCAAAAACCGTTACCACGCGACGGCCGCCATGGATGACGACGCCCTCATCCAGTGCTTCGGACGATCTCCATCACCTCGGCATCGCTGAGGATGTGATGAGAATCCTTGGCCCGCGCGAGGATGGCATCCACGAGGACCTTGTTCGGCTCGATGCCCCGCAGCTTCAGCCAATAGGTGACGTTCGAGGTCCCCGACATGTAGCCGATGCAGATTTCCTGCTTGCGGCCGAACGTCCCGGCCGGGACGCCCGAATAAATGCGATCGGCGAGCCATGCGTCGCCTTTCGCTTGCGCCTTGATGATGGCGGCTGCGTGCACGCCGGTCGCCGTGCGAAATGCGTCGCGGCCAACCAGGGGGTAATTGATGGGGACGTCCCACCCGACGGCGCGGGCCGCGGCTTGGCAATAATCGAGCAGCCTGGTGAGGTCCTGTTCCTCGAGCAACCCGAGCAGCTTGAGATTGAGCAGAATCAGCTCCATCGCCGCGTTACCCACGCGCTCGCCGATACCGAGGGCGGTTCCGTGGACGCGATCGGCGCCGTATTCGAGCGCCCACAGCGCGTTTTCCAGCGCGAGGCCGCGGTCGTTGTGCCCGTGCCAATCGATGCCGACCTCTGCGCCCGACTCGTGGACGATCTGCCTCGTGAAGCGGACGAGATTGTGAACCCCGTCCGGCGTTGCGTGACCGACGGTGTCGGCCAGGCAGAGACGCTTGGCTCCGTGGTCGATCGCCATTTCGAACAATGTACGGAGCACCTTCGGCCGCGAACGGGTCGTGTCCTCGGTGACGTAGCAGACCTCGAGCCCACCTTTGACGGCGGCGTCGATCGCATCGGCGGAGCGCCGAACGATGAGATCGAGCTCCCAATCCTCGGCAAGCTGTCGGATCGGCGAGCTGCCGATGAAAATGAAAGCTTCCACCGCAATCCCGGCACGCTGCGACACCTCGATCATCGGCGTGACGTCGCCCACCACCGTGCGTCCGGCGCAGCCTGGGCGGATACGGAGCTTCGAGCCGGTGATCGCTTTGCACATGCGCACGACATCTTCGAACGCCCGCTCGGAGCTGCCGGGCAGCCCGATGTCCGCAGCATGAATCCCGATGTCGTTCATGAGATGCAAGATCTCGATCTTCGCCTCGACCGGAGGATCGGTGACGCTCGGGTTCTGCAGCCCGTCGCGCAGCGTCTCGTCCAAGAACATGACGCCCTTCGGGATGAGCCGCCCCCGGCGCTCGACCTCGTTCCAGTCGTAGATCAGGTCGAGGGTCGCCGGCTGCATGATGGAAATATGGCCCGCTATTCGATGAGCGGCACGCCGGTCATCGCAGGGGGTTGCAAAAGGCCCATGAGCTTCAGCATGGTCGGAGCTACGTCGCAGATCCGCCCACCCGGACGAACCCGCGCGTTTGCGTCACCGCTGTTGACGTAAAGCAGGGGAACGGGATTCATCGTATGTGCGGTGTGCGGGCCGCCCGTCGACGGATCACGCATGAGCTCGCAATTGCCGTGGTCGGCGGTGATGATCACGGCGCCGCCCACGTGTTGCGCCGCGTCAGTGATGGCGCCCACGCCCTGGTCGACGGCTTCCACCGCTCGGATGGCCGCTTCGAGCTTGCCGGTATGGCCGACCATGTCCGGATTGGCAAAATTCACCAATACAAAGTCGTACTTGCCGCTGCGAATCGCCGAAGCGGCCGCGTCGGCTACCTTCGGCTCGCTCATCTCCGGCTTCTCGTCATACGTCTTCACGTCGCGTGGTGATGGGATCATCTGCCGGTCCTCGCCGGCAAATGGTTCCTCGCGCCCTCCGTTGAAGAAGTAGGTGACGTGGGCATACTTCTCCGTTTCGGCACAACGAAACTGCGTCTTGCCCTGGCGGGCCAGAATCTCCGGAAAGATGTCGGGGTAGCTTTCCTTCGGGTAGGCGACGGGCAACGGAAACGTCTTGTCGTACGTGGTCATGCAGACGTAGACGCCGAAGGGGGCGCGCAGTCCCCCGGGGCGCGGAAACTCCGAGAAAGCCGGATCGGTGAGAGCTTGCGTGATCTCGCGGGCGCGATCGGGGCGAAAGTTGAAAAAGATCGCCGTATCCTTGCCGGCGTCGACGCCTTGGTAGTCGCCGATGACGACCGGATCGACGAATTCGTCGCCTACCCCGACGGCATAGGATGCACGAATGGCCTCGAGTGCATTCGCCGATCGCAGCGCATCGCCGAGAACGATCGCCCGCCAGGCACGTTCGACTCGATCCCAACGCTTGTCGCGATCCATCGCCCAGTAGCGGCCGACCACCACGCCGATTTCTGCCTTGCCACGCAGGTGCTCGAGCACCAGCGCGACGAAGCCTTCGCCGCTCTGCGGCGGCGTATCTCGTCCATCCAGAAAGGCGTGCACCAATACGGGTACCTTCGCCGCCGACGCGAGATCCACGAGCGCGAGCAGGTGCCCGAGCGAGCTGTGCACACCGCCGTTGGACACCAGCCCGAGAAGATGCAGGCGCCCTCCCCGTGAACGGGCCCCTTCGATCGCGCTCTTCAGCACCGCGTTGTTTCCCAACGTGCCATTGGCGACGTCGACATCGATGCGCGAGATATCCATCATCGCGATGCGGCCGGCGCCGAAATTCAAATGGCCCACCTCGCTGTTCCCCATTTGACCCGGAGGAAGACCGACGTCGGGACCGCTCGTGCCGATGACCGTGTGCGGATAACGAGCACGCAGCTCGTCGAGGTGGGGAGTCCTCGCGAGCCTCACAGCGTTGTCGGCCGTCTCGGCTCGCTCCCCAAAACCATCAAGGATAACGAGAACTACGGGGCGCGGAACACTCGAAGCCGACATGCAACTACTCTAGCAGCAAATGCACCATCGAGATCGATCTGCGCGTGCGCTCGGCGATCTACCCACAGCAACCCCGATTGGAGCCCCTCGGGGACGATGCTCGTTCGAGCGCCCGCCCACCGTTTCGCTCATCGGCACTAGGCCGAACGTCCGCGCCATTCGATGCGGGAAGTTTCGACTCGCGAAGAAAGGAAGATTATCATTACAGTTCATGCCCTGGGTGCGTGCCCTTCTCCACGGCCAAGTCGTATTTGCGCGCGCAAGGCCGGACGGGAGCCTTCTCGTCGCGGGGGATCGAGTCGAGGTTTGTTATAGCCCCAACGCGAGTCGGCTCTATCGCGCGCGAGCACGGAACGTCGTCAGGCAGAACGATGCGACCGTGCTTCCCGACGATGCTTGCGCGCCGCGTCTCGACAGTGCTCCTCGCCTGAAGAGCGCGCCCATAATGATGCGGTCGGTGACGAAGAAGCCCGCGCAGTCGACGGCGATGCCCAAAGTCAGCAAAGACACCATCGTCGCGTTCGCGGATGGGGCTTGCTCGGGAAACCCCGGACCCGCGGGTCTCGGCGTCGTGGTGTTGGACGCCGGCACGCGGACCGAAATCAGCGAACATCTTGGCCAGGCAACCAACAACATCGCAGAATTGACGGCGATCGAGCGCGTACTCGACCTCGTGCCCGAGGGGGGACGACCGCTCGTCATCTACACCGACAGTGCGTACGCTATCGGCGTTCTTTCCAAAGGATGGAAGGCGAAGGCCAATCTCCCCCTGGTCGAGCGGGTTCGCGATCGGCTGGCCAAGCGACCGGCCACGCGCCTTTTCCACGTGCGCGGGCATTCTGGCATCGAACTCAACGAGCGGGCCGACGAGCTCGCTCGGGAGGCCGTGCGCACCGGCCGCTCACGTTCGGAACGCGTGGGTTAGCGGAGCTTTTCGGGTATACGGGGGGAACGGGGGCCGAGGGTGCTTCGCCAGTGCCAGTTCCCTCGGTTCGGTGCGACCATGTGGGCCTATCGCGACTCCGATGAAACGATCTGACTGCGAGGATCCGACACCGTAATGGCGAGCCGCGTGCGCAACGCCGAGTTCGGGGTACCGCGCGACGGCCTGCGCGCGTCGGCATGGAGCCGAGTGCGCGCTTATTTCCTGGCCGAGAACCCGAATTTCTGGGTGGCCATGGTGCCCGCGCTGGCGCTTTCGGCACTGCTCTTCACGCGGAGCCTCACGACGAACTTCATCTTCGACGAGCAGGAAGCGTTGCTGGCCAATCCGTACGTGAACGGCAAAAACCTGCGGTTCATCGATGTGATCCATCGCGATTTTTGGGGGCTGCCCCCGGAGAGAAGTGTCGGAAGCTACCGCCCGCTCCCCAACATGCTTTGGCGAGCGATTGCCTCCGGAATGCGCGCGCTGCACGACGTGATCGCGTCGGTCACCCACAGCCGCACGACGTACACGCTCTACCCATGGGTCTTTCACTGGTGCAACGTCATCCTGCACGCAGCCAACGGCGCTCTGCTGGTGTGCGCCGTCTTTCATCTGACCAGGCGCCGCGGTCTCGCGTGGCTCGCCGGCACGATATTCGTCGGCTGCGCCGTGCTGACCGAGGCAGTATCGGGCGTCGTCGGAACGGCCGATGTTCTCGGAGGTCTCGGCGCGTTGCTCGGGCTTTGCGCCCTTCAATGGCCGCTGTGGAGCATGCCGCTCGGCGTGTTCGGCGCGATGATGGTGGGGCTTTTTTCCAAGGAAAGCGCGCTCGTGTGCGTGCCTCTGATTCCACTCGCCGCGCTGTGGCTTGCCCCCTACACCCATCCATCGCGACCGCTCTCGTTCGTGCGTTTCCTCTTCGCGCTCGTCGCGACGGTGGCGGCTTTCGTCCTCTACGTCGAGTGCCGCAAGCGCTGGTTTCCTTCCACGATCGCTTCCGAGCTTCTCGAGCCTTTGCCCACGGGAGCGGGCCGCGTGCAGCGTGTGATGCGCTCCCTTCTGCTCTGGTTTCACCAGCCCTCTCTGCCCAGAGATCCGTTGAACAACCCGCTGGTCCTGGTCGATTTTCCGCATCGCGTCGCGGGCGCTTTGCGCGTCTATTGGCGGGGGCTCTGTCAGCTCGTCTTCCCGCGCACGCTGAGCGGCGATTATTCTTTTCCGCAGGAGCCGGCGCCCGATCAAATCATCTTCCCGGAGAGCGTGCTCGGTGGGCTCGCCATGGTGCTACCTCCGATCGTTGCGGTGGGGCTCTGGCTGCGCTCGATCGCGCTGCGCCGTCGAGCCGCGCGCAGAGGGCGCACGCGGGGGCCGAACCTGGCCGGGGTTCACCATGCGCTGCTCGCGGTTTCGCTGGTGTGGATCGTGGTGAGCTACTTTCCACACTCGAACATTCCCGTGCTCCTTCCTACCGTGCGAGCCGAACGTTTCCTTTATTTTCCGGCGCTCGGCTCGAGCGTTCTGTTTGCTTGGTACTTCGCCGCCTTCCACGAGCCGGGGAGCGGAAAGGCCACCAGGGCGATCGGCATCGCGCTCTTCATCGCTATCTTCGGTTTCCAGTGCATCAAAGCCCGTCTCCACGCTTTCGATTACACCGACGACCTCGTGTTTTGGCGTGCCACGAAGGACGCCGTGCCCCGCAGTGCGAAAGCACACCTCAATTACTCGGTGATGTGGGGCGCGCGCGGCCATCTCGATACCCGGCTCGCCGAAAGCCAAGTCGCGGTCGGCCTGGCGCCCCGTTGGGCCATGGCGCACATCTACCTCGGCGACACGCTCTGCCGCCTGCATCGCCCCGACGAGGCGTGGCCGCACTACGTCGACGGCTTCAAAATCGCCGACAACGACCCCAACCTCATCGCCCTTGCCCTTCAGTGCGTCTGGGACGAGGGGGCCTTCAAGCGGCACGAAGATGAGCTCCTCACGCTCGCCGACGACCACCCCGACAGCTGGCTCGATTTCCTGGCCAAAGACGTATCGGCCAACGGAACGGAGAACGGCGGCGTCAACGCCAAGTATCGCCCGCGCGGCTACAACGAGGGGCCTAAAGATTAAGATTAGTGCACGAAGTACCGGATCGACCGCGTCGTCGTCGACCCTCGCGCCGTGACGGCCTACGAACCAGCTTTCAACGCGCTCCGCTCTCTTGGCTTTCGTGAACGAGAACCGCGAACCGCGCTCGAACATGTACAGGCAGACGCCCAGATGGGAGGTGCTAGCGTCGAAAGCATCCTACGCCGGGCACTCGCATGGCTCGCCGCAACGCCCTGACGTCCTTCGAGAAGTTCTTTATTCCTTCGTCGCGAGCGCCGATAACTTAGCGCCGTCGATGCGGCAGACGCGCCAGGCCGCGAGGAGCTCGGCGCCGAGCCCAAAATAGAATTGCTGGGCAGGATGATTCCAATCGAGCACCGCCCATTCGAAGCGGCCGCACCCCGCCTCCACGGCGCGGCGAGCGAGCTCCCTCAAAAACGCGGTGCCAATCCCGAGCCGGCGCGCGTCGGGGCGTACGAAGAGATCTTCCAGAAAGAGCGAAGGTCGCGCGAGAAACGTGGAGTAGGTCATGAAATAGAGCGCATAGCCCACCACTTCGACTTCACGCTCGGCGACGAGCAGCTCGAAGCGCTTCGCTTCGAAATCCGCGAAGAAGCGCGACTCGGCTTCGGCGTCGGGACCTTCGAGCTTCTCGAAATCAGCAAGCGCGCGCACCAGAGCGATGACGGCAGGGAGATCGCTCGAGCGCGCAGGTCGGATTACAAAGTCCATGCTCGTGATGGTCAGTACGGCAGGCAATTGGCAACTTTGAACGTGTTCAATCCCATTTGACAGGCTCCGCAGTTCGTTGCCGCAAACATGCTCGCGGTTGTTCCCGGCACGGCCGTGCCCCGCACGCACACGACCGGACCTTGGAATCCGACACCTTGCCACGCGCACTCAATCTTGCCCGTGCTGTACTCACTGATGTTGCAGGAGTGGCTGTTCGAAATGCAGCCCTCTCGTTCGCTCGTCAATGAGATGGGGATGTAGATCGGATTGGTGATGTACGCGTTGGAGTTGACCGAGAGGTTGGGCCACGTGACGAGCTCTTCCGGCGCCGGAACTCTCCAATCGCTGAAGCCATCGAGATTGAGCGCGTCGCAATGCTTGGCAGCGTCCTTGTTGGTCATCAGCGCCGTCGATGCGGCCTTCTCCCAGACAAGGCAGGTCTTCTTGTCCAACAGTGAGCTCCCGCCGACGACGACTGTGCCGGTCCCAGGCGTGCAGCTCGGCGCCGCGCTATCCGCGTTTCCTGCATCCACCGTCGTCGAACCCGCGCCTCCCGTGCCGGCCTGCCCGGACGAGCCACCCGTCGCTCCGCTCCCGCCGCCCGCGCTTGCACCACCGCTGCTATCGCTCCCTCCCACGCCGCTCGTTCCAACGGCGCTCCCTCCGGATCCGGGTCCGCTCACGCCCGCGCCCGCGCCGCCACCGGTCACGTTCGAGCTCGACGAGACGTCGTCGGCGCTGCAAGCCGCCGAAGCGACGATAAATGCGAACAGGCTTAGGCGCGAAAGATGGCGGAGCATGGGCGAGCGCCTCACCCTGCAAAGCTTCCTCCATCCTGTCAAGGTTCGTTCGCGATTGCGAAGAGCGAGACCGCCCTCGCTGCATCGCAAGACGGACGTAATCGCTTGTCACCTACCATTACTGCGTCAGATCTTGCCTATGACAGATCACGATCGGCAATTGCCGCGTGTCGGCCAGGCAAGTTACGTCGGAGTTGGGCCCCCAGACTGGAATGGCCGTCAGGCCTCGCTTCTGCAGCTTCGCCGCTAGCCCGTTCCGCCTGTCCGGTCAGTAGTTTGGTGGGCTTATGGCTACTCCGATGAAACGATCTGGTAGCGAGGATCTGACGCAGTAATGCTACTCAGCTGCTGAAAAACCGGCGGTTCGCCGACGCCATCTCGACGAGAACCGGCGCGGGCGTCCAGCGCTTGCCGAACGCGTCTTCGTAGGCGCGCATCCGGCGCAGAATTTCGCCGGCCCCGAGTGCGTCGACGAAGCGGAAAGGGCCGCCGCGGAACGGGGGAAAGCCGAGCCCGAACACGGCGCCGACGTCCCCGTCGCGGGCATTCCTGAGAACGCGCTCTCCAAAGCAATGCAACGCCTCGTTGACGAACTGGAGCGAGCAGCGCAGCTGAATGTCTTCGACGGAGACTTTGGCCTTTCCGTCCGGCTCTGCGAGGCCGAGCGTCGGGTAGATCGTCGGATCGACCTTTTTTCCTTTGCCGGCGCGTTGGGTCGCTTGGCCGTAAAGATAAAAGCCCTTTTCGTTTTTTCGCCCTTTGCGGTCGGCGGCAACGAGCTTGGCGACATTGGGGGGTGGATCGAGCCGGTCGCCGAACGCTTGGAGCATGATTCGCCCGACGTGGGCGGCAACATCGATGCCCACCTCATCGAGCAGCGTGAGCGGACCGACCGGCCAGCCCCAGTCGACGAGCGCCTTGTCGATGGCTTCGACCGACACACCCTCGATCAGCAGCCACGAGGCTTCGTTGAGGTAGGGCGCGAGCACGCGCGAGGTATAAAATCCGACGCCGTCGTTGACGACGATGACGGTCTTGCCCTGCTTCTTTCCCACCGCGACGGCCGTCGCGACCACGCTAGGGTCGGTCTTCTCGGTCCGGATGACCTCGAGGAGCGGCATCTTGTGAACGGGGCTGAAGTAGTGCATCCCCACGACGTTTTCCGGATGCTCGGCGACTTGGGCGATTTGGGAGATGGGCAGTGACGAGGTGTTGGAAGCGAAGATGACCCCCGGCTTTCCGCGTTGTTCGACCTCGCGAAGGACCTGGTGTTTGATCTCCAACTCCTCGAACACGGCCTCGATGACGAGGTCGGCGGTGCGCAGCCCGGAGTCGTCCGTCGTGGCGGTGAGCAGAGCGAGCTTCTGCTCTCGCTCGATGCGGGTCATCTGCTTCTTCTTCACCCGCTCATCGAGAAGATCGGTGATGGCGCGCACTCCCTTGGCCACCGAAGCGTCGTCGCGGTCCTTCACCCGCACCGAAAGCCCCCCGATGGCCGAGCTGACGTAGGCGATACCCGATCCCATGAGGCCGGCCCCGAGCACGAACACTCTTTCGACCGGTCGCGGCTTGACCTGGGGGTCGTCGACACCGGTGTCTTTCTTCAGTGCCGTGGTGGCGAAGAAGATCTCCATCAGGTTACGCGCGATCGGAGTCACCGCGAGCACGCCGAACGAACGGGCTTCGACCTCTTTCGAAGCGGCAAAGCCGTCCGAAGCGTACGTCTTCAGCACTTCGATGATGGCGAGCGGAGCCGGATAGTGGCCATGCGTTCGCTTCAGGGTCATCGAGCGCGCTTTTTGGAAGAGAATCGTTCGACCGACCAACGTGTCCTCGAGCGCGAGGCGGGTGAGCTCGCTGCCGAGCGGCCCCTTTTTGCGCGGTGGTTTGGGCTTGTTGCCCGCCGCCAGCGCCAGCGCGAGCTCGATCGCCGCGCTCTCGAGAATGGGACGGGCGACGACGTCGTCGGCGACGCCGAGCTGGCGTGCCTTGGCCGGACGCATATTTTTGCCGGTGAGGCCGTAGTCGAGCGCCGCCTGAAGCCCCGCTTTTTCGGCGAGTCGCTGCAGCCCATTGAGTCCGGGCAGCAAGCCGAGCTGCACCTCCGGAAATCCGAGCACCGTTTTCTTGTCATCGCTCAGCACGCGCGCCTGGCAAGCGAGGGCGACCTCGAAGCCTCCCCCCAGGGCTGCCCCATGGATCGCCGCAACGAAAGGCTTGGTCGACGCCGCCAGTCGCGCGATCGCCTGGTGCCCGGCGCGACAGAGATCCTCTGCCTGTTGCGCGGTCGCCGCCGACTTCAACATCTCGATATCGGCTCCGGCGATGAACGTGTCGGCTTTACCGGAGATGAGCACGGCCGCCTTCACACGCTCGTTCTTCTCGATGTCCGACAAGAGCGCGCTGAATTCCTGATGGAAGGTCGCCTTGAGCGTATTGACCTGCTCGCCGGGGACGTCGTAGGTGATCAGCGCCACGCCGTCGTCGCGGACGCGCGTCGAAAGAGCGCTCTTCGAATGCGTGCTCGTCCAGCTGGAATCGATGATCGCTTCGAGTGTCATGTCGCCTCCAGCACCGCCACGGCGCCAAGCCCTCCCGCGGCGCAGATCGAGAGAAGTCCATACTGCTGCTTTCGTTTCTTGAGCTCCCGCAGCGTCGAGACGACCATCCGCCCGCCCGTTGCAGCGAAAGGATGCCCGATGGCAACCGAGCCGCCGTTCACATTGAGCTTGGCGGGATCGATTTCCCCCACCGGCTCGCTGCGGCCCATCTTCTCCTGAGCGAACTTCTTGGAGGCGAGCGCCTTGAGATTGGAAGCGAGCTGCGCCGCGAATGCCTCGTGAATGTCGACGATGTCGATCTGAGCGAGGGAGAGCCCCGCTCGTTCGAGCGCCTTGGGGACCGCGAACACCGGGGCCATGAGCAGTTGCCAGCCGGGGTCCACCGCGGCATACGCCCACGATTTCAAATACCCGAGCGGCTGGTAGCCGAGAGCCTTGGCTTTCGATTCACGCATCACGAGAAGCGCGCTCGCCCCGTCGGTGAGCGGGGAGGAATTTCCCGCGGTGATCGTTCCGTGATGGCGATCGAAAACCGGTGGCAGCTTGGCGTAAGACTCGAGCTTGGAGTCCTTGCGCACCACGTTGTCTTCGGTGACGACGTCACCGCCGCCGCGCGGAATGACGTGCATCACCTCCGGTGCGTAGGTGCCGTCGGACCATGCGCGCGCAGCGTTGACGTGGGAACGATGCGCGATGGCATCCTGGTCCTCGCGGGTGATGCCATTTTCCTTGGCCATCTTCTCGGCTGCCTCACCCATGAGCTCTCCGGTGGTCGGCTCGCGCGAAAATCCTGGGACCGGCGGAACCAAATCCTTGCCGCTCATGTGGGAAAAAGCAGAGATCTTGGCGCCGAGCGTCTTTCCTTTTTGCGCCGCCATCAGGGCATCACGCAGCGCGCGCGACACACCGAGCGGCACGTCGCTCATGCTGTCGGCACCGCCGGCGATCACCACGTCATGGTGGCCGGCTTGGATCGCCTGCGCGGCGTCGGTCAGCGCCTGAATCGAGGTTGCGCATGCCCGCGAGACGCTGAACGCGTCCACGTCTTTGGGTAGCCCGGAGCCGAGCACCACTTCACGGCCGATGTTGAGCCAGTCGAGCGTGGGAACGACCTGACCATAAATGCAGAGGGTCACCTCGCGCGGCGCGATTTCGGCCCTTGCGAGCAGCTCCTTGACGACGGTGATGGCGAGGTCGACGGTTCGCATCTTGCGGAGCCCCGTCCCCGCCTTGGCGAACGGGGTTCTGAGCCCCGTCACGATGGCGACGCGATCGTTCGTTGACATGCGCCGCAGGGTAACCCAACTGCCGCGCCGGCGTTACCAGAAGGCACCCGGCCCGGACCAAAGAGCCGCACGCGCGTGGCGCTCTTTCAACTCGGCTTGATGGCCGGATTTCGCCAGCGGTTACGCTCCTCGTCCTGCAACCGCAAGAGCCTGCGCTGCTCTTGCGCGAGGCCCGCGTAACTCTTCGGGACGCGC
>WNGA01006896.1_pt1 | contig 15993 bp, 13 predicted proteins | sample 5400061 | NCBI WGS metagenome assembly WNGA01 (sample SAMN13153366, study PRJNA577476) | soil metagenome | isolation source: 100 cm soil or saprolite under grassland replicate 2 | place: USA:California | collected 2016-06-15
CGCAGATCACCGTGACGGGCAGCGGGTAGGCGAGATCCTCGATGACGTCCATCGCCTTCGCGTTCTGGACACGATCGAGCAGTCGATCGACGATCTCCTGGATGTGACTCCGCATGCGCTCGATCACTCGCGGCGTGAATGCCTGGCTCACGAGCCCCCGCAGGCGCGTGTGATCGGGCGGGTCCCGGAAAAGCATCGACCGGGGCCGGCTGGCGTTCGTCGTGTCATCGCCGTAGACGGCAGTGAGCATCTGCTCGAACCCCTCGCGCCCGAAGCGAGGATCCCGCAGCGCCGTCACGACGTCGTCGTACCGTGTGAGGACCCACAGGCCCATGGGCGTCTGGTGCACCGGGTTGGCGGCACGCAGGCGGTGGTAGAAGGGATAGGGATTGGCGTGGAACTCAGGGAGGAACGGGTTGAATTCGACTTCGGTCGATGCCATCGTCCGCCTCACTCAGGCGAGCTTTCTCAGTTCCGTTTCAGCTTGTTCCAGCCAGAACCCCATGTCCATCTCGCGGTACATCGTCGTCGCCGTCGTGAGGTGTTCGCGGGCCTCCTCATGCTTGCCGGTGCGTCCGTGAAGCTTGCCGAGGCCGAGGTGGCAGTGGGCAACGAGGGGGCGCATGCCGAGCTCATCGGCCAGGGCAAGGGCCTGACGGTAATGCGTCATGGCTTCCTCGGAGGCGGGCTCCCGCCGGGCGGCCAGGTCGCCGATCAGGTGGAGGGCGTCGGCCTCCACATCGCGCCTGGTCCGCTGGCGACACATGACAAGGGCTTCCCGCGCGCACCTCGAGGCGTCCTCCGAGCGCCCGGCCGACAGGTAGGCGTGTCCCAGTGAGACCAGCGTGTAAGGATCCAGGCTGCTCGTGGACTCTCCGGCCGCGACCGCCTCCTCGAGCCGAGCGACAGCCTCCGTGGTCCGACCGTCGAGCGTGTAAGCCACCCCCAGGGAGGCGGAGGACCATTGAATCACATTGTGGACTCCCCGTTCTCGGGCGAGCGCGAGGCTTCGTGTGCACAGGTCGATGGCCCTGTTCACATCACCGCGACCGCAGTAGACACGACCCAGCCGACCGAGCGTCCACACAATGGGGGCAGAGTGACCCAGGTCCTCCGCCATGCGCAGGGCCTCTTCCCCGTGCGCGACGGCTTCCTGGTACCGCCCAGTCGTGGTCAGCACCCGCGCGAGGTTCTCCAGGATCCTGCGCCGGAGCCAAACGCTATCGGGGTCACTGGTTCCTGCCGGCAGGGAGTCGAGCGCGAGCAAAGCCTCTGTCAGCAGGGCCTCGGCAAGACGCGTGTCGTGAAGGGAGCTTAGCTCCATTCCGGCGAGCGCCTTCAACCGCGCGTCGCCGACCTCCTTCGCAAGGGCCAGGGCTCTTTCACCGATTTCCACCGCCCGAGCGTATTGGCCGGCCGCGCGCAGGGGCCAGAGCGTCCGCGCCAGCACGTTGGCAAGTCTCGCGCGGTCACCGACCTTCTCGGCGAGGCGTGCGGCTTCGCGGAGGTGCTTGAGGAGCCGCTGGGTTTCGTCGAGAATCACGAGCGGGTCCGACAGGTCGCGACAGATGAGATCAATGCCGAGCGCCGCGTTCTCGGCAGTGTCTGGCAGCCGCGTCAAGGTCTCCACCGCCTGCTCGAGGAAGGCCACCGCCTGGCGGTACGCCGACCGGGCCCTGGCATTTCGTCCTGCCTGCCAGAGGTGGGTCACGGCCTTCTCCCACGCTTCCCCTCGTACCGCGTGATGCGCTAGCCGCTCCGCCTGCTCGCTCAGGCGCCCGGCGTAATGGTGCTCCATGGCCTCGACGATGGCGGCATGGAGCTGCCGACGGCGATCGTGGAGAAGGCTCCCGTAGGCGACCTCGTGAGTGAGGGCGTGCTTGAACGTGTACTCGAGGTCCGGAAAGATCCGGGTCTCGTAGAGGAACTCGGCGGCCTGCAGGTGCATGAGCTCGGCGCGCACCTCGTGCTCCGGCGCGTCGGCAATCGCCAGTAGCAGTGCGATGGGCACGTCCTTGCCGATGACGGAGGCGACCTGCAGCAGGCGCTTGTCCTCCGGGCGGAGCCGGTCGATGCGCGCCGCCAGGACCGCCTGGACCGTAGCCGGGACCTGGATCGCCTGCACCGATTGCGTCAGCCGATACCGGCCTCGCTCTCCTGCTAACGCCTTCGTCTCCACCAGCGTCTGGACGCTCTCCTCCAGAAAGAACGGGTTCCCGCGCTTGACCAGGAGCTGCTTGAGCGGCGCGAGCCCGGAATCGTCACCGAGGAGCGCCTCGAGCAGCTCCCCGGCGCTTTCGGCCGGGAGCGCGTCCAGGCGAATCTGGCTGTAGTACATCTTGCCACCCCAGCCGTGCTGATACTCGGGCCGGTAATTCATGAGCAGGAGCAGGCGCTCCGATGCAAGGCTGTCGACGAGCGTGTCGAGTAACGCCTGAGTCTCCCCGTCGATCCAGTGGAGATCCTCGAGGATCAGGAGGAGGGGTTGCTCCCGCGCTTCCCGCAGCAGCAATCGCTTCACCCCGTCGAGCGTGCGCTGCCGACGCTGCGCAGGGTCAAGCGCCTCCCACGCGGCGTCGTCCCCGGGCACGTCGAGCAGCGCCAGCAACGCCGGCAGCGTGGGCTTCAGGGATTCGTCCAGGGTAAGCAGCTTTCCCGTCACCTTCTCGCGGATCTCGCGCAGGTCGTCCCGGTCCTGGATCTTGAAGTAGCCCTTGAGCAGGTCGATCACCGGCAGGTAGCTGGTCGCCTTGCCGTAGGAGACCGAGGCGCTCTCGAGAACCAGCCAGCCTTGCAGCCGGTGCGAGTGCGTGAACTCGTAGACGAGGCGAGACTTGCCCACGCCCGCCTCGCCGACGGCCGCCGCGATCTGGCCATGACCATTGGTAACCAGCTGCTGCGCGCGACGGAGCTGCTCCAGTTCGGCGTCGCGGCCGACGAACCGAGTCAGCCCACGCCGGGCGGCGGCCTGCAGGCGTGTCCGCGCCGGACCCGCCCCCGTCACCTCATAGACCTCCACAGCGTCGGCGAGGCCCTTCACCGGCACGGCGCCGAGCGACTTCACCTCGACGTAGCCCTCGGCAAGGGCTAGCGTATCGGGCGTGATCACGATCGCGCCGGGATCGGCGAGCTGCTCCATCCGCGCGGCGAGGTGCGTCGTCTGGCCGACGGCCGTGTAGTCCATGTGGAGATCGCTGCCGATGGCGCGCACAAGGACCTCCCCGGAGTTCACTCCGACCCGGATCTTGACCACAGCGGCGTGAGAGCGTCGCACCTCTTCCGCGTACTTCTTCACGCTCTCTTGCATCCGGAGCGCCGCGTAGCACGCGCGCACCGCGTGGTCCTCGTGCGCGAGCGGAGCGCCGAACAGCGCCATGATCCCGTCGCCCATCACCTGGTTCACCGTGCCCTCGTAGCGATGCACGGCCTCCATCATTCGCTCGAGCACCGGGTCGAGGATCTTCCGTGCTTCTTCCGGATCACGATCCGCGAGCAGCTCCATGGAGCCCTTGAGATCGGCGAAGAGGACCGTGACTTGCTTGCGCTCGCCTTCGAGGGCGGCCTTGGAGGTGAGGATCTTTTCGACGAGGTGCTTGGGCGTGTAGGCCTCGGGTGAGGGGAAGCGCGGGGCGGGGCCAGGGGCGCTGACCGGCGTCGCGCACTCGAAGCAGAACTTGGCCCCCGCGGGAAGCTGTGTCCCACAGTTCGCACACCGGAGTGCAAGCGGCGTCGCGCACTCCAGGCAGAACTTCGCCTGGGGCGGATTCTCGTGCTGGCACCGGGGACACTTCATGCCGAGCCTCCAGGAGCCTGGCCGGGCGCAAGGCACGGCGACAGTAGCCCGGCGCGCAGGGGCTCGTCAATGTAGCGGTCAGCTAGCCGTGCACTTCGGCCAGCGGCGGGCGATCAAGGGCTCGGGCCCGGCGGGTATGATGGCGCGCCTCGCAAAACTGCGCGCCCTCGGGCTTCGTCAAGAAGCTGGGCCACGAATCCCGCCCGGCCTCACAGTCTGCGATCCGCTGCTCCCACCGAGCCCGCGGCGACTCCCCGCGAAAGTTACTGGGAGGTCAGCGTCAGTTCGTGCGCTCGAGGATGCCCGAGGGCCGGCTGTGTCTCGTCGGGCGCCGACGTCTCACAGCCAGGCTGGTGAGGGCACGCGATCCTCGTATGCGCCGGGAGCGTCGTGGAAACCCACGAGAGCAGCATGAACAGGCCACCGACAACCACCAGCCCAACCAGCGCGAGGAAGCAAACCACCACGATCCCGTCATTGAAGGTGGTCCGATGCGGGCTCGCACGATACGCCCCCCGAACGGGACGCGCCGTGCGCTCGGTCGCCGAGTTCCACACGCGTTCTCTGTGCATTTGAAATGTTCCCGGGCCCCACGCGAGGCTCGATCCCATGCAATGGAAAAGCAGCACGTAGCGTGCCAGGGCTGAACGACAGGAAAGTCCGGGGATTTGGCGGCTTTCGCTCTCGCTCTCGGGCAGTTCGCCCGGTAACACTACGTCGCGGGAAGGCGTATCTGCCCGATAGCCGCTGTCTCGCGTCGGCTCGAGTTCTTGGTTACGATCGGCGCGAGTCCCGGCCGTGAGGTCGGCCGCTCACTTGAGGTGGCGGTCGAAGAACTCGAGCGTCCGCCGCCACGCCAGATCGGCCGACGGCGCATGATATTCCGCTATGGGGAGCTTTCGTTCCCCGACCAGCGTCTCGTTGGCGAAGGCGTGCTTGGCCTGATAGCGGTGAAACTCGAACCGCACGTTCGCCGCCCGCAGCTTCTGTTCGAGGAGGTCGACGGTCGCGATCGGGAACGGCACATCCTCGATCGCGTAGTGGCCGAGGAGCGGGGCCTTGATCTTCGTCGCATCGACGTACTCGAGCGGCGGAAAGCCGTACCAGACCACGGCCGCGTCGGCCTCGGGGACGTTGACAGCGGCAAGGAGGGTCAGCGCCCCGCCGAGACAGAAGCCGGTGACGCCGACCTTCTGACTCTGCCCCTTCAGGTGCTGGACACCGCCGCGCACGTCTTGACCCGCCGCGTCGCCGAAGTTCAGGTTGGTCATCAGGTGCTCGGCCTCCTTCGCTTCGACCGTAACTTTCCCGCGGTACAGATCCGGCACCAGCGCCCGGTAACCAGCTCCGGCCATGCGGTCGGCTACTCCTCTGATCTGGGCGTTCAGCCCCCATCACTCCTGGATCACCACCACGCCTGGCCCGCTACCCCCCGCGGGCTCCGCGAGGTACCCCTGCACGCTCTGTCCATCCGGCCGCTTGAAGCTGATCGTCTGACCCATGGCTCGCCTCCGCGGAAGAACTTTCCCGCCGTCATCCTACACTGCACGCGACGACCATCGCGGGCATCGTGGCTGGCGCCCGCCGGCACCCTCTCCGATGACGAAGCCATCGCCATCGCGTTCGCGTTCGAAGGGGCGAGACGCTGCGGAGGCCTCGTTCCGCACGGACAGCACCAACGAGGCGGACGCAGGGCAGCCAGGTCTACTCAGTCGACCCGCCGAGATGCTCCCGCGCAATCGCCGCCCACTCCCCCGCCGGATCAAGGTCGAGGTAGCGCCGCCAGTGGTGCTGCGCCTCCTCCACGAGCCCGAGTTGCTCGCACGTGAGCGCCAGATTGAAGTGGGCGTCGGCAAAGTCAGGCGTGAGCGCCGCGGCGTCGCGGTAGAGAATCAGGGCGGCCTGGTACTCGCGCCGGTCATGCAGCACGTTCGCCAGGTTGAAGCGCGCCTTCGCGTTGCCGGGTTCCTGCTCGATCGCCCGCTCGAAGCACGCGCGGGCTTCGTCCGCGCGCCCTGCCCCGTAGTGGAGGTTTCCGAGATTGATGAGGGCCGGGACGTACTTCGGGTCGAGCTCGAGGGCGCGCGCATACGCTCGCTGGGCATCGGCCTGCGTCGCCGGATCCTCGTCCAGCTCAAAGCCGCGGTCGAACCAGGCCTCCGCCGACTCAGCCTCTTCGCCGCCCGCTCGTCGGAAGGTTACGACGCGCGCCGGGATGACCCGCGGCGAGAAGTCGAGCGCGAGCTGGCCCGCGTGCTCGGCCCGCAGCCCCTGGACGACCGCCCGCAACGGCCGCCCGTCCGCAAGCTCCTGGTGAGCGCGGCGTAACACTAGCAGCGACGGGAAATTATAGAACCGCTCAGCATTGGTCTTGATCCGAGGAGCGACCAGCCTGTGCGCTTCGAGGTATCGGATACGATCGTCGCGGAGCTCTCGATAGAGCTTCTTGATGTCTCGCAGGGGATAGAAATTCTGTCTCAGGTCTCCGGCGGTGAGCAGGCCTGCCCGCCGACAGAACGACTCCTCGGAAATGATCTGGACCCGAGGCACGCGGCGCTCCGCGGTCCGGAGCTTGCGCGATTTGTCGATCTTGCTCAGGAACCCTTCGTCCCCGACCACGAGCAGCGTCGTCCGCTGGGTCACCTCGTCGGCGGCCTCGCCCCCGAGCTCGCGGACTCGGGCGTGAGCGGCCTGCCGCGTCAGGCACGCCAGCTTGCCGGTGAAGACGACGACATGGTCTCGAAAGGATGCGTCCGCATGCTCGCGGAGATGGTCTTCTGCGATCGTCGACGTGCTCACGCGCTGCGCGCCCGCTTCGCGTTCTTTCGGGAAACGGGCTCCTCCCGCGCCATGCGTTTCCGCGCGGGCGCCTCCGCACGCGTCGGTGCTTCCTTGACGGTCGGCTTCTTCGCGGCTCGTTCGTCGATCGATCGGCGCAGCGCCTCCATCAGGCCCCTGATCTCGGCGCGCGACTTCAGCTCGGGGGCGGTGATCTCCTTGCCCTCGACCTTTTGCTCGATCACCCGACGGACGGCATCGGCATAGCTGTCGCGATATTGCTCGGGCTTCCAGTCGGCGGCGAGGCTGTCGACGAGCTGCCGCGCAAGCTGAAGCTCACGCGGATCGACCGCGACGTCGCGGGGCACGTTCAGGGTGTCCGGCGACCGGAGCTCCTGGGCGAACTTCATCATCGCGAGCACGAGCACATCGCCGCCCGGGGCGAGCGCCGCGAGATGTTCTCGCTGCCGCAGCACCACCGAGCCGATCCCGACGCGCCCGCTCTCCTTGAGCGCCTCGCGCAGGAGCGCGTAGGCCCGGAACCCGGGCTTCGCCGGCTCGACGTATACGCGCTCTCGAAGAACGTCCACGGAATCTCGCCGGCAGGCACGAAGTCTCGCACGTCAATCGCCTGGGTGGCCTCCACCCGGGCCTTCGCCAGGTCCTCGTCGGTGATGACCAGGAATTGCCCTTGGCGTACTCATAGCCCTTCGCGATCTCGCCCCAGGGCACCTCGGTGCCTTCGGCGCTACACACCCGACGGTACTGAATCGGCGCCAGATCAGTGCGGTGAAGCTGGCGGAATCCGATCTCCTCCGCGGAGTCGCCCGACGGGTAGAGGCTTACCGGGATGGTGACGAGGCCGAAGCTGATGCTGCCTTTCCAGATCGCCCGCGGCAAAGGCGAAGTGTACTGCGGGAGGGGGCCATGGAATAGACGTGGGCTTCGGCGGCTCTGCTGCACGCCGCGTCGGTCCACCAGGCGTGGGCGGTCACGATAGGGGTATGCATCGTTTCGCGCCGCGCTGTTCCATCTGCCCTTCCGGCCCTAAGGGCACGCCAAAGTCCATGCCCGCGAGGTCTCCAACAGAGAACCGTGCATGCTGTGTCTGGGCCGCGTTCGCGCGCATCGAACCCGTGGACGTGTCGACGAGCAGATAGAGCTTGTCGCCTGAAGCCAGACAGGCCTCAGTCACCGTAAAGAGATTCGGGCCGACGAGCAGGAGATAACGCCCCTCTCGCGACCAGAGTAGCCGCTCGCCGCCGCGCGGGCCTTCGTCCGGGGACCTGAAGAGAGTCTTACGCCGCGGAATTGTTCCGAGCCACCGGGTGGTCAGCCTGACCGCGAAGTGCCGGTCGATGAACCAGTCGGTCTCGACCAGCTCGGCGAGCATGCGGCCGTCGGGAGAGCGGGCCGAAACAGCGACGTAAGGCAGGCCGACGAGAACGCGCAGCCCGGTGAGGAGCACGAGCGCGACGACGAGACCGGTCAGTCCCTCCCTGAGCCAGGGCCGCGACTCGAGCCGAAGTAGCAGCCGGAGCGCGAGAACGCTGATGAGGACCGCGATCCACGGACCAACTTCGAACGTCTCGGCGATCCCCGCGGCGGTAATCAGGGAGACAACCAGCCACAACCGGCTCCTTATCGTCCACCGTCGCATGTACCATTCCGGACTACGTGAGGCTGGCGCATCCGAGCAGCCGGCCGCAACCGACACGCTGCTCGGCGAGTTGCAGACGCAGGAAGCGGCGCTGAAGGCGAGCCCGGCCGAGTTTCACGGCGTCGACCAGGTGCCGAATCCCGGCGGCCGGAGCTTCTGGTCGAAGATCGCCACCTCGCCGTCGAGAACGAGCGTGCGCCCGGCCAACTTCGAGACGGCCTCGGCGATGTCAGGGAATCGTCGCGTGTGGTCGCGACCGCTACGGCTGAGCAGGCGGACGCGCGCCTTGTCCTTGTACGCAAGGATGCGCCACCCGTCGACCTTCTCCTCGTAGACCCACCCGTCGCGGTGGAACAGCTCGCGCACCTGCGTTGGGGTCATCGGCGTGTAGACGGACAGCATGAAAGCATTCTACCCGGCCTTCACGCGGTCGGACGTCGTCGCCTCCGGGGGCGATCCGGATGTTCACCGAGCCTTCCGGTCGAGTGGACGCCCATTTCGGTCGTAGAGTTGTTCGGACCCTCGCCCGCTGGGCAGATTCTGTGTCGTCGTGCCATATCCGAATCGATTCGAGTTTCTAAGGGCAAGCTGTGGGGCAAGCCCGCCAATAGTGTCGAATCGAGCTACCTTCTGACGGGCATGGCGTTCTGTCCATGCGGCAGCGTGCTTACGGTGCGCTCGCGCAGCAACGGGCGCAAGCGGGCCTTCTACTACGTATGCCGAGCGCGACTGGACAAGGGCAGCGTGTGCGACAACACAATGGCACTGCCCCTGCCCGTCACCAAACAGTGCGATTCTCGGCTATCTCGAGGGCGTCCTGTTGCACCCGGACGTCATCGCCGAAGCGCTGCGGCGGCTTGCGCTGCCGGACTCCATGACCGAGGGCCCTGAGCAGCAGCGCGCCCGCCTGCGGCGCGATCTTGCCCAGGTCGAGCGCGAGCTTTCGAACTTCGAAGAGGCGATCGCGTCGGGCGGCGCTACGATGAACACGGTGTTGACGGCGATCAAGCTCCGCGAGAAGCGGCGCGCCGAGCTTCAGGCGGCGCTGACCCGCTTAGATCGTCAGGCGACCGTGGCCCCGCTCGATCTGGACGCGCTCCGCCCGAGGATTACCGCGCTGCTCGCCGACTGGCGCGGGCTTGCCGCGAAGCACGTGCAGGCGACTCGTCAACTGCTCGGGAAGCTCCTCGTCGGGCGGATCACGTTCAGCCCCGACCCCGATGCTGGCGCGGGCGTGATTCGCTTCCGAGGCCAGGGCACGCTCGCGCCCATTCTCGGGCGCCTGGAATTACAAGGAGTTCAAGGGTTGGTGGCCCCAACGGGATTCGAACCCGTGTTTCAGCCTTGAGAGGGCCGTGTCCTGGGCCTCTAGACGATGGGGCCGGCTGAACGCGACAACGACGCTACCCGAAAATTGTTGGCTGGGGGAGGAGGATTCGAACCCCCGCTGCGTGGTCCAGAGCCACGTGTCCTACCACTAGACGATCCCCCACCAACGCACCCAACCTTACCACACCCCCCCAACGGGTCAGCGGATCGCCGTCTTGAGCGTGCGGCTCGGGCGGAAGCGCGGCACCTTGGTCGTCGGAATCTGGATCTCCTTGCCAGTGCGCGGGTTGCGCCCGTTGCGGGCCGCGCGGCGCGTGACGACGAACGTGCCAAATCCGGAAATCGTGACGCGGCGACCGCGGCGCAGCGACTCGATGATGCCGCTGACGAACGCGTTCATGGCGCGCTCCGCGGAGGTCTTCGAGCCCCCCGCATTCTTCGCCATGATCGCCACCAGCTCGGCCTTGGTCATCGCGCACCTCGCCCCTCTCTAGCCTGTCAGGGCGACGGTGTCAATCAGGTAGTCACGCGGCGCACCGCATCGAGGAAGAACGCGGGCTCGAAGGGCTTCTCGACGACGAGCACGCCCGCCTCCCGGAGGAACTTGAAGGCCTCGCGGTTCGCGGTGTCTCCTGTGATGAAGATGAAGCGTCGGTTGAGCGACGGATCGCCCTTCGTCGCGTCGCGATAGAACTCCTCGCCGTCGCCGTCGGGCATGCGGATGTCGGACACGATGAGGTCATAGCGCTGACGGCGCACGCGCTCGAGCCCCTCGTGCCCGCCCGTGGCGACGTCGACGCGCCAGCCGATCTGGCTCAAGATCGTCACGATGAGGTCGAGCACGCTCGCCTCATCCTCCACGACGAGCGCCGTGCGGCCTTCGCCCGTGACGATCATGGGCGAGCCCGCCGGCGCCGCGCGCCGCGCGGCCGGGGACTGGGCGACCGGCAGTTCCAGCCTGAAGACCGTCCGGCCCGGGTGACTCTCCACGCCGAGGTGGCCGCCGTGCTCCTCGACGATCCCGTACGAGACCGAGAGACCGAGCCCCGTGCCGGTGCCGACGGTCTTGGTCGTGAAGAACGGCTCGAAGACGTGCGGGAGCGCCTCCGCCGGGATCCCCGGACCGTCGTCGATCACCTCCGCGTGCACCGAGCGCCCGTCGCGGTTCACGCTCGTGGTCAGGGTGATGCGCCCGCCGTGCTTGCCTTCCAGTATGGCTTGCTCGGCGTTCAGCAAGAGGTTGAGGAACACCTGTTCGAGCTGGTGCTGGTCGGCCAGCACCGACGGCAGGCCGCGGGTGAACTTCTTCTCGACGGCGATCGCCGAGGTCTGGAGCTGATTGATGCGCAGCGCCAGGGTCTGCTCCAGGACGTCGTTCAGGCTGACCGTGGTGCGCTCGGCCGGACGCTGGCGGGCGAACAGCAGCAAGTTGCGGACGATCTTCGCCATCCGGTCGGCCTGCGCCACCATCAGCTCGATCGGCCGCAGCACCGCCGCCGGCACTTCGCGTGCGAGCAGGAGCTGGCCGTAGCCGACGATCACGCTGAGCGGGTTGTTCAGCTCGTGCGCGACGCCGGAGACGAGCTGGCCGAGCGCCGACATCTTCGCGGCCTGCACGAGCTGGGCCTGCGTCTCGCGCAGCCGCACCAAACTGTCGCGCGCGCTCGCATAGAGGCGCGCGTTCTCGAAGGCGAGCGCCGCCTGGTCGGCGAGCGCTTCGAGCGTCTGCAGCTCCTCGCGCGAGAACGTGCTGCCGGGGTCGGCGCCGAGGCCGAGGGCACCGATCACCCGCTCATGCGTGACGAGCGGCACGCCGACGACGGCCCGATAGCCGCTCGCGCGGATCCGCTCGCGGACCCACGCCGAGAGCTGGATGGCGGGATCGGCCAGGATGTCGGCGGTGGTGACGATCCGGCGCTCGGCGACGGCGCGGCCCACCGCGCCCTCGCCCGCCTTGAACACCAGCTCCTGCATGATGTCGGCGTCGGCCCCGTGCGTGGCGAGCGCGCGCAGCGCCCCGGCCTCGGGCTCGAGCAGGAAGACGCCCGCGGCCCGCGCGTTGACCAGGTCGGCGGCGCCCCGCGCGAGCAGCTTGGCGATCGGCTCGACCTCCAGGGTGGACGTGAGCTCGCGGGCCAGGCGCGCCAGCACCTCGGCGACGTCGCGCCGCCGCTGCGCCTCGCGGTAGAGGCGGGCGTTCTGGATGGCGATGGCCGCCTGCGCGAGGAAAAGATCGATGAGGTCCTGCTTGTCCTTGCCGAGGCGCAGCGGCTCGGAGTGGCCGAGCGCCATGACCGCGAGCAGCTCTTCCCCGGCGAGTACCGGGTACCCGACGAAGCTGCGGATCCCCCACCGCTCCGTCCAGGCGCGATTCACGAGCCGCTCGTCCGTGAGCATGTCGTCGACGACCAGGGGCGTGTGGTGGCGGGCGACCCAGCCGACGCCGCCCTGGTCGTAGGGCATGATCCGCGGCGAGAACGATTCGATCATCTCGGGAACGGTGCCGCTTGTGAACGAGAGGGTACGGCGCTGCTCGTCGGCCAGCCAGAAGGTCGCCAGGCGCGCGCCGGTGAGCTCGGCGGCCGACTCGGAGATGGCGCGCAGCAGCGCGTCCAGCTCGAGCGCGCTCGAGATGCGACGGTTGACGGTCGTCAGCGCCCGGATGCGGGCGGCCTCAGCGTGCTCGGCCTCGTAGAGCGAGGCGTTCCGGATCGCGATGGCCGCCTGCTTGGCCAGGAACTCGAGCGCGGCGATCTCCTCGCTCCCAAAGGTATGCTCGGTCCAGTAGTGGACGACCAGCGCGCCGAGGATGCGATCCTTCGCGGCGAGCGGGGCCGCCGCCGTGGCCTTGAAGCCCTCCCGCTCGATGTCAGCGCGGCGGGCGGGCGCCAGCCAGAGCTTCGAGTCGGTCAGGACGTTTCGCGTGGCCACCGTGCGTCCCTCGCGCACCGCCACGCTGATGGGGCCGCCGCCGATCGGAATCGTGCCGACCACGGCGTATTGCTGACTCAGGCGGCCCGCCGCCCGCATGACGCGGAACTCGCTCGCCGCGGTGTCCCCCAGGACGACCATCGCCGACTCGGCGCCCATGACCTCGAGCGCCTTGCCGACGATGGTGTCGAGCACCTCGTTGAGGTCGAGCGACGAGGTGAGCGACTGGCCGATGGCCTCCATCGCGTGCAGCAGGAGCGCCCGGCGCTGGGGGTCGCTCACGTCGGTGAAAAACGTCGCCGCGCCCGCGACCCGGCCCTCGCCGTCGCGCCACGGGACGCAGCGTGCCTCGAGCCACAGGACCCGGTCGTCGCCGGGTGTCGTGTGCGGCAGCTCGACCGTCCCGGGTGTCTCGCCCGCGAGAGCACGCCGCACGAGCGGGGCGAGCGCGGGGTCGCGGAACAACGGCAGGATCGACTCGGCGTTACGACCGACGGCGTCGGCCCGCATCACCCCGCTGAGGTGCTCCATGGGCAGGTTCCACTCGAGCACCTCGAGCGCGGGATCGAGGAGGACGAGCGCCTCGCTGAGGCTGTCAAGGAGGTCCCTGGTAACCTCGTGCTTCGTCGGAACGCGCGCCATCTTCCGAGTATGACTGGAGCATGGGGCCCTATGCAATAATGACGCGCATGCGGTCGCCGTTTGACACCTCGATGCGGGCGTTCGTCCTACCACCGATGCTGGTGACGCTCCTGCTGGCGGGTCTTTTGCAGGTGTTGGGCCGTCCGGAGTGAGCGCTCTCCAACCGGGGTGAGCTTCACCGACCTCCGGGAGTTCGTCGCGCACCTCGAGAAGCGCGGTCGGCTACGCCGGGTCACGGTCCCCGTCTCGTGCGATCTCGAGATTACCGAGATCACCGACCGCGTGTCGAAAGGCCCGCCAGAGCAGAACGTGGCCCTGCTGTTCGAGCGCGTCCAGGACTTCGACATGCCCGTGCTCGTGAACGCGTTCGGCTCGTTGGACCGGATGAGCGCCGCCCTCGGCCTGAGCCACCTCGACGAGCTGGGCGAGCGTGTCGCGAAGCTCCTCGACCTCAAGCTCCCGGGTACGTTCGCCGAGCGGCTCGCGAAGCTCGGCACGCTCTTCGACCTCGTGAAGGCGGGGCCGAGGCACGTCTCCGGGGCGCCGTGCCAGGAGACGGTCGAGACGGCGAACCCCTCGCTCGCCGGGCTGCCGGCGCTCCGCTGCTGGCCCGCCGACGGGGGCCGCTACATCACGCTGCCGGCCGTGTTCACCCGCGATCCGCTCACCGGCCAGCGGAACGTGGGCATGTATCGTCTTCAGGTGTTCGACGACCAGACGCTCGGCATGCACTGGCAGACCCACAAGGGTGGCGCGGAGCACCATCGGGTTGCCGAAGAGCGCCCCGGGCCCTCCGCCCGCATGCCCGTGGCGATCGCGCTCGGCGGCGACCCCGCGATGATCTACGCCGCGTCCGCCCCGCTGCCGCCGGGCGTCGACGAGGTCGTCTTCGCCGGCTGGCTCCGCGGCGGCGGCGTCGAGCTGGTGCGCTGCGTGACGAACGATCTCGAGGTACCCGCGCAAGCCGAGATCGTGCTCGAAGGCTACGTGGACCCGCGCGAGCGCCGGCGCGAGGGGCCGTTCGGTGATCACACCGGCTACTATTCGCTCGCGCGCGACTACCCCGTGTTTCATCTGACGGCGGTGACCCGTCGCGCGCGGCCCATCTACCCGACGACGATCGTGGGCCGCCCGCCGCAGGAAGACTACTGGCTCGGCAAAGCGACCGAGCGGCTCTTCCTGCCCGTCATCCGGCTCCTGCTTCCCGAGGTCGTGGACATGAACATGCCGGCGGAGGGCATCTTTCACAACCTCGTGATCGTCTCGATCAAGAAGCGCTATCCCGGCCACGCCCGGAAGGTCATGACCGCGCTCTGGGGCATGGGGCTCATGATGCTGGCGAAGACCATCGTCGTCGTCAGCGAGCGCGTGAACGTCCACGACCTCTCGGAGGTCGCCTGGCGCGCGACCGGCAACATCGACCCCCGGCGCGACCTGATGATCGTCGAGGGGCCGATGGACGACCTCGATCACGCGGCGCTGCGCCACCGCTACGGCGGCAAGCTCGGTGTCGACGCGACGGAAAAGAGCGCGCTCGACGATGTCACCCAGCCCTGGCCGGACGAGATCGTGATGACCGCCGAGATGCGCGAGCAGGTCACGCGGCGCTGGAAGGCATACGGGCTCTGAGCAAGCTGGCGCGTGTGCTCGCGGCGATCAAGTTCGAGCACACGGTGTTCGCCCTGCCGTTCGCCTACATCGCCATGGTGCTTGCCGCCGGCGGCTGGCCGGGCTGGTGGACAATCGGCTGGGTGACGGCCGCGATGGTCGGCGGCCGCACGTGCGCCATGGCGGCGAACCGCGTCGTCGACCGCTTCATCGACGCCCGGAATCCCCGGACGGCCGGGCGGCACCTGCCCCGGGGGCTCCTGGGCGTGGGCGAGATGCGCGCGCTGGCGATCGCGGGCGCGCTGCTGATGGTCGTCGCGGCGTGGATGTTGAACCCGCTCTGCTTCATGCTGGCGCCGCTCGCGCTCGTCTTCCTCGTCGGCTACCACTACACGAAGCGCTTCACGTGGCTCTCGCACTGGGTGCTCGGCTTCACCGACGGCATCGCCGGCGCGGGTGGCTGGATCGCCGTGCGCGGCCAGTTCGACCCGCCCGCGTTCGTGCTCTGGTTCGCGCTCACGACCTGGATCGGCGGCTTCGACCTGATCTACGCGTGCCAGGACGTGGAGATCGATCGCGCCCAGGGGCTCCACTCCGTCGCCGCGCGCTTCGGCGTTCGCGCCTCGCTCGTCGCGGCCCGGGTGAACCACGCGCTCACGGCGCTGGCGCTGGCGGTGCTGGGCTGGCAGGTGGCGCTCGGCCCCATCTACTGGGTCGGCTGGCTCGCGGTCGTCGCACTCTTCGCCTACGAGCACTCGCTCGTGAGCCCGCGCGATCTCTCGCGTCTCGACGTGGCGTTCTTCAACGTGAATGGCTACATCGCGCTGATCGTCCTCGCCGCCGTGGTGCTCGGCCTGCGCTAGTGCCAGCGCCGCCGACTTTCTCGCCGGCGAAGGCCGCGGCCGTGCGGGGCATGTTCACGCGCATCGCCCGGCGCTACGACCTCATGAACTCCCTCATGACGGGCGGCCGGCACCACGCCTGGCGGCGCCGAGCGGCGGACGCGGTCGCCGACGCGCCCGCGGGACCCGTGCTGGATCTCGCCACGGGCACGGCCGACCTCGCCATCGCGGTCCGCGCGCGAGACGCCAGACGCTTCGTCGCCGGCGCCGATTTCTCCGAAGGCATGCTGCGGGTCGGTCAGGCGAAACTCGACGCCCGCCGTGTGACGCGCACCCGGCTCCTCGTCGCGGACGCGCTCGCGCTGCCGTTCCGCGACGGGGCGTTCGCCTGCGTGCTGTCGGCGTTCCTC
>WNGA01006898.1_pt1 | contig 15991 bp, 10 predicted proteins | sample 5400061 | NCBI WGS metagenome assembly WNGA01 (sample SAMN13153366, study PRJNA577476) | soil metagenome | isolation source: 100 cm soil or saprolite under grassland replicate 2 | place: USA:California | collected 2016-06-15
ACGCTGGGAGATCCGGAGCAGTTCTGGCGCGTGTCCGACGCCAACGACGCGCTCGACCCCACCGACCTCGTCCTCACCGGGCGGAGGCTCCGGGTGCCTCTTCCCTCGAGCTGATGGCGCTCCTCGGCTCGCATCTGACGCTGTTGGTCGGGCCCACCGTCCCGGTTCCCGCTCCTCCCCAGCTGACCGAGGCGCTGAAGAGCGTAGAGGTGACGCACCAGGACCAGGGACGATCCGGCTTCCAGCTCACGTTTCAGGCGGGGCGCAGCGGGCCGTCCGACCTCGTCGACTACCGCATCCTGCTCGCGCCCCTGTTGCGTCCCTTCGCGCGCGTGGTGCTCGTCGTCACCTTCGGCGCCGTTCCCCAGGTGCTCATGGACGGCGTCATCACGCACCAGCAGCACAGCCCCTCGAACGAGCCGGGAGCCTCGACCCTGACCGTCACCGGCGAGGACGTCAGCGTGATGATGGACATCAAGCAGAAGCGGACGCCGTGGCCCGCGGTGCCCGAGATGGTCATCGCGCTCGCGATCATCGGGAGCTACGCGCAGTACGGGCTGATCCCGGACGTGCGCCCACCGCTGACGACCGACGTGCCGCTCCCGATCCAGCGGACGCCCGTGCAGGTCGGAACCGATCTCACGTACCTGAACGAGATGGCCGGGCGGTACGCGTTCGTCTTCTATGTCGAGCCGGGCCCAGTGCCGCTTGTGAACCACGCGTACTGGGGGCCGCCGATCCGTGTCGGCATCCCGCAACCGGCGCTGTCGGTGAACCTCGGGAACGAGACGAACGTCGACCAGATCGGGTTCTCGTTCAACGCGCTCGCGCCGAACACGGTCGCATTCAAGATCCAGGATCGCGACACAGCGACGCAGTTCGGCTTCGAGACGTTCGCATCGACGCGCATCCCGCTGAGCCTGATGCCGGCGATCCTCGTGAACCAGCCGAACGTGCGGAGTGTCGACATGGGCGTGGTCGCCGCCGGTGGCGAAACGGCCGCGAATCCCGCCGGGCTCAACATCATGCAGGCGCTCGCACGCGCGCAGGCTCTGACGGACGCGTCGACGGACAACGTCGTCACCGCGAGCGGCACGCTCGACGCGGTTCGATACGGGCGTCTCTTGCAGCCACGGGGTCTCGTCGGGCTGCGCGGTGCGGGCCTGACATACGACGGCCTGTACTACGTCAAGAGCGTCTCGCACTCGATCACGAAGGGCGAGTACAAGCAGCGCTTCACGATCACGCGTGACGGCACGATCGCGAACGTTCCGGCGGTGATCCCGTGAGCCAGTTCTTCGGCAAGTACCGCGGGCGTGTCGAGAACAACATCGACCCGCTGCAGCAGGGTCGCGTCCAGGTGAGCGTGCCGGCGGTGCTCGGCGACACGACGCTTGCCTGGGCGATGCCGTGCGCACCGTACGGCGGCTCGGGCGTCGGGTTCTTCACGGTCCCGCCCGTCGGCGCGAACGTCTGGGTCGAGTTCGAGGGCGGGAACACCGACTATCCGATCCTCGGCGGCTGCTTCTGGGGCGTCGGCGAGGTGCCGGCGCTTCCGGCGATCGCGCAGATGAAGGTCCTGAAGACCGACGGGATCACGGTCACGCTGAGCGACCTCCCGGGCGCCGGCGGACTGAAGATCGAGGTCAGCCCACCCGTCGTCGCAACCCCGCTCAAGCTCGTCTTCGACTCGACCGGAATCGAGTTGTCGAACGGCGCGGCGAGCGTGAAGCTGACGCCCGCGAGCGTCTCCGTCAACAACGGCGCTCTCGAGGTCATCTGATGGGCGCGTTCATCTTTCAGGTCGGCGCCTCGGCGATCTGCCCGCACGGTGGACAGGTGAGCGTCGTGCCCACGAACGCGCGCGTCCTCGTCGGCGGGCAGCCGGTCGCCGTGCTCGCGGACCAGTTCCTCATCGCCGGCTGCGCGTTCACCGTTCCCCCGGGGAAGCCGCAGCCGTGCGTGAAGGTGCAGTGGCTCGTGCCGGCCGCGCGCGTGCTCGTGGGCGGGCAGCCGGCGATCCTGCAGTCGAGCTCGGGCCTTTGCCAGAGCCCGGAGCAGATCCCGCAAGGCCCGCCGACCGTCCTCGTCACGCAGATCCGAGCGAGCGGGATGTGAGTCAGCTGGACTACCCCTACCGGTTCGACACGCGCGGCCGCACCGCGTCGACGAGCGACGGTGACCACATCCGCGATCTCATCGAGCAGGTCCTCTTCACCTCGCAGGGCGAACGCGTCAACCGTCCGACCTTCGGAAGCAACGTCATGCAGCTCGTCTTCGCGCCGGCGAGCGACGAGCTCGCGACAGTCACGCAGTTTCTCGTTCAGGGCGCGTTGCAGCAGTGGCTCGGCGATCTGATCCAGGTCGACTCGGCGGATGTCGAGGTGCTCGACTCGACCGTCGAGGTGACAGTCGTCTACCGGGTGCGCCGCACCGGTGAACAGCAGACCGTCGCGTTCTCGAGGGTGGTCACTTGACCCCCTACGTCTGCTGCCAGGACGACGTGCGGAAGAACGCCGTCCGGGACGGATCGGTTCCGTTCAACGGCATCGACTTCCTCGAAGTGGTCGACGATGGCACGCAGCTCAACCTGCGCGTGCACTTCCTGAAGCCGATCGGCATCGCGCTCGACCGGCGGAACGTCAGGATCGAAGGAGGCGAGCGCGTGCTCGATCCCGCGATCGACACGACGAGTGTGAGCGGCAACGTGCTCTCGGTCGTCGTCGTCGAGCCGGGCGATTTCACGCCTTACACCCTGCGGCTCGTCCAGGGCCCGTTGAGCGACGACCCGCCCGCCGGCATCGACCCGCTTCTCGCAGCCGTGCGGTTCACCTTCAAGGTCAACTGTCCGAGCGACTTCGACTGCAGGGTCGAGCGCATCTGCCCGTCGGAAGACGTCGAGGCGCCGCAGATCGACTATCTCGCGAAGGACTACGCGAGCTTCCGGCAGCTGATGCTCGACCGCCTCAACGTGCTGATGCCGCAGTGGCGCTCGCGCGAGGCGGCCGACCTCGGCGTCGTACTGGTCGAGCTCCTGGCCTACGTCGGCGACCAGCTCAGCTACTTCCAGGACGCAGTCGCCACGGAGGCGTACCTCGGGACCGCGCGGCGGCGCGTATCCGTGCGGCGGCATGCGCGGCTCGTCGACTACCGGATGCACGACGGCTGCAACGCGCGGGCTTGGGTGCAGATCCAGCTCCCGCAGGACGACCTCGCGTCGCCCGATCCCGGCATCGTGGTCGGCCGCGGAGCGCGGCTGCTCACGGCCGTGCCCGGGCTGCCGCCGGTGCTCGACGAGCCGACCTACCGGTTGGCACTCGGCTCTCGGCCCGAGGTCTTCGAGACGCTCCACGACGTGCGCGTGTACCGCGCGAACCAGGAGGTCCGTTTCTACACCTGGGGTGCGCGCGAGTGCTGTCTCCCGACGGGCTCTACCGCCGCCACGCTGATTGGGCGGCCGCACCTCGCCGCGGGCGACGTGCTCGTGCTCGCCGAGCGGCGCGGTCCCGAGACGGGCTCGATCGCCGACGCCGATCCGGAGCACCGGCAAGCCGTGAAGCTGACCGCCGTCCGTCCGAGCACGGACGAGATCGGCGGCCGCTTCGCCGACCCGCCGACCGGCACCGCCGTCGACGCGACCGAGATCGAATGGCATTCCGACGACGCTCTCCGCTTCCCGCTCTGCGTTTCGGCCGAGACGGAGAGCGGCTACCGCGCCGACGTCGCGGTTGCGCTCGGGAACATCGTGCTCGCCGACCACGGGCGGACGGTGAAGGCGGAGGAGGGGTTGCCGGAGGAGCGGGTCGAGCACCTCGGCGCCGTTCCCGAGCCGGTGCTCTTTCGGCCGGCGCGGGGAAGCCGCTGTGAGGACCGGTTTCACGAGCCGGTTCCGCCGCGGTTCCGTCCGTCGCTCGCGGAGTCGCCGGTGACACAGGCCGCGCCGTACGACCTCGTCCTCCACCCCGCCGCGGCCGGCGCGGCGACGGCGTGGCACGCGGAGGACGCGATGCCTTCGATCCGTCTATTCGGCCTGGCGCCGGGCGCCGAGCAGCCGCTCGAATGGGCGCCCGCGGCCGACCTGCTCGAGGCGGGGCCGACGACGCGGGCGTTCGTGGTCGAGGTCGAGTCGGACGGGCTCGCGCTTCTGCGCTTCGGCGACGACCTGTTCGGACTCCGTCCGTCTGCCGGAACGTCGTTCGACGCCGTCTACCGCGTCGGCAACGGGACGGCGGGAAACGTCGGGGCGCAGACCCTCGCGCACGTCGTCGTCGACGGGCCGTCACCCATCATCGGCGTGACGAACCCGCTGCCGGCAGCTGGAGGCGTCGACCCCGAGAGTGCGGAGCATGTCCGCCAGAGCGCCCCGAGCGCGTTCCGGACGCAAAAGCGCGCAGTCACCCTGCCCGACTACGCCGAGGTGACCGAGCGCCATTCGGGGATTCAGCGCGCGGCGGCGTCGCTCCGCTGGACGGGCAGCTGGCCCACGGTCTTCGTCACCGTTGATCGGATCGGCGGGCGGCGGGTCGACGAGCCGTTCCGCACGGAGATCGCGAAGTACCTCGACGGCTACCGCATGGCGGGGCAGGACGTCGACGTCGACGGCCCGCGCTTCGCATCGCTCGACGTCGAGCTCTTCGTCTGCGTGAAGCGCGACTACTTCCGCAGCGACGTCGAGCAGCAGCTGCGGAACGTGTTCTCGAGCGGCACGCTGCCCGACGGCAGACGCGGGTTCTTCCATCCCGACAACTTCACGTTCGGGCAACCGGTATGGCTAAGCACGATCTACGCAGCCGCGCAGGCCGTCCCGGGCGTCGAGTCGGTGGAAGTCACGACGTTCCAGCGTCAAGGCGACGATGCATCCGACGCGCGCGACGCAGGCGTGCTGCGGCTCTCGCGCCTCGAGATCGCGCGGCTCGAGCAGAACCCGGACTTTCCCGAGCACGGGAAGCTGACGATCGAGCTCGGGGGTGGCAAGTGAGCGACTGCGGCTGCTGCGAGGGGCTGGGCCCGGAGACACCCGCGACGATCGCGAACCCACCCGGCCTGCCGGCGGTCTCGTACCGCGCCGGCACGTACGCCGAGTTCCGCGCCTCGATGCGCGCCGCGCTCTCGTCCCGGCTCCGGCCGCCGCTCCAGGACCTCGCGACGCGCGACGACGACGACTTCTCGATCGCGCTCATCGACGCCTGGGCGATCGTCGGCGACGTCCTCACCTTCTACGAGGAGCGTGCCGCGAACGAGGTATTCCTGCGCACGGCGACGGAAAGGCTCTCGCTGCTCCAGCTCGCGCGGCTGATCGGTTACGAGCTTCGGCCCGGCGTCGCGGCGAGCGCGGCGCTCGCGTTCGTCCTCGAGCAGGCGAAGGAGGCGCCCGCGCAGGTGAACGTCCCGGCCGGGATGGCCGTGCAGAGCGTGCCGGCCCCGGGAGAGCTCCCGCAGACGTTCGAGACCTCCGACGCGCTCCTCGCGCGGCCCGAGTGGAACGCGCTGCGACCGCGGCTCCTGCAGACGCAGTCGCTGAAGTCGCCGAAGTCGCTGACGTTGGAGGGTCTCGGCTTGAACCTGAAGCCGGGGGACGACGTGCTCGTCATCGTCGACTCGACGGCGAATCACCGGGCGCTGCGGACCATCGTCCGCGCGGTCGAGGACCCGGACGCGACGACGACGCGGATCGACTTCACCACGGACACCGCGGCTCTGCCCGGCTTCACGCCTCCGACCTTCCCCGCGGCGACGTTCCTGCAGGACAAGCAGCCTCTCACGACGAGCCTCGTCCGGAGCCTGATCGTGCAACGGACGTGGACGGGCGCCGACCTCCTGACACAGGTGGCGGCGCAAGGGTGGAAGGTCGACGACGTGGCGGCGAGCGTCCGCGAGGAGCTGGCCACGCGGCCCGCGGCGGGGCTCGCGGGTGTCTACGCCTTCCGGGCGCGCGCGGCGATCTTCGGGCACAACGCGCCGGCGTGGGACTCGCTGCCCGGCAACCTGCGCTACGGCGAGCAGATCAAGGACGCGGGCGGAAGCACCGTCAATGTCGCGGCGGCGTATCCCGCCCCGGGCTGGGACACGCCTCCGCGAACGCTCGCCGCCGATGCGACGACTTCGCGGTTCGTTTATCTCGACAACACGTACCCGAAGCTGGTCAAGGGAAGCTGGGTCGCGCTCGGAAGCGAGTCCAAGCGCTACGCGTACCGCGTCTCCGCGAACACCGAGGTGTCCCGCAGCGCGTTCACCGTCAACGCGAAGGTCTCCCGGCTCTCGCTCGACCACGCGACGAGCTTCTCCCAGTTCACGATCCGCGGGACGTCCGTGCGTGGCGAGAGCCAGCGGCTGACGCTCGCCCGCGTCCCGATCCCGAATGCGGTCTCGGGGACGCGGATCGTCCTGGACGGCTTCTACCTCGGCCTCGATCGAGGCCGGAAGGTGCTGCTCGAGGGCGAGCCGACCGATCTTCCCGGGGTGCGCGTGCTCGAGATCGTGACGCTCGAGCAGGTCACGATCGAGGGCGGCTACACGGTGCTGACGCTGACCCTCGCGCTGCAGCACGCTTACGTGCGGTCGAGCGTCACGATCAACGCGAACGTCGTCGACTCGACGCATGGCGAATCGAAACAGGAGGTGCTCGGAAGCGGCGACGCAGCGCAGCCGTACCAGCGCTTGCGCCTGCGGCAGCCGCCCCTGACCTACGTCAGCGCTGCGACCGCAAGCGGCGCCGACACGACGCTGCGCGTGTACGTCGACGGCGTCCGCTGGCACGAGGTCCCGACGCTGTACGGTCGCGGGCCGAACGACCGCGTCTATATCTCCCGGCCCGACGACGAGGGCGGTACGACGGTCGAGTTCGGCGACGGTGTGACCGGCGCCCGCCTACCGACCGGTCCGGAGAACGTCGAGGCGCGCTACCGCAAGGGGATCGGGCTCGTCGGGAACGTCGATGCCGGCCGGCTCACGCTGCCGCTGAATCGGCCGCTCGGCGTCAAGACCGTTTCGAATCCTCTGCCCGCGGCGGGCGCCGCCGATGCGGAGCACCAGGACGAGGCGCGACGGAACGCGCCGCTGACCGTGCTCACGCTCGATCGCGTCGTGTCCCTCGACGACTTTGCGGACTTCGCCCGGGCGTTTGCGGGAATCGCGAAGGCGCTCGCGACGCCGATCCGCGACCGGAGCGGCGACTGGCTCCTCTTGACGGTCGCAGGGCCCGAAGGTGCCGTCGTCGACCCGGCGGGCGACCTCGGCGTGAACCTCGCGAAGGCGATCGCAGCCGAGAGCGGAACGCGGGCGCGCTTCGAGCTGCGGAGCTATCGCCCGGCGCTGTTCGAGGTCGCGGCGAAGCTTGCGATCGATCCGGACCGCCTGGCCGAGGGCGTGCTGCCTGCGGCAGACGCGGCGCTGCGATCTGCCTTCTCGTTCGAACGTCGCTCGTTCGGACAAGCGGTGGCGCAGAGCGAGGTCGAGGCCGTGCTGCAGGAAGTCGAGGGCGTCGTGGGCGTCGATCTCAACAAGCTCGCCAGGCTCGACCGCCAGGTGGGCGATCCGGATCTCGCGCCGCACCTCTGGGCCTCGGTCCCCCAGAGCGGCGACTTGCCTCTCCTCGGCGCGGAGCTGCTGATGCTCGACGCGCGCAAGGTCGACCTGAGCGTGCTGGCGTGAACTACGACCTCGAGCACCTCTACCGCCTGCTGCCGGCGGTCTACCGGATCCGCGACTTCGACGGGCGGCACGCACCGCCCCCGGGCGCGATCGGCGACGAGGTCCTCGAGCCGCTCCGCGCGTTTCTCTCCGTGCTCGCGGAGCAGGCGATGGTTCTCGAGGAAAGCGTCGAGCAGCTCTACGACGACCAGTTCATCGAGACGTGCGCCGAGTGGGTCGTCCCGTACATCGGCGACCTCATCGGTGCGCGCGGGCTCACCGCACCCCCCGGCTCTGGATTCAGCGAGCGGGTCCAGGTCGCGAACACCATCGGCTATCGGCGTCGCAAGGGCACGGCCGCCGTGCTCGAGCAGCTCGCGCGCGACGTCACCGGCTGGAACGCGCACGCCGTCGAGTTCTTCCAGCGGCTGATCACCACCCAGTACATGAACCACGTCCGGCTCGGAAACATCGCGAGCCCGGACCTGCGCCGGTGGGAGCCGCTCGAGTTGTTCCCGACACCGTTCGACGCGCTGAACCACTCGCTCGAGGTGCGGCGCATCGCGAGTCGGCGCGGCAAGTACAACATCCCGAACGTCGGACTGTTTCTCTGGCGGATCGGCTCCTACACGAGCACGGATGCGACACCGTTCAAGGTCGGCCCGCGCCGGTACACCTTCAATCCACTCGGGCTGAGCCTCCCGCTCTACAACGCCCCCGTACCGGAGGAGGCGATCGAGCACCTCGCCGACCGGATCAACGTGCCGATGCCGATCAGCCGGCGGACCCTCGCGGTGTACAAGGACCTCTACTACGGCCCCAGCGTCTCGCTCACGGTGAACGGCGTGGCGGTGGAGGCGGACGAGCTCCGGTCGTGCAACCTCTCCGACACGGGTGCGACGACCTGGGCGCACACGCCGCGGGAGACCTATGCGATCGATTCCGTGCTTGGACGATTCGCGCTTCCGTCCACGGTCGTCGCCAACCCGCCCCCGAAGGTGGCCGTCAGCTTCAACTGGGGCTTCACCGCGGACCTCGGCGGGGGTGAGTACGACCGCGCGGCGACGCTCGACGACGCGCTCCGACCGCTCTCGCACGTGCCGTCGGACGAGGGCGACCTGCAGACGGCGCTCGACGACCTCAACGGATCCGGCGCGGTCGAGATCGTGGACAACGCCGTCTACGAGCTCGGTCCCCGCACGCCGGACCCGATTCATGCGGGGCCTGGCGGCCGGATCGAGCTGCGCGCGGCGGACGGGCGACGGCCGCTCGTGCGGCTCACCGGCGACACGACCGTCTCGGGCGACGCCGACGGCGAGGTGACGCTGAACGGTCTGCTCGTTGCCGGCGCGGCGCTCGTGGTCGAGGGCGACCTGAGCCGTTTGACGATCCGGCACTGCACGCTCGTGCCGGGCCTCGACGTGAAAGCCGACGGCACGCCGCTCTCGGCGGGCGCGCCGAGTCTCGTCATCAAGACGCCGAACGTGCGTGTGACGATCGAGCGGTCGATCGTCGGCGCGATCCGCGCCGATCTCGGCTGCACCGTCGAGATCGAAGACAGCATCGTCGACGCGTGCGGCACCGAGCAGATCGCGTACGCCGCCGTCACCGGCACCGGGCCTGCCGGGAGCCTCACGCTGTCGAACACCACGATGATCGGCCGAGCGACGGCCTACGAGCTGCCGCTCGCGACGAACGCGATCCTCTTCGCGGATCCCGCCGGCTCCGGCGACTGGACTGCGCCCTTCCGCGTCGAAAAGCGGCAGGAAGGATGCGTTCGCTTCTCGTACGTGCCGCTGAGCGCGTCCGTGCCGCGACGTTACCGCTGCCGGCCCGGGCTCGGCGACGACCCGGTCGCGATGCGCCCGGAGTTCACGTCGCTGCGCTACGGCGACGCCGCGTATTGCCAGCTCGACCTCCACTGCCCGCCGGAGATCCGCGCGGGCGCGGACGACGGAGCCGAGATGGGAGCGTTCCACCTTCTGTTCGAGCCTCAGCGGGAGAAGAACCTCCGGCTGCGCCTCGACGAGTACCTGCGATTCGGCCTCGAGGCCGGGATCTTCTATGCGAGCTGAGGACGAAGGGGGCGAGTCATGAGAGGCGACTTCAGCCGGAGGACGTTCGACCATGCGAAGCACTACGCCGGCGTGTTGATGCAGCAGGGCCGCGTCGCCGTCGACGCGGACTGGAACGAGCAGCACGAAATTACGCGGTACCGGACGCAGACCGAGACCACCGACGTCATCGGCCGCTGCGGGACGCCGCTCGACCCACCGGACTTCACACATGCCTCTGGGTTCGAGCTCAAGCTCGCCGCAGGCGACACGTCGCTCTCGATCGGCGCCGGCCGCTACTACGTCGACGGCCTGCTCGCCGAGAACGAGACGACGGTCGACTACGCCAACCAGGGCGCGGCGCCCTACGAGCTGCCCACACCGCCTGCGCTCGTGGGCCTGCTGGCGGCAAATCAGGTCGGACTGGTCTACCTCGACGTCTGGCGGCGCCACATCACGCCGCTCGAGGATGCGCTGATCCAGGAGAAGGCGCTCGGCGACGCCGACACGGCGACCCGTCTTCGCACGGCGTGGCAGGTCAAGGTGCTGCCGCTTCCGGGCGTCGCGCCGCCGGTCGCGTGCAATGCCACGCTCGCCCCGTGGGACGATCTCGTCGCCGCTTCGACCGGCAAGCTCAGCGCGGTCACGCATCCTCCGGCGACGGCGCCCGACCCGTGCGAGCCGCCGCCGAAGGCCGGGTACACGCGGCTCGAGAACCAGCTCTACCGCGTCGAGATCCACCGCGGAACCGCGGGCGGCGCTCCCACCTTCAAGTGGTCGCGCGAGAACGGCTCCATCGTCACCGACGTCCGCACCTTCGACGCGAACAACTGGATCACCGTCGGCAGCATGGGCCGCGACGAGCAGCTCGGCTTCGCGAAGAACCAGTGGGTCGAGCTCGTCAACGACTTCTCGGAGCTGAACACCGACGGCACGATCCGCGGGCAGCTGACGAAGATCATCGACGTCAACCCAGGCAAGAACGCCATCCGCCTCAACGACGCCGCGACCGACACGACGCTCGCCCGGCACCCCCGGCTGCGCCGGTGGGACATGATCACGAAAGGCGCACCGGAGAACGTCACCGTCACGAACGACGGAATCGTCGTTCAGCCGGGCGTCGAGGTCCCCCTCGAAGACGGAATCTCGGTCACGTTCTCGGCCGGCGCGTACCACGACGGCGACTACTGGCTGATCCCGGCTCGCACGTCGATCGGAGACATCGAGTGGCCGCAGAACGGCTCGACCCCTCGAGCCGAGCCGCCGACCGGCGTCAGGCACCACTTCTGTCGGCTCGGCTTCGTCCAGGGCTCCGGCGCGAAGCTCGTGCTGCTCTCCGACTGCCGCGCGACGTTCCCGCCGCTGACCGAGCTCACAAGCTTCTTCTACGTCGGCGGCGACGGCCAAGAGATGATGCCGGATCCGTCGAGCCCGAGCGCCGCGACGCCGGTCGAGCTGCCCGAGCCGCTGGAGGTCGGCGTCGCGGACGGCGCGCACCCCGTCGCCGGCGCGACCGTGCGCTTCTCGATCTTCAATCCCGCCCCCGCCGGCACCGTCAACGGCCAGACCGACTTCGTCGAGGTCACGACGGGGGCGAACGGCATCGCGAGCTGCAAGTGGGCGATCGCGAGCAATCAGCAGAAGCAGCAGGTGAGGGCGACGCTGCGCGTAAACGGCGCCCCGTCGCACCTGCCGATCGACTTCAGCGCGCAACGGAGCCGCGCCGACGAGGTGCGTTACTTCCCGCCCGCGAGCTGCAAGACGCTCGAGCCGGCGCACGACGTGCAGAACGCAATCGACCGGCTTGGCGAGCTCGTGCACCTGTCGTACGTCAGCGGGAACGCGCAAGAGGTCGCACCGGCCGACCGCGCAAAGCTCGAGCCGCTGCAGGTCCGCGTCTGGAGCGCATGCGGTCCGATCGAGGGCGCGGCCGTCGAGTTCAAGCTCCTGGAGAACGGCGAGTCGATCGCGCCGCTGCAGACGACGACGGACACGGCGGGACTCGCGAGCGCCGAGTGGGTGCTCGATGACCACAACGAGCGCCAGCGCGCCCTCGCGACGCTCATCGCCCTGGGCCCGAACGCGGGTCCAGAGGCGGCGATCCACGATCCGACCTCGAGCGTCGAGTTCATCGCGCACCTCGATCTCACCGCGGCGCCTCCAAGCGAGCCCGTGATCAAGATCCGGCGGGTCCTCCGCGGGGACAAGAAGCCGCTCGAGAACGACGCGGACGTGGCGGTGCCGCTGCTGTTGCCGGGCGGGTCGCAGTCGAAGGAACCCGGAATCGTGATCGTCACCGACCGCAACATCGATCCCGCAACCGTCGCCGGGAAGACGACGATCAACGCGGCGGACACCCCGAACTCGCACCCGAGCTGTTTCGTGACGCTCGAGCTGCCGTGGCCGTCCACGCCGCCCGACATGGAGTTCTGGGGCGGTGGGCACGTCCCGATCGGGTTCGAGACGATCGTCCTCGCGGCGGAGGTGACGGTGAAGGGCAGGGAGATCTTCTGGACGCCCGCGCCGTTCGCGCGCCAGTGGCTTCTGGAGCTCCTCGACAATCAGCTTAAGGGGCGCGCCGATCGGATCCTCACGCACCTGACGCTGAAGGGCGCGTTCATCCGCGACGAGAAGGGACTCTTCCTGGACGGGGAGCCGTTCGGCCCGCGCCAGACGGTCAACGACAATCCTACGAGCGGTGACGACCGGCCGGGAGGCGACTTCGAGATCTGGTTCTGGCTGGTGCGCGGTTGACGCAGACGTTCTATGCTTGCCCTCGCGTGTCGCCGACCGAGGCCGGGGCCACGAGGGAGGTTCGACTCGCCTGTCGTCTGCTACGGCAGTTCCCCGCTTGCGATCTACATGCGCGGCGTGACGAAGGAGCTGCACCGGCTCGTCAAGGCTCGGCGCTGTTCGAAGCTGAAGGGCGTAATCGGTAAAGCAACAAGCCTGTCGGGTGCGCAAATCCATCCGGTGGTTAGAGAGCGCGTAGGGTTCACAAACTCTGTCATGCGGCCGAATCGGCTGATTTGCAGCGGGATCGAGTCTACGAACCCGCCGCGCTTGGCTACACGATTCTGCCCGCCAACGCAAGGAGTACGAGCCGCCGGCCGACCTGCTCCCCGGCACCCCGTAGGGTTCGCAAATCCGGACGACGCAGGGATCTATCCGATTTGCACCGCGATCGAATTTGTGAACCCTACGAGGTGGACCATTCATCTGGAGGCAAGGCGAACGCTCCCTCACGCGCGTGTAATTGATCGCGCGTGTAATAGATAAGGAGAAGAGCGCCCAGTCCGGCGACAGCACGCTCGCGCACGCGGCTGTCTTCGCTGTGGGACAAGCGTGCAGACTGTCGCCTCTCGGCCGGCTTCACCACGACTACCGGCTCGCGCGCAGCTGAAGGCGAGCGCGAGCCGGGCGACCGTCGGGCCCGTAAGGTTCGCAAACTCAGGCGCGTAGGGAATCCGGTCGGCCGCGCGGATCTACCCGATTTGCAGACCGACCCGCCACCTCAGCACCGCCCTGACGCAGGTGACCCAGTTTTCGAAGCCGATGCTCTCGAGCCGCCACGCGGATCGCGGGTCATGTCTCACTGATAGTCGTTCAGCAGACGATTGCGTAGCGCAGCGGCGCGTTCCGCCCTTCGGATGTTCACGCTCGAACGCCTCCCGGCTCTCGAAGACGACAGGCTCGTTTCCAGCAAATTGGCCGGCATGCAGGCGATCTTGCAGCATTCCTATCGTACGTGCTGTCGTCTTTCCCAGTCACTACGCGACCGCAGGTTCTCGACCAAGCGCGTTGAACTCGGGGCGTGAGCACCTTCGGTGCCGGCAGGCCGGCGATCAGCGCGTCATACGCTGCAACTTCCCTCGGCGTCAGCGCAGTGGAACGCGATCAGCGCCTCGGCGCGCTTTCGCTCCTCGCCCATCTTCTCGCGCGCGTAGGACTTCGCATTCGCCAACACTTTCCTGCACTTGTGCTCCGGCACGCCCCTGAGACGAGGCGAGCTGAGGATCAGCCCGCAGTGACGATCCGAGCGCAGTCCACCTGAGTCGATCAGTTCCGCAATTGACTTCGCCCTGTTGGCCATGCTCGATCAATACAACGCTCCGACACACGCTCAACTGACGAACGTGGCATACGAGCTGACGATGACTGACTGACAAAGCCGAACTGACGACGCGAAGAAATTCAAAGGGCTGGTCGTGCCTCTCCCTCCACGTCAGGGAGGATGCCCATCTCTCTTGCGCGGCCAACGCAATGCGATATGCACACACGACGTGCATCGCGAGCCAGGTTTCAGCCGCCAGGGTGCATGAAAGCTACAACGTCCTGCTTCCTGCGCTTGCGAAGCATCACCTCCCCGCCGTTGCTGTCCTGGCCCACCATCGTATTACCCTCGACAGACCAAAACTCGTTACTTCCGAGAGCCCCAAAACTTTGGATCGCTTTTTTCAACGCAGCCGCGTTAATTTTCCGAAGATCATGCTCGCTCGCGAAGATTCCAATGTGGTCAGGCACGCCGTCTTTCGGACTGGAAAAATCAAGTGCTGCATCGTCGCCGGAGACAGGATTGCTCGTGACCGTGTAGTTGTAACGTCCTGCCCTAGCGTCGTCAACCATGAAAGGAACGTAGGCCCATCGACCCGGAGGTCTCTTGGCATAAGATTTCAGCCCTGCTTTCGCGCCGCAGAATGTCACGAACATTGCGCACCAGGGACCGGGCAGGTCATAGAAACTAGCGAACATAACTTTGTTGCTGCCAGGAGGACTTTCTTTTACACCCAGATGCTTAACTGCGACCTCCAGCTTTCTAAAGCCCGGCGGCTTTGCCTTAATCGCCGCTAGTCTCTTCTTGCGTAGCTGTTTCATTTTAGGCGTCGGCGGCGTCACCCCATTGAGGAAATTGATCAGCTTCCCAGCTGCTTTGTGGTCCGGGTGCGTAAACCCCAACCAGTATTTCGCGCGAAACACGGCTCGATGCGTATCCTCTCCGAACTCGCCATCCGCCCCACTCGGAGACTGTAGGAAATCGTCATCCCTTAGATCTGGGCGTGCAGGATTCTTGAGTGCTTTCTGCAGCGCTCGTACGTCGTCTCCCACCATCATGGGCGTTGTCAGGAACAGAGTCCTAGCTGCCATATCTCCCCCTTCGCGGTGCGTCCAAGTTGCCGCGAAGCGATGGAGAGCGCACGCGGCCACGCACCGATCGGGCGGGAGCCATACGGCTTACCATCCATGTAGCGGCTCGGCGCATCCATCCCTCCACGAGGCGCAGCGCCGCAGGATGACTGCGCTGGTCGTACGAACTGTCACATTACGCCGACTCCGCCCAAAGATCAATGCCGCGACCGGCCTCAGGCCGCAGCCATGCGTGCGAGCGCTTCTTCGCGAGCCCATCGCTCGTCGCGTTGGCGGACGTAGCAGTCGGACGTCGCGTGCTTGTCGATCCCGAGCGCACGCGCAGTCAGGCTCCTTCGATGTGGCGGAGTCCGCCACATCCGCAACATCCGAGCGCAAACCCAGAGCCGATGCCGCTTTGGACCCTCTCCACGCTCTGGCAAGTGCGTCCCCCCACATAGCGCCGAAGCCTGAGGGGCGCCATTATTCGTGTCGCGTTTCAAGCGGCTGCTCGGAAGTACTCGTGGATGAGGCCGACGAGGCGGTCGCGGCGACGGATCTCGCCGATAGCCGTGTGGCCCAGCCTCTGCGGCTCCGGCGGCTGCAGCTTGAGCGCACGATGCGGCCTCTGAGAGTTGTGGTGGACGTAGACGCGTAGGACGCGCTCAAGGTGACGGCGGTTCAGGATCAGCAGCCAGTCAAGACACTCTGCTCGGACCGTTCTGACGAAGCGCTCGGCGATCGCGTTCGCCTTCGGCGCTCGCACCGGCGTCTTCACGATCCGGATCTGCTCGCTGTGAAAGAGCTCATCGAAAGACCCGCTGTACTTTCTGCCGCGGTCGCGGATCACGAAGCGGACGCCCTGGTCTGTGAAGTCGAGGCCGCGGTTTGCGTGCCTGCTGGGTAACCCAGGCGCCGGTGGGATTCTTCGTGCAGCCGGCAAGCCAGACCCGACGACTGGCGTGGGCGATGAAGAACAACACGTAGTAGCGGCGCAAGAAGACACTCTCGACAGTGAAGAAATCGCACGCCACGACGCCCGCCGCTTGCACGCGCAGGAACTCACGCCAGCTCGGTCCTGCGCGACGCGGTGCGGGCTCCAGCCCAGCACGCGCAAGCAGCCTGCGGATGCTGGTGGGCGAAACCCGTAAGCCGAGCTCGGCCAGTTCGCCACAGATCCGCCG